>Ga0206850_10009_pt1 | contig 83627 bp, 62 predicted proteins | sample Alteio_BWOrgCont_16_FD_152885 | JGI IMG/M metagenome (GOLD analysis project Ga0206850, IMG submission 152885) | Enriched cells from forest soil in Barre Woods Harvard Forest LTER site, Petersham, Massachusetts, United States -... | ecosystem: Environmental > Terrestrial > Soil > Temperate forest >...
GAGGACCACATCACATGCGCAGAGTTCTTTTTATCGGCTTCAGCTTGGCTGTTGGAAGCTTTGCGAGCCCTGCGATTGGGCAGGACGCCCGCTCAACGCAACAGCCTGTCAGAGCTGCAAGACTCGGTACACCGATTGGCATCTCGAACAACTCGCAGACAGACCAAGGTGTAACTCCTGCGGGTCTTCTCACTCCCGGGCAGGATACTTCAGCCGTTCCTACGCCGATGCCCATGCCCCCGGGCGGGATGCCGATGACGGGGGGAACACCGCTATCAGCTCCGAGACCGGTACAAGGTACACCGAGTGTCACCGAGATGCGGACACCGGATGGATCGATGGGAATCCCGGTGTACCCACCTGGTTATCCGAACTACCCACCTGGTTATCCGAACTATCCGAACTATCTGGGCTATCCGGCCATTACTGGAATTCCAACTCTCGACCCTTCAGGAGCGCCTGATGCTGTCTATCCACCTGGACTCGAACCGTCCCCGGTCGTGGATTGCCCAACCGGATTGCCTGCTGTCAATCGAGTGAGTTCGTGCGATCGCTGGTGGGCATCCACCGAGTATCTGATGTGGTGGACACGTGGCATGCAGGTGCCAACACTACTCACCACCAGCTCGCCCGCTTTCAACGGTATCCCCGGCCAGGGTAACACCACATCGTTATTTGGAGGGGATGTCGGCAACACGTACCACGGCGGTGGACGATTTTCACTTGGGCGCTGGTTCTGCGATGATCCGACGTGGGGAGTGGAAGGGCGGATCTTTTTCCTGGGCGATAGCGATAGCTCCTTCGCCGCGAATAGTAACCAGTTTCCCGTTCTCGCTCGCCCATTCTTTAACGTGAACAACCCCGTTGGACAGTTTTCCGAACTGATCGCTACCCCAGGTTTGGCCACGGGAAGTGCGCTGATCAAAACGGAAACTTCACTCTGGGGTGCGGAGGCCAACGCACGCAGGGTATTGTTTGGAAGTGTGGGCGGAGGCGGGTTTGAACTCGATGCGATCGTTGGCTACCGATTCGCCGATCTCAACGAGCATCTGTCGATCGATGAGGCATTCGCCCGAACTCCGAATTCCAACATGAGTGTCGGAACGCCCGCGATCTCAGGGAATGTCACCGATCTCTTTCACACGACGAATTTGTTCAACGGTGGTCAAATTGGGCTTCCGAGTAGTTACCAGACCGGACGGTGGTCCATCGATGGTCGTGCCACTGTTGCGTTCGGGGATCTGGAGCAAACAGCCGTAATTAACGGCGGCCAGTCACTCGTCTTCGCGAATGGAGTAACGGAAAAGTTTGCCGGGGGGGCTTCTCGCTCTCCCGGGAGCGAATATCGGGACATTCCACCACAGTCAGTTTGCCGTTCTCCCCGAGGTGAGTCTGAATGTCGGGTATCAGATCACATCGCACATGCGAGTGTTCATCGGGTACGACTTCCTCTTCCTGGGTAACGCTCTCAGACCGGGCGGTGCGATCGATACCTCACTCGATGCTGCACGGATCCCGAATTTCCCGTTAGCGGGTAGTCCAACCCCATTACCGGGTGCTCCGCGGCCAGGTCCGTACTTTACCACGAGCGATTTCTTCGCTCAGGGTATCAATTTCGGACTTCAGTTCCGGTGGTAAGGGATTCAGAAGGGATGAGGGATTCAGAAGGGATGAAGGATGAGGGATGAAAAAAGACAAATGCAGTTATGTCTTCTTTCATCCCTTATCCCTTCTTATGTTTCCCCCACGTGCAGTATCGACACAATATGCCTTCCGAAGACCAAGACGCCAATTACTGCTGCGGTTAAGCCGGCAACGAGAACTGCTCCCGCGGCAATATCGAGGCAACCGTGGATGCGTCCCTTGGTTTCAGCATCGAGGCCGTGGAAAAGCGTCTCGATCGAGCTGTTGAACAATTCCGCGGTAATCACGAGGCCGATGCACCCCGTGACCAAGCACCACTCCACGAGATCGCACTGGAGAACCAGTGCAGCGGTCAAAGCAAGAGCAGCGAAAAAGAAGTGGACGAAGAAGCTGGAATGCCCGCGAACGCCAAGTTTTACCCCACGGAATGCTTCCCGAAACTTGTCGCGCCACCGGCGCGGCTTTTTTCGCCGCGACGATCCGACATCCGGTAAATTTTGATCCCACGATGCACTGAGCATGCTGTCGCCCCTGACGGAGGTCGCCTTGTGTATCGCCATATACAACCTCGATCGCAACAAGAACCGAAGACACCGATCGGGACCTCGGGATTGTCCATCGTGAAGTCAACAGAGTGAAACGAGGGCTTAGCTTTCACGAATGACAAGGGACGAATCGCTCGGGTCTCAGCGTCCAGTATTCATCGCTTGACCCAACATGGGCGATCCACCGGGGGCAAAAGCCGCGAACAGGTTGGGCATGATCATGAAGGTGAATCCGAAGTTATTCACCAGGGAATTGTAAGTGATCCCCAGCGTTACCGTCAGGTCCGTCCCGACGCGCGAGAAACTCAGAGAGTTCGACATAGCTTGGCCAAGACCGAAGTCGTAACTGGCCGATCCATTCAAATAGTAACGCTTACTGAGTTGATAGCTTATGGCCGCCGTGACAGCCCGACTATTCAGAGGATCGATCTGTCGGTAGCCGATGTAATAATTTGTCCGATCCGGTCGATTCAGATAAGCACCAACGGTCCAGTAACGCGATCCGCCGTTGTACGGCTCGATCCAACCCGTTGAAGTCAGCGCTACGCGGTCGCCGACGTTCCAGAGGAAATCCCACTCGGCAAAAGCCCACGGGTGCCCGAAGTCGTCGCGGGATGCTTGTGGGTAGTACGAGATGGAAGTATCGAGGGTGACGAGATCGACCTCATGTTCCTCACCGGGATAGCCTCGTTTCGTTTGGAGCCGCTGGCGTAAATCGAGTTGGAGGACATCGATGTCATCCATGGTGTCGACCTTATCCAGAAGGGCTCGTCGGATGGCGTAAAGTTGCGGATCGTAGACGGGTGAGTTCTGCAACGCCAGCCCCGCGGGACCGGAAACAAGTTGCGACTGCATTGGCGTGATGTTCCGCCAAGCCTGGTCCGTTGCGTCGTCGTTCAGCCTGTCAAGCATGGGGAGTTGATTGTAATGAACATTCGTCTCGGCGTAGAGATAGTTAGCACTGAACACCATCTTGTGGTAGAGATCGCGGATGTTGAAGAGATCACTCGTCACGCCTTCGTAGAGGTGGGACGCCGCCATGCTCGTTTTCACCCCACCCCCGCCCCAGACTCTCCCAATGGGATTTCCTGCAAGATCGGCGGAATAACCGGTCAGGTCGAGCAAGGCGTAAGGTGCGATCTGGACCGGGCCGAGACCGAATGGGACGCTGAGTTCCTGCAAGAAGTCGAAGCGGCCAGTATCGACCTTCTGATCGGTCGGCAGGATGGATACCGGGTTGGTCTCAGTGGGATGAGTCATGGCGTAGCCAATACTCGTTTGGCCGGAGTAGACGATCCGGTCCAGGAACGATTGCCCGATGAGTGCCCCATCTACCCTGGGTAGCCATGAAGTCTCGGCGATCCACGGACGGTCGACGTGCGGCTCGATCAAACCGTTCAGTAAATAGTTGTTTTGCTGCCAGGTCAGGTTCGCGAATGTCTCCTGGTTGGGCATCGTATCCCATTCGCTCTTGTAATACTGTTCAATGAAGTTCTTGTCGCTGACGTAGGCAAGTTGACCCTGAAAGAAGAGGTCCGGAGTGAACTCCTGTTGGTGCCGCCAGAGGAACCGCTCGCGAAACCCCGGTTGGGTGGGTTCCGGTCCACGATTCCCGCCGAGATCGTCGGTCCCATGGTCCGGGATGCCATAGTATTTGATCAAGCCATCGGCACCCATCAGTCCGCTGGCCGGGTCGGCAGGCGGTAGGTGATACTTGTAGTCGCTACCGAATCCCGGACCGCGCTCGCTCAAGTAGTCCAGTTCCAGTGTCCACTTTTGCCCGATCGGCGGCCGCAGGCCAACCAGTTCAAACATATTCCAGGTGGAATAAAGTTGCGCGCCGAAGATGCGATTCTCTCCCAATCCTACGCTGACGAATGGTCCCAGGGGTTCGTTCGCATCGCCCCGATACCAGGGGAAGTAGAAGAACGGAATCCCATCGAACTTTGGTACGGCACCATACGCGGTTATGATTTTCTCATCGCCGACAACTGGCTGACCGGTGAGCAAATCCCGGTATGGAATGCCGAATACGTTTCGGAGTTGTACCTGACGGTCGGTCATGGTCATCCGGGGTGCAGTGATCTGAAGCCCGGGATCGGATGGTAATTTGCTGGTGTTCACATCCGCGATCAGTCCTTCATAGTTCTCGGCGTCGAGCTTACGAAGCTCGATGGCCCTGAAGTGGACTGGGTCCGGTGCCAGGACCGGTGCCCCGCCCGGAACTGGCAGTAGGGGTCGATATTCCATCTCGGCATCAAGCGCGATCGCTCGTTCCCGTTCCATGTCGTAATAAATCTGGGATCCACGCAGAGTTTGGAGAGGTCCGACTTTGGGTTGCGTCCGAATGATGACATTCCCGGACAGATAGAGTTCAACCTCCTCCTTCCCACTCGCGGTGGGTTGAGATCCCACAGGTTGGAGTTTGCTATCCATTTGCATACCGCGGATCCAAACGACAGCCTGATCGGCTGCCAACTCGACAGTATCTTGAGGTGTTTCGCCGGTTGCATTCACGATCACCCCATCGATAAACACGAATCGGCGGGTTCCATCCGAAAGAACTTGGGTGTCGTAAGTGAGTTGGGAGTCCCCGTATCGAGATGTAAACCGATACTTGCGGGGTTTCGCCTTTGGTGCGGTGACTTCAGCTTTTGGTTGGAGTGACCCATCGGGTGTGACCGGCGAACCCGGTGCCGGGGCGATTGGTTGATACGCTGTCCGGGGAGGAACTACGGGAGCAGGGGAAACCAATCCATCGGTCGGCAGCGTGTAGCGCGTGGGAGGTTCGCTCTGAACTGGCATGGGGGGTTGGGCGAGCGCTTGCGCGTACCCCAACCCGACCACCATCAATGCAACACAGTTTGTCACCCAGCCCCTGACCACGGCGACTCCGAAGTCGGACATATCTGGGACGAATTCCTCTCGACTGCGGTGGGGTATCGTTCGGTATTTGCTTCATCCCGAACCGAGCGCCAATCCACCTCAAATCGAGAAGGACTGAGTCCTACTTCCCCATCCGCATTCAAACACCGTTTGGCATTGGGATCGTGCTTCGCTCGCGAATCTGCGAAGCCACCGCTCCTAACCCAAACACCTAAACACCCAAATTCGAGGGTGTTGGTTCACGACGAGTAGTGCATGAAGGCGGGGGACTATAGGCCAACGGGCTGGGGAATCAAGGCGGACCGCAAACAGTACAGGGCAGACTAATGTGTGAACTTGGGTGAGGCTGGTAGAAACTTCAATACGGGGGAGAGTAGAAATCGTGCTTCGCGGCTCTGGCGATCCCAGGAACAACGGTTCGGATGTCCAGATAAACCTCCTCGTCGGCTCTTTTTGAAGCAGATTGCCCAGATGCGTCAATTGGGCCTTCGTGCCTCACCTTGCGTATTCTTGCCTTCATTGTGCAACTTGCCGACCATCGCCAGATCGCGCTTTCTCGCAATCGACCATCTACCAGATCTACCCTGATCTATCCTTACGGGAGATTTTGCCACTCGCAGACCGCAACGATATAGCTTACGATTGATTTAGTATGACCCAGGAGATCTCGTATGAGACGTGAATGCACGCGTTGCAAGCGCCAATTCATCCCGACCGATCTGGCAAGGGAAGAATCGAAGGGAATGGAAACTCAACGCAAAGCTGCCGGTCTCGAAGGGGTCCGATTTCTCTATTATCGCTGCCCAGTTTGCCAGAAAGACGACATCTTCGTCGATGTTCTGCCGCGACCAGATGAAACCCCTGAGAATTACCATCTTCGTCGGGCAGCGATGGAGGATGCCGCCCGATCAATGCACTCGGAGCAGGTGGAAGTGGTTGTCGTTCCGGTCAAACAGCCCTGAACAGTTGCTTTCCTTCAAGAAGTCTGAAGAAGGCTAAAAACCCATCGCGTTCTGTTTTGTGCTTCTTCGCTGCCAATCTCTCCTCAGCCAGAAGTATCCACGACGACCACATCGACTCCCGGCACAGCCTTGAAAAGTCGTTCCAGTAACGATGGCCCAATCCAGCGGCGATACCAGGGCCGGTTTGGTCGGCCCATGACGACGTGAGTGATCCCGTATTCCTGGACGAACGCTCCAATTGCGGAAGGGAGGTCCGGTCCCTTGAATCGGAGCGGGACGCCATCGAGTTGTTGCGCCAGAGTTAGCGAATCGGTCAGTCTGCGCTCCGTTGCTGCATCGAGCTTCTCGGTTGTTTCGCCGGGAGTCTGCACATAAACCGCATACCAGGGCGCACCGAGCCGGTCAGCGAGTCGGGCACCTTTTCGCATCAGTCTCAAGGCGTTCGGGCTGCCACTCGACAGGCAGACCATGACTCGTTCGGATGTGTTGGTCTGAGTAGTACCATCGCGCTCTTGCCGTCTGCGATCGAGGGCATGGGCCACTTGTTCCAGAGCAATTTCCCGCAACTGGTTGAGATTCGGCTCCGTGAAAAAATTACCCAATGCGCGATCGATTCGCTCCGTCGGGTAGATTTTGCCAGCTCGCATTCGCTCCTGAAGATCCTCGGCCGACAGATCCACGTTCACGATCTGATGCGCTTGGCCCAGAACGTAATCCGGAACGCGCTCCTTCACCTTCACGCCCGTGAATCGCTCAACGGTATCGTAGAGGCTCTCCAGGTGTTGCACATTCATCGTCGTGATGACGCTGATACCCGCCCGGAGAAGGTCTTCCACATCCTGATACCGCTTTCCATGTCGGCTCCCGGGGGCATTCGTGTGAGCAAGTTCATCCACCAAAGCAACTGTTGGCCGTCGTTTCAGCACCGCATCGAGATCCAACTCTTCCAAAACGACGCCACGATACTCAATCTTCCGCCGGGGAACTTGTTCCAGATCGCCAATCATCGCCAGGGTGTCCGCGCGATTGTGCGTTTCCACGATGCCGATCACCAAATCGACACCCTGTCGCTTGAGTCGATTTCCTTCCTGAAGCATTTCGTAGGTTTTGCCGACCCCAGGGGCAAAGCCAAGATAAACCTTGAGCCTGCCCCGCTGCTGTTCCCGCAGAAGGGAGAGAAATCGTTCGGGGGATGGTCGGCTGGTGTCGGTGGACATGATTGGAGAAAAGATGAGGGATGAAGAATTAGGAAGTTATTGGATTCCTATTGCAAGTTTCCTGTCTCCTGACTTCAGAGCAGCGGGAAGCGTTATTTGGAACGTGGTTCCTTTTCCGGGTTCACTCTCACAGGTGATTTCTCCCCCGTGAGTGGTGACTACCTCCTTGGCAATTGCCAGTCCAAGCCCAGTACCGGCCTCATCACTCTGTCCAGGGATGCGGAAGAAACGATCGAACACATGCGGCTGATATTCCAGCGGGATGCCGACACCCGTATCCGAAACAGTCAGGATGATCCGTCCATCCGGTGCGAGAGAGCTTGAAAGAGTAATCCGTCCCCCGCCGGGAGTGTAGGTCACGGCGTTGTTCAAGAGATTGCCGAGCGCCTGCGCCAGTCGCGCGGGATCGACAGCCACGGGGGGAAGTGGTTCGCTCTCTTTGATCTCCAGCGCGATGTGTTTGTCTTCTGTCCTCGGGCGAATGGCATCGGCGGCCTGGCGGAGTAACTCGATTGGGTCCGTCGGGTGTATTGTTGTGCGGTCCTGCGGTCGCTGGATGTGAGCCAACGCAAGTAACTGGTCGATGAGTGTAAGAAGCCGCTCGGCGTTATCGCGGGCATCCACCAACAATTCGGTTTGCTTGGGCGTCAGCGGCCCGACTGTTTCTTCGAGTATTACATGAACTGCAAGGCGAACGCTGGTCAGTGGTGTCTTCAATTCGTGGCTGACCGTGGCAACCAGATCGGATTTGAACTGGTCGAGCAGCCGGAAGCGGGTCACATCGTTCAGCACAACGGCTGCACCGAGTGTATCGCCATCGGCATCGCGAATCGGTCGTACCTGGGGGAGATAGATGTGGTCTTCGCTTTCCAATCGGAAGGTGACGGCCTGGTCGAACCCCTCTGGCTGGTATGTCTGCTGAACCCGGAGCGCCTCAGCAACTGGATTGCGGAGCTGTTCCGGCGGTTGCCATGTTGGGCCAGGTTCGTCAGTTGTTATCGGCCCAACTCCGAAAAGAAGTCGAGCAGCAGGGTTGGCGAGTTCGACGTGCCCTGTAGGATCGACCACCAACACCGGGTCCGGGAACGAATCGATCGTTGCCTGGGCGGTGCGCTGGGCTCGCATCATCCTGTCGAGATTGGAGCGCCGATAGACGAGCAATTGTCGGGTCATGGCGTTGAACGCCTCGGCCAGTTGACCGAGTTCATCGCGACCGTGAACCGGGACTGTCCGGTCGAGGTGTCCCGATCCGCCGATTGCTTGTGCGGCCTCGGTAACAGTCCAGATTGGGACGAGAATTGCCCGGAGCAGATACCAGGCGATGCCAAACACTAAGGCCACGAGCGCGACAAGCCCAATGCTGAAGCCGATCAGTGAAGAACGAGTCGTGTCCCGAGCGTGGTCACGGGCCTGCTCCATGTTCTCGCGGTTGATGTCGAGGATTTCTCCGGCAACCTTTTTGATTTCGAGGAATCGCCCATAAAGCCCCAAGTCTCCGGGTCGGCCTTCTGCGGGCTTGTGGCCATAGTACGCCAGGTTGAGTTCCAGCGATTCGCGGGGCAGCGCATAGAATGCCTCGCCGCGCTGCTTGTAGTCGTCTTTGAGTGGTCGTAATTGATCGACGAGTTCCTGCTCCCTTGGCAGGATGGTGATGTTGTTCTCTTCGATCCGGAACTGTATTTGCACGATCTGCCAGTTGGTCTCAAACTGCTCGCGTGCCTTCTGCTCTTTGTCCGGCTCGTGTGAGGATAGGGCAAGCTGAAACGAAGAGTCCATTCGCTCCAGGGCTTCGTTCAAGCGAAACATGGCCTGAACGCTGGCGTAGTTCTCCTTAAGGATGGCATCGATCCGCCCTCCCGTTCGGTCGAGTTGAACGAGACCAACCGCTCCGAGCCCCGCCAAGAATGCGATCAGAGGCACGAACGACAACAGTATTCTGGTCCGGAGAGTCATGGGTTTGCAGGATTCTGAGTGTCGGGTATCGCCCAATGCCTCTCAGAGTACATCATTTTCAGCAATTCTCTGCTGATCATTCGTTATGGTTTCTGCTGGCCGTCCTGTTCTTCAGGTGGTGCATCCGGATCAGTTCCTTTCCCTGTCTGCGATTTGAGTTTTGCTTTTTGGCGTTTGCGATAAAGGGTGCTGGGATCGATTCCCAGTATTTTTGCTGCCTCCTCCAGAGAGGCGCTCGCAGCCACGATCCTGCGAATGTGTTCGCCCTCCAACTCTTCGAGCGTGACGGGCGCACCAACCTCAATCCGTTGTGTCATCATCCCCGTTAATTGCCCAGGTAAATGTTCGAGTCCCACCTCCTGACCCGGACTCAGAATCATCCCCCGTTCGATTGCATTGCGCAGTTCCCGGACATTCCCCGGCCACGTATAAGCCTGGATCGCGGCTTGGGCTTCCGCAGTGAGCTGAAGCACTCCTTTACCAGCCTGCTGAGAGATGAGACGCAAAAGAGATCGAGCGAGCGGCAACACGTCCCTGGGCCGTTGACGCAAGGGTGGAACCAGTAACTCGATCACATTTAACCGATAAAACAGATCCTCCCGGAACCGACCAGCTGTCACCTCCGCCTTCAGATCCCGGTTGGTTGCCGCGAGGATACGGACATCCGCCGTTCGAGGGGATGAATCCCCCACACGTTCAAACTCCTTGTCCTGCACCAACCGGAGGAGCTTGGGTTGGAGAGCCAGCGGGAGATCGCCAATCTCATCCAGAAAGAGCGTTCCACCATCGGCGGCATCCACTCGCCCCGCCCGATCCTGAACGGCACCGGTGAACGAACCGCGCATGTGCCCAAACAACTCACTCTCGAACAACTCGCCCGGTATTGCAGGACAATGGACGGTGGCAAACGGTTTTCCACCACGATTACTCCGAGCGTGAATCGCACGGGCCAGCACGCCTTTGCCCGTTCCGCTTTCGCCGCGGAGCAAAACGGTTGCCTCGGTAGGAGCGACACGGAATGCCACATCCAGAACCTGCTGCATTCCGGGTTCCAGAGTCGTCAATTCGGTTGTGGAATCCGTTGCCCCCGCTCGCTCGGTCAACTCCGCGACCTGATTGGTGAGCCCACGCACCAGAATAGAGCGATTGAGAACGACCCGGATCTGATCTGGTGTGAATGGCTTGGGTAAGTAGTCGAACGCACCCTTGCGCAACGCATCCACAGCCGAATCGAAACTCGCGAACGCAGTCACGATCACGACGTGCAGCCGGTGGTCCGTTGCGTAGAGCAATCGAGGTAGGAGATCGAGACCGTTTTCTGTTCCCAGACGCAGATCGAGGAACGCCAGATCGAAGCGATGGTGAAGGACGATCTCCAGAGCCTGTGCGACATTCGTTGCCTCCGAAACCCGATGACCCATGCTCTCAAGCGCTGTCCGAAGCGTTCGACGAAGGCTCGGTTCATCATCGACCACAAGCAGATTGAGTGACTCTTTCGGTGTCGGCATGGCGACGTTCTCTTTGCAAATTGCACGGGTCACATTGCAGAATGCAACCCATCCATCTGTCAGTGAGATTCTGCACGATCGCGCAACATCCATCAGGGGAGACGTTTCCGCGATTGCGTGCATTCGGGCACGTAATCTGCCAAGAGAAGATTACGCAATTTCGTTGCCGGAGGTTTTCACGATGGACTTGGTTGTTTGGGTGCCGCTGACCGTTGTGCTTGGGCTCGGCACCTTTGGTGTCATGTTCGCCTTCATCTTTGCATGCGACAAGGTTTGAGAAGGAGTCTGCCATGATCTGGATCACTGTTGCGGTGACGCTATTTCTCTTCGGCTACCTCCTGGTTGCCCTATTACGACCCGAGAAGTTCTGATCGGAGGTGGCCTGTTTCATTCCATGATCCGCATTCTTCCGCCTTCCACACCGGTGAACCATGTGGCTTCTCCCTGCATTGATCGTTGTCGTATCGGTAGGCCTTTCTATTCCCGTGGGACGCTATCTGGCGTGGATCATCGATGGCAAGTTCCGACCACCCGCGCCGCTGCGATGGATTGAACGGCAACTGGATACTGGCCCACAGAGCTGGAAACAGTATGTCGTCAGCCTGGTCCTGTTCAACATGGTAATGTTCCTGTTCGGCTACGCCATGCTTGCTCTTCAACCGCTGCTCCCACTCAACCAGCACGATGCGGCCTTCCCCGACGGTAAAGGAATGCTGGCACCGACTACCATCTTCAACACTGTCAGTTCGTTCCTCACCAATACGAACCTCCAACACTATTCGGGTGAGCAGCACTTATCGTACTTCAACCAATTGGTGTTCATCCTCTGGAATATGTTCGTTTCGGCGGCAGTCGGCTTTTGTGCCCTGGCCGCGGTCATCCGTGGGCTTCGCGGCGATCTCCACATGGGGAACTTTTACCTCGATCTGTGGCGGGTGGTGGCTTATGTGTTTTTCCCCTTCTGTGTGGTTGCGGGAATCCTTCTGATTGCCTGTGGAATGCCGATGACCTTGCAGCCATCGGCCGAGGCCACGACGATCGAAGTCGGTGCTATGGGGAAGAACGATGACGGGACACCAAAGCCCCAGGTGATCGCGCGCGGGCCAGTTGCGGCGATCCTCCCCATTAAACACTTTGGGACGAATGGCGGTGGGTTCTTTGGTGCCAACTCCGCACACCCGTTTGAGAACCCCAGTGCGTGGACCAATCTCATCGAAAGCATCAGCATTTTACTCTTTCCGTTCTCTTTGGTTGTGATGTTCGGGCGGATGCTCAAGGCGGAGCGGCACGCTGTCGTGATCTACGTGGTCATGATGCTCATGTTCCTGGGAATGATCGGATGGGCGGTCCACCACGACACCGCCAAACCAAATCCGGCCCTCCTCGCCCAGAAAAGTCAGACCGTGAAGGTACACGGTGCAGAGGAAAAGACACTCCTTCCGCTGGCCGATCTCCCGGTGGATCAGAAGGGACTTGGAAACCTGGAAGGTAAGGAACTGCGATTTGGACCCTCGGCCGGTGCGACGTTTTCGGCAGTTACAACTGCGGTGACCTGTGGATCGGTGAACTGCATGCACGATAGCCTGAACCCACTTGCTGGGATCACCCCAATGACGGGGATGATGTTGAACTGTGTATTTGGCGGGAAGGGCGTTGGGCTTATCAACATGCTGATCTATCTGGTCGTCGGGGTCTTCCTGGCGGGGTTGATGGTAGGCCGCACACCGGAGTATCTCGGCAAGAAAGTCGAAGCGCGGGAAATGAAGCTGGCCATGCTGGCTCTGCTCATTCACCCGATCATGGTTCTTGGTCCAACTGGTCTCTTTGCTGCTCTCGATTGGGGTAAGGGAGCAGAGAACAATCCTGGTCCACACGGGTTCAGCGAGGTTCTCTACGAGTTTACCTCATCATCCGCGAACAACGGCTCGGGGTTCGAGGGTTTGGGCGATACCTGGGGCTTCAATGACCCGAAGAAGAATCTTTCGGAACCGGCAAAGTATTCCATGCAATGGGACATCGCCACGGCTCTGGTGATGCTCTTCTCGCGGTTTATCCCGATCATCGCTCCAATCGCCCTCGCAGCGAGTCTCGCATCCAAGAAGAAAACGCCGTTCACGACCGGGACGATGCGAACGGATACGGTCACGTTCGGGTTTGTGCTGCTTGGCACGATACTGCTCGTTGGCGCTTTGCTGTTCCTACCTGCCGTTACCCTGGGACCGGTTGCCGAACACTACGGACCGATGCCGTTTGGCCGGTAATTGTGAATTGCATGTGGGGAATTGAGGATCGTTGGTTGGACGTTGTGAATTGAGGGATTGTTAATAGTTTCTGATGTCTTCGGAGAGCGAATCGAGATGTAGACTCAATCCCCAATACCCCACCAACAATCAACAAGTAACAATCAACAAGTAAGTGATGATATGTCCACAGAAACCGCACAAGAACTCAAGATGGCTCGGCGTCTCAGTCGTCGGCAGGGTCTCTTTGCCCCCGAACTGTTGAAATCGGCCATGAAGCGAGCGTTTGTGATGCTTCGGCCCGACATCCTCTGGAAGAATCCAGTGATGTTCGTGGTCGAAGTGGGGACTCTCCTTTCGGTCGTATACACGTTTTACAAGATCATCGACCCCGCTTCGACGATGGCCAGCCTCGGCTATCTGCTTGCCCTTGATGTGTGGTTGTTGCTCACGGTGTTGTTCGCCAACTTCGCCGAGGCCCTTGCGGAAGCTCGCGGCAAGGCACAAGCCGATGCTCTGCGAAAGACGCGGCAGGAGACACCAGCATTTCGAGTCCCGGAAGCTAAAGCCATTCCCGCGGATGGACAGCGAGCTTTCTTTCAAACAGCGTTAGATGCACCGCGTACCAAGTTTGAAGAGACAGTCTCAACCGCTCTTCAGGAAAGTGATCTCGTGATGGTGGAGGCAGGAGAATTCATTCCAGGCGACGGTGAAATTGTGGCTGGCGTGGCGAGCGTCGATGAATCGGCAATCACTGGAGAGTCCGCGCCTGTTGTTCGCGAAGCGGGTGGTGATCGATCGGGAGTAACGGGTGGCACGCGGGTTCTTTCCGACCGGATTATTGTGCGAATCACGGCACCACCCGGGCGATCCTTTCTCGATCGGATGATTGCTCTGGTTGAGGGGGCAAGCCGCCAGCGAACTCCAAACGAGATTGCACTCTCGCTGGTGTTGTCGGCGTTCACGTTGATTTTCCTGATTGTGGTCGTCGCCTTGTGGCCAATGGCGGCACATGCAGAGGACTACATGAAGGACTATGTTGGAGCTGCTGAGCTAAAGAGTCTCGGTACCGACATCCCGACACTCGTGGCGTTGTTGGTTTGCCTGATCCCAACGACAATTGGTGCTTTGCTCGCGGCGATCGGGATTGCCGGAATGGACCGCGCTCTCCGGGCAAACCTGATTGCCAAGAGTGGGAAGGCAGTCGAGGTAGCAGGGGATGTGGATACCCTGCTTCTCGACAAAACCGGCACCATTACTATTGGGAACCGTCGGGCAACGCGCTTCGTGCCCCTGGAGACGCTCGCAGCGGCTGATGTTGCCTATGTGGCAGCACTGGCAAGTGCTGCCGATGAGACACCCGAAGGCAAGAGTATCGTCGACCTGCATCGGCGAATGCCCGGGACAAACGCGGCAGTTCCACCGCCCGGATCTCGCTTCGTGGCGTTCACAGCCCAAACGCGCATGAGTGGTGTGGACCTTCCCGATGGGCGGAATATCCGCAAAGGGGCTGCCGATGCAGTCATTAAGTACACCCAGGCCCAGGGAGGCAAGCTGCCGCAGTTGCTCGAAGAACAGGTAAACACTTTTGCGGGACAGGGGGCAACGCCGCTGTTGATTGCCGAGGGAAACAGGATTGTTGGGATGGTGGTTCTTGAGGACATTCTGAAACCGGGTATCCGCGAGCGATTCGAGCGGCTTCGGAAGATGGGCATCCGAACGGTCATGGTGACAGGCGACAATCCCCTCACCGCAAAGAGTATTGCCGAGCAAGCCGGGGTGGATGACTACATTGCCGAGGCGACGCCCGAGGCAAAGTTGGCCTACATCCGCAAGGAGCAAGCAGGTGGCCGCCTGGTGGCGATGATGGGAGATGGGACAAACGATGCGCCGGCACTGGCTCAGGCGGATTTAGGTGTCGCGATGAACAGCGGCACCCAGGCCGCCAAGGAAGCCGGGAACATGGTCGATCTCGACAGTGACCCGACCAAGCTGATCGAGGTGGTGGAGATTGGTAAGCAGTTGTTGATGACCCGTGGGGCTCTCACGACCTTCAGCATCGCGAACGACCTGGCCAAATACTTCGCCATTGTCCCGGCCTTGTTCGCAGGTACGCTGCCGTGGCTCCGTGAGGTGGATGTGATGCAACTGTCTTCACCGACATCGGCCATTCTCTCGGCGGTAATCTTCAATGCCCTCATCATCCCACTGTTGATCCCGATCGCGCTGCGGGGTGTGACCTATCGCCCGGTTGGGGCGGATGCTCTCCTCCGGCGAAACTTGTTGGTGTGGGGGCTTGGCGGAGTGATCGTCCCGTTTGTGGGGATCAAGGTGATCGACTTGCTCCTGTCGGGATTGGGACTGGCGTGAGTTGACGAGCCGGAAGCGTGAGCGACGGTGCTATTCGCTTGTTGAAAGTTCCGTCGCATGAGTTGACGAGCCGGAAGCGTGAGCGACGGTGCTATTCGCTCGTTAAGAGTTCCGTCGCTCACGCTTCCGGCTCGTTATAAACAACCTTCATGATCGGATTCCTCCTTGTTCGGTCTCAAAGAGTCTTCCCATGAAATCTCACTTGCGTGCCAACCTACTTCTCCTTGGTTTCACGCTGATTGTTTGCAGCGTCATCTATCCGCTGATCCTGTTCGCTGTTGGTGGGACGCTGTTCCCAACCGCCGCGACGGGGAGCATCGTGACGGATGGAAAAGAGGTTGTGCGTGGTTCCCACCTGATCGCCCAGCCGTTCACTGACGATGCCTATTTCTGGCCGCGGCCATCGGCGGCATCGTTCAACGCGACTGCCTCAGGTGCATCGAACTACGGTGCCAACAATCCCAAACTCCGCGACCGCGTTGCCCAGCAACTCGGCCCTCTGGTCGTGTACAAGAAGGACAGCTCATCGGTCGGTACGGACAAGGACAATCCCCGTTCACCACAAAAAGATATCGAGGTGTGGTTCGCCACGAAGCCTGACCGGGTTGCCGAGTGGTCCGCGGAGTTCGAGACTGCCGCGGGCAACTGGGCCAAGACGGACTTCGCCAACGACAAGTATGGCCTTCAAGGTGATTTCATCCTGGCATGGGCGAAGGATCACCAGGAGGTCATCGGCGAGTGGAAGAAGGCCAATCCGACCAAAACAGATGATCCTAAACCTGAAGATATCGTCGCGTTTTTCTTCGCCAGCTACGCGAAAGTGTTTCCCGGCAAGTGGCCGGGTGTCGTTGAAGTCGAGCAACAGGACAAAACCAAAATCAAACGGATCGAACCGGTTTCGTCGGACTCGGCAATCGCTGCCAACTTCTTCGAGATGTGGCTTCGCGACCCGGCGAACAAGGACAAGGTGTCCGATCTGGAACCCGTCGTGGCCGATATGGTGATGGCCTCGGCCTCTGGCCTCGACCCGGATATCACATTGCGAAACGCGCTCTCCGTTTATCAACTCGACCGCATCGCGGCGAAGCGAACGCCGCAGGGAGGCAACCAAAAGACAGTGCGTGAGGAGATTGCCGCACTGGCTCGGAAGATGTCGTTTACCCCACTCAGTGGTTTGATCGGCGAGCCACTTGTGAATGTACTGGACCTCAACCGCGAACTTGATGTGAGGTTTCCAGTCCCGTCTGGGGGAAGCCCATGATGGAATTCTCAACCCTGATTGACTCAGATGAGACAGAGACCAACAAAGCGCATTCCTTGGAAGAAATTGAATCCCCATTTGCCTGGGAATTGCGCGTAATGTTGATTTCCGCGGTGTGGATGCTCCCTGGCTTCATCTTGGGGTTACTCGTTCGACTCTGCGTTCCCGATGGCGGACCGGCTGAGTTCTGGCTGGTTGGCGGTGGGGTATTCGGAGCGATCGCGGGAGGGCTTCTGGAAGCCGACCACTGGTTTGGTTGAGGAGTTGGGGGTGAAGGCCAAATCCGGTCCAGCTAAAGAAACTCTCGCACCTGTCGCCTTCCTGCGCAATAATAAATCAATTCAGAGTTGACCGTCGACGAGTAGCATTCCCACCACTGACCTCGCGGCGATCACATTTCTCAAGAAGCAAAGACCCCTGCCCACCACTCTCCCATGCGCATTTCCCTGTCGGCCTTCATTCTGTTGTTGTCCGTTGCTGGCCCTGTTATTGGGCAGGAGAAGATCGACTTCGCCCGCGATGTGTTGCCGATCCTTTCGGACCACTGTTTCCAGTGCCACGGGCCGGATGAAAAAGCCCGGAAGGCAGATCTGCGACTGGATCGCAAAGAAGATGCACTCCGTTCGATGTCTCCCGTCATCGTGCCAGGGAAATCCGCAACGAGCGACCTCATCAAGCGGGTGATATCGAACGATCCCGATGAGGTGATGCCTCCGCTACGAACGAACAAAAAACTCTTAGAAGCACAGATCGCAGTATTGAAAAAGTGGATTGACCAGGGCGCAGCCTGGGGTCAGCACTGGTCATTCGTGAAGCCCATTCGCCCGGCAGTTCCTGAGATACGAAATAGGGATGTTGAAGCACGAAATCCCATCGACAACTTCATCCTCGATCGACTCAAGCGTGAAGGGTTGAAGCCTGCACCGGCAGCCGACAAGGAACGGCTCATTCGTCGCGTGACACTGGACCTCACGGGTCTGCCTCCGACACTCGAAGAGATTGAGGCGTTTCTGAAGGACGATTCGCCGCGGGCTTATGAAAAGGTGGTGGATCGGCTGCTGGCATCTCCCCGTTTTGGGGAGCGGATGGCCTGGGACTGGCTCGATGCCGCACGCTATGCGGACAGTAATGGCTACCAGGGCGATGGCGAGCGAACAATGTGGCCCTGGCGAGACTGGGTTGTGAAGGCATTCAACGAGAACATGCCATACGACACGTTCACCATCTGGCAACTCGCGGGCGATCAGTTACCCAAACCCACGCGTGAACAAATCCTTGCCACGGGCTTCAATCGGAACCACATGATTAATGGCGAGGGTGGTCGGATCGCCGAGGAAAACCGCGTGGAATATGTTTTCGATCAGACGGAAACGACTGCCACCGTCTGGCTTGGTCTCACATTCACTTGCTGCCGATGCCACGACCACAAGTTCGACCCGCTTTCGCGTTCCGATTACTACCGCCTGTTCGCATACTTCAATCAAACGCCTGTGAACGGTGGGGGTGGCAGTGGGCAAACGGCACCAGTGATCGACTTCGGGACCAACGAGCAGGAACAAAAGCGAAAAGAAACGCAAGCAGCTTACGATGAACTCGTCAAGAAAGTGGTGCCGATTGAAACGAAGCTCCGCGAAGCAGGCATGGTGAAGAACAAGGACGGTAAGTACGAAACAACCTTGCCGCAGGTGATCGAATCCAGTCTTCGTAAAGGTCCAAACGATCGAGCCGACCAAAACTACGATGAGCTTTCCAAGTTCTACAAGGACAAGGAACCCGAATACATCAAGCTACTGGGCGAACTCCGGCAAGCCCGAAAGTCACGTGATGCTGCGGCGAGTAATGTCCCGAAAGTGATGGTGATGGCCGATATGCCGCAGCCACGGGACACCTTCATGCTGACTCGTGGGGCATACGACAAACACGAGAATAAAGTGCTGCCAGGCACACCAACGAATCTCCCTCGAACGCCATCGAGTTGGTTACCATTTGCGCAATCCAATCGCCTCGAACTCGCGAACTGGATCGTTTCACACGACAATCCCCTGACCGCTCGCGTGACGGTGAATCGTCTGTGGCAGACAGTTTTCTGCACGGGGCTGGTCAAGACCGCCGAGGATTTTGGGGTTCAGGGCGAACGACCAAGCCACCCCGAACTGCTCGACTGGCTGGCCGTGGAATTCCTGGAATCGAAGTGGGACATCAAGCACCTTCTTCGCCTCATCGTCACCAGTGCCACTTATCGACAATCGTCTCGGGTTACACCGGAGTTGCGGGAGCGCGATCCCGAGAATCGTTTGCTTGCTCGTGGGCCGCGCCACCGGCTGCCCGTCTGGATGATCCGGGATCAGGCTCTCGCTACAAGCGGACTGCTGACCTCAACGATTGGTGGACCTCCTGTGAAGCCTTACCAGCCACCGGGTATCTGGGAAGAGGCCACTTTCGGCAACAAACGGTATCAACAGGACAAGGGTGATGCCCTATATCGACGGAGTCTGTATGTCTTCTGGCGGCGAATTATCGGGCCGACAATGTTCTTCGATGTGGCAAACCGCCAGACATGCAGCGTGAAGACGGTTATCACAAATACGCCGCTGCATGCACTGGCAACGCTCAACGATGTAACCTATGTCGAAGCTGCTCGGGCGCTCGCACAACTCGCGATGGAGCAGGGCAAGACCGATAGCGACCGACTCGCATTTGCCTTTCGACGGGCTACAGCCCGCAAGTCTACTGAACCGGAACTCAAGATCCTTCAGAGCGCTCTCGACAAGCAGCGTGCGTTCTTTGCCAAGGATGAAGGTGCTGCGACAAAACTTCTCAAGGTTGGTGATTCACCCCGAAATATGAAACTCAATGTGATCGAACACGCAGCGTTCGCGGTTGTTTGCGGGCTGATCTTGAACCTGGATGAAACACTCACGAAACAATAAGCAGTGTTTGGGGGAAACGTTCAGTGTTCAGCTAAAGAACTCAGACAACGTAAAACGTGGTCTCAATGTCTTCACTGAAAACTGAAAACTGAACACTGAAAACTGGCGAAGCCTGAACACGCGAAGCTGAACAATCGCATGGAGATTTGCCATGATTCACGTTATCGCCACAATTATGCTGAACCCGGGAGTGCGGGCAGCATTTTTGGTTGAGTTCACTCGGGTGACTCCACTGGTTCGAGCTGAGGAGGGGTGTATCGAGTATCAGGCAACGATCGATGTGCCGACAACGCTTGCCCTGCAAGATTCCCCGCGGGATGATGTGGTGACTGTGGTTGAGAAATGGGCAAGTCTCGATGCTCTCTATGCCCACACCAAGGCACCGCACATGGGAGACTATCGTGCCCGCGTGAAGGACTACGTGAGAGGAGTGACATTGCAAGTTTTGGAACCGGTGTAACGGTTTCCCCGGGCACCAGGGAAACCAGCCGTGCATCCACCCCCAATCAACCCTTCGGTCGCGGTTCGGGTGCTGGTTCGGGGTTTGTGGGAATTATGTATGTCTTCTCGAAATCGAGTTCGACTGTCTTGCCAGCGATGATTTCGACGATTCGGGTCTGGCCACCCGCTCGCACCTCGTATCGCCCGGGGGTGAGATTCTTGTAGAGCGCCTTTCGAGCAATGATCGGTTTCTCCAGACCGAATCGCCCGAGTTCCATGTTACAGATGTCAAAGAGGGTGCGATCGAGCATGTGGAGATCGGGTTTATCTGCTGGAACCATCTGGACATTCTTGACGGCTTCCAATGGAACTCCAACCTCCACGCCGCCCGTCTGAGTCGTATTGATCGTAAGGTCAACCGTGTGAGCCTCACCGGGGATTACGGTCACCCATTTCCATGCGGTAGGGCCGGCAGGTTCAAGGGTTGCGAAAACGAGATACCTGCCCGTGGGGAGTTTGCTGAGTTCGTAGCGGCTGGGCACATTTTTCCCATCGCCAGCGATCAGGGTGGTCATCGGGGTGCGAGCATGGTGCAAAATGAGGCTTTGGAATAGCCTCGTTTCGTCCAGATTGAGAACTTTGCTGATTCCCATGCCAAGGTCATCGAGAGAGAATTCCTTGTTTTTCAAGGGCTCAAGCTTCGCCAGTATCGATTCAGGCACATTCTCGCTCTTCAGATTCGCGAGTGACTGGTCCGTGAGTTTGAAGCCTGCCTTGGTGCGTTGCCATCGGATGGGATTTACGGGCTCGTGAAGTTCGACATTGACCGATCCCATTTCCCAGTTGGAAGCAACGAAGCCGACCCGCAGCAAAGTGTTCGGAGCGGCACCGATGACGGTTACCGATCCTTTGATGTAAGGCAGATCATCGGGTCCGGGTGGTTCAGTAGGCTGTCGGGGATATGATGCGATGAAGACTCCGGCCAGAATGGTTTTCTCTTCATCGGGAATGCACAGATATATCTTTCCCGGAACCTTCCAGTCCTGGCGAACGCCGAGTTCCAGCGTCAGGGCATAGCCATTTGGGTAGAGATTCAGTTTTCCATTTGGCGAACTGACCAGTATCTCGGGCACTTCGGGTCCTACCGGCATATCCTGGCTGATTGTCAATTTCCGGTTCTCAAAAGCGTGTGGATTGGCGGGTGCTCCCAGCTTTAGCCGTATTTCACGATCCGGTACGGAGGTTCCCATCTTCACTATTTGGAAGATAAACTCATCGCCTTCGATCGACGCCTCGGGTTTGAATGCAACACCTCCAGCAGAACCCGTCACCATCGCACTCGGCACGATGTGCTTTGTGGGATCCATTTCGTGGACCAGCTTAATCGGTTCAGGCTTCGACTCAGAGGTCGTGTTGGAATTGGGGGTTGTGGCTGAGTCCGTCTTGGTCTCGACATCGGCTCCTTCGGGTTGTGGTTTTGTTCCACACCCGGCAATTACCACGAACACGAGTCCCAAAACTCCTGCAACGATCATCCTTGCGATGTGTCTCATGACACGGTTCCTCTGCGTTCCACGGCTATGTACCACAACAGGCTTGACGCTGGAAGCATTTTCGTCAAGACCAGTTCGCGAAACCATGGAAGGGTCCGAGCAATGAGAAAGCCCACGAACCTTCCAGTTCGTGGGCTTTTCCTTCACAGGTTGGCTGTAAATCAACTTGGGGAAGCGGCGATTACCGGAGTGTGGTTCTCTCCACGTCAACATTAGGGGTGGCTGGTTGTGAAGGTTGTGGTGCGATTGGTTGTGGGACTGGGGTTGTAGTTGGTTGTGGGGTACTCGGCTGGGGAATAGGAGTTGGAGCCGGTTGTGCCGGGATCACATCTACATCAACACCAGGAATGGTCGATTGCGGAAGTTGTGGTGTGGTTGGTAGCGGGGCCGGGGTTGGAGTAGGTCGTGGGGTGTTCGGCTGGGGAATCGGGGTTGGAGCCGACGGTGGGGTGCTTGTTGGTTGAGGAGCCGGGGTTGAAGACCGCCGTGGGGTATTTATTTGCGGATCGGTTGAAGCCGGTCGCGGTGGTGTTGCAGTCGGGGTTGGAATCGGTTGTTGGCTGGATGGCTGGGGTGGTAATGTCAGCGTGGGAGGCATTTGATACGGAGCATCTTGTAGCGGAGCCGTGGGGGTAGTAGTCCTCGGGGGAGTCACTGGCTGTGGTGGAAGCGCAGGCACATCGTACACTGGACCCGGATAAACCTCACTTGTGGGTGGTGGCGGTACATAATTCGTTGAGGGCACCAGGGTGGTTCGCGGTACGTATGTGGTCTGCGGTTCGTAATAAGTTTGGGGGGACATGCCAGCCGGGTAGGCGTTAATCACTGGTGCGTGGGGAGGGGTCGGTCCAGGTGGAGGAGTAGAGCCTGCTGGAAGTATGAGCAACAGGGTGTCCTCTTTGAACAGCGCAAGCTCGCGGGGATGCGGGAGCTTCCCATCAAAAGCGAGGAGTACATGGACATCAACCTTCAGCTTTTCTTTCCACACTTTCGGCAGGAGCCGATTCCCCTTCATGTCGAACACGGTCACATCTGATGTGTCAGGGCTCGTATGGCCAGAGATCACAGACCGCTGTTGGTAACTGGTGACCGATTCATTCCCACGCTGGTGAGTGACCGGTTCGATGTGAGCTACCCTTTGCCGGATGATGAGTTTGCCTTCCTCGATCCGAACGACAGCCTGGGTGGGCAACGATCCATATGGCACATCATCGTCTTCGATCCCCCTTGCGATGATCTTGGTCGTGGTTGACCGTGGGCTGGCCTGATTGCTGGGTCCGAAGTCGTAGTTAGTGATCGGCTGTTTCACATCGGGGGCCTGTCTTGGTGAGTTCTGTACCGGGGTTTGCGCGAGCCCAAAGGCTCCCAGTGCGAGCAATCCACAGGCCAGTACACCTGTCGTGATCGACAGGCGCAGACGGTTCGCGAGCATGATTTTCATAGCTCCTTCAGCGAGATGGGAAACGGATGGGGACACAAGGTTGGGCGGGATGACCCCGCCAGCCGTGACCTGAGCCGCAGCTCGGGCCGTGAGTAAGACGAGTTCTCGGGGCAACGCGCTTCCTGTTGCCTCCCGAGCAAGCAACGCGGCGATCCCACTACTGGTACTCGTGATTCCTCGCCGCGTGAGTCGGATAGCCAGCACCTTGCGTGCATGCGCCAGTCGGCTGGAAAGCGTGCCCTCGGGGATTTTCAGCCGGGCTGCTGCCTCTGTTCGAGGTAGCCCTTCGAGGTCGCAGAGGACAACTGCCGCCCGGTACTTGTCCGGGAGACATGCCATTTCCTCATCGATCACGCGGCGAAGGTCGGTGGCATCGTCCGGTGGAGGCGGTGCAAAGGCTTCGGGTAGAGCGGACACGGAATGCTCCAACACTCGACGACGAGCTGCCCGGGCCTCCAGTGCCGTGCGGAAAGCGACGCCATAGAGCCAGTTCGCGAGCTGTTCCGGCTGCTTGATCTGGGTCGCTCTTCGAGCGAGAACCAGGAAAGTCGCCTGGAACGCATCCTCGGCATCCTGCGGATGCCCGGTCACCCGTCGGGCCACGGCCAGAACCATCCGCCCGTGCCGCCGGACCAACTCCGCGAAGGCATCCTCATCCCGGCTCAAAGCGAACCGACCAAGAAGATCGCGGTCCGAACTGTCTCCAGGCTTCAAGGCAACCCGGAGCAGCTTGCGGGCAAGAGTGGGAGCAGCGGACTCCATTAGCATTCGGGTCTCCCGGAGCAATTCCAACAATCATGTACTGGGTGAAACCAACCCCGCGCGTCGGTGATTTTTCCAAATTCGTCATTCGTCCCTCATTCCCGTCAGTCGGGAAGACAACGGAGCGATACTCCTGTTGGTTTTCTCGAATGACGAGGGACGAAGGACAAACCTCTATATCTATCTCCACGTTTTTCTCGTATCCGCGCCCATCTGGAGGCTCTCGATGCCCACAGTCGCTGAACTTTCCTCGTATCTGGAGAAGTTTGCACCCTGCGCAACGGCTGCCGACTGGGATAACGTGGGTCTGCTGTTGGGTGATCCGGCATCTTCAGTCAGCAGGATGCTGACCTGTTTGACACTTACCACGGATGTCGTCGCGGAGGCGATCCAGGAGCAAGTACACCTGATCGTCTCGCACCATCCCATCCTGTTTCGCGCTGCGAAGAAGTTAACGGCAAACACGCCGGATGGGAAGGTGATCCTCCCATTACTGCGTGCGGGGGTAGCAGTGTATTCTCCCCATACTGCCTTCGATAACTGTCCGGGTGGGATCAACGATATCCTCTGCCGACGGCTCGGAGTACTCAACCCGGTACCATTGCGAACCCGCGAAGCGGCCCGGCAGTGCAAACTTGTAGTGTTTGTACCGGATGCCGATCTCGGAAAAGTATCCGATTCGCTGTTTGCAGCCGGTGCCGGAGTAATCGGACAGTATAACGAGTGCAGTTATCGGCTGGCTGGCACCGGCACGTTCTATGGGACATCATCCACAAACCCAACCGTGGGGCAGAAAGGTCGTCGGGAGGAAGTGGCAGAATGGCGATTGGAGGTCGTGGTACCCGAACGACTTCTCGGACCGGTTGTGAGCGCGATGCGAATGGCTCACAGTTACGAGGAACCAGCGTTCGATGTCTATCCACTGAAGCCGGGAACCTCGGGTGGGGAAGGGCGAATTGGTGAACTCGTTGGGCCTGCGACGTTGGGAGGATTGGCAAACCAGATCAAACGGGAGCTTGGGGCGGCTTCTGTCCAGATTGTGGGCAACATTAACCGACCCGTGCAAAAAATTGCGATCGCTTGTGGAGCCGCGGGCGAATTTCTCTCAGATTCGATACGGGCAAATGCCGATGTCTTCATAACCGGCGAGTTACGGTTCCACGATGCGCTCATCGCCCGAGGGGCAAACATCGGGGTAATCCTACCGGGGCATTATGCCACGGAGAGGCCAGCAGTTGAGGAGCTGGCTGTGAAACTCGCAGCCGATTGGCCAGGGATTATCGTCTGGCCCAGTCGGGTTGAAAGTGACCCGCTCGCGAGTCAATAAAGGCACAGAAGACTTGATGCAGAGGCTTTTCCAGGCTGCGGTCCTACAGTGAATTAACAAGCTTCGTCCTCTGTGCATCTTATGGTTGATTTTCGCGAGAGACCCGGGTATCTGCACACGTACCAGGCAACAACGCCGGGGGAAATGATGACTCTGCGACGAACAATGCTCGGGCTTATGTTGGTGACGGGTTCCCTGGTTTGGTCATGGTGCCGTCCCGGTGAGAAACAGGCTCAGGCACAGACGACCGCCGATCCCGTGTACGAAGCCGACCCCGATACGATCTGTAGCGGGGGAAATCATGAAGATGCCACCTATCGCTTTCGGAGCAATCAGAGTACCCACTGGCGACAGGTCACTATCGGTTCTCGGGGCGGGTGTCAGTGACATCCGTCTTACCCGTGGAATGTAAAACTCCACGACTGACCCGACTGGCCGTTATACTTTGCGGGCTCAGGAATGAGACATCACAAAGACGCGGGTTGGGTCGCGCAATGAATCATTCATCGAGACCAGCACCTCAGACGGTTGGTTATCCGAATGATGTCACGGAGCGGCCAGAACAGGGAGAGTGAGGGGACCGGTCAGCCACGTCAAATTACAAGTTTGTTTATGATTGAAGTGATTATTCGTGTCATTAGGCATGCACAAGGGGCTTTGACACATGACAATTTGTGACAGAGACTGGTGTGCGAATCTGTGATTGGGATGGAAAACGCCTTGTTTAAGTGCCAAAACACATCATCGCAATCTTGTGAGATTACTGACAGCATCGACACCGCTGGCAGATACTTCTGATCACTTTAACTCTACAGCCCGAACTGCCGACAGTCTGCCCATGCGTGGGCAGAGCCGCGCAACGTGAGCCAGTCAACAAAATCCAAATGCCAGCCCCATGTCTCATTCCAACCCACGCGGAGTATATGATGAGGTGAGTTTCGATTCACTCCATCGGGTTCCGGTCGTCACTCATGGTTTGCATTCACATCGATCCCATTCCGCCACGGTGTCAACCCGGCGAAGTCCTCAGGTTTATAGCGGAACGTGGGAAGCTCGACGGCAAGCACGTCGGTAAGATCGCGTTTGTTGGCCGCGGTGCCACGGTCGAGGTACCCGATGGGAAGGCCGCGGCACTCGTGACGGCGCTCGATGGTGCCACGTTTCGGGACAGTCCTATTCGTGCCCGTTTCGCGGGCAAAGCCGATTTCACCGACGCCGATCACTTCGCGAATCTTTCCCGTCTACTCGATTTGGAAGCACAAGCTGAACAGGAAGAAGCACGCAGACGGGCACAGGCGGAGGCTGGCACGGATGATGGTGCAACCCTCACCGCACTTGTTCTGCGAGAATCCGAATTTGGTCTCGGTGGTCGGTTACTCCTCACCTTCAGCCGCAAGAACCGGACTGATCCACTGCCACCCAGTCGTTTGCAACCCGGTTCGCCTGTGGTATTGAATCAGACGAATGTAAACCGCCGCCTCCCTTCCTACCGTGGCGTTGTCTTCGACCGGGATCGCACCTCAATTGGGGTGGCGATTGAGCCGCCGGATGATGAGTTGCCGGATGATTCTGTCTGGCGGCTCGACCTTTCACCCGATGAGGTTTCCCGACTCCGACAGCAGGATGCGCTCCGTCGGGCCGCGGCAGCGACTGGAGACCGACTTGCCGAATTGCGGGCTGTGCTGCTTGGGGAACGAGAACCGGAGTTCGTGCAATTAGCAAACTCTGAGAGTCTGGAAGAGAGCAATCTTTCGTCCACACAACTGAATCCGCCACAGCTTGCTGCCATCAAATTCGCACTCGAATCAAAAGATGTGGCGATCATCCACGGACCACCGGGAACCGGCAAAACCACAACGGTCGTCGAGTTGATTCGTCAGGCGGTTGCTCGTGGGGATACGGTTTTGGCGTGCGCCCCAAGTAATCATGCTGTCGATAACCTTCTGGAAAAACTCCTCGTTGCTGGGGAACTCCCAGTGAGGCTTGGGCATCCTGCCCGTATCGTTCCGGAATTGCGATCGCGGGCGCTGGACATCCTCGCCGAGAAACACCCTGACGCACGGCAGGCGCGGAAGGTGGCCCGAGATGCTTTCGCACGCTTTCGGCAAGCCGACAAGTGGACCCGTGGGAAGCCCGAGCCTGGTGCGAAAGCGGCTATGCGCAAGGAAGCCCGCGATCTGCTAGCCGAAGCTCGCAAACTCGAAGCCCTGGCGGTTGAACGGGTGCTGGATGAAGCCCGGGTAGTTTGTGCCACGCTCACTGGCCTGGACAGTCAACTCCTGGGTCAGCGGCGATTCAACCTCGCGGTGCTGGATGAGGCATGCCAGTCCACAGAACCCGCTGCCTGGGTGCCTCTCCTCCGTGCTAACAAACTTGTTCTGGCTGGCGATCATTGCCAGTTGCCACCAACCGTGATCTCGACCGAAGCAGCGGAGCGGGGGCTTGCGGTGAGTCTGATGGAACGACTTATCGCCCGATTTGGCTCGGGTATCTCGCGATTGCTCACCGTGCAGCACCGCATGCACGCGGCGATTATGGGTTTCTCGAATGCCGCGTTTTACGAAGGGGAGTTGATTGCCCATGAATCGGTTGCCGGTCATCGCTTATGCGACCTTCCCAGGGTGCAATCGGACTCACTGACGGAAACTCCCGTGCAGTTCATCGACACGGCCGGGGCCGGGTACGATGAGGAACTGGAAGAGGATACGGGAAGCCGACGGAATCTTCAGGAAGCCAACCTCGTAGCGCGGAAAGTCCGGCAGTTGCTTGAAGTGGGGCTCATCCCTTCACATCTCGGTGTCATCACCCCCTACCGCGCTCAGGTGCGTCGATTGCGCGAACTACTCGTGGATGTTCCCGCGTTGGAGATCGACAGTGTGGATGGGTTCCAGGGGCGAGAGAAAGAGGCGATCATTGTCTCGCTGGTACGGTCGAACCCGGAAGGGGAGATTGGCTTCCTGAGCGACACTCGACGAACGAACGTGGCACTGACACGGGCTCGCCGCAAGCTGATTGTGATCGGCGACAGCGCAACACTCTCTAACCACCCATTTTACCAGCAGATGTTGACACACTTTGAAGGCATCAGCGCATATCGCAGTGTGTGGGAAGAGGAATAAGAGAGGCGATTCTTCAAGAGAATGACCGGATCAGATTCTTCACGTGAAGAATCTGATCCGGTCATTCTAATCCACAGCGATTGTGAGCCGGTACGATGTCATCAGACAGTTGCAGTTTCAGCGACCGCAGTCTTCCCATGCACCCGGTTGAGAGCTCGGGTCATCAATGCAAGTATAGCATCCCGGTTTGGTGGCCAGCGCAGCTTCCCACAACCCACCACCGGTACCTCGTCTGGAGTTGGTACCCGCCCATCGATTTGTGCGCACACCTGACGAGCCTCTGCCCGGAGATCTTCAGGGAACCGCGGGTGCGCGGCCGTAAGCAAAGTCAGCCTCGCCCCATCCACCGACCGTGGGGTGACTACCCAGAATGGCGTGACTATGCCATCCACGCAGAATCGGATCGGCCCAAGCGGGCCTCGTCCTGAGAAGCTCACCCCCCAGGCGTGTTCCGCACTCCATCGAAGCAGGTCGTCGAGGACCGCCCGAACCCGCTTCAGTTCGTCCGGTGAGTGCCGGTCCACTCGTGCCAGGAATTCTGCCGTGGACGTCTCCAGGTCTGACATTGTTCCCCCATTCGATCGTTCCGAAACCACACCAAACAACTTATTGTATCCGAGAATAGAGGATGGCACACCTGCAAATCGGCTATTCACAGCTTCTTTTCGGCTCCAGCTCTGGACAATCCCGATCTTCTCGACCTCGATCCGGATTACCTTGCCATCGTCTTTCTCAGAGTCCTTTGGAGGTCACCTCCACGATCAACACTTCGGCCCCTAATCGCCTTGTGGTGAGAAGCAGAAGTGCGAACAGGAGTATGGCGACCTCAGGTGTGTGAGGTGAAGTATACAGAGTATCGCCAGCCCCTGCCAAACATTCCCGCGCGGAAGCCTGCTCGATCACAACCCCCAAGCCACCCAAAGCACCTTCGCTCTTCGATGTTATTTCCCAAGCGAGACAAAAACCCTATCCCCAGCGAGGAGTTGGTAGTTGGTGGTCGTAACACCGCGTTCGGTAATTGCTGCCCAATCCACCGGGAGTGTCTGTTCCCCGATAGGCGTTTTCCGCTTCACACAGACACTCCTCGCTGTGGCAACAGTCGGGAGAACATTAACGCCCGTAAGCGCATCGAGTACCGTCTCCGCGCCCGTCAGCGGGAAAGAGTATACCTGCTCGCCTCCATCAACTGCGGTAATGACGTAGTATCGCTTGCTGTTTTTTGCGAGCACATTGAGTATCACGACCGGGGGCTCGGACCCCGCGGCTTCCGTTTTCCACGTCTCGGTCCCGGCCAGGTGTTTTTGGACAGCGTCTGTCGCCTGCTTAACTGTCAACCCAGCGACAAGGACAGACCCCCAATACCCGAGACCAACGGTCCCATCGGGCCGAACCAGGAAAGCACCGGTGATGGGCTGGACAGGCAAACGAGCCAGAGTATTCGTTTTCGAGTCCCGGAGGACGGCTTCAATGATGAGTTGGTCCGGTGACTCGATGATGTACGGCGGAAGTGTGATGAGGTCCAACTCACGCGGAATCGTCCCGGCAGGAGGCACCTTTATCTCCGGTGGGTTTGCCGGGGTTGCTTGCTCGGTCTTGGCGACGATCGATGTGGCGAGTTCATCGATTTTCTGTCGCGTGCGTTGATGTTCTCGGCGGTCCAGAACAACCAGACCTGCAACGGTCGACAAGACAATCGCAAGCTTGACATATCCCATGAGGACTCCATTCCAAAGAAAAGGGATGTTCGGGCGAGGATGCGTAACGTGACTTGCTCGCGGCGTCAATCCGATCAAACGGGAGAGGGGAGCGATCCCAAACGGTTGACGCATCGCATCGGATTGGGAGAAGACAATCCGTGTTCCTTCTTGGAAAGAACGAGATATCATCGAGTATCCGAGTTAAGCATCTGGAACCTCTGTGGAGTGTTATCGATGCCTGCTAATCCCAACATCCCGTCGGAACAGTCGCCAAAAACGCCGGATCAGCTCCTTGCGGAACTGTTCCGGGAGAATGAACGTCTACGCCGACAACTGGGCGATGCCTACCATGAACGAGATGAGTTCAAGAAACTATATCTTGAGGAGCTTGCTCGAAACGCCCCTCAGCTCACAGAAGACGAACTGGCGCATGCAGTGGCGGCACGACCGGTGATCGAACAACTCATCCGTCGTTTGGAGAAACCATGACACAGGCTCCGGATCGCTTCAGGGTCGAACTCATCGGACAGGCCAGTTCGCACCTGGAACGACTCACTGCCCGAGCCGAACAACTCGACCTCCGTGGACTACTGATCGAAGTTTTGCGTGAGATGATGGAGAATCTGGAGACTAGACCGCGGGAGTGGGGCGACCCGTATATCAATTACCGCAACCTAAACGCTGTAGGGTATGGATGCACCCTCAACACCGCCCGGTTACGAATCGCCTATGCCGTTCACAACATGGAACCACTTGTCTGGCTCTCAAGGGTGACTCCACTCACGGACTCGCCTTTCAAGGAGGATTAAAGATTATGGCGAGCGTCCACCCTCAGGTCCACGTATGAACGCATTTGCTCAAGCCCTAACAAATCAGTCCACTGCCGGGTGGTGCAGGTGGGTGTTGTTCCCACTCCTCACGCACCTTTCGCAATCCCACAGCACACAACTCAAACTGCTCGCTTAACCGTCGGAACAGATCCGCTTCGGAGTCGTGGTTCTCCTGCTCCTCCAGTCGGCTCGTAATCAGGTAACTTCGCTTCCCCTGGGCCGTGTAACTCACCATCGCATCCCGGCACATTCGCGACCGCAAGCGGTCGAGTGCCTCCGGATAAACTCCTGTCCAGAACAGGGCAAAATCGCCAATATGGCGGTAATACTCCCGGCGCGTTCTGCCGCCAGCCGGTAAGTGCTCGGCCTCGATCACCATCTCGGTGAGTTCGGTGATGGGCTTCCCAGATTCATTCCGAAGACGGTAAACGGCATCGAAATGCAAAAACCGGGTTAGAAGCTTGGAGAGGTAATCGGTTAAAGGCGGGTCGGCAACGCCGAGATGGGAGAAGAAGGCGTGCTCTGCCAGACCCGCGAACATCCGCCGAAGCGGATGCCCCTCGGGTGCATCCCACATGGTCGGAATCCTCGTATCAATCGTATCTGTCGTCGCGGGGCAACAAGCCCCGTCTCTAATATGACGCACGACACCTACGAATTCAACCGACTTGCGTCAAGATCGAAAATAGAATTTCTTCACCAATGTCATTCTTGAGAGACTTATTGCTCAGGCACAAAGTTGATCTGAATATCTTCCGTTCCTCATCCTTCTATTCATGGTCCTGGTTCGTGTACAACCATCGGTGGGCGAAGTGGTGTGGGCACTGGGTTTCCAGGAGTTACCGAAGCAGGTGGAGTAATCGGTACTTGGGGCATTGAGTCCACAGGAACCGAAGTCCACCTCACAACTGGTGGCAGCGGCGAACTCACCGGAACAACCGAGGGCACAGCAACGACCTTCGGATATACCGAGATCGTCTCGGCAATCGGTCGGGAGGTCTCCGCCTTCGGGGTTATTGCCTCTGGAATCGGTCGGGGGTTCTCCATCTTTGGAACGATGGGGGCAACGGGTGGTTGCGCGGGCTTTTTGTCGGGTTCCGAGATTGCTGGAGGGCCATCGGGTAGTGCATTGGCGAGACATTGCGCAGGGTGCCCCAGAGCGCGGTAAAGCCGGAACTGTGCTCGGTTATAATCCGCAACCGCCGTGAAGAAATCGTTGGTAGCCTGGGCGAATGCCTGCACCGCTGCTACTGCCTCCTGAGGGCGTAGCAGCAGGATCAGCGTATCCCCAATTCGTCGGGTCTGGCCAAGCTCGACGACAGTCTTGTTCGCCAGTTCGATTGCTTCTCGCAAAGCAGGTTCGGCCACGTTCACTCGTTCGGCAGCACTTCGCGCCTGGGCAAACGCTGTCGCTACTTCCGCCGCGATCCGATCCTGCGTTCGAAACAACTCGAGCGTTGCCGCTTGATATTCCGCTCGCCGCTCTTGAACGCGGGCCATGTTTCCGAAGCCGAGCGCCTGGAATTCCCACATCAACTGCATATCGATGTCAAACCGCCCGCCGAAATCGCCGAAGCTGCCGTTCGTACCGCCTCCGAACAAGCCATACCCGAGCGACATCGTAGGGCTGGTTGAAACGCTCCGGATTGCCAGGCTCGGAATGAGCGGGCGCATTTTCTCTTGCTTAAGCCGTGCAAGCGTGGCCTGAACCACTGCCTGGTACTGGGCCAGTTCGGGACGGGTGGCCAGAGCGATGGGGATCAAGCCATCCACCGTCACTGTTGGATCAATTACGGTAATCGGCAGAAAAGGCGGTTCGACAGGCTCGACCAACGAGGAAGGGTCGAGCCGCAAGAGTCGTGTCAACTCCGCGCTTGCGGTCCGCCATTGTTCGCGAGCTGAGGAAACGGTTTGTTTGCGGCGACCCAGTTCGGCATTCGCGCGATTCACTTCAGAAGGGGGTGTGATTCCCTGTATGAGCAGGGCCTGAGTCTTGCGTGCAACATCCTCGGCATACTTCACGGCGATGGTCGCGGCTGCCAGTTCGCCGCGGGCCTGCTGGACGCCGAAGTAAGCTTCCGTCACCGCGAGAGCGGCATCGTTCCGGCTGGCTTGGTGGCTGGCCTCCCGGGCACGGAGATCCTGACGTGCAGCAAGTGGGGCATAAATTGCGTCCGAGAATGCGAAAACGACATTCGGGCCAAGCCCAACCATGACGGATTCGTGTTGCGACGACTCGATTATACCGGCGGTGGTTTGTTGTGGTCCAATGTGATTGAAGTAGTCGGTTCCAATATCGAGATTGGGCACCCAGAGAAGTTTGGCACGCAGCAACTCAGCGGCCGATGCCGCAACGAGTCTTCCGGCAATCAGGACATCAAGTGGGCGGACGTTTGCCAGTTGTAATGCTGTCGCGAGGTTGATCGGTAGCGGTGTTTCGGATGGCTCGGCTGTCGGCGTGTTATTTGGAAGAGGTGCCTGCCCTGCAAGAAGCGATATCGGCGGTTGGGGAATGGATGTTGTTGATGCTGGCCGGTTGAGAGGCGCAGAAACAACCGTCGGCGAACCCACCGATGGCTCAGTGAAGGTCTCGCAGCCAGTAGCAAACAACATCCCGATCGCGCTCAATGCAACCGTGCAGCGCACAACCCCCATCCAACTTCCCCCGTAGGCAGTCGCCCGCAAGCGTCCACCTTTTGTTCAGGCTATAACGGGAGACAGAAGGAGGTGCAACCGCAACCAAGATACGCCACAGATCGCTTGATGCAACATTGGAAGGTTGCCCGTTATGGGGAAAATGAATAGTTGCCGTCAGCTAAACAGTCCGGTCATTCTTCTCAACACTGCGAGAGAGTGAAAGTTTCTCACACCAATCTCTCGCATTCAACACCCGGTTCGGGCTATAATTCCATTCTCACCAGCATTGCCCCTGCCCTCATAGCACAACTTCCAACCATGCGGCTTTCTCTCACTATCGCATGCCTTTTAAGTGCATGGCTGCTTGCCATTCCCGGATCAACCCCCGCCGCTCCGGGTGATCCTGCGCCAACAGCTGCGCCCAAACCCATTCCCGTCGATTACAACCGGGATATCCGTCCGATTCTCGCAAGTCAGTGTTACCAGTGCCACGGACCCGATGAGAAGGCCCGGAAGGCCAAGCTGCGTCTCGATATTCGCGAGGAGGCCATCAAAGCCGGAGCGTTCGTGCCGGGCAAGCCTGAAGAAAGCGAGGCAATCAGCCGAATTTGTTCAAGCAACTTTGAAGTACGGATGCCGCCAATTAACTCGAAGAAAGCAGCCCTGACCCCGGATCAAATTGCCCTTTTGAAACGCTGGATTGCCGAGGGAGCAAAGTTTTCCGAACACTGGTCGTTCACGTCAATCCAACGTCCTCCCACCCCGAACGTCCAGAATACACAAACGGAACTTCGGAACCCAATCGACAACTTTATCCTGCTCCGACTCATGTCCGAACGTGTTGTTCCAAGTCCCGAGGCCGACCGCGTAACTCTTATTCGCCGACTCCACTTCGACCTCACAGGTCTACCACCAACGCCTGAGGAGGTGCGAGCATTCGTCGAGGACAAGAGTCCCAATGCTTACGAAAAAGTTGTCGATAAACTGCTCGCTTCACAGCACTATGGCGAGCGAATGGCTGTCTGGTGGCTCGACCTTGTCCGCTATGCCGATTCCATCGGCTACCACAGCGATAACACAATGAACGTGTTTCCGTACCGGGATTACGTCATCAAAGCATTCAACGAGAACAAGCCGTTCGACCAATTCACAATCGAACAACTGGCGGGCGACCTTCTCCCGAACCCCACCACCGAACAAAAGGTCGCGACAACGTATAACCGGCTCCTCCAGACGACGGAGGAAGGTGGTGCCCAGGGCAGGGAATACGAGGCTAAATACTCCGCGGATCGCGTGCGGAATTTCGGTCAGGTATGGCTGGGTGGCACCATCATGTGCGCGGAGTGCCACAACCACAAGTTCGACCCCTATACCCAGGCCGACTTCTATTCCATCGCGGCGTTCTTCGCCGATGTGCAAGAGGCCTCTGTCGGTCGACGCGAACCGGGGATGGTGGTTCCGAATTCACCCGAACAAGAGGCCGGGCTGAAACGAACGGCTCGCAATGTCGCCATTGCCCAGGCAAAACTGGAAGCGGCTGCACGAGTATTTGCATCAGACTCGGATGCCTTCACGGATGTCGAGAAATGGTCGAATCCCGTTCCGGGCAAAGGTCCGGCAACAATCGCCATTCCGGCTGATGTGAAGGCGATTCTCGCCAAGAAGTCAGACCAGCGCACACCCACGGATATCACCCGGCTTACGGCCTTCTCTCGCGACACGGCACCGGATCTCAAACCGGATCGAGACGCTCTTACCGCGGCCACCAAGGCAAAAACGGACTTCGAGAACGCGCTTCCTCATGCGTTGGTCACGATCTCCGGACCTCCGCGAACCGTGCGGATTCTGCCACGGGGAAACTGGCTCGATTCGACCGGTCCGGTGATGACCCCACGCACACCCGGCTTCCTTCCACTGCTTCCGCCGCTTCCTTCTCCGACCGCCCGATACACGAGGCTCGACCTCGCGAAGTGGACCGTATCCCACGAAAATCCCATGACTGCCCGTGTCGTTGTGAACCGCTTGTGGAAACTCTTCTATGGCTATGGCATTGCCCGATCGCTGGAGGAATCGGGAACGCAGGGTCAGCCGCCAACGCATCTCGAACTCCTCGACTACTTGGCCAGCGAGTTCCAGACCAAGTGGGATATCAAGCACATCGTGCGACTGATGGTGACATCGACAACCTATCGGCAATCGTCGGTTGAAACACCAACGATCAGAGAGCGCGATCCGCTGAACAAGCTGTTCGCACGCCAAAGTCGGTACCGGCTCGATGCCGAATTCGTTCGCGATACCGCACTCTCAATCAGTGGGCTCCTGAAGCCAACGATCGGCGGCCCGAGCGTGAAGCCATTCCAGCCTGCCGGTTACTGGGCGGCTCTGAATTTCCCAGAGCGGGAGTGGCAGAAAGATGCTGGAGAGAAGGTCTATCGCCGCGGCATGTACACCCACTGGCAACGAACCTTCCCCCATCCCGCCATGATCGCCTTCGATGCCCCAAGCCGTGAGGAGTGTACCTGCGAGCGACCGAAATCGAACATCCCCCAGCAGGCGCTGGTGTTGCTAAACGATCCGGAGTTCGTTGAGGCTGCCCGCGTTTTTGCTCAACATACCATCGCTCAAGCTGGAATGGCCGACAACGCCCGGTTGATATGGGCATTCGAGCGGGCCACGGGGCGAAAACCCAAGGCTGAAGAAGTCAGCATTCTGTCTGATGTGCTGGAGAAACATCGCAAGCAGTTTGCCGTGAAGCCCGACGAAGTGAAGAAACTCCTCGCGGTCGGAGATACGCCAGCACCGAAGGACGTTCCCCCAGCCGAACTTGCTGCATGGATGAGCGTTTGTCGGGTGATTCTGAATCTGCATGAGACGATTACGAGGCAATAGGGATTGGCCATTGTTCAAGCGAACAGAATGACTGGTTTTGTAGGGTGGGTCGAGGCTTGGCGATCCCCACCATTACTAACGACAAACCAAAACGGTGGGGCTCGCCAAGCCTCGACCCACCCTACAAAACCGAACTATAAGCACGCCGCAACCAGCGATCCACTATGAACCCAAATCTCAACGCGATTCGATTGCTCCAACGACGCACGTTCCTCGGTCAAGCGTGCCGAGGAGTTGGGACGGTTGCATTGTCCTCGTTGCTGTCACCAGCACACGCAGCCGAGCCCGAGAAGGGGCGAGGCGTCATCGCCAAGCCCCACGTTCCACCGAAGGCGAAGCGGGTGATTTTCCTGGTCATGGCTGGTGGGCCAAGCCACCTCGAACTGTTCGACTACAAGCCGGTTCTGGCCAAGCAGCACGGGCAGCCGATGCCCGAAACCATCACCAAGGGCCAACCCATCGCTCAACTCCAGGGCGCGAAGTTGATGTGCTACGGCCCCCAGTGGGGATTCAAGAAACATGGCAAGAGCGGGCAGGAAATGAACGAACTGTTCGTTCATCTGCCCGAAGTCGCCGATGATCTCTGCATCGTTCGTTCCGCACATACCGAGGCAATCAATCACGATCCCGCGCACACATTCATGAACACCGGGTCGAGCGTATCCGGCCGACCCAGCATGGGCTCGTGGATCACTTATGGGCTCGGAAGTGAGTCGGACGATCTCCCCGGCTTTGTGGTCCTCACCTCTAACGGACGAGGTGGGCAGAATCAGCCCATCGCGTCGCGTCAGTGGAGCGCTGGATTCCTGCCTGGCAAATTCCAGGGTGTGCATCTTCGCGGCAAGGGCGATCCTGTCCTTTACCTGACGAATCCACCGGGAGTGGGTACCGATCAGCAGAAAGACGTCATCGATGCGGTTGCCCGGTTGAACCAGATGCAGAACACGGTCGTCGATGATCCCGAGATCGCCACGCGGATCGGCCAGTACGAACTGGCGTTCAAGATGCAAGCAAGCGTCCCGGCCTTGATGGACATGAAAGATGAATCGAAGAAGGTACTCGAAAGCTACGGCACTCAAGGGTCCGATGGGTCATTTGCCGCCAACTGCCTGCTCGCCCGACGATTGGCACAGAAAGGCGTCCGGTTCATTCAACTCTACCACCGCGACTGGGACCATCACGGGGGCATCAAGGATGGCATCAAACTCAAAATCGAAGAGATCGACCGCCCCATCGCGGCGTTAATTAAGGATCTGAAGCGCCTCGGAATGTTCGATGATACTCTGATTGTGCTGACGGGAGAGTTTGGCCGCACACCCATGTCGCAGGGTGGCAACGGTCGCGATCACCACATGAAGGGTTTCTCGATCGTTTTGGCTGGCGGTGGAATCAAGGGCGGAATTACTCACGGTGCTACGGATGAGTTCGGTTATCATGCTGAGGAAAAGCCCTTCCCAATTCACGATCTCCATGCCACCCTACTTCATCTGCTTGGAGTAGACCACGAACGACTCACCGTTCGATTCCAGGGGCGCGATTATCGTTTGACTGATGTGCATGGCCATGTTGTGAAAGACATACTGACGTGATCCGAACCCCTGTCTCCAACCTCCTGGTGAACCCGAAGCGTTAGCGACAGGGAGTTCCGCTGTCACTCTTAAGGCTGATTCATCCGACTTGGTTTCTTTGCACCTGCCATCCAAAAGCGGTATCATAGCCTGGAGTCACGCCCCGACGACTATTCTGAACGAACAGAACCAAAAACCGCTGTAAGCACCGTCAGTAGGTATGGTATTCGATACTATCCCTGAGGTGTTTTCCCTATCCGCTCGATTGCGATTGCCATGATTCGCACAAAGCACATGCTCCGCTACGTCCGTTTGGTTGCCGCAACGGTAATGGTTACCGCCGCCGTGGTCGTTGCGGGTTGCGCCCGGCCTGCCCCCAGTGCGCCACCCAAGAAACCGCTCGATGTGAGCGTTGTCGAGCCCGTTATCCACAAGGTTACGAAATCCGAGGATTTCACAGGGCGAACAGAACCATATCGATACGTCGAGATTCGACCTCAGGTCACCGGCGAACTGGATAAGATTTTCTTCAAGGATGGAGACAATGTTTGGGAAGGGGACCAGCTATTTGAAATCGATAAACGGATCTATATCGCGCAACGGAACAATGCCAAGGCTGCACTCGAAAAAGCGAAAGCGGGCCTTGAGCAAGCAAAAGCAGATTTGGAGCGAACCGAAGAGGCCTATAGAAAGAAAGTCAACGCGAAAGCCGATTTAGATGCCGCTTTGGCCACCCGTGACGCAGCAAAAGCATCTGTGGAAGCTGGCGATGCTGCTTTGGAGCTTGCCTTACAGAATCTTGCCTGGACCGAGATCAGAGCTCGATACGCCGGCCGACTCAGCATGCGAAGAGTCGATCCCGGTAACATCGTTACAGCCAATACAACCGCGCTCACCACTTTGATAGTTCTCGACCCCATGTACATCGGGTTTGACATCGATGAGCAAGCCCTTGAACGCCGACGAGAGGCGATCAAGGCAGGGGAAATACCCTCATCGCACGACGAGGCGTTGATGGTCCAGGTCGGACTCGGGCATCAGGATGGCTATCCCTACAAAGCCAAAGTTACTTTCTCTGACAATCAACTCGATCCCTCCACGGGAACGCTCCACATCCGTGCAGAGATGAATAACCCGACGTTCATCTCCCACCGCCTGAGTTCAGTCGCGGCAGTGATGGGGGCGGCAGCCGCTCTCGATGCCGAACGGAAATCGCTCCGCCTGCTCTCACCAAACATGTTCGTCCGCGTCCGACTGCCATTGGGGAGACCCTACGATGCACTCCTGATCCGAGAAGAGGCGATCGGTTCCGATCAGGGCCACAAGTTCGTTTTCGTCGTGAACGACGACAATATCGTGGAGTATCGACGTGTGAAGCCCGGTCCCATGTACAGACCCGACGATTCTCTCGACACCCGAATTTTTCGGGCCGTAGCCGAACGCACACCAAGCACGCCCAAAGGTGAGGGCGTGGCTCGCAACGAACGAGTGGTCTTTGGGGGGCAACAGCGGATCAAGGAAGGCGACAAGGTGAACCCTAAGCTGCTCCCTCAGAAAAATCTCGATGGGAAGTGACTCGCTCATTCACGCAGCCCTCTGAAAACTATTTCCACTTCGATGGGCATTGTCCATCGGATTTATGGCGGTCGTAGCCGCCAACTTCAACATAAAACAGAAGAACGCCGCGAATGACTCCACGGTTTTTCATCGACCGCCCGATTTTCGCTACCGTCCTGTCGGTGTTGATAACGCTGGCCGGTAGTCTGGCGGTGTTCACGCTTCCCGTTTCGCAATATCCCCAAGTCGTTCCCCCGACCATTCAGATCGACTGCAACTACCCCGGTGCCAATGCCCGCGTGGTTGCCGATACTGTTGCGCTGCCCATTGAGCAGCAGGTGAACGGAGTCGAGGACATGCTTTACATGGCCTCGCAGTGTACCAGCGATGGGAGTTATACCCTCACGGTCACGTTCAAGATCGGGACCGATCTGAATATGTCCCAGATCCGGGTTCTTAACCGGGTCGCTCTGGCTTATCCCCAACTTCCCAATGTCGTTACGGCCACCGGAGTGACCACACGGAAACGCTCGGCAGAAATCCTGATGACGCTTGCCCTGAGTTCCCCCAGCAATCGCTACGACCAGCTTTACCTGAGTAACTACGCGGTCATCCGGCTTCGGGAAGAACTGTCTCGATTGCCCGGGGTCAGCGATGTTCTGGTGTTCGGTCAGCGAGACTACTCCATGCGGATCTGGGTCGATCCGGACAAACTCGCCACCAGGAGCTTGTCGGCCGGGGATGTTGCTCTTGCGATCCAAAAACAGAACACATCTCTGGTCGCTGGGCAGATTGGTCAACCACCCTCCGGAGATGGACAACCCTATCAGATCCCGATCACCGGGGTCGGCCGACTGACGACGGTGGAAGAATTTGAACAGGTGATCGTGAAGGTCGGCCCGCTGGGGCAGAAAGTCCAGGTCAAGGATGTGGCCCGAGTGGAACTTGGAGCCAAAGCCGAGGATGTCAGCAATACCTTCGACAACAAACCAACCGTTGGGTTGGCGGTATTCCTGCTGGCCGATGCCAACGCACTGGAAGCTCACGACAAGATCGTTGCCAAGATGGATCAGATGGCGAAGGATTTCCCGGCCGGAATCATTTACGAAATTGGCTACGATACAACCCCGTTCATCCGCGAATCGATCCATGAGGTGTTCAAGTCCTTGTGGGAATCGATTGCGCTGGTTGCGCTCGTTGTGCTGGTGTTCCTCCAGAGCTGGCGGGCCGCCATTATCCCACTGGCAGCCGTTCCAGTTGCCATCGTCGGAACCTTCGCGGCGATGGCTGCTCTCGGATACACAATCAACAACCTCACGCTCTTTGGTCTTGTTCTCGCAGTCGGCATCGTGGTCGATGACGCCATCGTCGTCGTCGAGGCTGTTCAGCATCAGTTGGAGAAGGGATTTGCGTCACGAGAAGCAACTATTCGGGCGATGGATGAAGTGGCAGGGCCGGTGATGGCGGTTGGAGTGGTGCTATCGGCCGTGTTCATACCTTGCGCATTCCTGTCGGGAATCGTCGGGCAGTTCTTTCGCCAGTTTGCGGTCACAATCGCCGTCAGCACGATGATCTCGACGTTCAATTCCCTCACTTTGAGTCCTGCTCTCTGCGCCCTCTTGCTGAAGCGAACGGGTGCGGGAACGGGTCAGCGTCCATTTCCGCGAGTGGTCAGCCCATTGATCGGAGCAGGGCTGGGATACGCTGTTTACATGTTTTTCTTCCGCAGTCTCAAATCGCTTCTCACAACGCCCGGATGGTGTTCCGAAACACTTGCCATCTTGTGTGAATGGATCAAGGAGGGGATCGACCCCGCTTTTTCTTGGATCGTCCCAGCACTTGCCACTGGAATTGGAGCAGGGGTTGGTTGGTTACTTACACGAAATCGCGCGCCATCCCGAATACCACGGCTGGTATGGCCTGTGATTGGAGCTGTGATTGCCTGCGCGGTCTGTTGGGAGTTGGTGCCTATTCTCCGTTACCTTGCCGGAGTTTCTCAACATATAGGCAACGAAATCCCAGAACTCTCAGACCGCATCCAGGAATGGAATGCAAAACTCGGTTCCGATTCCTGGTGGATCGCTCCGGCTCTTGTGATGGTGCTGGGTGCAATCGTCGGTGGGTTGCTGGTTAATCCCTGCTTGGAACGCTTCTTCAGTTGGTTCAATCGCGGGTTTGCTCGTGCTGGACAGGTGTACGTTCGCTTGGTGGGATCACTCTTGAGGCTTCCGGTTATCGTTCTTACCGTATACGGCGGTGTAATGATCTTGGGGGTTGTTGGATACGGCTTTCTCCCGACCGGCTTCATCCCTCAGCAAGACAAGGGGTATCTTATCGCCAGTATCCAGCTTCCGGATGCTGCCGCGACTGATCGGACTCGCGAGAAGATCGAGAAGATCGCAAAGACTATTCTGGACTACGAGATACTCGTGGATTCGCGGAAGGGCGAAGAGGGTGCCGAACAACTGACCGAACGCGTCCGTCGCGATGGGAAACCGGCGGGTATCGATGAAAGGGGAGGTGGATTCAGACTCACGGATCATGCGTGTGATACTTTGAAAGACGCGAATGTGCCCGAATCGGTCTTGGAGAAACTGAACCCGTTGAAAAACAATGATTATTCTCGGAATCAATTTGTGGGGGAAATCAAAAAGCTTCTCGATGCGGACGAAACGGAGCAGTTCCTGAGCCTCATCTTGAACCGTACCGAGATGGGGGACATTCTCGAACCGGGTCAATGGGTCAGGCGAATTCACCCGGTTCGACATGCCAATTGCGTGGCAGGCAATTCATTTGTGTTAAGTGCTTACGGGTCGAACTTCGGATCGATGTTCATCATCCTCGATAGTTACGATAATCGCCGGGATGGGAGGCTCTATGCCGATGAGGTTCGGACTAAACTCGTGGCCGAACTCGATGCGGTAATCCCGGAAGCCTCGGTGGCCCTCTTCGGCGCACCAGCCGTGTCCGGACTAGGCCGTGCGGGTGGTTTCCGGTTCATGATCGAGGATCGCGGCGACGCTGGTCCGGAAGCTCTCCGCGAGCAGACGGATAACTTTATCACAAAAAGCAAAGAGCTTCCCCAGGTGACTGGCTTGTTTACGGTTTACAAAACGAACTCGCCGCAGGTCTTCGTGGATATCGATCGTATTGCCTGCCTCTCCAAGGGGGTGGCAATCGCTGATGTGAACACGGCTCTCCAGGCCTGTATGGGTGCCCAGTATGTGAACGACTTCAATCGGTTTGGCCGGACATGGCAGGTGAATATCCAGGCGGATCATACTTTCCGTGACGATCTGGACGACATCCTCCAACTGAAGGTTCGCAATAGCAATGGCAGTATGGTTCCGCTCGCAGCGGTTGTGAAGGTGAAGGAGACATTCAGCCCTCTGGTTATCAGCCGTTACAACATGTATTCCGCAGCCGCGGTGAATGGGAATGTCACGGCTGGCGTGAGTACTGGAGATGCCCGGATCGCCCTGGATGCTCTAGCCGATCGCGAGTTGCCAACGACGATGTCGGCGGAGTGGACCGAACTGTCGTTCATCGAGCAACTGGCGGGGCGATCGGAGTTGCGAATTCCCGGTGTGTACACGTTCCGGGGCGATACGACTGTGCTTGTCTTTGGCCTCTCTGTCGCGTTTGTGTTCCTGGTGCTTGCTGCCCTTTACGAAAGCTGGGCGTTCCCGTTGGCCGTGATCCTGGTTGTGCCCGTCTGCGTTGTTTGCTCCCTGGCTGCGGTCTGGATCACGGACCCCGGCACTGCCCTCGAATCGCTGGCGAAGTGGAATGCAAATCCAGGTATTCCCGGCTGGCTCAAGCCATACGCCTGGGCGGAGATACCGGCCAAGTGGATCGATGCGCACCTGATTAAAGGGGCGAACCGACTGGTGGCTGAGGCAGGCGTCCGGAAAGGCGATGTCAACATCTTCACCCAGGTCGGATTCGTGGTGTTGATTGGCCTGGCGTGCAAAAATGCGATCCTGATTGTCGAGTTTGCCAGAGTGGCACGAAACAAAGGGGTCGATGTGCGAACGGCAGTACTCGAAGCCTGCAAACTGCGATTTCGACCCATCCTGATGACCTCGGTGGCATTCATCCTCGGCGTGTTGCCACTGGTTGTGGCGACAGGTGCCGGATCGGAGATGCGGCAGGCGCTGGGTGTGGCGGTCATCGGTGGAATGACCGGCGTGACGATCTTTGGGATCTTCCTCACGCCGATTTTCTTTGCTCTGGTCGATCGCCTGACCTCAAGCCGATTGCTCAACAATAGATATCTCGTGGCGATCAACAAAGCGGCGCTCTACACTCTCCGTCTCAAGTTTATTCGGCCCCTCGCCGCGACGATGGTCGCTGCTGCCGGGACGAGAGTGCGAAAGATCACTAAGAGACGATTTGGAGCATGAAAGAAGTTGGCGATAGACAGATGGAATTGGAATCGTGTTTGCACTCCGGTCGCTGACGCTCCCGGCTCGTCAAAAAACCTTTGACGATGAGTGTTTTAGGCGAGCCGGGAGCGTCAGCGACCGGAGTGCAACTGAACCCAAGGCGCTGGATTTTTGATCCCAGGCTCCTGAATTAACCATGTTTACACGCTTTTTCATCGACCGACCGATTTTCGCCACGGTGCTGTCCATCATCATCACTCTGGGTGGTGCGGTGGCGGTCAGTGCGTTGCCGGTCGCGCAATACCCCGAAATCACCCCGCCAACGGTGGAAGTTTCCGCCGTCTACCCCGGCGCGAATTCCCAGGTCGTTGCCGACACTGTCGCTGCTCCCATCGAGCAGCAGGTAAACGGTGTCGAGGAAATGATGTATATGTCCTCGCAGTGTACGAACGATGGGGTGTACACACTCACCGTCACATTCAATCCGGGCGTCGATCTTAACGTCGCACAGGTACTCGTTCAGAACCGAGTGAATCTCGCGGCTCCAGTTCTCCCAGACCTCGTAACCCGTCGCGGTGTGATGGTCAAGAAGAAGTCTCCGAGCCAGTTGATGATTGTCAACTTGTACAGTCCGGATGGCTCGCAGGACAATTTGGACTTGAGTAATTACGCAACGATCAATCTGCGCGATGAACTGGCTCGACTCCAGGGTGTTGGCGACATTACTTTCCTCGGTCAGAGGGACTACTCGATGCGTCTCTGGCTCGACCCGGAGAAACTCGCCAGCCGCGGACTGACTGGTAGCGATGTGGTAGCCGCGATCGAGCAACAAAACGCACAGGTTCCCGCTGGTCAGGTGGGCCAGCCCCCGGCACCACCGGGGCAGGCATTCCAGTACACGATCAACACACTTGGTCGGCTGACAATCCCGGAACAATTCGCGGATGTGATTCTCAAGACCGATAACAACGGTCGCATTGTCCGGGTGAAGGATATCGTTGTCGGGTCGCAGGAAATCCCTGAAACTAAAGGAATCAAAAAAACCAGAAGAACCGAAGGAACCGAACTCGGGGCATTGGCATACGATCAGACCTGCACCCTTGATGGAAAGCCATCGGTAGCACTCTCGGTGTATCAACTCCCCGGGTCGAATGCTCTGGAAACCGCTCGCCGGGTGAAAGGAAAACTCGACGAATTGAAACAGCGGTTCCCACATGGTATCGCGGCCGACATCGTTTACGACACGACCCCCTTTATTGAGGAGTCGATTCATGAGGTGTTCAAAACTCTCCGCGATGCTGTGATTCTGGTAGCGGTGGTGATGCTGGTTTTCCTCCAGTCCTGGCGTGCTGCCATCATTCCACTGGCTGCGGTTCCGGTGGCGATTGTCGGAACTTTCGCGGCCATGTCCGCCCTTGGCTATTCGATCAACAATTTGACTCTGTTCGGGCTGGTTCTGGCAGTCGGTATCGTGGTCGATGATGCCATCGTGGTGGTCGAGGCCGTGCAGCATCACGTTGAAGAAGGTATGCCTCCCCGACAAGCGACCGCGCAGGCGATGGATGAGGTGGCCGGGCCGGTGGTGGCAGTCGGGCTGGTCCTCACGGCCGTGTTTGTGCCGTGCGTTTTCATCAGTGGCATCATTGGACAGTTCTTCAGACAGTTCGCGGTAACAATCGCCGTCAGTACCCTGATCTCCGCCTTCAACTCGCTCACACTCAGCCCAGCGCTCTGTGCTCTCCTCCTCAAACACAAGACTGCCGAGGAAGAACGCGCACCGCTGCCGCGAATTGTTTTCCCGCTCATGGGCGCGCTTGCTGCTTATCTCTTCCTGACATCAGAAGTTCAACATCTGCTGACCGGGCTACCGGAAAACATTCAGTCTTGGTTGGCCCCAATGTCGGAATGGCTCATCCCCATGACCGCGGCTGTGGTTGGCGGTGCGGTTGGATATTTCCTCCGGGGCATCCTGAACGGGAGTCTTGGGTGGGGCTTCGCCTACTTCAACATCGGGTTCGAGGGGTTTACGGCAGGTTACATGCGGGTAGTTAAAGTTGCTCTTCAGTTGAGCGTCGTTGTCTTGATTGGATATCTCGGGCTCCTCTACCTGACGTTCAAAACCCTGAACGCAACGCCAACTGGATTCATCCCTCAGCAGGACAAGGGATACCTGCTCGTGAATGTGCAACTCCCAGATGCCGCGGCGGTGGATCGAACCAATATCGCGATGATTCAGTTGGATGAAATCGCTCGAAGTACGCCGGGAGTGGCTCATACGCTTACAGTCTCCGGCCAGTCCGTTCTGCTCGGGGCCAACGCCCCGAACTTCGGTACGCTTTACATCATGTTGGATCCCTTTACTGCCCGCACGGATCGAGATCGACAGGCTGATGCCATCGCTGCCAAGCTCCAGGAAGCGTTCAACGATCGGGTGCCAACAGCACTGGTGAATGTCTTTGGGGCACCACCCGTGGATGGACTTGGGACAGCCGGTGGGTTCAAACTGGTGGTTGAAGACCCCAGCGGTGTTGGTGGCACCGAACTCGAAGAAGCAGGCAAAATGGTGGTTGAGGCCGGGAACCAAAATCCCGAGTTACGGGATACTTTCACGGGTTTTCGAGCCGATACCCCCTGGTTGTTCCTCGACATCGATCGAGTTGCTGCACAGGCCCGCGGCGTTCAAGTTGGCGAGATCATCAGCGTCCTCCAGGTGTATCTCGGATCGCTCTATGTGAACGACTTCAATCGCTTCGGGCGAACCTGGCAGGTGAACGTCCAGGCCGACGCATCGTTTCGTCATACCATTAGCGACGTGATGCGACTGAAAGTGAAAAGCACCCAGGCAGACCAGGACAAACGCAGGCGAACTGCATCGATGCAACAGCGCGGTCAACCGCTAGACCCGAACGAGGATGCTCGGGAGGTGATGGTCCCAATTGGAGCCTTCCTCAAAGTGAAAAATGTCACCGGCCCGGTGATGGTGCAGCGTTACAACCTTTACCCCGCGGTGGCGATCAATGCTTCCCCGGCTCCGGGTGTGAGTTCCGGACAAGCGATCAATGCCCTGGAACGGACAGCCAACGAGCAGATCCCGGCAACGATGCGTTCGGACTGGACCGAACTCGCCTTGCTCCAGCGACAAACGAAGGACACGGCCGCTCGCGCGTTCCTCCTCTCGGTCGTGCTGGTGTTTCTGGTGCTTGCAGCACAATACGAAAGCTGGGCTTTGCCCCTGGCCGTGATCCTGGTTGTGCCAATGTGTATTTTGAGCGCTGTGATCGGCGTACAGATCGCGGGACAGGATATCAACATCTTCACCCAGATTGGTTTCGTAGTCCTTGTGGGGCTGGCGTGCAAAAACGCCATTTTGATCGTTGAATTTGCTAAACAGAGTGCGGATGGTGGTGCCAATAGATGGGAAGCCGCCCTCGCTGCATGTAAACTTCGGTTGCGGCCGATTGTGATGACGAGTTTTGCGTTCGTGATCGGTGTGATACCCCTCTTGTTGTCCCAAGGGGCGGGTGCCGAAATGCGGCAAGCTTTGGGGACAGCCGTGTTTGCCGGGATGCTCGGGGTAACCGCATTCGGCATCTTCCTGACCCCGGTGTTTTTCATTACCGTTCGTCGGTTGACCGAGTGGTGGTCATCAGCCAGGAGTGGCTCACCTTCACCGCCACCAACCCAGATCCAACACGAGTTAAATGGTCAGCATCGTCTACCAGAGGTCGATGAAGCAGGAGGTCACACGGGGTAAACCGGGATGGGTTTTTGTTGACGCAACGAGCCGCGGGGTATATCCCCGCGGTATTCGTTTTGGAGACTGTCAATGTCCCAGCCGGGCCACACTCCGCACATTCGGCCATACATGCCAGTCGCGCCTGTGCGCCGACTCGTTCAGCCTCTCGTTCGTTTTCTCCAAATCGAATCGGCCAGCGGGCTCGTTCTCCTCGCCTGTACCGCCCTCGCTCTGATCCTCGCCAATACACCAGCTGCGGCGGGTTTCAATAAGTTCTGGCACAAGCATCTCTCGATCGAGATTGGCACGTTTCAACTGGGTGGCGATCTGGGACACTTCTTCGTGAACGATGTATTGATGACACTCTTTTTCTTTGTCGTCGGTTTGGAAATCAAGCGCGAGTTGGTGACAGGCGAACTTCGCGATCCACGAAAGGCTGCTCTCCCGGTGGCCGCAGCGCTGGGAGGTATGCTCGTTCCCGCGGGGATCTACGCAATCCTTCAGGCCGGGCAACCAGGAGTACAAGGGTGGGGTATTCCGATGGCCACGGACATCGCTTTCGTGGTCGGCGCGTTGGCACTGCTTGGCCCGCGGGTGCCGTTCGGCCTGAAAATCATGCTCCTGTCTCTTGCAATCGCGGACGATATCGGGGCAGTGGTGGTGATCGCTGCGTTCTACTCATCGGACCTCAACTTCTTCATGCTGTTACTTGGCGCGGGTGGACTCTCTCTCACCGCAATCCTGAACGAAATCGGCGTTCGTTCGACAGCAGTGTATGCAATTGTTGGGGCAGGCGTTTGGCTGGCGTTCTACAAGTCCGGGGTTCACCCCACGATCGCGGGAGTAATTCTTGGATTGATGACTCCAGCCACCGAGTGGGTCAGCCGAACGGCACTCCGCCTTTCGATCGCGGACTTGCAGGCGCAACTGGCTTCCGATGTCCACGAGGAAGTGGCCGTTGAAGACCTTGAGTTGCTGGCGTTCGCAGCGCGGGAATCGGTATCGCCGCTGGAGCGACTGGAACACGCGCTTCACCCGTGGGTCGGGTTCCTGATTATGCCGCTATTCGCACTCGCGAATGCCGGTGTACCTATCGCGAGTGGCGAATGGACCAGTCCTGTGACGATTTCGGTGGCTCTTGGCCTGTTCCTCGGCAAACCCTTGGGCATCCTCCTGTTGAGCTTTCTGGCTGTGAAGCTCGGGATTGCCCGGCTTCCGGAGGGTGTGACTTGGCGTGTGTTGCTTGGTGGCGGCTGTCTTGCGGGAATCGGGTTCACAATGTCGCTTTTTGTGACCGGACTGGCATTCCGCAACGAACCCGACCTCCTCGGAGCAGGGAAGCTCGGAACGATCATGGGGTCTGTGTGCAGTGCGATAGTCGGGACGACAATTCTCTTGTTTGGGTTGCGAAAACGTGGCGAACGCGGAAAAAGTATTCCATTTGAGTTGTGAACAGGAATCCCAGGAAGGTCCAGCCCTCGGTACAATAATGGAATGCCATCCATCCTGATTATTGATGATGAAGAGCCAATCGCCTGGGCTCTGCGGCGAGCATTCGAGCGCGAAAAATACCGCGTTGCCGTTGCCGCAACAGCCGAGGATGGGCTTGCTCAGTCGCGCAAGCAAGTGTTCGATGTCGTGTTCCTCGATGTTCGGTTGCCCGGCATGGATGGGCTCACGGCCCTTAACGAACTCAAGAAGATCGTACCCACTGTGGCGGTCATCGTCATCACGGCCCACGGCAACCTGAATACGGCCGTCAAGGCCGTCGAGGGCGGAGCATTCGATTACCTCGCCAAGCCATTCGATCTTGCCCAGGCAATTGATGGCGCGAAACGGGCCATAACCCGACACATCGACCACAAGACACCAGCTCAGGCCGAACCCGATCAGGACATCGATCTTTCCCCGGATGCAATCATCGGCCGCAGTCCCACGATGCAACTTGTTTTCAAGCGAATTGCCCTGGTTGCACCCACCACAGCCTGCGTTCTGATCACCGGGGAAAGCGGCACGGGGAAGGAATTAGTTGCCAGGGCGACCCACGCCAATAGCCCCAGACGGGACAAACCATTTCTTCCCGTCCATATCGCCGCGTTGAACCCAAACCTGGTCGAGAGTGAGCTATTCGGCCATACAAGAGGGGCGTTCACAGGTGCCGAGAAAGCGCGGACGGGTCTCCTCGGCCTCGCCGATGGTGGGACCGTGTTTCTTGATGAACTCGCCGATATCCCGCTTCCGGTGCAGGCGAAGTTGCTTCGGGTTCTGGAGCGTCAGGAAGTGATTCCCGTCGGTGGTGGCGAATCGCAATCGGTGGATGTGCGGGTTGTTTCGGCCACCCATGCCGATTTATCCACAGCGGTTCGCGATGGTCGGTTCCGGCACGATCTGTTCTTCCGACTCAACGTCTATCCAATTCACCTGCCGCCCCTGCGCGATAGGGTAGATGATATTCCGCTACTGGCAGAACACTTCCTCCGCAAATTCGGGGTTGCGAATCGAGCGATCATTTTACCAGCGGATACACTGACGTTCCTGAAGTCCCGACCCTGGCCCGGCAATGTGCGGGAACTGCGAAATGCCCTCGAACATGCGGCGATCGAAGCACGAGGGAGTCCTCTTCGTCCCGAGCATTTCCCCGAACCGACCGCGATAGTGGGGCCAGCGGGGCTTGTGGATCGACTGAAATCACTCGTTACAGAGTGGGTTCGGGAGCGAACAGCGAATCGAGAAATCGAACCAGCCGATCTGTATCAACAACTTCTCGATACGGTTGAGCCGGCCATACTGGATGAGGTATTGCGGCAACTCGATGGGAATCGGCTCGTCGCAGCGCGGTGGCTCGGGCTGGCTCGAGCTACCGTGCGCAAGATGATCCGGAAATACCATCCGAGCAGCAATGAGCCCGAAGGCGATGAGACTTGAGCATTCCGATGTCGTCCCTCGCCTCGGCTAGATGGGCTGAGGTTGAGTCGTCCTTTTCCGCCGGAGTCACCCATGCGCTGGTCGCTGACATCATTCCTATTCCTGGCGATCATCGGGTCGAGCGTTGCCGCTCCACCCGAGCGAACGCACGACATTACGCCAGAGGATTACTCCAGCGTCAACACAATCACTGAAGTTGCATTGTCGCCCAATGGGAAGCAGGTCGCGTATTGTCTCGCGACATGGGACAAGAAGGCCGACAATCGCCGCACGGAGTTATGGGTGGTCGATGCGGATGGGAAAGGGACACCGAAGCGACTGACCGTTGACCGAGCTAACGAGCAGAATCCCAAATGGAGCGCGGATGGGAAAGCCATTTACACCATGGCATCGCGCAAAAAGGACGATGGGAAGAAACCACCCCATGATGGCAAACCGCAGGTCTGGAAAGTATTGGTTGCGGGAGGTGAACCCACTGCAATCACGAGCGTTGAGGGTGGAGTGACCGGATTCGACTACGCAGCGAAGGCAAATGCACTGTTCTACTCGGTTGAAACCAAAACCACGGATGAAGATGCGTTCTCCGCTCTCCGTAAGAAGTACGACAAGCCCGAATACAGCAACGGCAAACGCGCGGTAAGCGAAATCTTCCGGATTGATGCAGGTGGGGAAGCGAAAAAAGTGGTGGCGGAAAGGCGCTACATCCGCGAGTTTACTGTCTCAAGGGATGGAAAGCGGATCGCCATGATTTCGGCCTTCGATGACACAGTTGTGAAGTCAGAGGGAGAATCGCGTGTCGATGTCTGGGAGGATGGCAAGGTCGTCACACCACCCACGGATGTCTACCGCCAGAACGCTGCATCGCCCTATGCGTGGCTCGAATCACTGGCTTGGTCTCCTGATGGGAAACGATTCGCGTTCTGTGCCGTTTTCGATGGTTATCCCGCGGAACTCATCGTTGGGGAATGGGAGAACAACGGATGGAGTACGCACCGAATGCCTCGCAAAGAGGGAGTTCAGGTGCGGGGATATGGAACACCATTGCGTTGGATAACCGGAGATTCCCTGTTTGGGTTGAGCGACTCGGAGGGGAGTATCGGTCTTCTGTCATATAACCCTCACACCCGGGAAGTGATTACCAACACGGAAGGCGGCAGCATCATATACGCCTTTGATATCGCACCAGTTGGTGGCCTTCCTATCGTAGTTCGTGGTACAACGCAGACATTCCCCGAACTTGAACTGGGTTTCGGTAAGGATCAACGCATCGTTTTGTCATCCCTCAACCCACACACGGACAAGTGGAAACTCCCGGCTGTGGAACACATCACCTGGAAGGCTGCGGATGGAACATCTGTGGGTGGTCCACTGGAACTGCCTTACGGGTACAAAAAGGGCGAGAAGAAACTACCTCTTGTGGTGGCAATTCACGGCGGCCCGACCACCGCCAGTTACGCCGATATCCGCTTCGATCCACATAATGGCCGGCTCTACTTTGCCGCCAAGGGATACGCGGTGTTGTGCCCCAACTACCGCGGTTCCACGGGCTATGGCGACAAGTTCGTCACGCAGTTGATCGGTAATGAAAACGACATTGAAGTGAAAGATATCCTGGCGGGAATTCAACACCTCATCAAGGAAGGGATTGCCGACCCGGATCGAATCGCCGTGATGGGCTGGAGTAACGGCGGATACCTCACCAATTGCCTGATCACGCTGAAGAATCCTCCCGTGAAGATCGCTGCGGCGAGCAGTGGAGCAGGAATTTTGGATACGGTCGCGGAATGGGGGTTCAATGATGAGCCGGCATATCCCATCGTGTTCAAAAAGGGTCTGCCTTGGGAAACACCCGACATTTACAAGAAGACATCACCGACATATGGCATCGGGAATGTTAAGACTCCCACGCTGATCCACGTCGGTGGCGGCGATGTCCGCTGTCCACCGGGCCACAGCAGAATGCTCTATCGTGCGTTGAGCGAGTACAACAAGGTGCCGACCGAACTGGTCGTTTACCCGGGCGAACCCCACGGGCTCACCAAGTTGAACCACCGAACAGCCAAGATGGAATGGGATCTGGCGTGGTTCGAGAAGTACATGAAAGCGAAGTGAACCGGGTGGAAACGGATGCCCGCGTTTGAGAGACGGGCGGGACGGAGACGTTTTAAAATAATCCCAGGTCTTCGGCTTACAGCCTTCGACCTGGGTGAGTTTTGTCACATCCGGGGTGCGATCTTGATTAATTCTAGGGATTCCGGGTAGAGTCTCTGCCCCGGTCACCCTCCAAAGAGCTGTTATCAAAACAACTCCTTCGATTGAACCAGACCGTAACTTCTATCGCCTGCCGGGGAAGAACCACATGCGCGGGGCAGCCGACCCATCTTTCCCTCGTTTTCCACCCTTCGCAATGAATCCCGGCAACCGCTCGGGTCGATACCTCCCAGCAGACCTCCCCACCCCACTCTACCCCGAAGGTCGTTATGCCACAGTTGACCGAAGCCGACGCCGAGAAGCTCTCCCCCGAACAAGCTGGGGGGTTGATTCGTGTTCTCGAACTCCAGGCTAAGTGGGAGAACCACCGGGACGACCCGGCGACAAGTGCGGCCTCCACTCCGGACCTCCAGGCGCGCCAGAAGGCGTTTGAGGCCTTTCAGGTGGCCTGGAACGCCTACACGGCCCAGTACCGCCTTGCTCGGCTCCCCGAGCCCACTCAGAACATGCCTGATCGTCTGGCGATCTGGTGTCGGGCGCTGCGTGCAGTGTTCCGTCGTGCCGAGGCCGGATACCCAGCGCAAGTAATGGCGAAAGTGTACCGATTGGCTGCCCGGACCGCTGTAAGGATGGAGAAGGAACTACTAGAGCGGGAATCGGCGGAAGGCTTGGCTGGTGCGATCCAGCAACTGGATACGGTCATCGTGTGGTGCGATGACCTCGTGCGCTCAGGCCCGTTGGTCAAGCTGCTCAAGATCCACAAGGAAGATGCGGCATAGAGCTCGGGTCTCTGTACATTAGTGGCAGTTTGTGGCGGATTGGACCAATATCCGCGTTAAGGAACTGAAGTAATTACCCCCGCCGATCGTCCCAAATAACCGTAAACTCAGTGGGCGGGGGTAGAGTAGCAGACAGCTCGTCAGGCTAATCCCCTGGAGGCGTGGGTGCGAATCCCATCCCCCGCGCTGTCGTGAGACAGATATTTCAACTCAATCGAGGTACGCATCATGGGTAAGGGCAACAACTCTCAAGGCAAGGAAAAGAAGAAACCCAAGAAGGACGCAAAGGCAGCTCCCACAAAAGCTGCTCCTCCGCCAAAGAAGAAGTGACAACTGCGCTATTACGATGTAACGCTGGCGACTTCCACTTTGGCGAGCGGTACGGAAAAGCATATCTGTAGGACGGCCTTCCCAGGCGCCTTCCCAGGCCGTCACGACGGTCTGGGAAGACCGTCCTACAGCGAAAGCGAGTCATGCCGCTCGCCTTAAGGAAAAATCACACCCGTAGCGAAGCTCGCCACAGTTACGTCATTTCATCTCGCTGGAATCAAAACAGATTCACTCCTTTGGTGGAATAAAGTCAGCAATATAAAGCTGTGTCGGTGAGCGGCCATCGCGGCTGCTGGTCCACATCACTTGCTTGTAGTCTGGACTGAAAACGGGAAGCACATCCTGGCCTGGCGCGAACGTGATCCGTTCCGTTTTCCCCGTGTCGATATCCATCCAGTACAGGTCGTAATTCGGTCGTGCAAGTTCGTTCGAGTGATCTGCCGCAGTGTAGATAATGTGCTTTCCGTCTTTGTACCAGAAGGGTGCCCAGTAGACCCATTTGTCGTCCTTTGTGATCGCCTTTTCTCCCGTGCCATCGGCGTTGATGACATAGAGTTGGAGCCGGTCCTTCTCCTTGCGGTCAGCGCGGAAGATCACCTTCGTGGCATCGGGACTGAAGAAAGGACCACCGTTATAGCAGTTGGGAGTGTTGGTGAGTTGTTTGGCACCCGTTCCGTCTGCGTTCATCGTAAACAGTTGCACGTTTCCCGCGGTTCCCGAGGAATAGACGATTTTCTTGCCATCGGCTGAGTAACTTCCCTCGGCGACATATACCTTGGCATCCGGTGTCAGACATTTCATGTCGGTGCCATCGAGATTCGCCTCGTAGATCTTCATGTGAGGGTCGAAATCCCATGAGTATCGCCGCCGGATACCCTTCTTCATGTCTTCTTCGCGTTGTTTGAATTCTGCCTCCTGATGTTTCTTGACGTCGGGATCTCCATGACTGGATGCAAAGATCACTTTCTTGCCATCGGGCCGGAAGTAGCCACACGTTGTGCGCCCAAGGCCAGGGCTGATCCGGTGGAACTTCCCCGTTTCCAGTTCCAACACAAAGATCTGATAAAACGGGTTCCCGGTGTCCTTCTCCTCGGCCTGGAAGATGATTTTCTTTCCATCTGGTGAGAAGTATCCCTCACCGGCACGAACGAAATTGAACGTGACTTGTTTGATGTTCTTCAGGTGGGCCGCTTCGAGAGTTTTCCAGTCATCCGTTTGGGCGCTGAGAATCAAGGCAACGGGTATCAGCAGTGCATTCATTGATGTCCTTTGTGTTCCGTGTTCAGTGAAGAGGGATCAGGAATTAGATTTTATCTGAACCACTATCCCCATGAACCCTGAAAAACGGTTCATGCTTTCTGGCAGAGCCTCCCCCAGTCGGTGGCTCCGTGTTGCCGGTCGCCGCGATGATGATGCGGGCGCAGGCCTCCGCGTCCGAGCCTGGATCATGGTGAATGAGACCAATCCCCAACCGCCTACAAACTGACGGGAGATTGTTTGGCTTCAAACCCCAGCGGCGTCTTGCAACCTGGACTGTGCAGACAAACGGCAGAGTGGGAACCGGGAGGCTGGCGATTTTACAGCACGAAGTCAGAACACCGCGGTCGAATTGCGCGTTGTGTGCTGCCAGAAAACTGGCACCTTCAAGGATGGAACTCAATCGCGGCCAGACATCGGCAAACGCGGGTGATTCGGCGACCATCTTCCATGTGATTCCGTGGATGTGCGTAAAAGCGAACCGCGACCGGGGTGGGCGGATGAGCGATACCTCACGTCGAACAACCATGCAATCTTCGACGCGCACCAGAGCGATGGCACACGCGCTATCCAAACCGTAATCGGCTGTTTCAAAGTCGATGGCCACAAATGGGCCGTCGCTGGGCACGAGCGGAGTGGGTTTACGATGAGAGGGCAAGTTGAGTCTCCCCCGGGTTTTGAGTCTTGAATAACTTATACCGAAGTTGACGGTTTCGTCGCGTCCCGATTGCTGGGAGAACTGCCTCAGCTTGTAAACAAGCGGGATTCCCTGAGAAGTCTCTGCTGAGACACAAGTAATACGCCTAGCTAGGAACTCAATCGGAACTGCCGCATGTCAGGATGATTGTGGATCGGTGGGTGATTTCGATTGAGTGGATCCTCCGGCCGCTCTGAAAAGCGAGTGTTGATATTGTAGGAATGCACGTTGACCAACCCACTCAGAACGGTGCAGACTACAACATTCCACATCCAGGAGTTATCGCCATGAATCGGTATGTTCTCGCTGCGTTCTTACTTGCACTGACTGGTCTTCCCGCGATGGCCCAAACACCAATTACAGGTGCAGTACCTCCGTGGATGGAACGGTTCAAAATCACGGACAACGTGTTCGCTACTTTGAAGGCCGAGAAAGTAGTACCTGATTCGGTGCTGGTGAAGCTAATTCCATTAAAAGACAAGGAATTCACTCGTGAGGGTCTTGAGGCGGGGATCAAAAAGCTACTCGATGCGGACGAATCGAAAAAATACCAAAGCCTCATTTTCAAGCAAGCCCCCTGGTCTCCCACGATCTGGACAGCACCGCTCCAGAACTCTCCCCCCCACCTGCCCCCGTACTTTACACAAGCACCTTCACCAGCGTTAATCCAAGTACCATCAGGCAAGCCGCTTGTCGGATTCTATAAAATGGAAGCCGAGCTTGTTGGAGCGGATGGTCGGTATCCATTTGACTCTGGTGAGTACAACCTTGCTGGCTTTGCTGGCAACGCCCGTATATACGGGCAATTCACCATCACTCTCCCGCCACCCGCTGATGTTGATCCCCTCAACGCTCCCATCCCCTATCGGGCACTCCGCGGGGGGTGCGGGGGATGCCGTAATCGCTGAAAAAGGCCCACCGAACTCGTTCACTTCTTCTCGGGGGTGAACTCAAAATCGCCTGCCGCGCCGCGATTGTCGTACCAAGTTCCGACAATGCGGTCGGCAGCGACTCGTTTTCCGGTGTAATAGCAGACCAGGCCCTTCGGTCCATCCTGCCGTAGAGAAACGATCGGAGGATTTCCCGGCACGATTTCGCCTGCCAAATGGTGATCGCTGGGGTCTGCCTCTTTCATTCCGGCGAGACTACCGGCAATCCGATCGTTCCGCACCGATAGTTTCCACCGCACTTCGCCGCCCGGCTTCGCGTGCAGTTCGCCATCGAGTTTGTCATCGTAACGCATGACCCAAACAGCTTCCACGGGGAGAAGAGCTTTGGGAGCTTCGTCCGCTGCTGTTCGGGTTGTGGTGGGGAGGGAGACGAGGATTGCCAGCAGGCTGGGAATTGCAATCATGTTGGAACTCAAAAAGGGAAAGGCATGATGGACAAAACAAATGAAATCACAGAAAGAGACATAAGAATAGCCGCAAAAAGGCACAAAATGCACAATAAAAGAGAGTGAGAGCGCCGTTGTCTCGTTCTGGTTTCTATGTTCCACGATTTCTTTTGTGCGTCCTGCGCTTTTTTGCGGCTATTCATTTATCTCAGAACAGTGCTGAGATTGGGTCGCCATCGTGACCGATGAAAACCGGTCGGTTGCTGGATGTGTAGAGTGGTTTCTCGCGATCGATCCCGAGTTTTTCGTAGATTGTTGCGGCGTAGTCCTCCGGCGTGTGGGGATCGGTCGTGACGTGACCGCCATCCTTGTCGGTTGCACCAACAATTTGACCCCCCGGAACGCCAGCGCCCGCGAAAGCGATCGAGTAGGTGTTGGTCCAGTGATCGCGGCCCTGGAACTTGTTCAATCTTGGAGTTCGCCCAAACTCCGTCACAAAGCAGACTAGTGTTTCGGCCAGCAGACCGCGTTGGTCCATATCTTCGATCAGGGCTGCGAAAGCCCGATCGGTTGAACCCATCATGACCTAGTGTCCGATTCCATATCGTCCCTCTCCACCGGCCTTGTCGCGAACCGTTCCACACGATCCCTTGGCATACATCAGGTCGTGGTGATCCCAATTCAAATTGAATCCACCGGGAACCTCCGGAGTGAGCGGCCATCGGACATCCACGGTTACAAACCGGACCCCGGCTTCGATCAGCTTTCGGCCGACGAGATAACACGCCCCACGATGTCCCTTGCCGTACTTTTCCCGAATGGCAGAAGGTTCACCCTGATAATCGAACGCTTTCGCCACTTTGGGACTGGTCAGTGTGTCGAACGCCTGCTCGTAGAATCGGTCCATTCCTCCGAATGAAGGGCCATTGCTCGTTGCGTGAAACCGCCCGTTCATGCCAGTGAGCAGTCGCTGGCGGTCGGCCAGTCGTTCGGGCGGAGTTTCCGGGCGGCGATCGAGCGCACCCACATTCCAGGCGGGATCGGAAAGGTCGCGTCCGTTGGTTTTGAATACCTTGGTGCTGGCGGGGAGAAATCCAGTGCTGGTTGCTGCCGCTTGCTCGTGATTCCCCGGCACCATGATATAGGGAGGCAAGTAGGGGCAAGTGGTTCCCAGCACTTGGGAAACCACTGAGCCAACATCAGGCATGGGAACGATACTGTTGGGGTGAGCCCCGGAAAGCATATACTGCGTGCCATCGGGATGCCCACTGGCACCAGCTTTCTGGTGCCACATCGAACGGACAATGGCAAGTTTGTCGGTCACCCGTGCCGTTTCAGTGAGCAATTCGGTGAGTCGGATTCCAGGAACTTTGGTTGCGATCGGCTTGTATGGGCTGCGGTGATCCGCAACGGCTTCCGGCTTCGGATCCCAGGTATCCAGATGGGACAGCCCACCTTGCTCCAGGATCACCAGGACGTTTTTGGCTCTGCCCCTGGTTGTGATCGAGGAAGTGCCGCTTGCTGCCAGGAGTTCCGGCAACGACAAACCGAGGACACCAATCATACCGGCCTGGAGAAAATCGCGGCGAGCAATCGGCATGTGTCGATCTCTGCTCTGAAGGGACGCCGAGGGAGGGTTGGAGCTGGAGGCGTCGGTGGGATATGTAATTAGCCTACGATCGGAAGGTGGTGGTCGCAACCGGGAATTGACCATTCGATGCCGGTGGGTTTTTCGCCCGTGTTCTTTCTACAGAGAATACGCGGGAGTGAAATTTGAAGAGCTGGCTGAACGATGCTGAGTCACCATTGGCAGAATACACTATTCTCCGGATAGATTGGGTTAGCCCGCTGCTTCCTTATATCGTGGATCACCTATGATTGCAGACCCTGCCGGCGATGACACACGCACCGGAACCACCAGCGATGCACTGAAACGCGCGATTCTGGAAGCACTTCATTACACGCAAGCCAAGTTCCCGGCTGTCGCGACTCGGAACGATTTCTACATGGCACTGGCCCATGCCGTGCGCGATCGGTTGCTTCGACACTGGGTGACGACTGCCGAAACATATTATCGACAGGCATCCCGCACGGTTTGTTACCTCTCCGCTGAGTATTTGCTCGGCCCACATCTCGGAAATAACCTGATTAACCTTGGGATTTTCGAGCAGGCCCGCGAGGCTGTTACAGCCCTCGGTTTGAATTTCGATGAACTACTCGATCAAGAGGCGGAACCTGGGCTTGGCAATGGCGGTCTCGGTCGCCTCGCCGCATGCTACCAGGACTCGCTTGCCACGCTGCACATCCCGGCCATCGGATATGGCATCCGTTATGAGTTTGGTATTTTCAATCAGGCGATCCGCGATGGGTGGCAAACCGAACTCACCGATAAGTGGCTCCGGTTCGGGAATCCGTGGGAGATTCCTCGTCCCGAGATCGCTTTCCCCGTGAGTTTTGGAGGTCATACGCAGGTGAAAGCTGGCGGTGGCCGCTACGGTGTTGAGTGGGTTCCCGATCGAGTGATTCTTGGCACTGCTTACGACACGCCAATTTTGGGTTATCGAGGGGGTACCGCGAACATGCTGCGGCTGTGGCATGCGCATGCGGTCGAATCGTTCGACTTTCAGGCGTTCAACGTCGGAGATTACGAACGAGCCGTAACCGAAAAGGTTCAATCCGAGAACATCACCAAGATCCTTTATCCCAACGATGAGCAACTGCGCGGGAAAGCCCTGCGGCTTCAACAGCAATACTTCTTCGCAACGTGTTCGTTACGGGACATGATCCGCATTTATGGACAGCGGGCGGCCGATCTATCGCGCTTCCACGAGAAATACGCGGTGCAGTTGAACGACACACATCCGGCAATTGGAGTTGCCGAACTGATGCGGCTCTTGCTGGATGAACACGGGATGGACTGGGAACCGGCCTGGGAAGTGACGCACAAGACATTCGCATACACCAATCACACGCTGCTCCCCGAAGCACTGGAAGTGTGGTCGCTGGAACTGTTCGGTAAACTCCTCCCGCGACATCTCGAAATCATCTTTGAGATCAACCGACGCTGGCTCGACCGGGTGCAAACCGCTTATCCAAAAGATACAGCCAAGGCTGCGAGGATGTCGCTGATCGATGAGCGAGGTGGAAAAGCCATCCGAATGGCTCACCTCGCAACCGTGGGAAGCCACGCTGTGAACGGCGTGTCGGCCTTGCATAGTCGATTGCTTAAGGAGTCGGTGCTCCGGGACTTCGCGGAGTTTGAGCCAACCAAATTCCGGAATGTCACCAATGGAGTTACACCGCGGCGATTCATGGTTTTGGCCAATCGTCCGCTGGCGGTACTGATCACCAAGGCGATCGGGGCGGGATGGCCCGCCGATCTGGAGCAACTGCGCAAGCTCGAACCGCTCGCGAACGATGCGGCCTTCCGGGCCGAGTGGAAGGCGGTCAAGCACGAAGCCAAAGTGCGATTATCAAATCTGCTCGCGAGCCGGGCGGATGTGACGACCGACCCGGATGTTCTTTTCGATATCCAGGCCAAGCGTATCCACGAGTACAAGCGGCAACATCTGAATGTGCTGAACGTGATCACCCAGTACCTCCGACTGAAGGATAATCCTGCGGCGAACGTGGTTCCTCGACTCTTCCTCTTTGCCGGGAAAGCTGCTCCAGGCTACTACCTGGCGAAACTAATCATCAAACTGATCCACAGCGTTGCGGATGTGGTGAACGCAGACCCGGATGTTCGCGGTCGGCTTCGCGTTGCGTTTTTCCCCAACTTCAACGTCCAATCGGCTCAGTTTATCTATCCGGCCAGCGATCTTTCGGAACAGATATCGACGGCTGGGAAAGAAGCATCCGGTACAGGGAACATGAAGTTTGCCCTGAATGGATCGCTGACCATCGGTACACTCGATGGCGCGAATGTCGAGATTCGCGAGCGCGTCGGGGCCGAGAATTTCTTCTTGTTCGGGCTGACATCCGATGAGGTGGAAGCTCGTTTGGCAGCAGGTTATCGGCCTGCCGCCGAGGCCGAAGCGAACCCTGAACTGCGCCGGGCCTTAAACTACATCGCCAACGGCACATTCTCGCGAGGCAACACCGACGTGTTCCGTCCACTCGTGGACAACCTGTTGCGGCAAGATCCGTTCCTGGTACTGGCAGATTTTGCTTCCTATGTTAGCTGCCAGGAACAGGTGGATCGGGAGTATGCCGATCAGGAGAACTGGTTGCGGAAATCGATCCTGAATGTCGCTCGAATGGGGTGGTTTTCATCGGATCGGAGCATTCGCGAGTATTGCGACACCATCTGGAAGATCAAGCCTGTTGAGGTAAAGGTGTGAGGGGGAGTGTATCCGATGCTTCCAGAGATTTACTGCCGATCGACGACCCAAACGCTTGTTCCATCCGCCTGCCGATTCCGCCATCTCAATTTGAGGACGATCCCGAGTCATGCTAACCGCCCGCCGGTTTGTGGTTCTCCAGTCTCTGCTGATCTGGCAGGGTGGTTTTTTGTTCTACGCTGCGGTTGTGGTGCCTGCGGGAACGGAAGTTCTGGGATCGGCGGCCGCGCAGGGGACGATCACCGCCCGCGTGACGGACACGATGAACGCATTGGGTCTGGTGGCACTGACAATCCTGGTACTCGACCTGCGGCTCACCCATGACCAGAATTCCCAGCGCACGGCGATCAGATGGTGGTGCTGGAGTGTGGCGTTACTCTGCCAGGGGCTGCTGTTCTACTTTCACATGCTACTCGATGCCTTTATGGATCCAGCCCGAACCCGAATAGTAATCGGACCACCATTCCGGCCGGTTCACCGGATGTATTTATGGACTATTTCCGTGCAGTGGTTTGTCTGCCTGCTCCTGCTCTGGTTCAACCTGCAAGCCTGGCGGGCCGAGGAACGCACCGTACACCCATCGCCCCAGTAATATCGCCCACGCGTGGGCAGACTGTCTGCAGTTCGGACGCGTTGAGTTGAAAGGATCAGGAGAGTTTGTCAGCGGCGTCAGTAATCGAACAGGATTGCGATGATGCGTTTTGACACTTTACAAGGCGTTTTCCAACTCAATCGCGATCGCTGTCATGCTTTGTCAGGTTTTGTCATGTTTTTTTGGGCGTCTTGGGACACGACAATTGGCAAAAATAATCACTTCAATCGTAAACAAACTCGTGATTTGGACTGGGTGACCGATCCCCTCCCTGTCCTCAGCCTCCCGTGACATCTTGCGCATGGCCAACCGTCTGAGGAAAAGGTCTTGATGGAGGTATAAAGCGAGGGAAGAGCCTCTTGGCAGATGGAATGGTTTAGGCTTGTCCCGCAAGTCTGTGCGTGGGATTGTTAAAGATGTTGCGTTCAGAGGAGAAATCAGATGCTTCGGATCATAGGTAGCAGTGTCGTGTGCCTCATCTTTCTAAATGGCTCAGTTTACGCGCAGGAACATGCCATTCGACCAATCGAAAAAGAAACCATTGCTGCCTATGAAGAACTTGGGGCCACCTATGGTGGATTTACGAACAATCAATTCGGGTTTCTGGAATTTGTCGGAGGCAAGGAGGCAGCATCAAAAGGACTGCCAGGATTTAGGTTTTGGAAACTGCCCAAAGATGGATTACTAACGCTTCCGGTGGTAAAAGTTCCTTTCGGATTGGATTTGTCTCATACGACAATTATGGATGCCGATTTGAGAAAACTGGACAAACTCACACAGCTCCAATCACTCGACCTTCGTTTTACTCAAGTAACGGGTAGGGGGCTGAAGGATCTGGCAAATCTCAAACAACTTAACGCACTCAGCCTCTGGGGTACACAGGTGACGGATGTGGGCTTGAAAGACTTGGCCAATCTCGCACAACTCCAATCACTCGTATTCTCTTTCACTCGAGTAACGGATGAGGGTTTGAAGGGGTTGGCCAATCTCACTCAACTCCAATCACTCGGCCTCAGAGCAACTGACATAACGGATTTGGGTTTGAAGAACCTGACCAAACTCACACAACTCCAATCACTTGATCTTTATGGCACCGACGTAACGGATTTGGGTTTGAAGAGCCTGGCCAATCTCACTCAACTTCAATCACTCTACCTCGGTAACACAAGGATAAGAGATGTGGGGTTGAAGGAACTGTCCAATCTTCCACAACTCCAATCACTCAATCTCAGCAGTACAAAGCTGACAGGCGCGGGTTTGAAGGATCTGATCAAACTCACACAACTCCACTCACTCGACCTTGAGGGCACTGAAACAACGGATGATGAGTTGAAGAATCTGGCCAAACTCACACAACTCCGATCGCTCAACATCAGCAGCACAAACATAACGGATGTGGGTTTGAAGGATCTGGGCAAACTCACACAACTCCAATCGCTCGAACTCTCTTTCACACGAGTAACAGATGTGGGTTTGAAGGATCTGGGCAAACTTAAACAACTCCAATCACTCGCCCTCGGTGTCACAAAGACAACGGATGTGGGTATGAAGGACTTGGCCAAACTTACAGAACTCAAAGAACTCAACCTCGGTGTCACAATGATAACGGACGTGGGTTTGAAGGACTTGGCCAAACTTGCTCAACTCCAATCACTCAATCTAACCAATACAAATATAACTAATGTGGGTCTGAGTGACCTGGGCAAACTTACACAACTCAAAGAACTCTTTCTCGATGTCACAAAGGTAACAGGTGCGGGTATGAAGGACTTGGCCAAACTCACACAACTCCAATCACTCTTCCTCGGGTACACCAAAGTAACGGATGTGGGGTTGGAGGACTTGGCAAAACTCACGCAACTCCACATTCTCTACCTCAATGACACAAAGGTAACGGATGTGGGTTTGAAGGACTTGGCCAAACTCACACAACTCAAAGAACTCAACATCAGCAGCACAAACATAACGGATGTGGGTTTGAAGGATCTGGCCAAACTCACACAACTCCAATCACTCAACCTCGGTGGCACAAACATAACGGATGTGGGTTTGAAGGATCTGGCCAAACTCACGCAACTCGGCTCACTCTGCCTCAGTGAAACCAAAGTAACGGAAGACGGGTTGAAAGAGTTCCGCAAAAAACTTCCAGACTGCTTCATCTATTAATGATGAATGATCTGACTATGCTTTGTTGAAACCTTTTAAGGACGATTCGCTAAGAGCATTATGTCGCGCGTGAGTAACCACAGTCGGCACTTTCACTCTCGGGACAACGCGCTCCCATATCTGCGATCGCCTTCTCACCTGATGGGAAAACACTTGCGACAGGATCGCTGGATGCAAGTGTCCTGCTCTGGGAGTTGTCGGCACCAGCCGAACCCAAGTAATAGCTGTCATGAAAAGAAACCGGCGGGCTCGCGCGAGCTGAAGGCAGTTACAGGATGAGACGGAGCTAAGTATCAAGAAATGGCGACCGGAACACCTCGTCGTTCTTCACCCCGGATGAGTTGCAATCCACACCACATCCACAAGGTGAGTACGAGATAGGTCTCCAGAGGATAGCTCGAGCTGGTATCGGCTACCACTCGCGGTGTTGACAGACCTGTTGTCCCATCCACACTTGTGGTTACATAAGCGTAGTATCCAAACCCCAGAGTTGCTTGCAGATTCATTCCGCTGAGTGAGTTCTCGACCAGCATCAAGAGTACCAGGACCGTGAGAGGGAAAGAGTTGATGTAACCCATCAGCTTCGAGCCCAGCAGGTTCGTGGCGGGAGGTGGGGAATTCAGTTCGCGAGCAGTCCCGATGGGGGGCGTCAGGGAAGTCAGTGAAAGACCGAACGCGCGAGTCCGCAGGAAACGTGTGGGTTCAGCCAGCAGCGCAGCGAAGCCAACCGCAGACAGAAGAGTGTCGTAATACATAAACCGATAGCACGTCAGAAAAGCCCCGAAGAACAGAAACCCGATTCCAACTCCGGTTGATCGCTTTCGGTCCCCATATCGTGCGAAAATGCCAATCGTTACGACAAGGACAGTTCCCCAGAGAGACCAGGCCAGAGTATTGGCGAGCGGCGTGTCCCGCTCGGCTTCTGGAAGGGTGAAATCATGGAGAAATCGCCTGGGAATGCCGTGGAGGTCACGGCTCAAGATAATCCAGTTGTGATTCACGTTGTAGAGTGCGGAGGCTTCTTTTCCGACGGCGAGCCAGTCGAACCACGTCTGGAGCCCCACAAACGGCAGCGTTGCGGCAGCGAGCCCAACTCCGGTCAACACCATCGCGACACAGAACCGCCATCGCCGCGTCATCACGGGGACAAGAAACAAGGCCAGACCCCAGACTGGCTTGAACGCAAATAGGCCCCAAATCACTCCTCCCGCCACGTTGTAACCGCGAGCTGCGAGTGCCCAACCCCAAATGGCAATCGACAACGTGATGGATGGGTTTTGGGCAAGATCTAGTCCTCCCCGCGTTCCGGGGTACAGAAAGAGAATCAGTGTGGCGATCGACCACCAGATCCGACCCCGAGTGAGTATCTTGATACCCAAACCGCCGACAACCACGAAAGCCGCGGCGATGACCTGGAAGATCAGATAGGCTTGTTGCGGACGGTCGATCAGGCCTAAAGGGGCGTAAAGGAAAGCATGGACGGGAGGATAGAGGGGACCGCCAATTGCAGGACTGTTGACCTTCTCGACAACCTCTGGCGTGAGAGTTTTGGCGGAAGCATTCTGGAGGGCTGCGGCAAAGAACGGGTTACCGAATGGGTCCACTGCGAGGGGACCAACAACCGCTCCGCCGACTACCCGGCATTCCTGAGGGTCGGAACCCATGAACCAACCCATCATCCGGTCGGCATCGTGCCTCAGATCATCGTCTGGTTTGGCAAGTGATCGGAGCGAGCCTGGGACGATGGATTCTGCGCGATTCAATGGAGATTCGTTCTCGACCGGGAACCCGGCCCGCACGATTTCCCACTGTCTCTGCCGATGATATAGTTCCCGAGCATGTCCACACACCACCATCCGACCCATTACCCACTGGCCACCGAAATCAATCTGGGCATGGCCGGAATTCCCATCGGCGCGTCGTCGCTCTTCCGATGTGTTCGGCAGCGAATCGAAGAAGAAGAAAGCATGCCACGTAAGATAGCCGCCGACACCGAACGCGAGCAGCCAAAGCAGAACTGAAAGCGATTGCCGCGTGCCGAGCCATGCCCAGACACGCGGCGAAAGAAGGTACTTTCCGGGATCACTCTCCACGCTCACGCCCAACCCCCGCTTCCACCTCAATGGTCCGCTGGGGCTGTTGTATGGCGGGAACGGCGATCCGGGTTTGGATTATCGTTGGAGGCAGGTGGAGATTCCCGGTGTCCGCCCAGCCCTCGGCAGCGATCGAAAGACGGTCGAGTTCCATCTGGAGTCGATATCGGAAAGGCTCCAGCGCATCGGGGCTGGGATCGGATGGAACGAGAAATGGCTCTCCAAATAGACACCGAACACGTGAGAACGGGCGCGGAATCGCGAACGAATCCCAACTGTTTACACGCCAGGGATTCCGGTGGCCAACACCTACGGGAACGATCTGCATGCCGGTTCGGGAAGCGAGGTAGACCGCCCCTGGCTGAACCTGCCGACGTGGACCACGCGGACCATCCGGGGTAACCGCCAAATGCCGATAGCTGGCACCATCGCGGAGAACTTGCCGGACAGCAGCGACTCCACCCCGGCTCGTCGAACCGTGGACAATGTCCATCCCGGTTGCGCGGATCAACGAACCCAATAACTGACCATCCGCGTGTCTGCTGACCAGCGCAGCGACAGATGGTTCCCCAAATCGAATGATCGGGATCAGGAAATTCTCGTGCCAGAGAGCGTAAATGAATCGACGATCGCGCGGAGCGGAGACAGGATCGACTGGGAACGTCCCCACCGAACTGAAATCGAACCGCAAGGTGCCGGACAGGGCATTAACGAGTCGGGTTCCCAACCACCCGGCGGCTGCGATCACCCGACGGTGGCGGATTTTCATTGTGAAACCCGGATTCCGAAAGCAGACCACAGCGGATGGATTCGAGAATCGCCGCGCATTCTTCGACCCGGTTGCCGCATTTAACCCGGCCATTCTCCGTTGAACACCTCGGTGGCCGGGCCAGTCATATAAACACAGTTGTCCGATTCGGACCAGTCCAATTCCAGGTCACCACCGGGAAGGTGAGCAAGCAGGTTGCGCCCGGTACGTCCGGTCAGCACGCCCGCAACGCATACCGAACACGCCCCAGTACCGCAAGCGAGGGTAATCCCACTCCCACGCTCCCACGTTCGCATCGTCACTTCGCTCAAAGAATGGACTTTAACGAAGTGAGCATTGATTCGTCTGGGAAACGTTGCGTGGTGTTCGATGAGCGGCCCAAACTCGGCAACCAGATCTCGCGTGTTGGAGAAGTATTGCTCGGGAACGTAGGTCACGGCATGGGGGTTGCCCATCGACAAGCACGTGACCTCGAACTGACCGCCTGGAACGATCAATGGAGCGTTAACGGGTGGATCGCCCGCCAGCAGTGTGGGGATATCTTCCGAGACAAAAATCGGTTCCCCCATATTCACACGCACTCGGTTGACTTTGTCGCCCTGTACTTCCAGATCGACGCTCAGCACTCCACGCCCGGTTTCGATTTTCAGACGAGGTTTGCGGGCAATGCCATGGTCGTACACAAATTTGGCAACACAGCGCACTCCATTGCCGCACATTTCGGACTCCGATCCATCCGCGTTGAACATCCGCATCCGCGCATCGGCCTTCTCGCTTGAGCAAATCAGGATCAAACCATCGGCTCCGATTCCAAAGTGGCGATCGCTCAACACTCGGCTCAGAGCCGGTGGATCGGTCGGCATGGGGTTGCGAACACAATCGACGTAGACGTAGTCGTTACCGATCCCGTGCATCTTGGTGAATCGCATCGTGAATGTCTCTTTCTGGCACAGTTGAGAATTCCACCGTAACGCTTCAAGTTGTCTGCTGCGTATCGGGAAGTCGGAAATGTACTCGGTAGCCGCCAACAGGCAATGTGTCCATTAGAGGCTCTAACAAAATAGAGCCGCGCACGCAGTAAGCGGGTCTTAGCTTCCAGGTTTGAGTATCGCTCACCCCGCTTACTGCGTGCGCGGCTCTATTTTGTTAGAGCCTCTTTGAGCGCGATTACTGTCTGCTGAACGGAGTCCCACTGGCTTTCTGAATACTCTCGGCCGTTGAGTCCGAAGCATCCCACCATCGCGGGGACACATTGTACGTTTCCTGAACCGATCCTTGAATTGTACGAACCATCGGGCATATCATCCCACCCCAGGGTTCGCCTACAATCGGGGTATGTGGGAGAAAGCCAAACCAACCCGGACGATCAGTCTCATCCGACCGCCGAATTCAGACGGGGTTGGAGTATTCTGCATCCGTATTGGCAAGAAGATGCAGTTCTACACGTTCTGTGAAATCCGTTGTGAGATTGGCGGGCAGGGCTTCGGGGTCCACCGACTGGGACAAGGGAATCATTATCACGTTCGGGTGGGAAAGGCGGAGAACAACTCGTGCGAGTGTCTGGGGTTCTTGCGATGGGGAGCTTGCAAACACATTTCCGGTCTCACGGCCCTCATCCAGCAGGGGCAATTGAACACTCCCAATTGTAACTCAGCCGTTGGTGGTGGCTATCGGGGTGAAAGTTTGCTCGGTTCAAAGAAATGATAGGTGGTAATAGATCAGGTTGGGTGAGTTGTGCTTTATAAGGATTCGTCCCAATTCAGCCCACATTGGTGTTTGCCATGAACTTTGAACTCGTCTTTGACGCCGATGAAGCGGGATACCGACAGTGGTGGTTTCCGATGTTCGGGCTGATTTTCGTTGTGATTGGCCTAAGTATGTTGATTTATCAGCGAAAGATCCCATCCGATAGGCGAAGCCTAAGATCCCGCGTGCTCCCTTATTTTTTCACTGGCTTTGCAGTGTTTTGGGTCGCGATCACCTTCATCGGAACTTTTTCCGACTATTGGGAACTTCGCCATGCACTCAGGTCCGGGCAGTTCGAGGTAGTTGAGGGCAAAGTAGTCGATTTTGTGCCAATGCCGCCGCGTGGGTATGCGATGGAAAGATTCACCGTGAATGGACACCATTACGAGTTCGCTGATAATGTGATCACCGCCGGATTCAACAACACGCAATCTCACGGTGGTCCGATAAGAGAGGGATTGATAGTGCGAATTGCCGACGTTCGCGGAAAGATTGCTCGGCTGGAAATTGCTCGATGAAAGGGTAGCAGTCGAACACAGCAAGGCACGTGTGCGACTGGAGTGTCACTCCTCTTTGCCAAGCCAACTCGCCAAGTCGTGTTCGAGTTCCTCTACGAATTGACTTCGTGGCATCACGCGGTCACAACCTGCTTTTCGAGCATTGCGGAGAATCTCGGCTTCAACGTGGGAACCATATGCCACTACGCGCGGCATCGTCGAGGATGTCGCACGAAGCTCGTGGAGGAACGATAACAAATCGAGCCCTGGGTTGTGCAAGTCCACGATGACGCCACCCGGCGGATCTCGCCGGGCAGTGGCCAGCAAATCTGCTGCGTTCTTCTCCTGTCGAACGGAAAGCCCAGTCGCGCGGGCCACTCCGGCAACTCGACTGAAAAAGATTAGATCGTCGCAGAGCATTAACCCGTGAGCAATCACTCCATACCCCCTATGCTGGGAACTAACCGTCGCGTTTACGCTGTGCCGCTCGCCGGTTGTGTTGGCGCTTGGCGAAGCATCAACTCGCCGGTTGTTGCCCTCGGTGCGACTGCTACAACCGCCCCGAGGAGGATTCCCCGGGCGATCACCTGAATCCAGTTCTTGTGCCGTGCAAGCATCTCGACAAGTCCCTCCCCGTTCGGGGTCGGCATCAGGTCCGGAATAGTTCGCAGCAACAGGTAAGCTGTGAGAGCCCAAAGAGCGGATCGGTTCCCGGTCACGGTGATACGGGTCACAACCCATGCCACGACGGGGAGCAAGCAGGTGTCGTATTGAAACCACGCGAGAGGATACGCCAGCATCGCAGCAACAGCTGCGAGAGAAGCTGTTGTATCCAGGGGAAGTCCGTACCACCGCAGCAGGGCGAAGACTCCTATTGCCAGTACGAAGCAGACCATTCCCCCCGTCGCACCGATGTTCAGGACACCAGGGATGGACCCGCACCCCGATACATATCCACTGGCATATGAAGCGAGCCGATACCACTCCCAAGGCCAGATCTGAAGTGCGGCAAACGGGATTGATCCACCCACGAGCAGTCCAATTGCGGCCCGGCTCTGCTGGCGGACTGACCACCCACAAGCAAGCACTATGAGTATTGCCACGAATGGCCGCACCAGAATGGTAGCGGCCAGAAGAACTCCAAATCCAACGGTACGCTCGGAACGCGCGAGCCACCAGATTCCAAGGGTTGCCAGGGCGAGGAAACCGACCGGCTGCCCCCAAGCCAACCCCTGCCAAACCGGTGCCCAGAGCCCGAACACACCGCCGGCCGTCGCCCATGCCCATTCCGGAATCCGCGGACGGAACAACTCGTAGCAAAGTACCCATGTGAAAGCGAGGGCAACGAGTTGAGTCCACACGACCAGTTGAGCAGCAGTTTCAAAGCGGGTTAAGGCGAATGGAACTGTGAGCAAGATCGCTGCGGGTGGGTGGGGGTTGTAGAGAACCATCACATCTGGCGCTGGAGGTGGAAACCCGTAGCGGTCAAACAGCTCACTCAGAGGTTGATACGCAGAAGCCCCATCAAGCCACGCCCGAGCCGAGGCGTAGTCTTGGGGTAGATCCCGTGCCGATGCTCGACGATCTCCAGATCCCAAGATAAACGCAATAGCCAGGCCAGCGATCATCAGTAATGAGTGACAAACTACCCGCCCTATCGGATGTGGGCCAGGAGACACCGGAATACATTTCCGACCTTGAGTCAACACCTGAAGATCAACTCGTGAGTACTGGTTATTTCAGCAACTCCATGTTGTCGAAGAACCCGTGCTCTTCTGCCGACGTCGCGCGGGTTTTGCCCTTGCCCCGAATCAGGGCAGTGTACACTGCCGAGTCGGTGTATACCAAACGCATAACGCCTTCAGAGGTAACGACTTCATCAGCCTGTTGTCCAAGCCATCTGACCGTTCTAATCTCGCTATTTCGCTTCGAGGCAGATCGTTCTACCGATTTTCGGAGTTCGCTTTCAATCTTCTGCTGCGCCTCCCGCCCCGGCTTGCAGCGAAACACCACGACCACAGCATGGACGGGATCATCATTCGTTCCGGAATGGAAAATTGCACCGGAGACTATGGAATCTCTCCAAGTATCTCCAAGCCCGCCGAAATCGACTCGTGCAAACTCATCCGGGCGTCCCTTTTCTACGATAGGCTCCTTTGGAAAGTATGCCTTGAACCCATAATCCTTGTAGGTGAATTCTTTCCATCCGGATGGGGGCGGTGAGTTCTTGCTAACGATTGCGTAAATCCCGTACCCCAATCCTCCCAGCAGCAAGAGGCCGCCAAATATCACACCAATAATTACAACCGCAGCCATCCCTCCCCCGTTTTTTCTCCGCTTCCGACGAGGTCTGCGGTCGTACTCGTAGTCATCATCCTGCCGTCGCCGCTTCTTGCGGGGTGGCGCTTCTTCGTCATCGCGACGACGCTTACTGCGAGACTGGCGATCGTCTTCGCTCTCCTCTTCGTCCTCATCTATCAATTCGGGTTTATGTATCTTGCGGGGTTTGGCTTCTTCTTCGTCCTCATTTATCGGATCATGCTTCGGCTCTGGCTTCGGCGGGGGCGGCTTTTCCTCGACTGTCGGCACTACCTCCGCTGGAATAAGTGCGGGCACTTCCACAAGAGCAGCACATCCGAACTTGGTGCAACGGGTCCGCATTCCCGCGACCGATTCGGAAGCGTTCAGCTTTGTCCCACATTTGGGGCATATGACGGGGATTGGCATGCGAAAACCGGGCTTGGAGCCTGGGGATTCATTCGCCGCGTTGGTTCGGCGAAGTACCAGGTTGATTGTCCTTGAGGATGGTGCGTACCGCAAGTGCCGTGGGGTCATCGAGGGGCATGGCAGGTGAAACGAGACATGCCAGAGTAAAGCGGATCGCGTAAGCGATGCGCTGAGAGGAACTCTTTTGGTTGCACAGAACTCAAGACGTGTAGAAGTTGCATCAAGCAATAATCTCTTTCACGACGTTGCCGTGAACGTCGGTGAGGCGGTAGTCGCGGCCCTGGAAGCGGAATGTGAGCTTCGTGTGATCGAAGCCGAGTTGGTGCAGGATCGTAGCCTGGAGGTCGTGAACGTGGACCGGATTCTCGCTCACGTTGTACCCGATCTCGTCCGACTGCCCGTATATGAATCCGGGCTTGATGCCGCCACCGGCTAACCACATCGTATAGGCATCAATGTGGTGATCGCGGCCAACCGCCTCGCGCGTCTCTCCCATTGGCGTGCGGCCAAATTCACCACCCCAGATCACGAGGGTACTGTCGAGTAGCCCAAGTCGCTTCAAATCCTTTACCAGTGCTGCGCACGGCTGATCGACCTCCTTGCAGATCGATTCAAGTGGCTTGGTAAGGTCAAGGCCGTTGCCGCCGTGATGGTCCCAGTCGGTGTGGTAGAGCTGCACGAACCGTACTCCGCGCTGAACCAATCGGCGAGCGAGCAGGCAGTTCGCACTGAAACTCGGCTTCCCGGGAGCAACTCCGTATAGATCCAAGGTTTTCTTGTCTTCCTTGGCGAGATCCATGAGTTCCGGAGCGCTGGTCTGCATCCGGTACGCCATTTCATATGCAGCAATTCGCGTCTCAATCTCCGGGTCGCCAGTGGCATCGAGTCTGAGCTTATTCAGATCTTTCACGGCATCCACGAACTCTCCCTGCTTCTGAAGATCGACACCAGGGGGTGGGTTGAGATCGAGAATCGGGTTCGGCCCCTTGAGGAAGGGAACGCCTTGATAAACGCTCGGCAGGAAGCCGGACCCGTAGAGTGAGGCACCGCCACGCGGGCCACGCGGACCGGACTGAAGCACGACGAAGCCGGGCAAGCTATCGCACTCGCTGCCGAGGCCATACGTGGCCCAGGCACCCATACTCGGCCGTCCAAACTGCGGGCTGCCGGTGTTGATGAAGCACTTGGCCGGGCCGTGGTTGAACACATCGGTTTTCATGCCGCGGAGCCAGCAGACTTCATCAGCAATCTCACGATGGAATGGCAACAATTCGCTCAGTTCCATCCCACACTTGCCGACCTTGGAAAACTTCCGGGCCGACCCGAGCAGCTTGGCATCGCCCTTGATGAACGCGAACCGCTTCCCTTGCGTGAACGATTCGGGCACCTTTTGGCCATTGAGTTCGTTGAGTTTGGGTTTCGGCTCGAAGAGTTCGAGTTGACTGGGGGCACCGGCCATGAACAGATAAATGACAGCTTTGGCCTTCGGAGTGAAATGTGGCTTCTTGGGGGCGAGCGGATCTTTTCTTGGCGCGTGGGGAACATCAGCCCCCTGACTCTCCCTGGCCAGCAGCGCACTCAACGCAATCGACCCAACGCCAACGCCACAGTCGCGGAAGAAATGACGCCGCGTGCTGGCGAGAGTCAAGGCGTTGTCAATCTCGTGCGGAGTCATTTTTATCAGCCCAATGGATACCTATTGCGATTTAACTTGTTTCCAGGTGTAACGGGATCGCCACGAGTCATCGCCTTGAAGGTATTCGAGGAATACCTCAGCAATCTGGTCTAGCGTCACATGCGTTGTAGCGGCAAACAATCGTCCTGTCTTGGCGTCTCGATACTCCAGGATAAACGGATCTGATCCCGTTTCTTCCATAAACTTCGCACACTCTTCGCTCACATCCCAAACACAGCCAGCTTGGATAAAAACCACATCGGAGACAGACAGAATTGCAAACTTTCCAAACGCATCTTCTGTGAAGATGCGACGGATATCAGCAGCGGTTACGTTCTTGATTTCTGGAAGTTCTTCGGTTGTTAGCTGCATGGTTTCGCCTCTGGCACAACTCCAACAGCTCATCATCTCACTCTCGGGTGATGAACTCATCAAGGTTCATCAACACCCTCGCAACGGCAACCCAGGCGGTTTTTGGGTCCGCTTTCCGCTTCGCTTCCAAATACATCAAGAGGCGATCAACTTCACGGGTCGTTGGATCGCGTGAGAAGCACACCCGGAACGCAAAGGTAATCTTCTCCACATCGTCTGATGAGCCATCCTTCTCGATTCGCTTTCCGAGTCCATCGGCCAATTCGCTGAACACCGGGTCGTTCGCCAAATGGAGAGCCTGGAGCGGCGTATTGCTTCGGTTCCGCCTCGTACATGCTGTCTGGGCATCGGCCGCATCAAACGTGGTCATGAGAGGGTGCTGGCTCTGCCGCCAGATGTAGGTGTACATTCCACGACGGAAACGATCCCCGCCTTTGCTCTCGATCCACGGGTGATTGCTTTGCGTGAACAGGAAAACTTCCTTGGGCTGTGGTGGGTAAACCCCAGGGCCGCCAATCTTCGGATTGAACAATCCGCTCGCACACAGCGACACATCCCGAATCGCCTCGGCTTCGAGTCGCAATCGCGTTTGATGTCCGAGTAGCAGGTTCCGGGGATCTTTCTCGTTCAAATCCTTGCGAGATGTGGATGACTGACGATATGTGGCGGACATCACAATGAGTTTGTGAAGTCGCTTGAGGGACCAGGACATGCTGTTGCTCGATGGCTCCATAAACTCCACCGCCAGCCAGTCGAGCAGTTCGGGATGTGTCGGGAAGTTACCCTGAAGACCGAAGTCGTTCTCGGTCTCAACAAGCCCGCGGCCAAAGAACTTTTGCCATTCGCGATTCACCGTCACGCGAGCCGTCAGCGGGTTTTCGGGCGATACCAGCCACTTCGCCAAGTCGAGCCGGGTGAGTCGTTTGGTTCCCGGAAGAACAAGACTCAATGCGGTGGGGTAGGTGGGCTGGACCTGTTCGCCCTTACGGAGAAAATCGCCGCGGATCTGGATGAAGGTTTGCCGCAGCGTTGTTCGTTCCCGCATCACGAGCGTGATGGGAAGCTTCCCCTGGACTCGCTTGATCTCCAAATTGGCGGACTTAAACCCCTCGGCATCGCCCACCTTTTGCAAGTAGTCTGCCATCACTTGCAATTCAGCAATTGTCGTCTCCAATTCCGGCCGACCACCGATCGGAACGGTCGGTTCATCGCAAGAATCGAAAAACGCATAGAGGCTGTAATAGTCTTTCTGCGAGACCGGATCGTACTTATGGTTGTGGCACTGGGCGCAGCCCACCGTCAGACCGAGCCACACGGCCCCGGTTGTGTTCGTCCGGTCCACGGTGCGTTCGACCCGGAACTGCTCGGCATCGGTTCCCCCCTCTTCGTTAAACGATGTGTTCCGGTGAAAGCCGGTGGCAACTTTCTGACTGAGTGTGGCATTGGGAAGCAAGTCACCGGCCAGTTGTTCGATTGTGAACTGATTGAATGGCATGTCATCGTTTAGCGCCTTGATGACCCAGTCCCGGTACGGCCAGATCGGCCGTGGCCCATCGATGGTGTATCCGTTGCTGTCGGCATACCGGGCAAGATCGAGCCAGTGGCGGGCCTGTCGTTCGCCATAGTGCGGCGATGCCAGCAAGCGGTCCACCACTTTTTCGTAAGCGTGCGGAGATTCATCCTTGAGGAAATCATCGACCTCTTTCGGGGTCGGAAGCAATCCAGTGAGATCGAGAGTCACGCGGCGAATGAGTGTGGATTTGTCGGCCTCGGTCGAGAGTTTTAGCCCTTCCTTCTGGAGCCGCGCCAGAACAAACGCATCAATCGGATTGCGAATCGCGGAATCGCCATCGCTGACCTTGGGAGCCGCTGGTCGAACGGGAGGGCGAAACGCCCAGTGCGGGGTGTACTCCGCGCCTTGCTCAATCCACGCCTTGAGTTTCGCCACCTGATCCGAACTGAGTCGTTCGCCAGCCTCCCGTGGAGGCATCCGTTGTTCGTCGGAATCCGGCAAAATGATCCGCGAAAGCAACTCACTGTCGGTTGGCTTGCCAGGAGCAATTGCACCGTGTTTGGTGGCGGTTTCGCGGTCATCCAGCCGCAGTTTGCCCTTCTGAACCGCTGGCCCGTGGCATTTGAAGCAGTGATTTGCCAGGATCGGCCGGATATCGCGACCAAAATCGACCTTCTCCGCGGCATTCCCAGCAGCCGGAGCGAAGAAGATGGCACAAGATAGGAGATAACGGACGAATGGCATGGTGGTATTGCGACAAGGCCAAAGCGGGAGGGTAGGCAGTTATTACAGCATAGCCGCAACAGGACGGAAGAGGCAGAAAAAACTTCGCCAGTGTTCAGTGTTCAGTGTTCAGTGTTCAGTTAAAGACCTCGGACAATGTAACCGTGGTTTCAATGTCTTTACTGAACACTGAAAACTGAACACTGAACACTTTGCTCACCCCTTACTCCCGAGTGGAATGACCCCATCCCAACCGGGTGGCGGGGTGCGGTTGTGTTTCAGGATGAACTCGGTAAGGACATCCTTCCCCCGGTCGTCGGGTGCGATGCGGTGCAAATCCCGGTATGCCTTGTTCCAGTCGCCTGTCAGGAACGCATCCACAGCATGCTCGTAGGTTGCAAGGTCATCGTTTGTCAGTCCCCCTTCACTACTGGCTGGTGGGATCAATTCGGTGACCATAAGCGGAGTTTCCAGGCCATAAGGCAGCACCTTGGCCAGTCGGCGAACTCGGGCTATATCCGGAGCCGTGTGTTCGCGCACGGCTGCCGCGGTTAACTCATCGATCAGGATCGGCACATGGAGGAGCTTGGTCATGTCCTGAAGCCGTGAAGACAGATTCACCACTGGTCCAAACACCGTGACCTTGGCCTGCTCCTGCGTTCCAATTCCACCAGCGACTGCACGACCCGATGCGATCCCAATTCCGACGCGGAACCCATACAGCGAATGCTTGGGATCGCGGCCTGTTTCTTCAAACACCGCACGAATTCCCAGAGCTGCCCGGCACGCATCCTCTGCCTTCCCCGGGTGATCCAGAGGCCAACCCCAGAAACCCAGTGCGGCATCGCCGAGGAAGTCGGCGATCACGCCGCGATGGGCGAGGATATTCTGCGTCATGACCCCAAGAGCTGCGCTGACGCGCTGTAGCACGGGCAGCAACTTCCCGCCCGCTTCTTCGACCGTCCGGGAGAACCCGCGCAGATCGCAGAACAAAACGGTGACATCCGCCTCGCGAGGGGCCAGCGCGTTCGACGCATCCCGACCGGACATCAGGTTCATCACACCCGGCGAGAAGAAGCGGCGAAACACGCCTTGTCGTTCGCGAAACACCTGGACCTGACGGAGCGCTCCCAGGATATCCGCCACGAGTTCGGCAAACTTGACATCGTCCCGCAATTCGTTCGACTTCCAGGGAGCGAGAAGGGTACTCGGCTCGACACCGCTGAATCGCCCGGCAACGTAGAGCCCCCAGCCGGGACAGGCTTCCGCGGCGATGGGCGTACAGAACGCCCAGTCAAACCCACCCCGGAGAGTGAATAATCGGTTAGTCGCACCTTCTGTGTTGTCGCTGCCCCAGACGTGCAGAACGGTCTTGTTTTGTTTCTCGACTGCCTCAACGATTAGCCGACGACTCGGCTCGAACGTACCTTCCCCTGCGAACCGACGATCCCAGTGCAGCACCTTCACCCGGTCGCTCGGCGCAGCCTGGGAAGGGGTTTGTTCTTTGGCATCGCCACCGAAAGCAGAAGAAGCAACCAGCGCGACCGCATCGGCCCGACGGATTCCCGCCAGCAGCATGTCTCCCAATCGGGCGAACAGATCGGGGTCATCGGTAGCGCTGGAGATCACATCCGGGAGTTTACACAGCACATCGAGCCGGTGTGGTGCGTCCCGGAATGCCAGCCGATCGAGTTCGTCCCGGGAGACCGTGCGGGCATCCACAAGTATCCGCTCATCACCCGAAGAAGGTGTTGGGGGAGCGGAAGGGTCCGCCAGGGTGAATGTTGTTTGGCCAATCGCGAACGATTTACCGACGTGCATCTCGAAGGCATCCGTCTGTTTGCCCGCATGGAAAATCGGATTGGCGGCACATGCCAATCGCCGCACGCTGAGTCGATCGATCTTGGGAGTCAATTCGACGTGCTGGCGGCTCAGGAATGGTTCCCAGGGTACATTCCAGGCATCCGTGCTGCGGCCGAGTACGATGGTCCCGGTGGGTGGGACCGCTCGCTGCCAGGTGTCAGAAGGGTTTGGCCCTTGTGCGATCAGAAGCATGACAGAGCAGGGCTCGGAGGAATGAAGCCTGGGCTTATTGTCGTAGCGGAAGTCGCCAGACTTCCGGCGGAACTCGTTTGAGTTCCGCACTGCTTAATGGTCTCATCTGGGTGTCGTCGGTTCCTTGGGTTTCGCTCGGTTATCCACGGAAGTCTTGGGGGCGGCACCGGGCGTGGCTACACCACTCCCGGCATGAGCGGTCTTGCCTCCAGTGACAATAGGGGTGCCAGTCGCACTCGTTCCAGTCGCCCCACTGGTCGAGAGACCCGCCCAGCGACGAAGCAAACGGGTTACTCGGGATTTGGGAGCGCCCTCCAAGAGGGACATCACTCCCACCGACAGCGCTGCGAGCAGGATCAGGATGAACAGAGTTGCGCCCAAACCCCCAAAGCTCAGTCGCCATTCCAGGTCGCGGACGGGCGACAGCACCTCATTCCGGCGCTCCTGAACCAGGATCACCCATCCAGTATCTTCGGGCTGGCCCTCTTTCAGTCGCACGATCACTCGCTCGACCGATGCCAGCCAGTCACCGGCGTAAGATCCGCCAACAGGATCGCGATAATCCTCTTCGGTAGAGAACGTACCACCCCTGTCCGACCAGTGGACGACGTCCTCCGCATAAGCCAACTGCGGTTCGCTCCCAGGGGCGGTGCGCTCCAGATAGGGATGGCGGACAATCAATCCTCGCTTTCCCTGCGAATCCGCGTGCGTGTCGATCAGCACAGCGAACCGTTCCCGTTCCCCGGCAACCCGAGTGTGGCCCTTGAGATCGAGGAACATACCGACAACGCCAATCGGTTTGTGGTGGTGTTCGTGTTCGTTTGGATCATCCCACACGGGGACGCTGAACGCCACCGACCAAAAGCCTTCTCCGGAATCGAGGCTACGGTGGAAAACCATCGATCGGTAGGGCGCATGGATAATTGCCGGGGGTGGTCCGATCTTATCGTCGAGTTCCCTTCCCAGACCGTGAAAATAATCGCGATAGCCGCGGTACAGATGTCGGCGTGGGTCGTCCTCCGGGGCATCGGCTCGCTGGAACCCCGCGGCGTCATCGACGAACCAGAGGGAGGATTGATCCGTCTCATCGAACTGCCGGTCAGATCGCTCTTTCCGGGTTGCGAGTGTTGTATCGAGAAGCTGAGACACCTTCGGGTCGGCTTTGAGCTGGTCTCCCTTGAGCAACCCTTCACGAAGGTTGGGATCGCGTGCTGCACTTTCTAGTTGCGCCCAGCGGAACTGAATCTGGAGCCCGAATTGCCGGGCTTCACTCTTGGCGGCAAACCGATTTCCTTCGAGCGCCCGGTCAATCACTTCCCGCTGCGCGGTGTTTACACTCGTCTTGAAAAGATAGGCTCCGATCGCAGTGGTTACCAGGAGTAACAACACCACCCCACAGGTCATCAGGAACAGGAGTGGTCGTCGGACGCGGCGAAGGCTCCAGGCATCGATCGCGGTGACGACTGCCTGGGGATTGGGGAATCGTTTTCCGGGGCTTGCCGTGAGACATCGATCGATAATCCCAGCCAGCTCGTTATCGACCCCTGGAACAGTCCTGTGAGCTTCGGGCTTTGGACTGGAGAGTATCAGTTTTCGGTACGCTGCAAGTTGTGCCTCCAGGTTTCCCCCCAACGGTTCCAACTGGTAATGGGGTGGGTGGCCGGTAAGCATTCGGTGCATCACTGCACCGAGGGCATAAACATCCCAGCGTGCATCCGGTGTCGCGATCAAATCGGCCTGCTCCGGGGCCATGTAAAAGAGCGTACCCAGGGCGGGAGACATCTCGTTCGTGAGACGCGATTGCCCAAAATCCGCCAGCCTCGGGCGGCGATCCTGATCGAGCAGCACGTTGCCGGGTTTCAGATCGCAGTGCAGGATTCCCTTGTTGTGCGCATGAACGAGTGCGATCGCGATCTCGCGGAAATATCCAACGGCATCGTGAACCGGGATTTGACCCGCTTTGAGAAGGTCTTCGAGCGATCCGTTCTCCATGAACTCCATGACGTAATACGGTGGGTCAGACTCCCATCCGACCTCAAACAGTTGCACCACGTAGCGGTCGGAAAAAAGATAGCGCAGTTTTTCCACTTCGCGAGCGAGCGATGCCCAATCCAACCCACCCCGGCGCGTGTAAAACTTGATGGCAACTTTTCGTCCGCTGTTCCGGTTGACCGCAATCCAGACTTCGCCATAGGCACCATGACCCAGAAACTCTTCTTGCTCGTAGCCTGGCACCTTTACGGGTGGATGGACCCCACGAAGACTCAGGCTCCGGGCAGCTGCCTGGTCCTCTTCGTTCATCCGGGGGGTCAGTCCATCATCGCTCACGTCTCCGCCCTCGGCCCCTGGTGCTTGCCCGTAGAAGCTCCTGGAAATGTTGTTGTGCCCTTGTTCCATGTCTACTCAATGGACTCTGGACTCTGGGCGAAGTTCTGCCACAATCAACGCAGGCATTTTATTGATGAAAAGCCCAACCTCATTCGGATGGACGTACATGACCCTCTCTCGCCGCGACTTCCTCGCCGCAACTGCAACTACCACGCTATTATCATCGACCATCCAGCGGGGGTTTGCGGAAGAGAAAAAACTCCGCAAGCTCATCATGATAGCCGGAACTCCAAGCCACGGGCCAGGCGATCACGAATTCAATGCCGGTGTTCTCCTTTTGGACAAGTGCCTCAAGAGTGTAAAGGGGATTGAAACAGTCGTCTTCCGCAATGGATATCCAAAAGATGACTCCGCTCTGGACACAGCCGATGGCATTTTGTGCTATGCCGATGGTGGCGAGGGCCATCCGCTCATTCGCGAAAAGCGATTGGAGCGAATCGGCAAGCTGATGGCGAAGGGTGTGGGCCTCATGTGCTGCCACTTCGCGGTTGAGGTGCCGAAGGACGTTGCCGGGACACAGTTCCAGGATTGGATTGGCGGATACTACGAACACCAGTATTCGTGCAATCCATTCTGGACTCCGGAGTTCAAGGAATTTCCCCAGCATCCAATCTCTAATGGGGTGAAGCCGTTCACCATTCGCGATGAGTGGTACATCAACATACGGTTTCGGGACGATGCGAAATCCATCACCCCCATTCTCTCCAGCAAGCCGAGCGATGCGGTGCGAGATGGCCCCTATGTGTATCCCAAAGGCCCATACAAGCATATCCAGGATGCCAAGGGGCGAGCCGAGACCATGATGTGGGCCTATGAGCGATCCATTCCCGGTGAAAAGGGCGATCAGGCGGGTCTTCACCGCGGCGTCGGTTTCACAGGAGGTCACACTCACCGCAACTGGCTCGAACCGAGCTTCCGCAAGGTGGTTTTGAATGCGCTGTTGTGGATATGCAAGGTCGAAGTGCCGAAAGATGGCGTGGCTTCCGAGGTAACCGAAGAGGACATCAAAGCGAACATGGATCCAAAGGGGAACAAGAAATAATTGTTCCCGTTCATCTGCTATTAGGATTAGCGCTGATACATCACATTGATTGGCCAAGACGCGCATTGCTTGCAAATGAAAATATACTGTCTTCCATCCAGGCGATCAAATGCTGGACGTTGGAGTGCAGTTCGGGCTTCTGGTTTCCGCCGCCAAATACCACGACCCTCGGAACACCATCTTCGATAGTTTCCCTTGTCAAATTCATTTGCTGACAAAGTCAATAAATGCTCCATCGTCTTGCCACACAGGCATGTTGGAGTCTCGGGATTTTGCACCCAAAAGGGGTAGCCCAAAATCTTGCTGCTTGGGCATACACTCAATTCATTTTCATATAGTTCAAGTACATCATCTTCGTCATTTTCATCATCTCCCCCTAACGCCTTCCGAATCTCATCTAGAAGATTTTCAGAAAGTTCTTGAGCAGGGGGATATTCCCGCACCTGCTCAAGTGACAATGAACACTCTTTTGGGAGAAAACTTGGCCGCGAGTAGATCGGTCTCGGCATCGCATCCAAGGGGTCAGTAACATCAGCCTGTTTTCTCCAGAAGATGTAAGGCTTGGCGACAAAGATCGGTTCGTTATGGTCGAGTGGACACTAAAGCAATTGAAAGTGGTCGGTCCCCGGGAAGAACTCCATTTCTGGAACGTCACTGGCCTTCAACTGAAGTACAGGAATCAACGACACTCTGGCACCCTCTGGAACGGGCCACTCGCCTTCCCACCAGTAGGGTGGATCTGTCGTCTCGCATTCGGGCCAAGGCTCGCTCTTAGGCCAAAGGAACACACCACCGATCTTGCTTGCAGCAGGGTCGGGTACACTCATCCGGCGCGGGTGGAGTCTGATTGTAACTCGTGAAGTCTCTGCCAGAGCAGGCACGCGAGCAGCGATATCCACTTGAGGGTGAGGTGTTATCACGGACATCCTTCCAACTCCTGATGTGCAGAATGCAAAGTTTCAAAGAAGAACGCCTCGTGCGGAAGGCAATGAGCAACACCCCTACAGCAACTTTTCTCTTCCGTTCCGCGCTACGGCAAGTCGTGCCCCCCGGGATTCCACGGGTTGCAGCGACAAATCCGCCACGCTCCCTTCGCGCAACCGATAACTGGCCCGTGCTTCTTCACCGCCAGGACGAAGTATTCGCTACACCCCGGCTGAAAGCGACACATCGGCGGCAGGATCGGCCGGATCAACTTCTGATATCCGCGAACGAGGAGGATCATCGCCACGCCAAGTGCGAGGACTGGACCTCGCCAGAGCCAGCGGAGGTGTTTCACTGACCCTCCTTGCTGGCTTGGTTCGGTGCCTCTCCCACTTCTTTGGGGGAGGATGGTTTCCGTGCATCACCCAGCTTGCGGGATGCTTGACGTGCCAACTTCACCAGCGATTCCTTGACGGTATCCTGGGATGGTTCTTCGCCAACCCGGGGGATCAGGATGAGATCGATGCCCGTCGGCAGTTGGTGCTGCATCAGGCGGAACGCTTCACGGAACAGCCGCTTGTAGCGGTTCCGGACGACTGCCCCGCCAATCTTCTTCGATACTGAACAACCCAGCCGTGGGTGTGGCAGTCCATTCTCGCAAGCGTACACGACCAGCACTGCATCGGAGGTCGATCGCTTCCGCGCATAGCACCGCTCGAACTCCGCCGGCGTCTTCATCCGGTGGGTCTGCGGGAAGGTCAGTCGTGGCGTCGGGGAGCTCATGTGAAATGGACACCTCACGCCCAGGGGATGTTCACTCGGGGGAGTGTGGGATTTAGTTTCGCGAATTCCTGAATTAACTCGCGGCTCTTCTCATCCACCTCACCCACGGGAACAAGGATCTTGAATATGAGGTATTGATCGCCGCCGTTGATGCCTTTTCCGCGGAGACGAAGTTTGGAACCACTCGATGTCCCCGGCCGAACTTTCACTTCCAGTCGTTCGC
>Ga0206850_10010_pt1 | contig 82644 bp, 75 predicted proteins | sample Alteio_BWOrgCont_16_FD_152885 | JGI IMG/M metagenome (GOLD analysis project Ga0206850, IMG submission 152885) | Enriched cells from forest soil in Barre Woods Harvard Forest LTER site, Petersham, Massachusetts, United States -... | ecosystem: Environmental > Terrestrial > Soil > Temperate forest >...
AATTCCATTTTTGAGCCACGTAACATTAGACGAGCCAACTTCGTTGTCTCTAAAAATTTTCCTCGAAAATCTTTTGTTTTTCCGGGCAAAGCAGGTTATGCAAGTGTCTATTATTTTCTAGCGGGAATTGCTGTTGGGTCTATTTAGACCAATTTCGGCTGGTCAGCAGGTCGTTTGCTTGTGCATTTCCGAGAGCTGCGGCTTTTTGAATGTAATACAAAGCCTGTGCTTCGCTTTTTTTCTTGTTAAACTCTCCGTTGAGATACATCACTCCTATTCTAAGGTTAGCTTCGGGAGATCCATGCTCTGCAGCTCTTTCGTAATATTCAACGGCAAGCGCTGGCTTTTTTTCTGTTTGTATACAGACTGGGATGGGATGGTGGGCTATATGAGATCCCTCCTCATACCACTTTCCAAGTTCGTATTCTGCTTTGGCATTATGAAATTTTGCCGCTTCTTCCATATGGGATAAGGCCTCAACGGAATCACGTTCGTGAAGCCCCAGGAAATAATGTGCTTCGAAAAAATCGGCGCCCATAGAAAGGGCAAGCTGGTAATAATGGGTGGCTTTGGAAACATCGCACGTTAACCCGGGTCCTTTATATTCATAATACTTCCCTGCTTCATTTGCGGCTGAGGCAATTCCCTTATTTGCTGCATCTACAAAGCATCGAAAAGCTCTATGAGGATTTGGCGCTACCACTGATCCATCTTCCTTTGTAAAACCCGTATCATAACATTGCCCTAAAAAATTTGCCGCTCGGGGAAAATCTTTAAGTGCAAATGGTCCATCAGAATTATGCCGATGTTCTGGACCTGCCTCAAGAAGAGCATTATAAAGCATTTCGTAGTATTTAAAAGCAAGTTTTGGAGCTTTGGCAACACCGACGCCATCTTCATAACAAATGCCCACTTGTTCCTGTGCATAGTTTGATCCTTTATCGGCAGCTAGTTTGAAATATTTAAAAGCTAGGGCGGGTCTTTTTGGCCCTCCAATGCCACTGTAATACTTTCCGCACAGCTCCTGCGACTCCCTGTGGCCTGCATCTGCAGCTTTTGTGAGATATTTCAGGGCGGCTTCTAGATCTTTTCCAGGTGCATTTTGATAAGCCAGCCCAACCTTATACTGTGCCACACTATGCCCCCTATCTGCCGCCGTTTTGTAATGTAAGAATGCCTGCTCTGCATTTTGAGCTACTCCTTCCCCTCTTGCATAACAATTGGCAAGCTCAAATATGCTGTCTAAATCTCCCAGCTCTGCACCCTCGAGGTACCATTCAAAGGCTATTTGCGGATTTGTGGAAAACTGTCCTAGCATGTATATAGCTTTACTGTGGCCTTGAACTGCAGCCAATTTGAAAAATTCTAAGGCCAAGACCACGCTGGATGGTACTGGATAACCTCTGTAAAAAGCTCTCGCTACACAATATTGAGCTTCAGCATTTCCTTGATCTGCGGCTTTTGAAAGATATGCAAAACCCTCCTCAGCTTTTTTTATTCCCTCAGCAGTTTTCATTTCCCCACTATCTTCCATAAGGCGTAATCCCAAGTCGTATTGGGCATCGGGCAATCCTTGATCTGCTGCCTGTTTGAAAAAAATAAGGGCTTGCTTTGGGTCTGGCCAAAGGTGTGCAAGATTGTACCTAGCTAAGATATTGTTGCTGTTTGCGGCCCGTTGGTAGTAGTTGCGAGCATATTCTCCGTTTTTTTCAATCCCATAGCCATGCTCGAGGCAATACCCAAGTAAATTTTCGGCGGCGGCCTTTTGTCCGACGACAAATGGCCTTGAGTGCGCTATAAATGCTTTCTGTGTTTTTTTCCCTGCTTTAGCCAGTTGTTCTAAAAAAAGTGGAACGACGCTAGATGTGTACAAAAAAGGTTTTTCCTCTAATAACACAAGATCAAAAAGTTGAGGTAAAAGTTCGTCGGGGCTGCGGCTCGCAAAGGATTTGGTTATTAGATCTGTTGTTACTTTTAGCAAGTCTTTGCTCTCACAGTTGTAGGCTAGTTGATTTAATTCAACGAGCCTCTCAAATGATGTGTTTGCCGGGATTCCCAGGCCATACTGGAAATCTACAAAGAGCCTTTTGGTTTCACCCTTGACCCCTTTTAATCTTTCCTGATTAAAGTATGGGGGTAAAAAAGCTCGGGGCACTTGGAGGGTCTCCTCCTCTAATCCTTCTCCTTCTAACGTTATGCTAATGGTGTCTTCCGGAGACTCCCTTAATCGACGGAGGCTTACTTGTATGTCCGCGTCAGACTTTTGGGCAATATTAGGATTTCTAGTTGCAAGATCCTCCGCAGCAGGCTCGTAAAGCCCCTCGGCAGATTCTTTGAGCAGTTCTAATCCCCTTCTTTCGTTTTTTGGACCCCCAATACCCTCTCGATAACACCTTGCAAGATGGTACTTTGCAACAGGATCGTAGCTCTTGGCCATGTCTTCGAGGTTTTTTCTGTATTGTTTTTGCACGCTTCTAGGAGCCGCTTTAAGCGTTCTAAAAAAATCTCGAGCCGCATTAAGAGGGGGATTTGGACTTATTAATGCTTGGAATAAATTTTCCAGAGGAATGCTGGGGAGCAGGCCGAGATCTAGTTCTATATTATAAGATTCTAAGATGGTTTTATTTTTTGGATATTGATTAAGGCAATAGTCTTGAGCAAAGGTGTCGTCGTACGGATCCCGCGCGAGTGTTTCCATTATCCTAAAGGCTGCTTCGTTGTCTCTTGCTCCACCAAGCCCTTCTTGATAAAAAATGGCCATGTGGAAAAGCGCTGTGCGATACTTGCCCTGGTTGTGAGGTCCTATGTTTTCAAAATATTCTCTGACCCCTCCTCTTTCACGGGGGGTGCATTTTGAGAGTAATGCATAAAATTTAGGGATATCGTTTGAGATTTTTTCCACATGAGCCAGCAGGGGAAATTTAGCAATAGAGTTCGCAAAAGTCTCCATTTGGTACAAAAAGCGAGGGGAGTCAGGATTTAGATAGAGTTTTGAATCTTGAGAAAAGTAGAAAAAGTTAGGACTCTTAGCATCTTCTTTAAAAAAGAATACTGCGGGTGGATAATGATTTACAGCAGCGCGCTCAATATACTCCATCCCCGTATCTCTATGTTGGGTTGTTCCAAACCCATGTAGGCAAAATATCCCGAGGTGATAGAGTGCAGCATAGTCTTTATTGTCTTTATCTGCAGCAGATTTTAATTGTTTAAAAAGTGCACTTTTGGTCTCTGGTAAAGCACGGACAATTTGCTTATAAAAACAATTTGTTACAGGAATTACCGCGGTTTCGTCTTGTGTTAACATAATGGAAAGGAGTTCCGGTAAAATGATGTGCCGATTTTCGCCATTTATCGAGTCGATTAATAAAGCAAGAGTTGTATCATACAAACTCTCTACTATAAGAAAGTCTGCGAGTCTATGAAGTTCCATCAGTTGATGAAGAGGGATCTGTTTGTCAATGGGTATGCCACACTGATAATCTAAAAAGAGGTTTACCGTTTCACTATCAAAGTCTAGAGGTGTAGGTTTTTTCTCATCTCTCTTTCCGGCAGAAAAAAAGGGGGGGAGTACAGCACGGGGAGCTTTTAGGATTTTTCCATCTCTAGTTTTTATGGATATAGAGCTGGGGGTTTCTTTTAATTTTTTACTAAGACTTTCCGCAGTTTGCCCTAAAGGGGGTTGAGTTTTTATGTTCACGGGTATAAATCTTTCTGCAAACAAGGGATTATTACGGAGGAGAGACGCGCGTGCATCCTTAATCTCAGTTCTTCCTCGCAACTGTCCGGGCAGAGCCTCTCCAGTTTCTATTGCTTCTCGATAAATTTTTACTACAACCTGTTTTAGATCTGCTGCTCGGTCAAGATCTCTTAAACGAGTTTGGAATTCGTCTAAACTCTTACACTTTCCTAGATTAATGCGCATAATCTGGTGGATACAGCATATATTAATTATTTTAAAGTTTTTTTTGCGTGCGCATGTTCGCACCTTTGGTCTATAAGAAATGTCTAATCACCTCAGCACACAAATTGGGGTTTTCTAGATGCAGCGCATGTCCGCAGCCCTCAATGGTTTGGTAATTTTGTAGAAGTTTACGGTAGAGCTCCACATATTTCAGATCTTTGGAGCCGCAGACAAAGGTTGTGTCATGAGGCACTGCGAAGTTTTGCTTGGAGAGGGAGTATTTTTCGAGTGTTGCGATGAGGTCGTTTTTGTCTAGTTTGAGCCTGCGCTGCATGATTTTGGATGTATCTAGAGTGGCGAAAAGGGGCTGGGCGTACCAACGCTTAAGAAATTCTTCTAGTGAAAGGGCCTTGAGTAGTTCTATCCATTCTAGATCTACTGCCCATCTTTTTATTTTTTGATCTTCAGTGGCGAGTCCTGGATGTGCAGAGAGGGCGATGACTTTTCCGAAACGCATCGGATATTTTGCTTTCATCTGGAGGGCAATCCTCCCTCCCATCGAATAGCCCACAAGATGGCAATTTTGGCATTCAAGGATATCCTCAAAGTCTATGGCAAGGCACTCCATGGGCAGATGGGCGATCACTTCATCCCAATCTTCCTTTGAGCCTAAGAATCCGTGCAAAAACAAGACGCGCATAGTTCTGTTATCTCCTCGTGGTGGCGTACGTTGTCTTCTCGGTTAGTTTCGAGCTCGATGATGGGAATATCAAACATTTTGGCGGCATGCTCAAACTTGAAATCATGGGTGGTGGCGATGAACTCTTCGAAAACTTCTTTTTTCTTGGCGATGGGGAGGAACGAGAAAATCCCTCCTCCTCCGTTATTGATAATCATGCAAGTGATGGGGTGTTTTGCCTTTTTGACAAGCGCGAGGGAGTTTAGATCGTGAAGAGCTGCAATATCTCCTAAAATAAGAAGGGTGGCTGTCTTGAGCCCTTGGGCGGCGCCTGTGGCTGTTGCAATCACCCCATCGCTCCCTGACACGCCTCGGTTGGAAAGAATGGGATGGCGCTCGCTAGTGGGGAATAAGAAGGTATCTGCATCGCGCACCGGCATGCTATTGGAAAGGAAGAGGGGGGTCTGGAGTGTTTTAGCCAGATCCCAAAAGATTTTTGGTTCTGTAAGGGTGGTGTTTTCTGTAAAATATTCTTCTAGTTTTTCTGTGATAGCTTTTTTCTTTTCTTGCCAAGATTTGAGCCAACTATTTCCTTTGGTCTCAATGTAGGGTAATATTTTCTCACAGAAAACAAAGGGGTCGCACTCGACTCTGTGAGTTACCTTGTGTTTGGGGTCGTGCCTATCGCTATGGTCGGCAACATGAAAATAATAGGGAGCGGTGAGCCACTCTTGGAGGTTTTTTGAGGTGAGCCTATCTCCAAAGTGTAAAACACACTCAGGCTTTTCCCCTTTGAGCATAAAGTTATAATAGGGGATCAGGTTAGGATGGTTTTGTCTGCAATTAGAGAGGATATCTGCAAAGATTGGCCAGTTAAGTTTTTCTGAGAGTGCAAATAGAGAGCTTATCTCTTGTTTGAAAGGGTTTGCCCCTATTACGATGACCCCTTTTTCAGGCATCATCTTTGATAAGCGGTCTAGGGTGGATTCGGTTGGGATGGAGATGCTTTTTTCATAATGAGTAGGCATTGCTAGGTGCTCCGGCATTTCTTTAGAAGAAAACAGGGGCCATCTCATTTGACAATTGATATGAACAGGCCCCCCCTTAGACATGAAAACTGCATGCGAGACCATTTTGGCAATGAACTCCTCGGTGATAAAAGGATCTGACATCGAAATATCGCACTGAAACTTCACGTAATCTTCAAACATTTTTTGCTGAACAACTGTTTGATTCTCTCCACTAAAGTATTTGTCCTGCGATCTATCTGCTGTGATGACTATCAGGGAAATACGGCTTAAGGCCCCTTCCATGATCGCAGGGAAAAGGTTTGCTACAGCTGTTCCTGAAGCGCAAAAAAGGGCGGCAGGCTTTTGGGAAGCTTTGGCGTAGCCGAGTGCATGGAACGCCATCCCTCTTTCATCAAAGTGGACAAGAGTTTTCGGGTTTTCTAAAAAGTTTAATCCCAAAGCGAGAGGACTTGAGCTTGAGCCTGGTGAGGCGCAAAAATAATCCACCCCACATTTTGCAAGATGGTAAAAAAGACTTCTCGAGCTTCTTAAATTATAAAAACCTGTTTCTTCTAACTCTAACATACAAACACCTTGGTAAATTGAGAGATTTTATGTTCTAGCTCTTCCCATTCTAATTCCGGGTCAGACCCCTCAACGATACCTGCCCCGGCAAAAAGATGCAATTTGTTTCCCTCTATCAAGCACGACCTGATCGCAATCACAAATTCCGCCCGGTCATGGTTCATATACCCAATGGGAGAGGCGTAAAGATCTCTAGGAAAGGGTTCATGCTCTTTAATAAATTCTAGAGCTTCTTTTCTGGGAAAGCCCCCAATGGCAGGGGTGGGATGAAGCGACGCAATAATTTGAGCGTCAGATACGTTCTGATTTAAAACCCCTGAAAAGGCGATCTGCTTGTGATAGAGATGTCCTGTATGGATGATTTTGGTTTTCTCTATTTGTACTGAAGAACAAAGTAGCTTCAATTTCTCTTCAATGAACGTGCTCACGTAAGAGAACTCTCTGACCTCTTTATCTTTTTCTAGATCAGAGGGATCTAGAGCTGTTGCAGCAACAGCCTGGGTGAAAATGAGATTGCCTTCCCTTCGATAGAGAGTCTCAGGTGTCGCTCCAATAAACGCTTGTTTGTCTGTCACATGCGCAAAAAGGGTGCAGTTGACACCCTTTACCCGCTGCAGCAAGTCAAAAGGACATATTTGTTCTTCGAGTTCAAAAGTGGTTTTCCTCGCAAGAACAACCTTCTCAAACTTCCCATTCCTGATCTCTTTCAAGGCCTTTTCTACGATTTGCTTCCACTCAGGATAAGTGGGGCAGTCTTTGCGGTTTTTTACTTTCATAAGCATAATCTCAAAGAAAGTGGACGAAATGAGACAGTTGCAAAAGTCTTTAGAATGAAGCCATTTTTAACCACGAAGTGGTAATTTTGCCGCGAAGCGGCTACAGTTGTTAGCCGTGGCGTGACCGAAGGGAACCCACGGAAAGATGCATTTCTCATACATGAAGCCGCGTGCAGCGGCGACACTCTTTTTGTCTCTGTCGCCGCTGCACGCGGCTCAGGTGTAAATAATGACATTGCCCGTGGGTTCCCTTCGGTCACGCCACGGCTAGCAACTGTAGCCGCGTTCGCGGCAAAATTACCGCTTCGCGGTTTAAGATAGCCTTTTGCAATTATCTCATTAAGTCCATGCGGTCCATTGTCCATTAGGCGCTCTTCTCGGCCACATAGATGGTGACGGCTCCGAGGGTAAGGGGGTGGGCTTTGATGGAGGTGAATCCTGCTTCTTTTAAAAGGTTGCAAAAATCCTCGCCGCAAGGGAAAGTCTCGATGGTCTGATTTAAATAAGTGTAGGCGTCTTTATTGTTTGAAATAAGGCTCCCTATGTTTGGTAGGATCTTCCTTAAGTAAAAAAGATGGAGTTTTTTTACGTTTTTATTTTCTGGCAACGAACCTTCTAACACTAAAACCTTGCCCTCTTTTTTTAAAACGCGGTACATTTCCCTTAAACAAAGAAGGGGATCGACCATGTTGCGGATCCCAAAAGAAATGCTGACGCAATCAAAGCTTTCATCTACGTAGGGGATCGCCTCTCCGCTTGCCATGACAAATCTCACTTTATCTGAATGATTCTTTAGCTTTTTCTGTCCTATTTCTAACATTTTAGCTGCAAGATCAATTCCAATCGCTTCGCCGATTTTGTCTTTCTTTTTTAAGAATGAAAGGATTTGATCACCGGTGCCAGTCGCACAGTCTAAAAGCTTTAATCCTTTCCCTTCGGGCAAAAAAGTATTCATTTTTCTGCGCCAGTAACAATCGATCCCAAGGGTCATTGCTCGATTCACCAAATCATAGGTGGCAGAAATCTTATCAAACATTTTCCAAACATTTTCTCTAGAGGGAGTGGTCATATATTAAGTTTCCGTTAAATCATTCTTGCTTTTTTTTAACATGATCGACTATTTTAATCCGAGGGAAAAAAACCACCTCACAACACTAAAGGAGACATTATGTTATGTTTGTTCAGATTATGTGGATGCGCCTCTACACTGCCTGCCGAGCCAGTACAACTGTCACCTCGACCACCAGCTGCTGCGCCTGCTGATGAAAAAGCAACGTCTGCAGCGCCCCAAGAAGAAGTTCCCGCTGCACAGAGTGTCCCTCCAAGCGAACCCTTTGCAACTCTGCCGCCACCAGCTACATCATTCGAGAAAATTGTAGCGGAATCTAAGGAACAAGAGGAAGCTAAAACATCTCCTAGCCATTCCGGGTGCCCCCTCTGCACAGCTCCGCATGTGGGGCCCATGGAAGACCATGGAGAAGAAAAATCTCCTCCACTGCCTAAAGCTCCCCCGCCTACCCCGGAAAGCTCTCTTAGCGATTCCGGAGATGATGTTGTTCTAACTATTGATGAGCCTATGGCGCCTTGAAATCCCTGGAGTTTTTATTCGTTGTGGGTAAGCCAGTAGGGATGGTTACCCACACGCTCATACTTTTTGGTTGTTTCGTTCCAGATCATTACGGGGTCTAAGTTCTCCCCGTACTTCTCTTTTAAAAAGGCTTCGATATCATGCGGGGCCCAGACTTCCAGTCCATCGAAGTGTCCTTTTTTTAGAGGAAACACCATTTGATAGGGAAGGGGTTTTGTGTGCACCATCTCTGCATCGATCCAGCTTTGAGGCAGTAATGTATCGCAGTAGGTAAAAAAGTTAGCAACAGTTCTGTTTTCCACATCGATATTATAATGATAAAGATCGATCTGTGTTTTGGTTTCTTTAATATACACTTTTAGGAAAGTGTCGGGGTGAGAGTAGGCTGACCAGTCTTGTACTTCATATTTTGCGGGATCAAGTTGAGTTAGCACACGCTTAACATTGTCGTGATCTTTCATAAGGATAGAAATGTCGATATCATAGTCCCAAGGGATGATCCCTCCATAGCGGTATGCTCCCAAGCAGGTGCCGGAATCTATCCAATAAATCAGATCATTCTTATCTAAAAGTTCTGTAATAGCTCGAAGCGCCTCGATTTCTTGTTTGTGCTTTTTTGTGACATTTACCGGCCTAGCAAAATTCTGACACTTGGCGTATTCATCACAATGAAACTCATCAATGCCACACTCATTGTAAAATTCCAAATAGGAATCAACTCTTGGAGAGCGGAGGGTTTCCCTAAGTGTCCGATGTTGCCTTCTTGCTCGGGGGCCAAGATACCCGATCGCTTTCAAAATCGACCCTGCGACAAGGCTCGCAGGAAGGGCAGCAATTGCAAGGGGCGTTTTTAGCCAGTGAAAGCTCCTATAACTATGGCACTGGTAAACTTCATCGTGCCGAAATTTTTTCCCCGCAAAAAGATAGCGCGTAGGGAAGAGCAAAAGATTGCCTAAAGCCTCGGGGGGGTTTTGCTTGTGGCAGCGGGTATTGAGAAAGATGTTTTCTCTAATTCGGTAATAAGCTGTTACAGTGGGCATACCAACGGGCTCTGCAAAATCTCTCAAAAACGAGAAGTGGGTCTGCCTTTCATCTCCCTCTTCCTTTCCAAAAGCGGCGACGGAAAAAGAGAATACCAAAAAAGAAAGAATATATTTTTTCATAACACTCCAAAACAAGCATTTGTAACCTTTTGGTATTTTTTAAATCAAGCCTTCTGATATGCTGTCTTTATAAAAAAACTTTAGAAAGAGGAATCATTATGTCATGTTTTGGAAGATTATGTGGAGGAGGTGCACCTCCTGAGATGACACAACAACCGCCTGTGAACCCACCAAGAACAAACCCAGAAATGACCCCTATTGCCACTGCTCTTACTTTAGGAGGGGCTTTTCCAAAAAATATCATTTACCAAGGAAGCTCTAATCCCAACCCTGAGACATCAAACCCTCCTGTTAGTGAAAAAATTCAAGCAGAAAAAAAATTAGATGCTGAAGTAGTCCCCGAAAGAACCCCCGCAATAACAAATGCGAGCCGTAAAGCGCTACCGATCGCTAGCCAAAAAAAACTTAAAACGAAACCCAGGGCCTACATTAGGTCAAATTCTGATAATGCTACTCATTTGAAATATCATCCTAAAAAGGTTAGCTATGATACATCATCGTCGTATTCTTCATATTCTCGATCATGGTCTGGTGGAGAGAACGGAATGGGACATTACAATATGTTTCCGTAAATTTGGTTTTAAGTACTTTGGGCTTAAGATTGTTAATTTAAGGCATATGGAACGGGTTTTCTGACTTTCATGTAAATGGCTCCGAGGATGGGGAGGAGGGCGCCGATGCCTAGGACGTAGGCTGGGCCAATGAGCTGACATAGATAGCCACCAAGAACCGGGGCAATAGCTCCTCTAAATCCAACCATTAAAATATTCGTGCTGGAATAAGGGGCGCTGTTTTCGTTTTGTGCAAAGAGGGTCCCTGAGAGATTCCATAAAAGATGACTTCCCGCTTGAGCAATTCCGTAGAGGAAAAACGCAAAGTATAAAAAGAAAAGATTGATTTGAGCAAAGAGAAGGATTAGCGGAAAAAGGGCGAAGCCCACAAGGATCCATCCAGTGAGCTTATTTACATCGAGCCCGCCAATCCCTTTTTTCCACAAGAATGTCGATAATACTACCCCAATGCCCATCAAAATAAATCTTGCAATGACAATATTAGAATGGGTGAGTTCTAGCACATCGGCATAAAAAATGCAGAGGGCAGGTGCAATCAGCATAAGGGAAAACCCTCCAATCATAAAGCCACATTGAAAATGGGCAAAGTCGGGCCGCCGTTTCATTAAGGCAAACGATTCCAGGATAGGGCGGATCAAAGAGGGGAAAGGGGTGTTTTGCCCTTCTTCTTGTTTTGTGGGTATTCTCATTTGAAGAAACAGACTGCTTAGTCCCACAAGAGCGCTTATAAAAAATAAGATTTTCCAGTTGCCGCTACTTCCATCCAGTATATTGGCTATAGTTACCCCAAGGACCACACTCTCAATAAAGCCTAATAAGTAATAAAGAGAAAAAATATGCTCTCGAGGTTTTTTGGGGATATTTGTTTTTAAGATCTCTATCAGGGCCGGATTACCCGCCCTACTAAAGAGCTGGAAGCATGCACATGCCAAGAGGAGGAACCAGATATTACTTGTGAAGGGGAGGAAAAGGAAGGGCAAATGGGCGAGCGCCCACGCTCCCATGAGGTTGGAAAGGAGCTTATTCCTCCTGTGGGTCAAATAAGCCCCCCAATAGAAAGAGAATACAGAGAGGACAGGTCTTAAGGCCACGAAGACAGAAATCTGTAAGACACTGGCGTTGAGGTCTTTGCGTAAAATAAAGGGGAGTAAGGTGTAAAGGGCAATGAGTGGTTCTGCCGTTAAATTCATCCAAAGCAGGGCAAGCCTTGTTTTAGAACAGCCTTTTTCCTTCATGTCGAGGAGTATCCTCCATTTTTTTGAATAAAGCAAGGGGAATGGCTTAAAATCGTAAAGAAAATTTTTAATTAATAATGCCACTTTGAATCTTGTTTTTTAGTTCATTTTAATTAGTGGAAATGTCATGATTGCTTTTATTTTATTAATAATGAGGGCATTATGAAAAGTAAATTGAAGAAGGCTCCTTTATTTCTTCGGGTCTGCGCTAGAGCCATTGACTATTCGGTATTTTTTCTGTTTGAGACAGTCATTCTAGCTTTTTTACCTTTCTACTTTAGTGATCTCTTTTATCTCTATGCGGCATTTATCACTCCCCTTCTTTGGATCCCCTTGGAGGCTTACCTTATCAGCACTTGGGGCGAGACGCCTGGAAATGCTATGTGCGGTATTGTAATACGGACGGGCAAAGGGGACAAAGCGAATTATAAGAGCGCTCTTATGAAAGGCTGCTTTTTAAAGAGGTCAGAGGCTTATTCCTTTTCAAAAGATATGATGTTTAGACTCACGCAGTGGGTGATGGTAGTAGGTACTGTGGTAGCTTGCTGGGGATCTTCTATTTTAGGGGTTCCTCTGATCAGCCAATACACAAATGTATATAAATCATTTGTCTCGATTTCTGGCTGGATGGATTACCAAGACTTTAATAAAGGTTTTAGCATCCTTTTTCCTTCATATCCTGAATCTAATTCTGAGAATTTTGACAACCCCCATACACGAGATGTGTTAACCTATAACGAGCTTAAGAGCTGTGAAAACGATAAAGTTTGTTATACGGTTGGCTACCTTGATCTTCCAAGAAGCTGGCGTTTTGCAGGAGCAAAGACCTTGCTTAAAGGGGCTCTTGAGATCGTTGTCGAACACGAAAAAAATGCTGATCTCGTTTCCAGCCAACTTACTAGACATCAGCGAAACCCTGCCATTGATTTTGAAATAAATAAAGGCAAGACCGTTGAAAAGGGGAAACTCGTTCTCATTGGCCGTACACTATACCGCCTCATGGTAACGCAACCCCAGTCTTATCCTGATAGCAATCTCCAGCCCTTCATCGATTCTTTTCAGCTCCGTTGGAGCTGAAGAAACGCAAATCGCAAAACAAAAAACGCAAAACAAAGAGAGAATGAGGAAATATAATTCGTTTCTTCAGTTTTCTTCTGTTTTGCGATTTTTGTTTTGCGTTTCCCGTCCCGCTAGGGTAGGTCTTTTGTCCAGATGATCATGGGTTTTTCTGAAGGTTCGGTCTCGGAGAGATCTTTCCAGGTAAGTTTGTATTGCATTTCTGGATGGGGGACGTAGCCTCTTTTTTTCCAGAAGCTATCAAGGGGCATGTATTCTTTTGGCTCAGGGGGCTCTTTTTCTTGCCTTGCAATGGTGGAAAAGCAGATATAGTGGTAAGAGCCAACATTTCTTGCGTGGTATTCTCGCAGATCAAAGAAGTGGTGGCCGAAACCTCTGCCGCGGTAGGTTTTTAGGAGGAAAGATTTCCCAAAATAATAAAAGGAACAAATATCTAATCCCTCTTTTATAAAGGGTGCTTGGATGATTTCTGATTCATTTTCCAGAGGGGTTCCCGTCGAAACGCCTACGATGGCTGATCCATCAAAGACAAGGACTGCAATGGCCTCTTTATTGTCTAAATGCTCTTCCAGATATTTTTTTTCTTCTTCAATATCTATTTCCTGCAGATATGGGTATTCACGATAAACTTCTTGCCTCACCTTTGCAATGCTTGGAAGATAGGGCCTAAGGGCACTGCCTTTAAAAGACTGAATGTTTATTCTAGAAATCATAAATCGAACTCCTTCAAAGATTTTGTTAAGATTTTTTCCTTATGGACTAAAAGTTAAAAAAAAGTAAAGAAGTTTTTTCTAAAGCTCGTCGTTTAGAATTTGCTGGCGATAGCGCTCCATCAGCCTGACCATGTATTTTAGGTTATGGATGGTAGCGAGGGTCATTCCTACGGCCTCTTTGGCTTTGAAAAGGTGGTGGAGGTAGGCAAATGAAAATTCTTCTGAAAAGGGGGAATAATCACTGGCATAGATTGCTTTGGTGATGTTAAAGGGTCCATTTTCAGAAAAAAGGATCCCATGCCTTGCTGCCTTGGTGGGGTAGGAGCTATCGAAGGTGTCGATTCCTAAGGGAATACAAAAATCAATCGAGGGGAGATCTCCTATGCCAAGTAAATGATTGGGCCTATCTTTGGGAAGATGTTGGGTCGTATAGGAGAGGAGCTCGAACATTTCCTTTCTATCCTTTCCCAAGCTACCCCCAATAGCAAATCCGTCGAAAGGGAGATCTTTTAAATAATCGATGCTCTTCTTTCGAAGCCCAGGGTCAACACCTCCATGGACAACTGCATACATCGCTTGCCCCTTGGGATTTTCAAGATGGGTGTCTAGTGAGCGTTTTTCCCAACGGTGGGTCCGTTCAAGCGATTCTACGAGTTTTTCTTTAGAAATATGATAAGGGGGAAGCTCATCTAAGGGGATAATAATATCTGCCCCTAAATCTTTTTGCGCAAGGACAGAGCTCTCTGGGGTCAGAAAAACTTTTGACCCGTCGCGATAAGAGCGGAAAAGGACCCCCTCTTCAGTGATTTTTAAAACACTCCCATCTGTTTTTTTTGTCCCTCTTCCTTTCAGTTCGTTTGCAACCCCGCCATAGGCAAGGCTAAAGACCTGAAAGCCTCCCGAGTCGGTAATAATCGGGTAAGGGCGGTTGATGAATTTATGCAGGCCTCCTCCGTTTTTTACCACTTCCGTTCCAGGTTGGAGCATCATGTGGTAAGTATTGCAGAACATCAGCTGGAGGCCGATCTCACCTACAATCGCGTTGTCTACGGTTTTAAGGGTTCCATTGGTGCCTACAGCGACGAAGTTAGGAGTGTCGATAATACCGTGGGGAGTATGAATTTTGCCCACACGGGCGCGCGATTTTTTTGAAGTATGGATCACTTCAAAGGCTAGAGTGTCAACTAGGGGCATAAATCCTCCTCGTCAGGGCCACAAAAGGGGTCATGCAAAAAACAACAATCACCTTGATCATGAAGCTAATCACAATAATATCGAACATTGAAGCCACATTCCCATAGAGCCCAAAATAGCTAAATAAAACCGTATCAATGAGCTGAGAAAGTACAAGGGAAATCCCATTTTTTAGGGGGAGGGGTAATTTTTTTAATTTTGCATAAAGTTTAAGATCTACTTGCTGCACAAAAAAGAAGACCCCTACAGAGGCCAGGAGAAGGCGGGGCGCCGGCTGTAAAATTGTATAGAAAGCAGCGTGGGTCTGGTCATGAACGCTTGGCAAATAAAATAAGTGGATCTGTGACATCGCAGCGAAAAATGCCAAAATATAAAAACAGATCCAAATAGCTTTTCTCCCACTCTCTTTCCCAAAATATTCTTGCAAAAGATTTAACCCCAAAATACTCCCAATGGCAAATACATCGCTGCAAGTCACCTCAAAGCCGAAAAACCCGATCTGCTTGATCACAAACAAATTGGCTAAGACAGCCTGAAAAGCCACCCAAGCAACCAGGGCCTCTTTCCCAAGGCGGAGAGCTCCGAACCCAAAGCCTACCACCGCAACAATGTGAAAGATAAAAATAATTTCATTCATAGGGGAAGTTTAACATGATTAAGATTTTAAGAGAAGATCGGGCACGCACGCGGGCACGGGCACGGGCACGAAAGAGGGAAGAGCTTAAGGCTTCTTTTCTTTCCGGATTTCGTGCCCGTGCCCGTGCCCGCGTGCGTGCCCGATCTTCTCCCTCTCGCAAAACACCGGCGTATATTCCATATGCCTGGAGTTATTCTCAATGAGACTGAGTGGCCCAATGTCGATTTTTAGCCCCTGGGTGAAGAGAGATAGGAGCTCTTGTGGGGTGTAGGAATGCATGTTTCTGTTGGGAGAGGGATTGACGAGATTTAAAGGAATGTTTACACATTTTGAGGTTTCATAGTAAAGTCCCATCCCTTTGCATTTTGATCTTTTCGCCCATTCTGATTCAAAAGAGTTTGGGTTATAAAAATGGATCTTTTCTAAATCCTGGATGATCTCAGTTTTTTTGTAGAGGACAAAATCAACACTATTGGGATATTTCCAGTCAGCGTGGCCTTCTTTAAATTTCCAGGCATAGATCTGATTGCCGAGAGGCACTGAGGGGGGGATAGCTTGAGGACAATTTTGCATATAGCAAAAGTTGAGCTGTTTTCCGTGAGTTAAATAAAAGGCGTAGGCTTTAGTTTTTTGCATGACTGCGACACATTCTTTTAAATCAATAGGTGCTTTGATAATCATGTCATCGACCAAGAAAGCAACGTAGGGGGAAGAAAGGGTTTTTAGAACAAGATCGTGAAAATCATTGTTTTCTATGATAAAATTCACGTTTTTAAATCTGTTTTTCACTGTTTCATAGCCATTTTGATAATCTTGCCCGCTCACGCGGTAGATCACCGTGATCTCATCTGCACCGGCAACAAACTTTTCCATAGATTCCAAAAGGGCGTAGAGTTGCATGGGTCTATTGTAAGAAAATACTATGAGTCCGGTTTGAGAATCTTCAGCGGAATTCCATTCTTTTATTTTTTCGTATTTGGGCTGTGTCCTAACAAAATGCTCACAATTTGCTTGAAGCTGAAGACTTTTTTTATGATCATTCAAAGGGTTCATTCGATTGTAAAGATAAAGAACTTTGTCTATGAATTGAACATGCCCTTGGGCCATTTCAAGCATGGGCATTAGGTGGGCAAGATCTCCTGCCATAGGCAAAAAATTTCCATCCAAACAGAGATCCTCCAGCTTAATGCGTTTAAAAAGGCCTGCGTAAAACGTCCTTAGGTGAGAGGTGACCCATCTACCCTCTCTAATATTTCTATTTGAAGGGAGCTTCTCACAAATTTTTGGGTTCTGTTCATAACTGGGGTAATCGAGGTAGTTTCCATAAGTCATCCAAACATTCGGATCAGCGTAGGCCTTGTTAATGGTCTTTAAAACGTCAGAATGGGCCAAAAAATCGTCTCCGTCGACCGTGACGATAATGTCAGTGTCTTTGCAAGAATGGACCGCATTATAGAGGTTTGCGAGCGCTCCCACATTTTTTTTATTCCTCAATACGGACACCTTATCTTTCACTTTTTCATAAGTGTCGTCTGTAGAGCAATCATCGATGTAGATGATCCGGAAGTTCTTGTAGTTCTGGTTCAACACAGATAAAACATTCTGCTCGCAAAATCGACTATTATTATAAGAGGGTATTACGACGACTATAGACTTTTGTTCGACCACAGGATATTTTTTGTGTTTACAGGAGCAAAAGAGCAATAAAAGCAAAAGTAGCATTTTTTTCATGCAAATCAGTTTAAAAAATCGGAGCATTAATATAAAGTTAGATCCATGAGAATTTTATTGCTCCTACTACCAGTGATAGTCCATGCACATAATCTCGTTGATATACAAGAGGTTGATCCTCGGATTAAAGTCGAATTAAAATACGCCACAGAAGACAATGCGATCAAACAAATTGTCTATAATTTTACCCGCTGTTTGCTACAACAAGATGTGGCCTACGCTTTAAGCGCTGTTCAAAATGAACTTGAACCTTTGGGGCTAGGGCTAAAAGTCTGGGATGGATATCGTCCCATGGCCGCACAATGGAAAGTCTGGGATCTTCTTCCTGATATGAGCGACCCGCTCAAAGGGGGACGCAACACCCGAGGCACATCTGTAGATCTCACTCTCATTACCCTCAATGGAGCTGAACTTGAAATGCCCACAGGATATGATGATATCACGGCCAAAGCTCATCTCAACTGCCAAGACTTGCCACAAACCGCCATTAATAACCGCGACATCCTCCAAAAAGCCATGAAAAAATACGGCTTTTCCCCCTTGCTCACCGAATGGTGGCACTTCGACTACATGGGCTGGGAAGACTACCCGCCACTCGACGTGAACGTCGAGTAGCGGAAACGCAAAACGCAAAACAGAAAACGCAAAACCGAAGAGGAGAAGAACGCAGAAATTTCTTTATCTCGGCAGCGATAAAGATATATTTCTCATCTAGGATGTGAGCGTAGAGGAAGGACGCGATGAACACGCAGAATTATTGGAGTTAATACGACCACTATACTACGGTTAAAAGTTCTTGTTCGTTGAACTGTTGGCTCATATCCGGAGTAATGACCTTGTGCAAATATGGCTCTGATCTCGTCATGAGATCTTTGAGCGGTTTGACCCATGATAAAATTTTGAGCACGATGGTTGTATATTAATGATGATGCATTTTCTCCTAATACATCATGCATACGTCTGACAGTTTCTAGTCCTAACGCTCCATATGTTTGTAAAAACGCTGGGGGTGGATAGAGTAATAGTTCATCCACAGGTATCGGTTCATTTGGCTCTCTGTTTACAGGTGGCAATTGTCCAGGCATAAATTCTTTCCTTTTATAAGATTGTTTTTAGTTTCTATTACTATATAATATTATGGGGTGGATTCTCTTCGGAGCTCTGAGGATCTGGCGCAGCTGGATGGGGAGAAGGTGTCATTCTCATCCCAATAAATCGAAGATCTATTTCTTTTTCCTCCTTTTCTTCCTGAGGAGGCGGCGGCATGAGCTCTGGTAAATCATCATAGCTATCACTATTACTGCTTAAACTTACTAAGGCAATTTGTATTCTTCCCGATAAAGAACTTCTTTCTAGAACCCTTGGTTGCCATCCAACATAATGACCTTCTGCAAATAATATAAATCCGATTTGATTCACACCCCATGCTCTTTCTGCAGTTTCAATCACGGAAAAATTGTCAGTAATAGCATTATATGACATTGATAATGAGTGTCTTGTTAATATATAATTGATAGTTTGGGCAGTTGCTATTCCTTCGCTCCCATATCTTATCCTAAACTCTAGGGATGGATGAAACAATGGGCCATCGACAGGAAACAATAAAAATGATAGACGTGGTGATCCACTCGCAGGCTGTAATCCAGACATAATAATTTCTCCTTGCATAAGTTCATTATATTGTTAATATTATATCATTTTTAAAATAACTAGTCATCAAAATTAATTAAAAAAAATAGTTGCAATATATTATTAAAAATGCTATGATTATCTTTATTAAACAATCAACAAAAGGCTTATTATGACATTTTCCCCTGTTAATGCAGCGCATCTAACTCCATCTTATCTAGATGTGGCATCATCTGCTCCTTTGCCTCTTTTGGCCTCCCCTGCAGCCGCTCCTTCGTCGTCTCATGAATCACTTGCAAAGTGGCCAGAGATAGACGCTTTTTCTTCTTTTATTGCCGCTGCCGCAGCTGCAACGAGCTCTAAAAGCCCATCTTTTGACCAGAAAACCACACTAGAAGTCATCAATTTAATGTTACTGGAAGGCCCCCGATCCTTATCGGCTACAACACCACTTCTTGACATGATGGAGAGGGATCTCCAACTAGGAGAGCAGCAGCCCCCGTCTACTACTGCCGCAGCAGTAGCCATTGATATAATGTTAAAGCTCAATGAGTTCCCTGATGATTTAAAGCCAAAAGCTCCCCGATATACAACTTTTCTTCTCGATAGAATGGCAGAGGATCTCGGGCTCGGCCACGACTATCAAAATCTGAAAGACTTGCAAAACCCATCATCCGATTCCGAAGCTATAGAAGGAGCTACTGCAGTCTTAGAGGCTGCACGTTCATCTGTCGTCCAGCAGAAGAGAGAGAGGAGAAAACAGCAGCTGCGCGAGAGCAAGCGTAAGTTCTGCCTTGCGCATCCGGAGCATAAGAGGGAGAACCAACGTAGGCGCCGCCTTCGCCAAAAGCAAGAGAAAGAACTGCAAAATGCCCAGCATTTCAGCCTCCTACCGCCCGCTGCCATGGCCGCAGCTGCAGCTTCCGCGCCATCCACTACAAGTCAAGTATCTTAAAGAAATTCTAATTGCCAATCTTTGCCGTAATCGTTATATGTCATTGATAATGAATGTCTTGCCAATAAACCATACATAATTTCAGCGGCTTTAAAACGCAAATATAATTAAAAATAATAGTAGCAATATATTATTGAAAATGTTATAATCAACAATATTAAACAACAAAAAGGCTTACTATGTCTCTTTCTTCCATTGTTGCAGCGAAACCATCTCCTCTTTCTCTCCCTGGAAGCCCAGATAGGGGAGCCTTCGCCTCGCCTGATTCCGTTCATCACCAGCAGCTTCGCCAAGGTGAGGAAACTGACAGTGATGAATCTTATGAGGGACACAGCCCAACTCATCCTCAGAGGGCAGAAGATAGCTCTGCAAGTCCATTTTTCGAACCACCAATTCTTCCCTTTGATGAAGGAGAATCATATCCTGATTTATATTATTCTGGCTCTATGCCTGTTCCTATGTCTCCTGTATCTCCTATTGGGTCAATCGCAGATTTGCAAGAGACAGACCTCCTCTTCCCCTCTGCTGCCGCAGTAACAACCGTTGCTACTAGTGCCATGGCCGCACCCCAACCTGAAGAAGCAGCACCCAACTCTGAAAGTCTGTCTATTCCTCAATCAGCATCAGCAATGGATACAACATTAGTCGCCACACTGCTGCTGCAGCATCATTATCAGCTGTTGCAGCTGCAGCAGCAGCATCATCAACAGCAGCAGCAGTTACATCATTATCATCTTTACCAGCAGCTGACCCTGCAAGCCCATCATTCGGACTTCCCCCCTCCTGCTGCTGCTGCAATAGCAGCTGTTGCTTCCACTGCCACGCCCATTATTGACCCACAGAAGAAGAAGGCAGAGCACATGAAAACGTACATGAAAACGTACCGCATCGCGAACCGGGACAAGATAAAAAAGTACAATCAAGAGTACGATTCCAAGTACCGGGAAAACAGGCAAAAGTGGGCCCTCGAGAACCGGGAGAAGAGAAAACAGTACATGAAAAAGTACCGCCGGCGGAAAGGGACAGAGAACACCCACGGCGCAGACGCAGCTGTTGCTCCCAGTGCCATGGCCGCAGCTGCAGCTTCCGCGCCATCCACTCCAGGTCGAGTATCTTAAAGAAATTCTAATTGCCCATCTTTGCCGTATTGGATTCTCGGGTCGTACAGGAAAATTTCTTCTCGCGCAGCAGGAGGAAGAGCTATTTGCTCCTCTTGCTGAAACGAACCATGGTGCATCTTTTGCAAAAGGTGAGAAAGTTGCGCGGCGGAAAAAGTCTCAGTATTCGCATAACTACGGGAAAGTTCCGGAGGTGAAGAAAGCTCATTCTGTTGGAGAGAGCGGTCGACTCCAACTCCAATTATTTGATGGGGAAGGTCGGCTCTTATCCGAGTTAATTCGATTAATATTCTTCCCGAAAGAAAATCTGTTTTTGGCAGAACCGCTGGCTCGCATCCAATATAAGCACCTTCAGTGGATAATATAAATTGGATTTGCCTGTTACTCCAAGATCTTCTAGCATGGGTTTGATCTACGGAAAACTGGTCAGTAATATCATTATATTCCATTGATAATGAATGTCCTCTTAATATAGTACGCATAATTCGAACAGTTGCTAGTGCTACAAGTCCAAATTCATGTAAAAGATCAGGAGATAGAGTAATCTGTTGTTCATGCCCGGGCAACAATGTAAATGACGGTCCTCTTGTAGACGATAATGATAATGATCCAGACATAATATCTTCTCCTGTTATAAAGTTCTTTTATTGCTATTATTATGTCATTTTTAAAATAATTAGTCAATGCTAATAATTAAAATAATGTTTATTATATTTTAATGCTAGTGCACGATGCGTTTTCCCTTATCCTTCCTTTATCGGGATCTTGCGCGCTTCGTTCTTTTTGGTTTTGGAGAAGGTGATTTTTAGGATCCCGTTTTTGCAGAAGGCTTCAGGGGGGATGGTTTCGTCGATGGTGCCGGGGACTGCAACGCGGTAAGAGAAGCTGCCTGTAGATTTGCGGTAGTATTTTTTTGTTTTGTCTTCATGTTCGTCTTCTTTTTCAGCTTTAATCCAAAGAATCCCTTTTTCAAAGGTCATTTCAATTTCGTTTGATTTAATGCCTGGAAGGGCGGCTTCTACAAAGACGTGATCTTCATCTTCATAGACGGAAAGACCTGAGGATTCTGAGAAGTCTTGCAGCCATTCGTCTTCATTTTCGCCGAGTAGAGAAAAGGGGAAGCGGAGAGAGGGAAAAGACCACATCGATCTAGGAATAAGTTTTTTTGTCATAATGGGCCTCCATGCGTATATTTATTTGCTCTTCTACATAAGATGTCAGTTCGGGACAATGTTTTGCAATCCATTTTTTAAAGGGGAGTGTTTCGTGAAGAAACTCCCTTTTTGTTGTAATCCAAGGAGCCTTATAAAAAGAGCCTAGGTCGATTTCTACGGCTGTTTCTCCAACAAAGCCAAAGTTTCGAAAAATCAGGGGGTCTCTATCCCCAACTCGTTTCTCACATTTACGAATGCTTAGATCAAATAGAGAAGAGATCCTCCTCTTTGCTCCTTCGAGATCATTATTTTTGATCAAAGTTTGTAAAGTTGGATAGATGGGCTCAGCCTTTTTTTGAAGGACAAATTCAATCGAGTCTGCGTCTATGAAATGTGCGTTGTGGATGTTGTCATAAAGTAAAAGGGTTTTTTCTAGAAAATCTGTTTTATTTAGGTGTGCGTATATGACACCGGTTTCTTCTTGAAGCAGATTAGAAGCGATTTTGCAGCTCTCGAATATAAAGGCGGTTTTATTTGGGAAGTCTGTCAATCTATGATGTTTAAAAACTTTAAGAACAGTTGTCTGGTCTTTGCCCAAGAAAGCAAAAAATTGGGCCCCTTTGCCTAAAAAAGTGAAGGGCTGAGATAAGGTTTGAATGACTGTCTCTGAGGGAGTGGGTGTTTCCCATTCAGAGTTAAAGGGAAGGACAGAGTGAATTTTATATTCTCGAAAACCTTGAGTTTGAAAATAGCAAAATCTCTCTACGAGAATAAAGCTGACGATAAAAATAAGGATGTTTTTAATTCTTTTCTTCATCTAGTTTCTCTTTTAAATAGCGGGCAAGCTCGGAGGGCAAATGGTCGTGAAGTCTTTTGGTTATAAGCGATAGGTCATGGAGGTAGGTCTCTTTACGGGTGCGCCCCATATCTTTAGCAAATCTGCCTACGTCGATAAAGATCACTTTGCCATCTAGAACACCAAAATTTCTATGAATGACAGCATCTTCGTCTACAATCCCTTTTTTGGAGCGATGAATGATTGAACTGATGATATCTGATATGAGGAGCTTTGCTTTATCCATTTCTTGATTTTTAATGAGGGAGTCGAGGTGGGGGTAGATATTTTCAGCTTTTCTCTGGAGGATGAATTCCATTTTGCCGAGGTCGAGCTTATGCGAGATATGGAGGGGGTCGATGATTGTGGTTTCAAGATAAGGTTCATGAGTTTTATTGAGATGTACAAGGAGGAGCCCTGACTCATCTTTAAGTTCGTTAAATGCAATTCGATAGCTATTAAAATCACGCTGAAGGTTCAACGCCAGTTTAGTTTCTTTCTTTTTGAAATAATTGCGTGCAAAAGAGGGGAGAGGCAAGCCAGAAAATTGGTAGGGCATCGACCTCCGATCAAGTTTAAAGAGCTTCAAGACATATTTGTTGTCTTCAGATAGAAAGACGAAGCTCTGTCCTCCTTTATTAAAATAGGTGAACTTTTGCGCGAGGGCTTTTTCTACCTCATCTCTATCGTAGTCATTTGTCTCCCATTCAGGATGGTAGCTAAAATTGGACTCGGTACGGAGCACAGTAAACCCAGCTGTTTTTTCTCTACAGAAATGGGCTGCATGCCAAACGATGAATACGAGAATGAAAAATTTAATGTAGCGCATCGAGCTGCTCTTCAAAATAATTGGAAAGTTCTGGATAATTTGCATTTATCCAATGGTGTAAACCATCAGTGATCCTAACGATCTCATTTTTTTGAGCTTCTCCTGTCTTGTAGATTTTAAAACGGCCGACATCTATTTGAACGGCTTTGTCTTGATAAAACCCAAAGTTTGTTTTGAGGTCAGGATCTTTGTCGAAAATCCCTTTTGCGCACCGCAGCTGCAAGAGTTTAAAAAGGCTTGTAATCCCCAGCTTAGCCCTGTCAACTTCCCCATTTTCCATCCAGCCGGTTAAGGCAGTAAAAATAAGGGTAGCCTTTTTTTGCAGCATAAATTCCATAGTATCTAGATCAAGCTCATGGATAATTCCAAGCTTATCGTAGATCGTGACTTTTTGTTTCAAATCGTTTGTTTTGTTTAGATGGAGGAAGACGAGCCCCGTTTCCTCTTTCATCTGTTCAAAAGCGATTTTATAACTTGTGAAGTCTTTATTTAACTTCTCAGGATCGCGCAAATGGGAATGGCGGAAGAATTTAAGGACGTACTTGCCGTCTGCCGACACAAAGACGTAGCTTTGTGCCCCCTTGGCGAGATAACGGTATTCCTGACCTAAGATACCCCTTATACCCTCTTTTTCAAGATCTGATGAGGAGGAGACCTCCCACTCTTTTCGAGGAATTAGATCAGAGCAGATCTTGCAGACTGCAAAGCCATCTGTCTCCTTGTGGCAAAAGCGTTGAAGAAGACAGATTAGGGCAATCGCAGTTAAAATTTTTATTACTAGTTTCATTTGGATACTTAAGTATATCAACGCTTTTTTTATGATCAATATTAAAGCTTTCTTCAATACCTGTCAAAAGATACATTTTCTGAGAGCTGCTTGAGCTAGAGGGAGTTACGCTATTTATTTATTTGTTATTTTTTAAATTTATTTTTATTATATACTTTAATTATTATTAGAGTTATAATAATTTGAAAAGCAATTAATTTATTTATTTACGGAGATAAATTTTGGCAGCAGCTTATTTTACAAGTTTTTATAGATCAGTGGATCTTACGTGTAGTTTACATGAAACGATTCAATCCTATCGAGTTGCAGATCAAGCAGTAAAAACCCTCATAGAAAGAGACGGCATTAAAACTGAAGAACCTTATAAAATAGGGGAAATTCCTCAACTAAAAGCGTTAGGATGGCAACTTCTTTCTTCAGAATGCCTAAAGCATCCTGCTTTACTTGGTAAGTTTATCAAAATCGCTAATTCAGACTCTGGAAATAAGTGTGTAGGCAATGGGAATCACAAGGCAAAACCAGCCCTGCGCGATAATCTACGTCGACCTTTTTATGCGCAAAAAATACGTGAATCTATGATACACCTAGGCATGCCTCCTAATGTCCCCCATAAATATATTGTTTCTATTAATAAAGACCGATTTGTGGTCGTGAGTGAAGCGATAGACATAATGTCTAAAGATGAAAATTTGGATCATTGGGAGAAGTTATATCACGAGGGAAAACTACAAGGGACGATTAAAAAAATATGCAAACTTATTAGGTCGACTGCCCTTGCAGATGCAAATATATCCAATGTCTGCTTCACAAAAAGTGGAGAAATTGCCGTGGTTGATACAGAGCCTATGGGTCTTTATACAGAAGATTTTCCAGAGGATCTTATAAGAAAGATCGATCGTTACATACAGCTAGGGCTAGAACAGCTTAAAGACTCTTTTGCTAAGCAGATGGGAATTAGAAAAGTAGATTACGAAACTTCCCTCTGGAGAAATGCAAAAATGAGAGGTGCGGAGTATAATCGTGAAGTATACGATAGAGAAGCAATGGACCCCTCTATTGCAAGATATCAGCCGATCATGGAAGCGTTCGCCCAAGCCGTAAATGAAGAGATTCAGCTTTATAATGACCTTCCTCAAGCAACAAGGGAAGCAGAAATACGAAATGGTACTGCAGTTAACACAAAATGGAACTGGCCCCTACTCATATTCAGCATCTCTCTTTTTCCACCTTTGATTCTGGGGATTTATTCGTGTCTTATGACTTGCTGTTCTAAAAAGGAGCCTGAGGACAGACACCTCTGTACCAATTAAAAATTATTGACAACCCCAAAAAACACATCTAACCAAGAGAAAGTTTAAGACTTATTCAATCGTAATTGTACGGCTTACGTCATTTAGTGGGCCGGGTACTTTAGCATTACCAGAGTCTAGAAGCTCGAGCCTGACCACATGTTTACCTGGCTTTAGGCCGTAAATAAAGTAGGGGGTTTGAGCGGTGAGGGTCCTCTTGTCTGTTTTATCTATAGTCAAGCGGAGTTTATATCCATCGCGCGAGAGCATCGCGTTAGTCACAATAAAATCTAGAAGAATAGGGGACTTGGCAGCGTACTTATAATTGCCTTGGGGTTCATTATAGGTGAGGTATGGCTGATTGATGTCATAGCGGTTAGGGTTTTTGTCTTCATCTAAATAATAAAAGATCCTAGTTGCGAATCCTTCATCTTTGAGACTTTCCCCAAAAGATCTTGCTGGGAAAATGCGGACTAAATGCTCCCCTTCATCAAGTTCAAAGGGGATGTCAAATTCAAGGGTTTGGTCGTAATATTCGTCACTGTCGTCGATAGCTGTGACAAATGCTTCATTTAGTTCGAAATAGGGGTTGTTGTCAATAATCACGTGAAGTGTTTGTCCATCGGGGTTATTATAGATCAATTTTCTTCTTGGGAAATTACTGTCTGTGCCTAGGGGCCATCCCGAAAGCTTTACCTGAATAGCAATAGGGGTAGAGGTTTTTAGTTCTCCTTTTCGCGGAAAGATAATTTTTGTTTCTACGTGGTCAGGCTCGGGGGTGGCGTCGACGGTTACAACTCTAACCCCTCTGGGATTCGCGGTTCCTTCTTCTAGTGCTGCAGCTTGGATGAGAAGTGGCAGTGTGAGTAACATTAGAATAGCTTTGTGCATAAGCAACCTCCATATATTTGTATATATACATTATTTGATTGATTCATTCAAGCCGATAATTTATTGATTAAATTATGGAAGTGCTTTTAATCCTAATTGTTGTTTTTGGGCTTTTATTTGATTATACAAATGGCTTTCACGATGCGGCAAATGTCGTGTCTACTGTGATTGCTACGCGCGCGCTCAGACCCGTGATTGCTATTACTCTGGCAGCGATTATTAATGCTGTGGGTGCCACACAAATCAGCGGTGTTGCGCAGACAATTTCATCTGGCCTTGTCGACCCTTTAAATACTACACAGCTCGCAGTGGTGTGCGCTCTTGTGGGCGCGATCCTTTGGAATATTATCACCTGGTATTTCGGTATTCCCAGCAGTTCTTCTTATGCCCTTATTGGTGGAATCATCGGTGCCACATTTGCTCATGCAGGAGTGAAGGCAATTTTATGGCACGGGGTGATAGGAAAGGTCCTCATCCCCATGGTTTTTTCCCCACTAATTGGGTTTGGCTTGGCCTTTATCGTTATGAAAATCCTCTACCGAATGATCTCCCATCAAAAGAGAAGCCAAAAAATTTTCAGATACATCCAGATTCTTTCCTCTTGCTTGATGTCTCTCTCTCATGGATTAAATGACGCACAAAAAAGTATGGGTATTATCACGCTAGGTCTTTTTGCCTCCGGTTTTCTCATGACAACCGCCATCCCTCTCTGGGTGATCTTCTCGTGCGCGCTTATGATGGGCCTTGGAACAGCATCGGGGGGCTTTCGTATCATAAAAACTGTCGGCTTCCATATCACTAAAATTGAGCCCATGCAAGGCTTTGCCTCTGACATTAGCTCTTCTACAGTGATTTTAGCTGCGAGCTTTATGGGTATGCCCCTTAGCTCTACGCATATTATCGTAGGGGCCGTCACGGGGATCGGCTCCGCAAAGGGAGTCGAACATGTCAAATGGAAAATCGCCAAAAAACTCATTCTAACATGGCTCCTAACCCTCCCAGGAGCGGCGGTAGTCTCCTTCGGAGCCTACAAAATGCTGACGCATTTTTTTTGAAGAAGAAGAGAAGATCGGGCACGCACGCGGGCACGGGCACGGGCACGAAAGAAAGAAGAGGTTAAGGCTTCTTTTCTTTCCGGATTTCGTGCCCGTGCTCGTGCCCGCGTGCGTGCCCGATTTTTCCATTTTCGACGAAAATGGACACAGGGGCCCTCAACCTTTCTCCTCCTAGCGGTGATGTGATGAAGACTTGGCCTAGATGTTGGATTTGGTCCTGGAGGAGAGATTGTCTTGATTCATCGAGGTGCATCCCGAAGTCGTCGATGCTCATCAGGGGAGGGCTGCCTGTGAGATTTTTGAGATGCTCCCACTCTGCGAGGCGAAGTGCGCTAATAGCGCATCTTTTTTGTCCCTCACTGGAAAAGAGTTTGGCATTGTGGGTGTCAATGGTGATTTCTAGGTCGTCGCGATGGGGACCAAAAAGGGTGGTGCCTAAATGGAGTTCCCTTCTTCGCTCCAGAGCATAAATCTCGGCGCTGCATGGGCTGGGGAGGTAGTGGAGCTCTAAAACCTCTTTTTGCATGGATAGGTGCTCCATCCACTTTTTTAATGGGGCTTTTAGCTCCAAGACAGCCGTTTTTCTTTTTTCAGTAATGTAAGAGGCAGAGTGTGCAAGGGCGTGTTCCCAGGGTTCTATCCCATTCTCACTTTTTTGGCGCAAAAGGCAATTGCGCTGTTTGAGAGCTTTATAAAAGCGGATAAGATGATGGATATATAGCTGATCTACTTGCGCAATATGAAGATCGAGAAAACGTCTGCGGATAGCAGGCGCTCCTAAAATGAGGGCGACATCCTGCGGCGTATACAAAACAGTGGGAAGCAACCCTAGAAGCTGGGAAAAATTCGAATAAGTTGTTTGATTATGTTTAACCCTTTTCACCATTCCATCATAAAAAACGCTGACATCCTGAGGCACCCCTTCTTTTTCAAAATGGGCCTCTATGTAAAAATGGGGTTTCCCATGCTGGATAAGCTCCTGCAGATGGATCGTGCGAAATGACCTTCCCGTGCTCAAAAGGTAGATCGCTTCCAATAGATTGGTCTTGCCCTGGGCATTCAACCCATGAATTAAGTTAGACCCTGAACAAAACTCGATTTGAGCTTCTTCAAAATTGCGAAAATTCTTCAGCAGTAATTTTCTTAAAAACATAATCTCCCTTTGGGAGAAACGCAAAACGCAAAACAAAAAACGCAAAACAGAAGAAATAAAGAGAGGCTAAAATTTTCTTTTTCTTCGTTTTCTTCTATTTTGCGTTTTGCGATTTGCGATTTGCGTTTCCTATTCTAGCCGCATCGGCATGAGGACGTAATTTGCGTTAGAACTATCGGTGATCAGCCCTGGGTTGTACGAGTCACTGATATCGAAGTTCACCGTTTCGTCTTTGCTGTGCCTTAAGATATCTAAAAAATAATAAGGATTGAAGGCGATGTCGATTTTAGCGCCAGCGTAGTTAACCGGCATGCTAACTGTTCCTTCTCCTATTTCTCCATGTGCAGCACTCAAGTGGAGCGTTCCATCTGTAAAAGTGAACTTTACAGAGTTTTTCTCATCTGTAGTGAATAAAGAAACTTGGCGCAAAAGAGACATGAGCTCTTCCCTATGAAGGACAAGAGAGTTCTCTGATTTTTTAGGGATGATAGGGCTGACATCGGGGTATTCACCTGAAAGGAGCTTAGAAATTAATGTTACAGAATCGGTTTCTAATGCAATTTTATCGGGCATTAAAATGAGTTTGCAGCTTTCTTCTTTCGACTCAAGGGTGCGGATCACCTCTTCGACAGCTTTTAAGGGGAGGATGTATGAGCTCGGTTCAGCTACAGAGTGTTCTACTTGGGTGTAAAGCTTGGCAAGGCGCTTCCCATCTGTTCCAATAAAAGTCACTTGATTTAGGTGTCTATATAGGAGCATTCCTGTAAATACGTGTCTACTCTCATCGCGCGCAACGGCAAACGAGGTGCGGGAAAGCATCTCTTTTAAAACAGTTGAAGAAAGATCAAAGCTGTCATCGTAAGAAAGCTCAGGAATAGGGGGGAACTCATTTTTATGCACCCCCTGGATTTTAAAGTGGGAGGAGCCGGCATTTAAGTAAGCAACCTCTGGTGAAATCGCATGGAGCTCCACTTGAGGAGCCGTAAGTTCTCTTACAAGCTGGAAAAATTTACGCGCAGGCAGAGTGATCGCTCCCTCTTCAGAAACCTTAGCAGGGGCGTATACACGCATACTCACCGTCAAATCCGTCGCTGAAATCACAAGCTCGTCATCCTGCGCTTCAATTAAAATATTTGCGCAAATGGGCAATGAGGGCTTTAGCGGAACAATATTCTGAATTTTACCAATCAGCGCTACCAGTTCCATCCTCGAAATAATGAACTTCATCTTGCTTCCTCCAGTTTAATCCTTAGCCTAGCCTATCGCAAAAAAAAACGCAAGAAGAGCGAAGAGCGCGCAGCCAATTATTTTTTACGTCTTTGCGCTTTTGCGCTTTTGCGTTAATATGCTTCAGAAAGGAGAATTTTATGGCGAATCTAGTTCCTATAGCAGCCGCAACGGCAGCAAGCCCTGCTGACTTTTCGGCTCTTGCCCTTCATAAATGTGTTTCTTGCCACAAAAGCGTGAGGGAATACCAGATAGAAAGATGTACGAGATGCAAAGAGGTCATCTATTGTGGGGAAGAATGTCGGGAAAAGGATAGAAAAACCCATAAAACAGTGTGCAAAGAGCCAGTTGATACCATCACCCCCTATACAACAGACAACGAAAAGATAAGGCGCAGCTTTTCCGAATTTGAAGCTCGATTTCTTAGAGGTAATATTCCAAAGGTTACCTATGAAAAATACAGCCATGTATTACAGACGCAGCAAGCTATTCTAGAAGGAAGCGCTCATCTTAAACCAGATAGCTCAATTGTAGTGGTAGTGGGGGCCCAATTTTACGATGATAAATTTGTAGAACCTCTTCCCCAGCTCCTTGAGAAATGCAAAAAACTCATTCTTGTAGATGTAGATCCGGCTACTTTAAAAGTGTTACATACCATGCTCGGAACGAGCGAGAAAGTTTCTACGGTGGTTCTTGATCTAAGTTGCGCTTTAAAAGATCTCCGAGATTTTAATCATGATTTTTCACAATCTTCTCCGGATGTTTTCTCTGCTGGTGTCATTGATTTTTTGAGAAAAGTTACAGATGATACTGAAAAAAGAGAGGCTGGACTGCCTGAAGTGTTAGCTGAAGGAGAGTCTGCTGACTATGTTATTTCTTCTTTTGTTGCTACTCAGTTATCTTTAAAGTTGGTTGATGCTTTATGTTCTATGTTTAGAAAAAAATTCGGTGTAAATATGACATCGACTATGCTGCCTCCCCTGCTTCAAAAGGGAGCTGCTGTGGTAGTAGAAAACATTCATACACAGGTAACAAAACATGCAAGAGATTTATGCGTATGGGCTGGAGAGAAGGGTCGAGTCTATTTAGCAGATGGTTGCTGGAATGATAATGATACTGAGTTTATGGATCAAAAAACAATAAACAAGTTGGGGCAAATTTTTAAAGAACGAAAAGGATTCAAACAATTAACGAAAAAAGTATGGTACTGGCCAGGCCATGAAGGCACTGGTTGTAGCGTGACGGCTCTATTGTCTTAATATATACCTAATAGGGAGGAATTTTATGGCACTTCTGACACCAGTGGCAGCAGCACCTAGCGCAGGCAGCCCTGTTGATTTTTCAGTTCTTTCCCTTCATGAATGTGTTTCTTGCCACAAAAGTGTAAGGGAATACCAGATAGAAAGATGTACGAGATGCAAAGAGGTCATCTATTGTGGGCAAGAATGTCGGGCAAAAGATTGGGAAGCCCATAAACTAAGATGCAAGGACCTGGTTGTCGATACCACCACGTCCTACACCAAAGACAATGAAACGGTAAGGGAATTTTATTCCCATTTTGAAGCTACAATTCTTAAAAGACCTAACTTGCCAGCGATTTACGACTACTTGAAAGATAAAAAATACAACCATGTTTTGCAAACACAGCAATCTATTCTAGAAGGAAGCGCCCATCTTAACCCAGAGAGCTCAATTGTAGTGGTAGTTGGAGCCCAATTTTACGATGATAAATTTGTAGAACCCCTTCCTCAGCTTCTTGAAAAATGCAAAAAACTCATTCTTATAGATATTGATCCGGTTACTTTGGGGAAGTTACATGCCATGCTCGGAAACAACCCCAAGGTTTTTACAGTGGTTCTTGATTTAACTTGTACCTTAGAAGATCTCCAGGCTTTTAATCGGGATTTTTCAAAATCTTCCCAGCTAGTTTTTTTTGCAGGCCTAGTGGATTTTCTAAATAAAGTCGCAGAAGATACTGAAAAAAGAGTGGCTGGGTTGCCTGGAGTTTTAGGTGAAGGGGAATCTGCTGACTATGTTATTTCCTCTCTTGTTGCTTCTCAATTATCCCGAAAATTAATAGAAGGTCTATTGTTCTTGTTTTTAAAAAAATTCGGTTTTAATATTTCCCCCGTTACGACACCTCAATTGAAGGATACATTAAATAAGGCACGAGATGAAAGTTCTCATGCGCTGGCAACAAAGCATGCCAAAGATTTATGCGCATGGGCTGGAGAGAAGGGTCGGGTCTATTTAGCAGATACGTATAAATGGAATAAAGTTGTGTATATACACCAAAAAACATCAGACGAATTAATGCAAATCCTACGCAATAGAAAAGGAGCCCCCAAAGTGACACAAAAGGAATGGCACTGGAGAACCAATTTCTGGAATGACTACAGCGTGACCTCTCTCTTGTCCTAATGGAACAATATGCGCGTCTTTTCTTTCTTCTGTTTTGCGTTTTTTGTTTTGCGATTTGCGTTTCTTAAAAGTCTTCCCGTTCACGGAGTTGTTTCTTTTGGTCTTTTTCTTTGAGGGCGGCGCGCTTGTCGTGGGCTTTTTTTCCGCGGGCGGAGGCTATTTTGGCTTTGACGTGCCCTTTTTTAAGGTAAAGGGCCAGCGCGATGATGGTGAGCCCTTTTTCTTGGGTGATCTTTTTTAATTTGGCGATCTCCCTTTTATGAAGAAGGAGCTTCCTGTCCCGTCTTTCCTCGTGATTGTATAAATTGCCAAATTTGTAGGGGGCGATCGAGCTATTTTTAAGCCAGGGCTCTCCTAAGTCGGAGATCATGATATAGGCGTCCTGGAGGCTTCCACCCCCGTCGCGCAAGGATTTAATTTCTGTGCCGAGAAGGACCAAGCCCGCTTCAAAGGTTTCCAGAATTTCATAGTTGTGGAAGGCTTTTCGATTGACTGTAAGGTCGCCTTCTCTTTTTTTAATCATTCTTTATATCACCTTCCAAAAAGGGTCTGTCCAAAAGGGGTCACACAAAAACACTCTTTGCCATCAATTGTAGCGGTAGCGGTGATTCCAGCCTCATATAACCAATCGAAGAGCACTGATTTAATAAAAAGTTGTTCTTCGTCTGTATATTCTGGAATGGTGTATTTCCACGTTCTACCCAGTTTTTTTAACATAATCGATGAGGTCTCATTTAGGGGGGCTAAAACTCCTTTAAAAAACTCGTCAAAGGCAACCCATCCCTTGTTTAGTATCCTTATAATGCTTTTTTCGGCTTCTCGGATATTCTTTTCTGTGGCAAGGGGATGGATGAAGCGATTTAATGGGTGGCGATACACAAAGATAGCCCGATTTTCAAGAGGCATGTCTAGAAAGTCGTTTGCGGCATCTAATGCATAAAGCCTTCCATCGACAATGTCAGCTAATTTTAAGAGGCGGAGTTTGTCAACAATTTTGCCAGTCATTGGGCTAGGAGTTTTTTTTACTTGGTTTAAAACAGCGCTCATTTCTTGAATGAAAGCAAAAGGTTTTGGATTCTCAATTTGCTTTGCAAAAGGTGACGGCTCTGTCTGTTTTAAAAATCTGAGGTATTCTCTGTACTCATGATAAGGGGTGACAACTTCTTTCCAAGTATTATTGATCTTTTCATAACCGAGACAGCACACAAAATTAAATTCTAAAACGAGAAGGTACTCTTCAAAACGCTCTCTTGTTAGTTGATATTTTTCAATAAGCACTTGAGAAGGGAGTTTAAGGTCTTCCGAATTGTAGACATCTTTTAGAATGGATGACATGACCGGCTCAGGAAATTGAAGTTCCATGAGATAACGTTGAAAAATCTGGGGCGTGAGCAAATATTTTTCTACGAGAGATTCAAAGATGTTATTCGAAGTTCTCGGGATCGAATACCATGTAGGCAGTATATGAATGGGCACTTTTTTCAGTAGATTCTGCAAAAAATCCATCCCGTTCTGATATTCCTCGTCGAACATGAGAATTTGCATTTCATAATATTTGCGTCTATCCTTATCGACAGTGATCAGGTCCTCGTCGTAGGTGAGGAGGCCTGTTTTTGCAAATTTTTCCAAAATTGAAAAAAGTTCTGTCTCTTCAATATCGATATCTTTTGCGAGCTTTTTAACAGAAATACTGAGGGAACTATAAATGATCCCCTCAAGCACCTCTAAATCAATAATTGAAAACTGGGCTAAAAGGAGCCGATTTTCAATGTCCTTTCGATAATCGTAGTCAGAAAGTGTAATTTTATTTTTTCGAATTGTCGATTCAGCCATGGGGAAAAATATAACAAAAAAAATGATATTTGTCTTCCATTTAACATTTTGGTATCCTGTTAGCGTATGAAATACGATCACCAACATATAGAAGAAAAGTGGCAAAAGTATTGGGAAGATCACCAAACCTATAAGGTTGAGGTGGATAGATCTAAACCTAAATATTATATACTCGACATGTTTCCCTATCCTTCGGGAGCGGGGCTACACGTAGGGCATGTGACAGGCTATACAGCGACTGACATCATGTCCAGGTACAAACGACAAAAGGGGTTTAATGTCCTCCACCCCATGGGATGGGATAGCTTTGGCCTCCCTGCAGAGCAATATGCTATTCGGACAGGGACCCATCCGGCGGTTACGACCCAAAAAAATATTACTACATACAGAAGGCAACTAAAATCTCTTGGTTTTAGCTATGATTGGTCGCGCGAAATTGCTACAAGCGATCCCACATACTACAAGTGGACACAATGGATCTTCACGAAGCTCTATGAGAAAGGGCTTGCCTATGAAGCTGAGGTTCTTGTCAATTATTGCCCGGCGCTCGGCACTGTTTTATCTAACGAAGAAGTGGATATGGGCAGATCCAAAGAGGGGGGATACCCCATAGAAAGGCGCCCGCTGCGCCAATGGATGTTTAAAATCACCGCTTATGCAGATAGGCTGATTGAGGATCTGAATTTGATCGACTGGCCAGATCACTTAAAGAAGGCTCAAATCAATTGGATTGGAAGAAGTGAAGGGGCAAAGATCGATTTTGCAGAGGAAAAAACGGGCAATAAAATCACCGTTTTTACTACTTGCGCACACACCCTGCCTGGCGTGACCTTTCTAGTGCTCTCTCCTGAACATCCGCTTGTTTCTGAGTTGACCACTCCCGAGCAAAAAAAAGCTGTCACTGCGTATAAAAAGGAAGTAGCGGCAAAAAGCGATATGGAAAGGACCGACCTTGCTAAAGAAAAGACAGGTGTATGGACAGGATCTTATGCCACTAACCCCCTCAATGAAGACAAAATACCTATCTGGATTGCTGATTATGTCCTTATGGGCTATGGCACAGGCGCCGTTATGGGGGTTCCCGCGCACGATGAGCGGGATGAAGTATTTGCAAAACTCTTTGATCTACCCATTATATCGGTTATTGATGAAAAAATGGATATTGAACAAACAAAAAATGAAGTGACAGATTGGCTCGAAAAGCATCAAAAAGGGGAGAGGTGTGTAAACTACAAGCTTAGAGACTGGCTTTTTTCTCGCCAACGTTACTGGGGAGAACCCTTTCCCATTTTGCATTTTGCTGACGGAACAAAACGGGTTTTAGATATTGACGAGCTTCCCCTTTGCCCGCCTAAACTAGACGATTTTAAACCCTCTGAATCAGGCGAGAGCCCTCTTGCTAAGGTCAAAGAGTGGGTGGAGATTGTCGATTTAAAAACAGGCCACAACGCCAAAAGAGAAACAAACACCATGCCCCAATGGGCAGGCTCTTGCTGGTACTATTTGCGCTTCTGCGATCCTAAAAACGTCCAAGCTGCCTGGGGACAAGAGGCTGAAAACTACTGGATGCCGGTTGATCTCTATGTAGGAGGGATCGAGCACGCCGTGCTCCATCTCCTCTATGCGCGCTTTTGGCATAAGGTCCTTTTTGATTGCGGCCTAGTAACAACCAGCGAACCCTTTCAAACGCTGCGCAACCAAGGGCTTCTTGTATCCCGTTCTTTCCAAAGGGCAAATGGGGGCTATGTTCCACCTGAAGAAGTGGAAGAAAAAGGTGGGCGCTACTTCCAAATAGGGACAAACGACCCCCTTCTTTCTCAAATAGAAAAGATGTCAAAATCAAAACTCAACGGGATCACCCCCGATGAGATGATCGAAGAGTTTGGCGCAGATTCCTTGCGCTTATATGAAATGTTCATGGGTCCTTTTGATAAAGAGAAAGTATGGAATACCGATGCGGTAGCCGGCTGCAAGCGTTTCTTAAACAGGTTTTATGAGATGATCACCTCAGAAAAAGTGACAGATGAGGATGAAGGCGAAGCTTTAAAGCTAGGCCATAGACTTGTCCACGTCGTTGAAAAAGACATTGAGGCGATGAGCTTTAACACAGCCATAGCAAAAATGATGGAATTTATGAACGATTTCACCCCTCTTGAGAAATACCCCAAAAAAGTTCTCAAGATGGTCACGCAAGTGCTCTCTCCTTTTGCCCCTCACATCGCTGAAGAGGCCTGGGAGATTTTGGGGGAGAGCCCCAGCATCACGAGCGTTCCTTTCCCCACAGTAGACCCAGCTTATCTCATCGATGAAACAATCCTCTACGTTGTGCAGGTTAACGGTAGGCTGCGCGGCAAATGGATGCTCCCCAAAGACAAAACCAAAGAAGAGCTTCTCGCTTTCATCAAACAGCAACCCCAAATTGCTCGTCACATCACTGGCGAAATTGAAAAGACAGTGTATGTCCCAAATAAGCTCCTCAATCTGGTAATCCCATGAAGAAGAAGATCGGGCACGCACGCGGGCACGGGCACGGGCACGAAAGAAAGAAAAACTTAAGGCTCTCTTTCTTTCCGGATTTCGTGCCCGTGCCCGTGCCCGCGTGCGTGCCCGATCTTTTTCTTTGCAAGAGGATTTATGATCTTTAGCTTATTCTATGATCTTATCCTACTATTGATTGGGCTTGTTGCATTACCCAAGCTGCTTTGGCAGTGTTTTCGTTTGGGGAAATATCGCAGCAGTTTTAAGGCGCGCTTTGGCCTTGGACTTCCCCCTATCGAGAATGTCGATATTTGGATCCATACCATCTCAGTAGGGGAGACAAGGGCCGCCCTTCCCTTATTTAAAGAGCTTAAAAAAAACTACCCGCAAGCAAAAATCATTATCTCGAATATCACAGAAACAGGTCATGCGGAGGCCAAAAGGAGCATGAAAGATGCAGACGCCCATTTCTTTTTGCCCCTCGATTTTTCTTTCATTATAAAAAAAGCGATAAAAAAGTTCCGCCCCAAACTCCTCATTCTAGTTGAGAGTGATTTTTGGTATAACCTCCTCAAATCCACAAAAAAATCAGGGGCGAAAATTGCCCTAGTTAATGGAAAAATCTCTGAGCGCTCGTTTAAACGGTTCATGCTTCTCCCTTTCTTTCGCCATCCTTTATTTTCTTTAATCGATTGTTTTTGCCTCCAAAGTGAAACTTACGCCGAGCGGTTTTTAAAAATGGGCATCCCACAGGAGAAAATCCACGTCACAGGCAACATGAAATTCGACATCCCCGTCAAAAAACTCACCCTCGAGGAAATCTCCACTTGGAAAGCCGATCTAGGCATTACCCCAGAAGACCGGGTGATTGTCATAGGCTCTACCCATGACCCAGAAGAAGAGTGGCTCCTAGCCGCCCTTAAAGAAATCCCCAAATTAAAAATTATTCTTGTCCCTCGCCACCCAGAACGATTCTCTAAAATCCGAACCATGTCCGACCTTGCCTATTCCGAAAGAGCCCATAAAACAGGCAAAGAGAGGGTAATCCTCATAGATGCGATGGGGCACCTAAACTCCCTCTACCAACTCGCAGACATCGCCATAGTGGCCGGGAGCTTTGTGACCCACATTGGAGGCCATAACGTCTTTGAACCGGCGAATTTTGGCATCCCAGTCCTCTTTGGGCCTCATATGTTTACCCAAACCGACCTTACAACAGCAGTCCTAACCTGCGGAGCTGGCCTCCAAGTCACCCTAGAAACCCTCCCTTCCACCGTCAAAGATCTCCTTTCCGATCCCCAAAAAAGACAAGCCATGCACCTCGCCGGCTTAAAACTCGCCGACTCTTCCCGCGGATCCTCCCATAAAACTTTTGAAACCATTAAAACTCTTGTGAATAAATAACTCATTGGTTAACATCCTACTGATTTTAAGCCACATTTATCGCGGGGTGGAGCAGTGGTTAGCTCGTTGGGCTCATAACCCAAAGGCCGGAGGTTCGAATCCTTCCCCCGCTAATTTCTCACGATTTTCCGCGGCGGCATAGCTCAGTTGGTTAGAGCATCGGAATCATAATCCGCAGGTCGTTGGTTCAAATCCGACTGCCGCTATTCCCAAAACAAATAACAAATATGTATTTAATCGTTATCACGTTAGGGATTATGGTTTATAGCCAGGGATGAAATCCTTGGAATTGGATCATAATTCATCATGCGCCCCAGAGGGACGCAGCTTTTGTGCTTTATTATAAAAAAATTTACAATAAACTAAAATATTAACTAGTATTTACATTTTAATTAGAATTTGTTATAATTACTGTTAATTTTAAAAATTGGAGTAATTATGGCTGCAGCAGCGTCTTCGTTTTCATCCTCGTCTCTTGTTCCTATATATGCAGGGGAAGGGGCAGATCCAATTTGCGTAGACGCAATGGAAAGCGCACTAAATAAGATTTTAGATGATCGATATCATCGTACTTGTCATATTACCTCCTTTTGGCCTGGCCAAGAGAGGATCTGGTCAGATCCAAAATCAATAGGCGCGTTGGTTGCTCCGGGCGGTCATCTGCCCCCCATTGCGTATGAGGTGGCTTCCCAGAAAACCTCGGAGGTGTATAAGCTCAGCAATAATGATTTTAATGCAGTCATCGTAGCCTGTGGTCAAGAGTTGGGAAAATTACTTGCTCAATATGAAATTCCTACTTATGCCAGCTGCGCAGGAGCGTTAATGACCTCTGCAAGATTTAAAGAAGCAGCTATTCCAGTACTAGAAGTTCCCATAAAAGAATCCCCCTATTTTTCTTTATTTCCAGGATTAATGTTTGCCCCATTATTTCAATTTAAACAGAAAACCACCCATGCTCACGTTTTTCAGGTACGCAAGATTAAAATCTTAAAAACAGGGACTTCTATTTCTTGTGCTCATATTAATGGCCCTGGATTTATTGACGTTAAAGATATACCTGGAGCAGAAATTCTCTCTGAACATGCTGAACATGAAGACTTGTCACTCATCTGGGATTTGATACGTGAAGACAGTACGGGCGATCTTCGTTGGGTACGTATCCATCCTAGTCGTATTGCTGATAGTGTATTTTATAAAGCAAAAGATGGCGCTCCCATGGTACTCACCGGAACTCATTTAGAAATCGATTCAAAGTCTGTTCGCAGCAAAGAATTTCGAGATGCCATGAAGATAACAGCAGAAGAGCAAAAGGATCTTGCAGCCCAGCTAGAGCCTGATGATGAAAACCGTCAAGCGGCGATGAAAAGCCATCTTGTGAGCCTTGGGCTTCGCTGTAAACCTTAATTCCAGGGATGAAATCCCTGTCTACATGGAGAAACCTCCGTCTACATTCAGTATATTTTATATTAAGCATTTACATGAATAAAAAAGTTTCGTATCAGTACTATAGAGTTTCTTTTTTTGTAAATATTATTTGACTTTATTCTATTTTTTAACTATAAATAAGTAAAAGGGCTTTAAACATAGAAGCTGTGATAGCGTCGTTATTTTTAGAAATATAAAACCGGGGGTTTTCAGTGAATAAACAACACCAAATAGTAAAAGGGTATTTAGATGCGGTATCGAAAATGGACTTCGATAATTTAATGAAACTTTGTACACCTCATGCGAAAATTCATTCTCCCCATTTTGGAACGCTTGAAATTTCTGTTCATTATCAAAAGCTATTTGCCTCTGCAAAAAGTGTAAAAATGCGGCTAAAAGACACCTTTGTAGGGACAGAAAATAAGGACGCCGTCATTGGAGATTATGTGTCAAATTGGACAATGAAAGATGGACAATCAACAGGCGAACTTGAGTTGCTCTGCCTTTTTGCGCTTAGTCCCGACGGCAAGATAGCAGAAGTGAAGATGTATTATAACAGCCCTCACGCACAAGAAGCTTTTAATCTTAGCCATCAACCCATGAGACGGACAGGAACCTAGAAAATCTTCAACTTAATTAGGTTTAATGTTATCCTCTTGCTTAGAGGGACTTATAACCATGAGTGAAGAAAAGCGCGTTATTAAATTAGAGCCGCCGTTGATCAATGAAGGAACTGTTTTAAGGAGAATCACAGGTACCCGCCCCGTGAGGGAAGGGACTTTTAATATATCCCTGGACGATTCGTGTACTGGCAAGATGATTGTGAATTGTTATGGGCATGGGGGAGCAGGTTGGACCACCTTATTCGGGTCTGTCAATAGAGCGATCGAACTTTTTCGAACTGAAACGGATCAGAGTGTTCCTCTTCGGGTTATTGGAGCCGGCTGTATGGGGCTGACCATGGCCATCGAACTAGCCCGCCAGGGATTTAAGGTGGCTGGCATCACGACTTTGGCGCTCTACGATACCGCTTCTTGGCGAGCGGGGGGCTATTGCGCCCTTCAATCTTTAAAAACAGCGCCGGAAGAACAAGAAAATGTCAATCAGATTTGCGCAGAAACATTTAAAGTGTATCAACAGATCGATCTTGGCGATCATCCCTACATTACCAAAGAGGCCGTAGCTTTCATGCCTGTATATTACAGTAAAAGCGCCTCCTCTGGGATCGAAGATTTTGAGGCGAAGGGTCTTGTCCCTCCTCCTGAGGATGTCATACTCGAGTTCGGAAGGGGAGTCAGGCATCCAAATTTTGTGAGAGGGATGACCTATTATATGAACACGACAAAGCTTATGCAGCAATTGCTAAGAGAAGTAGAAAGGCTTTCGATCCCTATTGAAATTGGAGAAATTGTTGCTTATGAGGAGGTCAAAGAAGCAGTTATTTTTAATTGCAGCGGCGTCGGGGCAAGAAAATTGAACAGAGACCCTTTTTTAACCCCCGTGAGAGGGCATTTGGTTTTATTAAATCCAGCCGCAAGCGCCTCGCCTATTGACTACATGATTTTAACAAAAGTTCCCCAGGACGATACAGAAGAATATGTTTATATTATGCCCAAAGACACCGTAGTCTTCTCTGAACACCCGCACGAAATAGACTGCCGAGCGGTATTAGGGGGCACCTTTATTCCTATCCCAGAAAATATATCGGCAAAAGAGCTTGAAGAACTCGACAGAATCGAGTTCAAAAAGCTCCTCGACCGCAACTCCCTCTTCTTCCACGGCGTTCCCTTTTAACGAGTAAAAGTTAGTTTGGCTTTACGGAGGAGCCTTTCTTCCCTGTTAGTGCTGCTGCTCCTAAACAACAACTAGTTAGGAGGATGATAAAACCTCCGCTAGCGCCAGCTCCAAAATAGCCTATACCTACCTGTTTCATGGTCAAAATTCCTGCTATATTAAGAGCGCCAAGAGTGCAAATAACAGCGTAAACAAGGGCGGCAATGATAAAGATTGTTTTATTAAGCTTCCCGGTTTCTTTATCTTTAAAGGCGCCGCTAGCGGCATACAATAAGAAACCACTGCCAGCAAGAGCGACGACTGTTGGGCCAAACGCAACTACATTTGTAAACGAACCCTTTAGACCCGAGCACACAACACCAAGTAAAGCAATTCCCACAAGAGTTGCGATACATAGTGCGAGACCTCTTAGACAACTAGCTCCTCTAGCCACTTGACTTGGTGTATACTTTGCGGCGGCAGCAGAACTCCCATATGCTTCAGGGCTGGCGCTCCTGTATGCTTCAGGGCTGACACTGATTTCGGATGACATTTTTTCCTCCTTTGTGTTTAAAAAATTTTTTCTTTAACGACAGGATCCATTATAACAACACACCCATTAAGAAAAAAACACAAAGATTTTCTATTATATGATTAAAATTAGAAATATATTTAATCTTTATCCTGTTAGGGATTATGGTTTATAGCCAGGGATGAAATCCCTGGAATTGGATCATAATTCATGGTGCGCCCAAGCGGGGCATACGCATCAACTAAGCTCGCTAACGCTCGCAATTCCCTCCTCTTCCACGGCGTGCCCTTTTAACGAGTAAAAGTTAGTTTAGCTTTGCGAGGCGGCTTTATTCTTTGCTTCTTTTACTTTCTTCAATGCTTCTCCCATTGTTCCGTCTAGATAGCTACCAATGCAGAAGACAGGCACCGAGCTGCCCATAGCTCCGAAATAGCCTATACCTACCTGTTTCATGGTCAAAATTCCTGCTATATTAAGAGCACCCAAGGTACAAACAACAGCAGCAAAAATGGCGCAAATTATAAACACTGTTTTATTATTTCTAAAGTTACCGCCAGCGGCACTCAACAGAAAACCAGCACCAGCAAGAACGACGACTGTAAGACCAAATGCAGCTACATTTGTAAACGAACCTGTTAGACCCGAGCACACAACAGCAAATAAGGCGACTCCCGCAAGACATGCGATACATTTTGCAAGACCTCTTAGACAACTAGCTCCTCTAGGCACTTGACTTGGTGTATGCTTTGCGGGGGCAGTAGGGTTCTTGTATGCTTCAAGGCTGGCGCTCCTGTATGCTTCAGGGCTGACACTGATTTCGGATGACATTTTTTCCTCCTTTGTGTTTAAAAAGTTTTTTCTTTAACGACAGGATCTATTGTAACAACACACCCATTAAGAAAAAAACACAAAGATTTTCTATTATATGATTAAAATTAGAAATATATTTAATCTTTATCCCGTTAGGGATTATGGTTTATAGCCAGGGATGAAATCCCTGGAATTGGATCAATTCATGATGAGACCCAGCGGGGGCGCTACCTTTCGTGAACGTTTGCGTTTGCGTATCTGGCTTCCAGACGCAGATAAGTGAGGAATAAATAATTGTTTCCACTTTCTACTTCAGGAGACAGAGGAACAAAAGACAGGGGAACTTCCGCAGCTGAAGCAGAAGCAGCGGGAGGGGAGTCCGACATGTCGTAGGCAGCTTCTGTTCTATCTGGGCTAGCAGGTGCTTGTTGAGATAATTCTGCAAGCATTCTTGCGTCCTCATCTAAGGGCTCATCAAAAAAAAGAGTCCCTGGTATATTAGTAGGGGGAAGCGGAGGCAAAGGAAGGGGAGGTTTAACAAAGGGAAAAGCAGGAAGAGGGAGGAGTGGAACATAAGGATTCCCGATTCTATTATTAACAGAAGAAATAAAAGGGGGAGGTTGTGGAACATAAGGAAGGATATTAAAAAGGCCAGGAGGAGCAAAAGCTGGCGGAATGGGCCTTATCGGAATGGGTCTTATGGCAGCTGCAGGTTGTTCTGTTGTTAAGGAACTTGTCATATTTCTCCTTTTGGGTTGTTTCTGCCTTCCATTGTAGGTAGTAAATCATTAAAAGTCAAGAGATTATTTCCTTAAGCTGCTCTTGCTACAACTCATTAATAATCATCAGAATAACATACATATACCAATTAAAGGCTTGATTTTTGGATGGGGTCTTGTTATTTTCTTTGGGTATGCAAGAGCTAAAAATTTTATTTCAGAATAACGAGGAATGGGCTGAAGCTAAGACCAAGCAGGACCCAGAGTATTTTAAAAGGCTGGCGAAAAACCAAAAGCCTCTTTATCTGTGGATTGGGTGTTCTGATAGCCGAGTTCCTGCCAATGAGATTGTAGGGCTAGGCGGGGATGAGCTCCTGGTTCACCGCAATGTTGCTAATATCTTTCCTCATACCGACTTTAACTGCCTTTCTGTCTTAGAATTCGCTGTGAATATTCTCAAGGTAAAGCATGTGATTGTCTGCGGCCATTACGGGTGCAACGGGGTAAAGGCCGCAATGGAGGACCACCACCTAGGTCTTGTCGATAATTGGCTAAGGCATATCAGAGATGTCTATGCGCGCCATAAAGAAGAATTAGAAAAGATCGATGATCAGCACACTCGCCATAACCGCCTTGTGGAATTGCACGTGCTCCAGCAGGTCTTAAACGTCTGCCACACCACCATTGTCCAAGATGCCTGGTTTCATAAGCAGCCCCTTTATGTCCATGGCTGGGTCTATGACATGGAGACTGGCAGGTTGAAGGACATGAACTGTTGCCTATCAGCCATCGATCAATTAGAGTCTATCTACCGAGTCCTCCCACCCAATAAATAAATCTCTTGAATAATTTAGTTTAATATGCCAAACTAAAATTAGGCGAGGTATTTATGTTAATTGAGATTTTTTTGGGTATAATTGCTGGTTCTTTTCTGATTTTGGCTATATATCTGATTGTCATTGGCTGCACCCTAAAAAAGACACTTACCGATGCCGATGAGTTGATTCGGGATCTAAAGCATAAATCAAAATCGATAGACCCCCTTTTTCATATTGCGCAGTGGGTGAATGAGGGGCTGAAAATCGTTAAAAATTTAAAGGACAGGTAAAAACATGGATTATGATAAAGACCAGGTCAATATCATTCTCACTGGGGCTGTTATAGGCGGAATTTTAGGGGTAGGGGTAGCCTATTTAATGCAGTCATCGGAAAAACCCACTGTTTTTTGTTCTTTTGGGAGAATTATCAGACATTTGGGCGATGCCGTAGAGAAGGGGACAGAAAAAGGAGAGCATTTCGTCCATAACGCAGAACAAAAGATTAAAAAAGAAGAGCCTCTACTTGCCAATATTATTGTCATTGCAGCAGCAGGAGTAGAGCTTTGGAAAACACTAAAAAAGGGAGGATAATATGGCTGGCAAAGGATTCTTGACAGGAGCAGCTTTAGGCGCAGCGGTTGCCTACTTGTTCAACACTAAAAAAGGGAAAAAAATCCGTCACGATTTGAAAAAACGGGGCGTTGTTCGCAAAGCGGTCTCAGTATTTAAAAAAACCACTAAACTTGCTAGGCGCAAAAAACATCATCGTTTGGTAAAGCGAAGACGCGCTGCTTAATAGAGGTCTTATGAAGAAGATTTCCTATTAATTGCCATTTTTAAATTTAAATGCCACTCGAAAAGAAGCTTGACCCATAAATTATAAGTCATTGCGGCTTAATGGTTTTTATCTAATATCATAACAATTATTTCTATTAATACAATTAATGCATATTTTACTTGTTTATAATTCTAACTTATAATAAAATTTATATAAAGAAACCAAAAAAGGAGAAAAATTATGAGTGGTTCAACACCATCATCAGCTTTACTAGGACTCCCAACCCCTCCGAAAACCCCTCAAGGGCCGCCTGTACCTAACTTATCCTCGAGCAAAAACGAGCGTTTCCATATCGCCAATGTGCATCCTTTAGATGGTGTAGATGGTGAAGGTGCTTCATTGGATGATCCGTACAAAGGGAAGCTGCCAAAAAGAAGTGGCTGGACCTGGGTAGCCGGTCTTGTTTTAGTACTAGGCATTGCCACACTTGTAGGCAGCCTTTCTCTCGGTCTGTCGTCAAACAGTCTCACAAAACCTCTTCTTGGTCTATCAACCTCTGAATTTATTGCTATCCCCGTTGCTGGAGGAGTTGCAGCACTGGCTGGTGGCGCAGCGCTATTGATTCTCAATAGGCACCATAAAGTTGCCGATGCTAACCAAAGGCTAGTTCTTGATCAGATCGTGGGCCATGTCGCACTACCAGATGACGTACAACTGCGCAGAAGACGCGGGCGCAATCTCGATCACGTTCGATTCACTGTCCCCGGTCAGCCTCAATCTTCTCCATCTCCAGCCCCAAAGGAGGGCAATGACAAGAATAGACTAAGTGCAATCTACCCTAGAACGAGAGAACAGCCATCTGCGCCCGTCACACGCCGCTTGACGCTTGAAGAACAGCACGCCGCTTGGAAGGCTTCCTTTACGGCTAATATAGGCAGCCTTCAGGCTGGTATGAACAAGCTTCAGGCTGGTATAGACACCGTTCGGGCTGATATACACAGAGATTGGGCTACCTTAACCCACCTTCAAGCTAGTGCTAGCACAGAGCCTGATATAAGTGGCGACAAGGTCGCGAGAATAGACGAACTACCCACCCCGGTTTCCGAAGACGAAGCAGGGGACCCCTCTCAGCCTCTCATCCCAGGACAGTCACCTAGAAGTGCTTCACCGGAAGTCGAGATCCCGGGACTACAAGAAGTCTTTCTGAATGGAGAATAGGCACCAGCCGCACAAAGCAGCGCTGCTGATGGCGAAAAAAAAGATCCTGCTTAATGACACGAACTTTCCCATAGCCCAACGGGCTAAAACTACGTAGCCTGGGGCATCGCCCCAGGAGAATGATGCTACAAAAATGCAGCCTGTAGGGCTGCAAGAAAGCATGAAAATATTTAATTTATAATAATTTCTATTTTAGGTGAATGGAATTCTTTCCCCATAGTAAAATGTACACATTAGAAATACCCTATCAAGGAGAAAAGTTATGAGTACCTCATTACAGGCGTCACTGCCGTCACTACCATTACAGCCGCCACCATCGTCATTGCCGTCCAGCCCCCCAGCAGCGCACACACGCGCCCGTCTCCATGAGAATCCTATAAGTTCACCAGACCCTGCAATGACGCCAGCTGCAGGCCTTCGTGGCAGAGCAGTCCCCACTACCTCACTAAGGACACATCTTGACTGGATCCATTCACTATCACAGCCACAACGAGCCGCCGGAGTTCAACATACTGTTTCTGATGAATATGAATGCAAATATGATCCTCCTCCTTCACTTAGTCCCGACGGTGAACGAGCCGCAGAGGAATTAGTAGGAGTGCCTTTTCCACTTCCTCCACCAATAACACCTGGGGGGACTGGAACAGATAAATGCCCTAAATGGCTCTATGTGGCTCTCGCTGCATTGATCGTAGGGCTGGCAGCAATAGCCTTAGGAGTTGCATGCGCTTACAATGCGAACCTTCCTAGCATCCTTCTGCAACAAAAAGTTTGGATCCCCTTAGTTGCCGGCGGCGGAGCGCTAGTACTAGCTTCTTTTGCTTACCCAGTAGTTCGCTGCCTCAGAAAGCACAGCTAAGGTTCTTTGGCGGGTTCGGCTTCAGGCTCGGGGGCAGGGGGAGTAGAGAAGGAGAACTGCTTGTTGAGGGAGCGGACGGATAAGATCCAGAAGAGGACTGTGCAGGCGACAACTGGTATGAGAAAATGGGTGATCGATAGAACTGAACCGGTGCCTGCGATTTGGATGAGAATGATTTGAAGCCAGGCGGCGCCCGATTTTCCGAGGCGTGAGCCGACAACGTCAATCGCAGCTTTCCCTTTAACCTTTGATTCTGGATCTAATGGGATAAACGCCATCTCTTTTGTCTGGTCGAAAAATGTGTATTTCATGATCTTGCTAATCCCGTTTTGAAATGCTCCAAAAAGAACAATCGCTACAAGAGAGCCTGGGCCTAAACTGTCCCGGAAAAGGAAGAGGAACAAAAAGAGAAGGCTTGCAAAACCGATAAAAATAGGGGGCAGCTGAGCGGAAAAATGCCAGCCCATGCGCCGGAAAACGATGCCAGAACAAAACAGGGAAACAAGGAAGGTGCAGACTCCAACCCAAGAGGTGATACCTGCCATGAACGTTTGATATGAGGCGGTGTCGGGGTAGACCATTTTTACGTTGGCTTTCCAGGTGACCTCAATAAGATTAAGTGTCAGGCCATAGGCTATGACGATAATGGCGATGTATCTGAGGGGTTTTGAGCGGTAAATAAATTTTATACTTTCTTTCAGGCTAAGCTTAGTTTTTTGTTCAATTTCCGCGTCTTTACGTTCAGGTTGAAAGAGACGGGGATCTTTGACAATAGAACGGGTAAGTCTCCAGTGGAGGATGAGGATTGCAGCTCCGAAACACAAAATACAAAGAATGATATGACGGAGCGAGGTCTCAAAATCGGCCCCTAGATGACCTTTTGTGAAATAAATCACAATCGGGCCTGTAAAAACCATCGCCAAATCGCCGCCGGCCAAGAAAATATTATAGCTTCTTTTAGCTTCATTCAGGTTGCAGATATGGTTTACAAACCCCCAAAACAGGAGAAAAAAGGCGATCTGCCCCCACAGCTCAGAAACGACGAAGAAGAGAGACTGGATCCAATTGCGGTAGATAGAGATCCAATGGCTGTTTTCTTGGCCTAAATAGCCCAGAAGCTTATCTGCGCTCGCGTGCGGGGATAGGGTCTCCAAGTTGGGGTATAGGACAAACCCGTAAAGAAAGAAAAACATCATAAAAAATATGATAATGCCATAGAACAGGGTGGAGCGCTTAAAAATATTAGTTAGCTTTGAATAAAGGAGGGCAGTGAGCATAAAGACGGGCAGGACAATCCACCCCTTTAAAACGGGGATCACCTCAGCCCCGCCCCCTCGAGCGGTAACGACAGAAGCATCCTTCATTGTCGTGACAAACCCGTAGACCATTGCAATAAAAAATTTGATAAAAAAGAGGGGCGCGATCTTCTTAAGCTCAAACCGTTGGATCGGCCAAAACTGTTCTCTCCATCTGCGCAGTAAAGATTTTCCTTTCTCTTGCATTCAGCCAATAGTACCAGCACTAGCATAAAAATGCTAGTGCGAAAAGGATGAACGATGAACATAAGAGGGAAAGAAGAAGAGAACTTAAGTCTCTTTCTTTCTTCCGCTCATTACTCATTACTCATCGTTCATCACTTCCCTTATGGTTGCGGCCAGGGGACATCTTTACAGAAGCCCAGCGCGCATTCATCAAAGGTAGTAATAAAATTTAAAAGTGTTAGAATAAATACGAGCGCGAAAGCGCCGTGCTCGAACCAGTTCATTTTAGATGTATCCTTGTCGCTTTGGGCCTCGAGAAAAAGGAGGAGAATAATGCCAATGATGGAGGAGCAAAAAGTGAGGAAAGCCCATGTGTAGAGACTGAGGCCCAATACTGGGTAACCAAAGACGGGAGAGCCTGGGCAAAGGTGGAGGAGAAGTTGGCGTATAGAGACAGATCCTCCAACAAAAGCAGACAAGAGGGAGAAGGCATAATGGGCAGGCTGTATTCCAAAACGGAGGTTAAGGAGCGCTCCAGTAGCGACACCGATCATCCCCAGTCTTTGCAACAAGCAAAGAGGGCAGGGAGTTTCATGCCTGGAGTACTGTTGGAAATAGGCGGCTAAAATACTTCCCATCAGAATGAGAGCCATGAGAGCATTTAATGTTCTGCTAAGTCTTATTTTTGTCATAAATTTATGTTGAGTGTGCTGGTTGCATGGTGAATAAACATGGCAATACAAAGGAGGATTGTGATTAATCCTAGGGTAATGGCGTAAGTTCTCCTGCCAAAAAAGGCAAAAAGTTGTGTTACGAGAAAGAGAAAAAACAATCCCACCATCATATAATTACCTCTTTAGACTACAAGGGCCTGAACCAAAATACGCAATCAGTAGTGCTCCTCCGAGCATGGAGAGGTTCTTTAAAAAATGCACTTGCTGCATACTTGCCATCATTGGATCAGGGAGCCCCCAAAATTTATGCATTGTAAGTGTTACTGGGATCAAAAAAAGAACAATGAGACAAGCTCCTATTTTGGCCATATAACCGAGTAAAATGCTTAGTCCTCCTAAGATTGCTATCACTCCGGACAGCGGAACTAATAGATTTGCCATAGGCAAACCCATAGTAGATGCATATTCGATTGTTTTAGAAGAAAAATGGCCGAATCCCGCCATAATAAATATTGCTGAATAAAATAACCTACCAAGAACAACTACATATCTCATAAGATCTCCCTTTTTTTTCTTAGATAACGGATGGGGGGAATTAAGACAAGAAAAGAAGAAGAAGAGGAAGAAGAAGAGGAAGATCGGTTACGCATACGGTTACGGGGGACTCAAGGCAATAACCCTCTTCCGTAACCGATCTTTTCTTCCCCTTTTTCTCCTATTAATGTATTAAGATCCTATGACCCACGGAAAGACTCAGTCCCTCCGCTTTGCGATTGTGGCAACGGTCGTAGGCAACACGCTTGAATGGTTTGACTTGGCCCTTGTGGGGGTGCTTGCCCCTTTATTCGCACAATTGTTTTTCCCTCCCAATTCTTCTCCATCTTATCCCCTTTTGTTTTTTGCTCTAAGCGCCTTTGCGAGACCAATCGGGGGATTTGTTTTTGGGCGGCTCGGTGATAGGTCAGGCAGGAAAAATGCCTTAGTGAGAACTGTCATGTTAATGACGGTTCCGGTTTTTCTTTTGGCCCTCTTGCCCTCTTATAATGAGATAAAGGACCTGGCTATCGTCGTCCTTGCAATTGTTTGCTTGCTTCAAGGGTTTTCAATAGGAGGGGAGTTTCCAGGTTCGATTGTTTTTCTTGTAGAGACAGCTCCTAAGAAATTACGAGGATACGTTGGAAGCTTTGCTTACTTTGGCGCCTTATTAGGAATGCTTATTTCCAGTTCTGATCTATACTTTATCGACAAAAATACTACAGGCTCTTATTTTGACATGTGGGGTTGGCGTTTTCCTTTTATTATTGGTACAGTGCTAGGCGTCATCGCTATCTTTTTTCGAATGGCGCTTAGGGAAACTCCTATTTTTAAAGAAGAAATGAAAACGGGCGCCATCATTAAAAGTCCTGTTTTAACTTCATTTAAACATAGCAAGCAGCTTATTTTAGGGTTGTGGATTTTCATGCTAGATGCGGTGGGATTTAATTTGATCATCATCTTTTCTTCCCACTACTTCACAACGGTTTTAGGACTCACCCTGAGACAGGCATTCTTGATAAACGCCTTCACAGTATCGTGCGCCTTGATTGCCATTCCCATTGCCGGCAAGCTTTCAAATCACTGGGGCGCTTATAAACTCAGTAGGTGGGCAGCATCTGCAATGGTTGTGCTAGTATTTCCTCTTTATCTAATGATGAATCCTCAAACACTTTGGACCATTTATTTTGCGCAAGGAGTCCTTGCAGTCCTTTTATCGCTATATCTAGCCAATCTTCCAGCGATCGTCGCCGATCTCTTTCCCCCGCCTGTCCGTTATTCCTCAGCCGCGATTGTCACAAACTTTTCCGTAGCTCTCTTTGGCGGCACAGCGCCCCTGCTCGTTGCCTATCTCATTGACCATACCAAATTCCACCCACTTCCAGCCCTCTATATCATCGCAGGCGCCCTCATCTCACTCTTCGCTCTCCGCAAACAGGCTCTCCTTTTCCGATAGCTTGAGATATTTATAGAAAGCTGTGTGGGCGTTATAGCTTGAAATGATGTAGCCCTCTTTCCCACCTAAAAAACCCCTTTTTAGAACATAGCTTTTAAAGAAGGCGAACTTCGAGTGGAGGATCGCCTTTAGGAGGGAGCTTTTCCCTTTTTTGTGCTGGGCAAAGAGGGTGGTGTAGGCCTGCATCTTGTGGAGAAAGTCGTTCATTTCCCGATAAGGGACATGGATCATCGAGTTTTTAAGAGCTATGACTTTAAGCCCATTAATTAAAATTTTTTCGTGGACCATCGCATCATTAAACTTAGTTTGTTTCCTATGATATAAGCGAGCTACCCAATCTGGATGCCATCCGCCGCACCATTTAATATGTTTGCCGTTGAAGTAGTTGTGGCGTTGTATGGAGTAAACAGCTTTTGTGGAAAGGGAAAGGGATTGGATCTCTTCAATGAGGGGCGGAGATAATATCTCATCGCTGTCAATCGAGAGGATCCAGTCGTTTTTTGCAAGGGAGGTAGCGAGGTTGTGCGATGGCCCAAAGCCTATAAAAGGGGAGTGGTGGATGGTAACATTGGGAAAGCTTTTAGCCACCTCTAATGTATCGTCGGTTGATCCTGTGTCTAAAATAATCACTTCGTCAAATGAACTGGCCGACTCGAGCGTCCTACCCAAGCAGCGGCCACAGTTCTTTGTCAATATCGTCACCGAAATCATAAGGTCATGATCTCATACAAACAAATTGATGGCAATAGCCTTTTTGGGTATCATGTTTGAAAACGAAATTATTCTCGAATTAAAATCTGTTGAGTCAATTCTTCCAATCCATGAAGCGCAGCTTTTAACCTATTTGCGCCTAACAGGCAAACAAGTAGGCCTTCTTATTAACTTTAATGTTACGTGGCTCAAAAATGGAATTCACCGCCGTGTTTTAAATGCCAATGAAATTGACTACTCAGCTTGTATTACTAAAAGCTAAAAATTCCATCAGCGCAGAGTGGGGACTGAGACGCAGAGGACGCAGAGAAAAAAATAAAAAAATATCTTTTTCTCTGCGACCTCTGCGTCTCAGTCCCCACTCTGCGCTGATGAAATTCGGCCTTCACAAAATAGGAACGTGTCATAATGAAGCATAAACCTCACCAAAAAGAAAAAAAAGCCCTGTTTTATTCACCAGCTTGTTACTAAAAACTGTATTCTAAATGGACGTCGCCCTTTTGGGTGGCGACCTGGCCGTTAAGCTCGGCGCTGTAGCGCGCTCCTAACGACAGGTTGTTCTCTAGTAGCAAGTCTAATTCAGCGCCAGGAGACACCATCGTGATAGACTTATTCCAGCTTCTTACCTTGAAGTCTCCCTCCTGACCTACGAAAGAAGACTTGTAATGGGAAATGTTCAAATAGGATTCATTCACGCAGCTCACCCAAATGGTGGGAATAAATAGGGGACACCCAAATGCTCCAGAATGGGACAAGCTCAATCCCGCTTCGCTGCGAAGCATGTTGGAATTTTTTGCATGCACATCTAAATCTAAGCTCAGGGCCCCTTTTTCTTTAAAACCATTCTGACGCAAATACAAATAGTCGACGCTGGCAAAAGGACCAAACTCATAGTCGCAATGCTCAAAGGCGTATCCGCCTGCTAGATGACCCGTAAAATCATATCCTTTTGAATCGTGTTTGGCGGTGCGATCTACGGTAGGAAAGTTAATGAAACGAGAAGCGTCATAAGCATTGATGCCGCCCACTGCCGCAGCTTCGACGTAATAATGGGCTTGTATCCAATTACCATAAATGCCCAAATGACCGCTATTGATATTTCCTCTGCCCCGATGGTGCTTCCACTTGATATGCTCTTTATCGTAACCGCCACCGATTCCTAAAAGGAAACCGTTTTGAAAGGTATAATCCAGGCCGCCTAAAATCCCTATAGCATCTGCACGGAAGCCCACTTGTTCTCCCACTCTGTCTTGTTCGATACAATAGCCAAAAGGCTCAAGCCAGGCATTGAGTTGATTGCACTCACAGCAAGGGTTAATATTCATGGGGCAATTTGTTGATAGACGATGATTAAAGATCTTGGAACCCAAGCTGCTTGTGTTTGCATTTAATAACTCAAATGCTCCGAAAATAGCTGGATGCAATTGATCGAGGGCAGCTGTAGGGTCGCTTAATGTTGTAAGAACGGTGCCGACGCTTAGAAGGTCAGGATCAGAATCCAAGTCGGCTGCTAGCAAATAACTGAGAACTTGCTGGGGATTATAATGATTTACTGAAGCTGTAAAAATAAGCCCTGCATTTAAATAAGTTAAAACCACGGAATCAGAAAGATAATCAATACCAAAATTTAGTAGATAGCCAGCAGGGTTGGTAACAACTATTGGTTCGAATTTCCCTATCACTTCTCCAGCAGTTAAAATGGTGTAGGTTGTGCCCTTAATGTATGTTCCAGGAGCAGGGATGATATTTAACTCGCCCGCCAGGTTTGCGACTCCTGTAACTATAATCTGATCTGTTCCTCCTGCAGCATTGATTTCGTCTTGATAACCACCCGTTGCGTATTGGGTATACGTTCCTTCAACCGTTATTGATCCAATGCTATTTCCAGGAGCTATTGTTCCATAGTTTGCTACATTGCCAACATATCCGTAACCCCCTAACGTTCCGGTGGGGTCGATCGTTATCAGGGAGGATGAAGCAATCGAACCATCGACAATCAATGTGCCCCCAGTGTTAATAAACGTTGGCCCTGAGTAAGTTTGCATATTTGTAAGAGTGCATTGTCCTTCTTGTATGGTAACTTCGCCTAAGGCCATATCGCTGATGACACCATCAAAAGTAGTGTTCGCGCCGTTAGATCCAATGATGAGCACTCCTCCACCAAGAGTTACACTTCCATCTCCAGAAAGGCCTCCTATTATTTGAATAGTCCCATTCAAATCAAAGGTCGCCATACTCTCAATTTGAACAGTACCCACTGGCGGAATAGCATATGAAACCCCAGCCTGCAAAATTCCTGGAGAAACCACCGTTCCTCCTGTGTATGTATTGACCCCATTCAAAGTCAACATTCCCATTCCACTTACAGTAAGTTGTCCAGGTCCGCTCATCACTGTGGTGTCGGTTGTAACTGTCATACTGTTAGTCCCAATAGTGAGTCCTCCAGGTTCAAGAACAAAATTTCCTGGCGTGAAACCTGTAATAGAAGGGATGCCCATAGGAAACAATTGTAGAATCCCTCCATCGAAACTGGCGCTACCAGTTGTCGTTGTTGCGAGAAGAGCTGTAAGTAGTTGTCCCCCACTACTTATATTCAATGTCCCTGTACCACCACTAATCCCTAAACCAACTGCAATTGAGACTACACCTCCTTCAGAACTAATTGTAAAATTGCCAATACCATTGTTGCCAATAAAGAGCGAGTTGGTTTCAAGCAGCCATTCAGAGCCTGCGCCGGTCACAGTTCCGTTTCCTGTGGTCCCGGATGAATAGCCAAAATATGCCTCGGCGTTACTAGTTAAAGAAGCTCCGTCTTGAATCGTGAACGAAGCATCAGTTGCAGTCGTGTTACCAACTATTACCTGTCCAACATTTAAAGATCCTGAACTAAGATTGCAGGGAGTATTGATGTCAATAGTTGCCGTGTCCGTAGACATACTCGGATATCCTGGAGTATCCCAATTTCCTGTCGTAGTCCATTCATTACCTCCAGCACCATCCGTCCAATTGTAAGATGTAGCAAACCCGAATTGGGATGCAAGAATACAAAGAATGCTTAATCTAATATGTGTTGTAACCATAGTTCTTCCAAGATAGTATTTTACAGTTGTACAGGGCTTTTTTTTTGCGGTCAATAGAATTTAGATTTGCTTGAAAAGCGGGGAGTGATAGGCTGTGAAGTATGAGAAAAGCTTATACTTTTGATGATGTGGCCCTCGTGCCCCAGTTTAATAATGTGCCGTCGCGGACAGAGCCATCGCTTGAGACATGGCTTACGAAGAATAGAAAAATCGGGATCCCCCTTGTTTGCTCTAACATGGATACGGCTATTGGCGAGGAGCTTGCCGATATTCTTTTGGCAGAAGGCTCGCTGCCGATTTTTCATCGGTTTAGTCAAAAAGACAATCAACTTAAGTGGGTGAAGAAATATGGGCAGAACACTTTCATCTCTTGCGGTATTCAAAAGATAGAGGATACGCGTGAACTTTTGGATGCGGGCGCAGCAGGAGTGTGTATCGATGTGGCTCATGGGCATTCTGACAAGATGTTTAAGTTTATTCAGGAACTGAAAAAGACCCACCCCGATAAAGAGGTGATTGCCGGCAATGTATGTACAGCTATGGCCTATCATGATTTGGTTAACGCGGGAGCGGATGCGGTAAAAGTGGGGGTAGGCCCCGGCTCTGCTTGTACAACGAGGATTGTTACCGGTTTTGGCATTCCCCAGTTCACAGCGATCTATGATTGCGCGCAGGTTGCAGAGAAACTACGCGTTCCGCTGATTGCTGATGGAGGGATCCGCAATAGCCGCGATGTTGTTTTGGCCCTCGCTGCCGGAGCGAGCACTGTGATGCTCGGCAAATTGTTTGCCCTAACTAATGAGAGCGCCGCCCAAAAAAGGAAAGGGGAGAAAGGGCTCGAGGCTAAGTACCGGGGACAGGCCAGCCAAGATTTTCAGGAGGATTTTTACGGTGGTCTCAAAGAAAAAACCGTTGCCGAGGGGATTTCCTTCTGGGCCCCGGTATCTGGCAGCGCAAAGCAACTGATCTCACAGCTTTTAGGAGGACTCCGGAGCGGCCTTACTTACGGCGGGGCACGGAGCATCAAAGAGCTGCAGAGGAAAGCCGAGTTTGTCGAGGTCTCTTATGCCTACATGCCCGAAAGCTACACAAGATCATAAGAAACGCAAAACGCAAAACAAAAATCGCAAAACGAACGAAAGAGGAAATATAACAGGATATTAGGATAAGCAGGATAACAAGAGAAAAAAAATATTTATCGTGTCCATCCTAATATCCTGTTATATTCCCTCTTCCGTCTTCGTTTCTTTAGTTTTGCGTTTTTTGTTTTGCGTTTTGCGTTTTTTCAATCTTTTCTTTACAAATTAAAATAATTGTTATACATCTGCCTAAAAAGGAGGAATCGTATTGTATGACACCAGGTAAACAAAGAGAAGAACTGGAATTAGAGAACCGCGCTGACATTCTTGAACTGAACAGGATGAAAGAGAAGATCGAAGAGAACGTCAAAAAGATTAACAACGAAAACAATCAGATTCTCGAGCTCAAAAAAGAGGAGAAAATCCTTCAAAACCGGATTGAGAGTAGAATCTCTGAAGGAGAAGCAAAAGACTATCACGAAAAGATCAGTCAAATCAAACAACATATGCAGCAGCTTGCAATCACAGCTTCTCAAGCCATGAGACATAACAACGAGCTTATTCAAAAGCGCAATGAACTTGTTGAGAGGATAAACATGCGCGATTATATCCTCCGCCAATCAGAAGCCTCTCTGATGCGCGTCCCAGTCAAAAAAGTGAAACAACCCCGTTACATTTCTGAGGAACCTTAGACCAGAACATCCACAAGCTCGTGCTTGGGATTTTGCTTGATCGCGTATTGTTTATCCCAGGGGTTATTGAAAAGGGCCATGGAATTGCCTTGCTTGTCTTGCACTAAGGCAGCAGTTGAGGGTTTAACAAAGGTTTTCATGTCGCCGAGGATCCAGGCGCTGCATTGATAGGGGAGCATCGAAAGCCCGGTGTCTACGCCGTATTCATCTCTAAGACGATATTGCATCACCTCAAACTGGAGTTGCCCTACCGCTGCGAAAATGACATCCCCTTCTCTTTCAATGGAGCGGAGAAGCTGGATCGCTCCTTCATTTGTGAGTTGTTCTATCCCTTTATCGAAGGCCTTACGTTTGCCCACATCTTTGGGATGAAGGCGGGCAAAAATTTCCGGCTGAAATTGAGGGAGGGGCTTAAAGTTAAAGCCTCCTGTAAGGGAAAGGGTGTCTCCAATGGCAAATGCGCCTGGGTTAATCACTCCTATAACATCGCCTGGAAAGGCAATGTCAAGCGTGCTCCGCTCTCCGGCTACCATCCCGTGTGGACGGGAGAGGCGGATCTCTTTTCCGAGGCGATGGTTTTTTACGATGAGATCTCTCTCAAACATGCCAGAGCAGATCCGTATGAACGCCATGCTGTCTCGGTGGCGTCTATCCATGTTCGCTTGCAACTTGAAGACATAGCCGCTAAAGGGGGTTTTAACGGGATCGATCTCAACCTCAGTTCCGTCGAGTTTATTTGCTATCCGGCCGTGAGGGCAGGGGGCTAGGTGAATAAATGCATCAAAGAAGGGTTCCACACCAAAGTTTGTGAGGGCTGAGGCAAAAAATACAGGGGTGACCATCCCTTCTAGAAATTCTTCTTTGGAAAACACATTGCCAGCCATATCCAGAAGTTCAAGTTCGCTAAGGATTTCTGGAGGGATCTCTTTGACCCTTTTTATGTCAGCCTTTTGCGCGCCCCCAGTTGAGGTTTTGGTAAAATAGACCGATTCCTTTGCCTCTCTATCGTAAACACCCCGAAATTCTTTCCCCGTTCCAATAGGCCAGTTCATGGCGTAGGAATGGATTTGGAGGGTATTTTCTACTTCATTCATCAAGTCTAGAGGGTCTTTTGTGGGCATATCCATTTTGTTAATAAAGGTTAGCACGGGGATTTTACGGAAACGGCACACTTCGAAAAGTTTTAATGTTTGCTTTTCTACCCCTTTAGAAGCATCGATCACCATGATCGCGCAGTCAGCCGCGGTAAGGGTGCGGTAAGTGTCTTCAGAAAAATCTTCGTGGCCTGGGGTATCGAGCACGTTGATAATGGTGTCTTTGTAGGTGAATTGCATTGCCGAAGAGGTGATAGAGATCCCCCTTTCTTGCTCCATGGCCATCCAGTCAGACGCAGCTGCTTTCCTCCCTTTTCTCCCCTTTACCATTCCGGCGGTTTGGATCATGCCAGAGTAAAGTAAAAGTTTTTCTGTGAGGGTAGTTTTTCCAGCATCAGGGTGACTAATGATGGCAAATGTACGTCTTTTTTTGACTGCTTCTTGAATCAATTGTTCTTTATCCATATACTGGTGCGCATTATATGGTTTGGACTAAGATAGTTTCTATAGGTAAAAGTTTTTTGAGCCTTTCTACCATCGAAAGATGGTTTGTATTTTGCGCTATGGGGTGTGGCTTTTGCATCACCATGGACTATGCAATCGTCAGGCCAGTCGGCAATTCCCTATTCATCCATGCTTATGGTGCCAAACTGTTCCCTTACGCCTGGCTCGCAGTTTTGCCCCTAAACGCCCTTATCATTTCCCTCTATAATTATTTTTTGCCCCGTTTAGGGTGTTATAAAATGTTTCTTTCCATTGTCCTAACCGTCATGGGAATAAATGTGTTTTGCGGCCTTTTTCTACAAAAACTTTTCTTCCTTCCCTTTATTTTTTATTGCTGGAAAGAAATTTATATTATGTTGATGTTCCAGCAGCTTTGGTCGGTGATCCATAGTACGATTAACACTGACAAAGCCAAATATCTTTATGGCCTCTTTTTTGCGATGGGGGGATTAGGGGGCATGCTAGGAAGTATCCTCCCTGGTTTTTGTGCTGTCATGATGGGCTCTGAGAGTCTGTTATTTGTTTCGATCCCGGTTTATATGACCTTGGCAGTTCTTTTTTATAACGTCGTTAAAAAAAGTGAGAAGGTGAGGGGAGAGGCGCATTTTACAGAAAACAGTAAAAAGCAAAAAACTTCGATTCTCGATGGGATGAAGATGATTAAATCCTCTCCACTTTTGAAGTTTATTCTATGCATTGTGGTATTCATGCAGCTGATCGCCACAATTGTCGATTACCAGTTCAATGAGGCCTTGCAGTATGCTGTCAGCGATAAGGATCTGCGTACCGAATATGCAGGGAGGATACTCGGCATTGTGAATATGGCAACCGTGGTCTTCCAATTTGTTGGGGCGTTCCTTCTTGTCCATATCATGGGGCTGAAGAGGAGTCATTTCTTTGTTCCGGCGGTGCTCGGTGTATGTGTGATGGGTTCTCTCATGTTTCCTGTTTTTGGCCTGTTTGCCTTTTCCTACATTGCCGTAAAATCGTTCGACTTTTCCCTCTTTGGGGTGATCAAAGAGATGCTCTATATTCCTTGCGGGGTGGATCAAAAGTTCCGCGCAAAATCTGTGATTGATGTCTTTGCTTACAGAACGGCCAAAGCTCTTGGTTCAGCGATTATCCTCTTCTTTCAGTTTGTCCTCGCATCCAGTATTATCCCCGTCCTTACCTGGACCCTCGTGGTCATCTTTGCCATGTGGCTTATCGCCGTCGCCCGCATGTTCAAAAGCTACGATGCAGCTTTTGTACCCTCCTCAGAATCTGTTTGAAATCTTTATAAAAATTTAAGATCGGTTAAGGTTATGGATTTTCGAGGCAGCATTTCGTAACCGTAACCGTATGCGTAACCGATTTTTTCTTATCTTAAGGAATCACTGCATTGTAGGGGATGCCGACAGAGGTGCCCGTTGCACTGACAGAATATAAGATATAAGTGAATGTACCACTGGTTCCCGGCAGTGAGGTGTCTATAAAAGTTTGATCTTCGATACAAGTGCCTTGCCACATGGGAACGTTGAGCCAATTATTGATTTGGTAATACAAAACTGGGTATGGATCAGCTGGCGAGTCCCAGGTTAGTGTAATTTGTGTTTTATCAGCAGAATAAGTTGATTGAATATTGATTGGTGGTTGACAGCCGATAGAAGCAATATTGCATTGTCTACTGCCTTGGCTCACTCCACATCCCGTGTTGTTAATCATATTCGAAATACTCGAGCTACCATTGCCATTTAGCCAAAAACCTATGACGTGTGCCACTGAAACGCCTGCATTGGGTGGAATAGAAATAGCCGTACTTAAAGTGACATCATTGTTAAAATTAGAATAAGAACCCATGCCAATAGCTGTATGATTTAAGACGTTGCTAGCGACTTGATATTGGGGATATCCGTTCGCTGACCCATCCATCCATGCCTGTTGGTTAGGAACATCATAGGGGGCTTCATTTTGGAACTCATACACGGAACCATTATTCCCATTCCATAAAACATTGACCTGTTGAAAATGCTCGACCTGGAGATTATAAGCAGTGACATTATTACCATTGACGATGAGGCCATTATTTGCCGTGTTTACAGTCCAGCCCACGTTAGAGCCGTGGTCTGCACGCCAGATCCAGCTGTTGTCTAACACAACATCATTACTGTTGATTGTGATACAGCTGACTGCTTTACTTTGATAGTTATTCGGTCCGCCCACGCGGCAAAAGATATCATATAAAAAAACAGGATTCGTATGTGTATTCGTATTTGTTGCAGGACCCACTTGTAATAAAGTTGGTGCCGGTACTGCTCCACCGTCAATTAAAAGCCCCGCTACTTGAACACCTTCCACATCACTAATCAGCAAGGTAGGTAATCCAGTGTCAGATACAAGGGTAGGAAAGCCAAGTCCAAACAGGAGCGTATTTGCATTTGTTACACGAATAGTATCTGTTAAATGGTAAACGCCCGGCGTGAAGAGGATGTTTTGACCTTTCTGAAGTGCTGCATTGATCGTAGCCGCTGTATCACTGCCGCTAGTAATATAAAAATCAGAGAGGGGGATCTGGGTGCCTGCTGCTGCAATATCTAGCCCCTTCATGTTTGTATTTAAGGGACGGGCATTCACGACAAATTGATTGGTGGTGGTGTTAAACTCGAGAAAGGGTTTCTCTTGAATAATAGGGGTTTCATCAATAATAGAATAAGCTGGACTGGGCCAGCTGCCGCATGGAATAGAGCCAATATCACCAAGGAAAACCATGTTCCAGTTACTCCCATTCCAATTTCCAAAAACTGTGTTGCGAGTCAAATATTGTTGTTGGGTTCCAGAATAGATCGTTCCATTAATCATCGAATTTGCGATAAAACCTCCGCTAGAATAGCCCACGTCATATAGGCGTAAGGAGCCATTCATGATATGCACCCGTCGTAGGGGACATCCTTGAGAACAAGCCCATACGTTCTGGTCAAGGGGGACGTTGGAGCCCGCTGTTAAAGAGCCTAAGGTGGGTATGATGGAAAGGTTTTCAATGCTACGCCAAAAAGTTTCTGTTGCGCCAGCTCCCCCTGGCCTATCCTGTGTTCTCACAGCACCCTGAATGATCACATCTTCGGGTGTTTGGCCTACACCTAACACTTGTGTATAAAAACCCACGCGCACGTCAATATTTGTTGTTTTGCCGTAAGTCCCTGGCATAAAAATAAAGGCATAACGCTGATCGCCAAAATCATTATAAATCTGTTGTGCATAGATGGTTTGTATAGTCGCGTTGATAGTACTTGGGGCCATAGTCGGATCAAATATGATCACATTAGATCCAAAAGGATTTACCGTAGCAAAGGCATACAGCGGAAAAAAAAGTAAAAATAAAATAAAATTTTTAGCCATGCTTTTCATGAAACTCCTTTTTTTATTCGCTTATATTCTTTAAACCTTATTTTGACCAGAGGATTTTTGTTGTGACAGCAGCTCCCGCTAGGCGCAGGAGCTATGGTGATTTGAGACTAAACATGGCCAAAGCAGACATAAGGCATCGACACTCACTTTACAAGTCTGGGGAGACAGCAGGCGCTGAAACAAAAGCTTGGTCATAGCTTTTGTCCCTGCGCCCGCTAATAAAAATTCTGTTTTATGATTTTAAAATTTTAGCGTATTGGAATATAGATTTAATAGTCTTTTCGTCCTCAGCAGTTAAAGCAGTTCTGACTTTAATCCGGGTGATATTATTGCGTGTTTGCAAAGGCAGTGTTCCAAGAGAGGGGAGATCTGTTTCTAGAGATTCAATCACAATCGTATTCAATCTTGGGCAAAAAGGAGTGAGATTACTAAGATCCTCACCCGTACTTTCAGGATCTATTGCTTTAGAAATTTTTTGCAAAATTGATAGGGGGATAAATTTATTTTTCTCAAGGCAATCAAAGGTAAGATTATGAGGGCGTTTATGAAGCAAATAATGTAGTCCTTGAAAGGTGAAATTTTCTGGATCACATACAGAAATATGCATTTGGACATGAGATAATTGGTGCATTCTTGAAAAACGATCTGCAATATTTTGCAAGTCAGCATCATTAGGTGCGATTAGAGATAAATTCAATTTTTTAAGATTTAGAAGTTTAAGTTGAGTAAAGTCCTGAGATAAATACTCAAGATCTGATACAAGAATAATTTGCGGAAATCGCGCAGTGAATTCCTGAACTTGATCTAGAAGCTTCGCAGGAAATAATATTGGGGGGGGTATTGGCCCTGGATGCGCTGCTGCTGCATGATTCGAAGCTTGATTCGGAACTTTCAATGTAAAGGCTAAATGTCTGAGTCGCTGGAAATAAGAAGTTATCGATCTCATGGGGTTTTCATCCCTCCCGCCTTGCGTGATTCGGAGAAGAAAATAATTTGCAGCTCCAAGTAGAACCATCTCTGTTGGTCCCTCAGCACAGAGATCAAATGTAATATTAGGATTCTCTTCAGAACACCAGAAAAATTCAGATAGAAAATTATTCCTAAACGGTTGTTGCAAAATTCTGTCCTCATTAAATTGAGCAAAAGTAATCCGTTCCAATTTAGTTTCTCTAATTCCAATGTGAGGAGGAAGGGGATGATTTGCCTGCTCAAAAATAAGTTCTTTGAGATTTGGTAATATTGAAAGAAATATCCTTACCTCTTCTTTAGACGGGGAAGTATTAGAATGAAAATACAGAGATGTGATTTCATCCCTTATGGAAGGATTCAAAGATTGAACTTGGCAGGCAGCGGTTACGCTTTGAAAACTTCCATCATCAAAGATACTAAGTTTAGTCAAGCACTTTACGTGCTGCTGTGTTAATACACTACAATTAGAATGCTCAGTTGCACCATAAAATTTAGCAAGATCCTTCAATTCAAATAAAGACATCGCAATTTGTTTTCCTGCTAGTATTTGGACCGCCAGAACAGCTTGGTTGTAAAGATGACGACTCGTACGTCTAATAAAATTAAATTCATTTCGTGATAAAAGCCCTCTAAATTGGTCAAATATCACATTTGGCACTCTAGAAAATCGATCCACATCTCCAGGAGAACCAGCAGGAAAGCGCTGAGGCTGAGGGGGTAATACAAGTACTCCCTGATTGTTTGCTAAAACCAAAGAAGACGGCACAGACATAATATAATTCTCCGCAGTGTTATTTAACTTTACAAGAAACTTATCAGAACTAATACTATAATTCAACATTAAAATATTTATTACTATAGCGGGCCATTTTTACGTTGCCAAAAGCTTTTCCGCTTGACAAATTAAAGTAATTTTTATATATGCGCGTGAATGAGGCCAACTTATTGGTTTCCAAAAGACACTGAAAAAGGATATACTATGGAACAAAAAATTAGACCGAGCGTATGGCAAAGCATAAAAAATTCAGCCCTGATCAGCTTCTCAACAATCCTCTTTTAAATAAAGGCTCGGCCTTTACACAAAAAGAGAGAGATGCGTTTGGCTTAAATGGTTTATTGCCCTACCAGGTTTCTACAATGGAGCAGCAGCTCCAGAGACGTTACGCAAATTTCTCTGCACAAAAAGGGGCTCTAGCAAAGTATACCTTTTTAAGCGCATTGCAAAATCGCAATGAGGTGCTTTTTTACCGTTTGGTGCAAGAGCATATCGATGAGATGATGCCTCTTGTTTATACTCCAACAGTCGGGGAGGTGTCGCTCCACTTCAGCGTTCTCTATAAGGAGCATCGAGGCGTTTACATCTCCTATCCTCACAAAGATAAAATGCATGAAATCATCCGCGGCCTTAAGAAAGAGGTGGATGTGATTGTTGTCACAGATGGGGAAAGGATTTTAGGTCTGGGGGATTTAGGGGTTGGAGGTATGACAATCCCCCTTGGCAAACTGGTTCTTTATACGATTTTTGGGGGGATTAATCCTGCTAAAACGCTCCCCGTTTTTTTAGATGTGGGAACCAATAATGAAACCCTACTTGACGACCCTCTTTATATGGGATGGCGAAACAAGAGAATTAGCGGAAAAGAATATGACAATTTTATTCATCAGTTTGTCAAGGAGATCAAAAAGAAATATCCCAATGTCCTTTTGCAATGGGAAGATTTTGCTAAGCCTCATGCAAAGCCCTTATTAGAAAAATACAGGGAAAAGATCTGCTCCTTTAACGATGATATTCAAGGAACTGCTGCGGTTGTTCTCTCTGCGATCCTTGCCGGGGTTAAGGCTAAAAAAGAAAGTCTTGAAGAACAAAGGGTGGTGATTTTCGGTGGGGGAGGTGCAGGCTTAGGGATTGCCCGTTACATTGCGGCCTATTCGAAGCATATTTATGTGGTAGATAGGCACGGGCTGATCACTACCAAACTAAAAGAGGCCGATAAAGAACAAAAAAAGTTCGCTCAAAGCTGGGACCACAAAGACACCTCTTTATTAAATGTGATTCGGCAGGTGCGCCCACACATCCTCATCGGGGTTTCAGGACAGGCCGGCAGCTTTACTGAGGAGATGATCAAAGAGATGGCAAAGCAGGTAGAAAAACCCCTTATTTTCCCTCTTTCAAACCCCAATAGCTGCTGCGAGGCAAAACCTGCGGATTTAATGGAATGGACACAAGGAAAAGCTATTATTGCTACCGGAAGCCCTTTTGAGGGGATCGCTCAATGCAATAACGTCTATATTTTCCCAGGTGTGGGCCTAGGAGTGCTCGCAAGCGGAGCCAAAACCGTACCCGACTCTCTTTTTTATAAAGCAGCTGAGGTATTAAGCTCCTATTCCCCCATGCTTAAATCAGGCGGGGCTCTCTTTCCTCGTTTCAAAGAGCTCCACGACATCTCTAAACATATAGCCGTAGCTGTTGCTCAAAAAGCACAGGAAGAAGGGATCGCTAAAAAGATGACCCCCGAAGAGACCATGCTCGCCGTCGAAAAGACGATGTGGCAACCCGAATACGAATCCCTATATTAAAAACAATATAATTAATATTTTAATTGAATTTAAATCCACTTTTATATTAAAATTGTTCATGTAAGGAAATTTTAACAAGAGGAAATTTATGTCAGTAATAAAACCACCCCCGGCCCCACAATATCCAGATATATTCGCCATAAATGGTATTAACGGTAGGACTCAACCGACTAGGACTCAACCGACACCGTGGCCATTTAGCTACGGACCGAACCCAGATGTCTGCAGTAAACCCCACCCCACAACCTCACTAGGAAACATCTCAGAAAGAGAGACACCACAGCTCCGTGTTGAGGAGATGCAAAAAGAAATGAAAGCTGTACAACAAGTCGGCGATAAGATTTATAAAAGATAGGAAAATATGGCCCGATGATATTTTCTGTCTGCCTCGTAACGCCTACTAACCCGGCTTAAAAATTTTAATCGCAGCACGCTAGAGTGTGAGAGCATTAATGGCGCTGTCGTAGTCGGGTTCGTGGACGATTTCGCCCACTTGCTCGGTGTAGAGGATTTTGTTGTTTTCATCTAGAACGACAACTGCACGGGAGCAAATGCCCGCAAGCGGCCCATCTATCATCAGGACTCCATAGTCTTTTGCGAAATCGCGCGTGCGGAGCATAGAAAGTGTGATAATAAAAGTGCACTTTTCTGCATCGCAAAATCGTTTTTGCGCAAAAGGCAAATCTGCCGAAACAACAAGAACCGCAACGTTAGATAATTTTCCTGTCAGCTCATTGAATTTTTTAGCTGATGTTGAACAGGTATCAGTGTCTAGACTAGGCACAACGGAGAGGATCTTTTTCTTGCCGGCATAGTCTTTTAGCGAATGATCGTTAAATTTTCCGTCGGTGAGCAAAAAGTCGGGTGCAATGGAACCCACTTTAGGCAGCTTTCCGATGGTATGTATGGGCTGCCCTCTAAATTTTATTTCTGTCATATCGTCCCCTTTGTAGCATAGCCCAAGTAACCTGTAGTTAACGAGCGAGTAAATGAGAAGCTGAATTTTTCACTAACAGTACGGGTAAAAACCATTTTCCAAAAGGGAAAAGTGAAAACATTTGGTTTTAATCCAAGTTGTTTTTGGATTGAGAGATTATGTTTGGTAAGGAGGTCTTGAAGCTCACTCGGTTTAATAAAAAGGTGGTAAACATGGAGATCAGGAGGGGAGTTTTTTACAAACCATGAAATCCCTTTTATGGCCAAAAGATAGCTAAAGAAGTTTCGATTAAAAGTATGGAAAAAGAAAAGACCTCCCGGTTTTAAAATCCGAGAAGCTTCCCTTATTAAGGCTTCCGGGTTTTCAACGTGTTCGAGGATATCCATGGCGCATACCACATCAAAGCTACTTCCATCAAATGGAAGGGAAGTCGCATCAGCTTGGGTGTAGATAACTGATTTAGTAGAGTCGTTAACCGTTGCCACTTCAAGGCTTTTGGACGAAAGATCAATGCCGTGAACCTTATAGCCGTTTTTTGCCAGGTAGTTTGTAAGAAACCCCGCCCCACAACCTATGTCTAGGATGGAAGCATTTGCAGGGATGTTTTCTTTGATCCAGGGATTTCTCGTTCTATTTTCAGCGCGCAAAAGTGCAATGGGATGGTCTTCTGCCTCATACCACTCTGCATTCAATGTGTCGTAAAATTCATTGTTTATTTTCTTGCGGGACATAGACAAAATTCCAGTAGATGATTTGATAAAGGCAAAAAAGGGAAATCATGACGAGCTGCGAAATAATAAATGGAGTATAGAGGCTCTGATACCATAGAAGGCCAAGCGCAGCGAGGATTATGGGATGATTAATAAAAAGGAGGGCATGCAGCCAATGTTCCATAGCCGGGCAGTGGTGCTTGTGGACAAACTCATCTTTTGTCACCAGAATGCAGGAGAGGAAGGCAAGGCCGATATAGTAGTAGAGGGCTTCGCGGGTGTAAGGGATGGTGAGAACAAAGACAAAACAAGCAATGACAGAGAGTGTGTCGATGGGATGGCCAATCCGCTCCCATTTGGGAAGCCCCCGCTTCACATGAAACACCATCTCATCTAAGCCAATCGCGACCGCCTGAATCAAAAACGGTATTGTTAATAGTACCCACATGCTTCGAGAGTCTACAAGATATGCGAAAAGAAGAAAAGAAGAAGATCGGGCACGCACGCGGGCACGGGCACGGGCACGAAAGAAAGAAAGAAAGAAAGAAAGAAACGTCTAAACTCTCTTCTTCTCTCTCTCTTTCGTGCCCGTGCCCGTGCCCGCGTGCGTGCCCGATCTTCTCTCTACTACTTCACAAGTTTGAAGAGGGCGCCGCACAAAGTTAATCCCGGACCGAACGCTAAGCTAATCACATTACTTCCACTCGGGAGCTCTCCAAGCATCTTTTCCCAGATGTGGGGGAGGGTGGCAGACGACATGTTGCCAAACGTTTTCATCACCTCAACGCTATGAGCTATTTGCTCATCTTCTAGTTTAAGAATATCTCTGATCTGCTCGATGATTTTGGGGCCGCCGGGGTGGATCGCATAAAAAACCTCTCCCTTGGGATTTAGTTTTTTAATAAATTCAGGCAAAGCTCTTGCAATCACGACGGGGACAGCTTTGGAAAGGGTCATCTCCATTCCCCATTCAGCAATCCTCCAGCTCATGTCTGCAATAGAATCTGGCAGAATCTTTTCTTCTAAGGCTAACACTTCGAAATGGGGCTCATTTGTCTCTTTCACAACAGAATATTTGATAAAACCGTCAGCAAAAAGGGTTTGGACAACGAGCTGCTCAGATCTGTGGAAATTAGGGTTTAAATGGATTGTGCAAAGCTCAGTATGGACAATATCTCCACTTTGTCCTCTGAGCATCCGGATCGCAGGGATCGATCCATAACACCCCATATGATAAGCATTGGTCACAGAAGTGTCTGAGCGCCTCTTAGAGACAATCTTTTGTGCAGGGGAGGGGGAGATGTAACCTGTACAGCTAACATGTACAATATGGGCCGGCAAAGGGGCATTTTCATAGAACTGCTCAAAAACGCCGCTTGCTCCCTCGTCAAACGCTTTCATGCGGGAACCCATCTGCTCCAATCCTGCAAGCTGATCAAGAGTAAGGTGGGTGCCGCGCGTAGCAATTTTATTGCTCCCAATCCCCATTTTTACTAGCCGCCCCTTGATCTCAGAATAATCAGCCCCAGCTTTAGCATGACACACAGCCAAAAATTCCAAAATAGTTTCCTGAGAATAAATATTTGCAGGGCGAATATGAGAAAAATGAGCAAGTAACATACCACCCAAGCTTATCAGGTGATATCTTTATCCTCTAAAGAAAAAGATGGTTAAATTAAACGATTACAGATATATACATATCAAAAACTAAGGAGAGCCTCCGATGAAACGTTTTCAGCTTTTTAGCATTTTAACTTCTTTTTTTCTCACTGCAGCCGCACTGCAGGCAGGGCCGACAGATGCATACGTAGCAAATTCTGTCAGTCACAACGTAAGCGTTATCGACACTTCTACAAATGTGGTGACAGAAACTGTGGCTTTGCTTCTAGGCTCAGGCCCCGAAGGGATTGCTATAACACCAAATGGTTCATTTGTTTATGTAGCAGATTTTAGCGCTGGCACCGTAAGCGTCATCAACACTTCTACAAATTCCGTAACAGCAACTGTAGCTGTAAACTTAGACGCCTATGGAGTTGCTATAACGCCAAATGGCTTATTTGCTTATGTATCTAGTGGAATCTCAAATAATACTGGCACCGCAAGTGTTATCAACACTTCTACTAATTCCGTAACAGCAACTGTAACTGTGGGAATAAACCCACGTGCAGTTGCCATAACACCAAATGGCCTATTTGCTTATGTAACAAATATTGGCATTATCACTACTAATCCTGCCACCATAAGCGTCATTAACACTTCAACAAATACAGTAATAGCAACTGTAACTGTGGGCCCCGAAGCTTCAGGAGTTGCCATAACACCAAACGGCTCATTTGCTTATGTAACAAACGCTAATCTCTCTGGCACCGTGAGCGTCATCAACACTTCTACAAATACAGTAACAGCAACTATAGCTGTGGGCGCAGATCCTCACGGAGTTGCTATAACACCAAACGGCTCATTTGCTTATGTGATAAACACTAATCTCTCTGGCACCGTGAGCGTCATCAACACTTCTACAAATTCCGTAATAGCAACTGTACCCGTGGGCTCAGAGCCCCTTGGGGTTGCTATAGCACCAAATGGCTCATTTGTTTATGTAGCAAATAATAGCAACCCTGGCACCGTGAGCGTCATCAACACTTCTACAAATTCAGTAACAGCAACTGTCACTGTGGGCGCAGGCCCGGGGGCAATTGCCACGGCTTGGTCCCCCCAACCGCCGCCATGCATTAGTGGATTCCAAAAGAAAGACCGGTTTTTGACTCAAACCGACCTGTATAATACCATTAAATGGTGCCCAAGCCCCTCGGTTTTCGCGACGTCATATAACATCTATCGCAATGGGACCCTTATTGGATCAGTCCCAGCAACGCAGCTTACATTTGAAGATCACAACAGAAGGAAAGGGGAGAAATACCTCTACGGCGTTACAGCCGTAAGCAGCGGAGGCGCAATAGGCATCCCCACAACCATCACACTGCCTTAAAGGGGAGCCTGCGATGAAACGTTTTCAGCTTTTTAGCATTTTAACTTCTTTTCTTCTCTCTGCGGGCGCATTGCACGCAGGACCAACAAACGCCTACGTAACAAATTTTACAGATGGCACTGTAAGCGTTATCAACACTTCTACAAATGTGGTGACAGCAACGGTGACGATTTTGCCTTCGGGCTCAAGCCCCAACGGAGTTGCTATAACACCAAATGGTTCATTTGTTTATGTAACAAATTATAATGCTAATCCTGGCACCGTAAGCGTCATCAATACTTCTACAAATACAGTAACATCAACTGTAACTGTAGGCTTACAACCCGATGGAGTTGCTATAACACCAAATGGCTTATTTGCTTATGTAACAACTATAACCGGCAATCCTAACACCGTAAGTATTATTAGCACTTCAACAAATTCCATAACAGCAACTGTAGCTGTGGGCCAAGTCCCCCGTGGCGTTGCCATAACACCAAATGGCCTATTTGCTTATGTAGCAAATGCTGGCGATGGCATTAACCCTAGCACCGTAAGCGTCATTAACACTTCAACAAATACAGTAACAGCAGCTGTAACTGTGGGCATCCAACCTCAAGGAGTTGCCATAACACCAAATGGCTCATTTGCTTATGTAACAAATTTTAACGCTGTACCCGGCACCGTAAGCGTTATCAACACTTCTACAAATTCCATAACAGCAACTATAACTGTGGGCTTAAATCCCCACGGAGTTGCTATAACACCAAATGGCTCATTTGCTTATGTGGCAAATAGTGGCGTTAACACCGTAAGCGTCATCAACACTTCTACACATTCAGTAATAAAAACTGTAACTTTACCTGTTAACTCAGGCCCCAGGGGAGTCGCTATTGCTCCAAACGGCTCATTTGCGTATATAACAAATTATGATGGTGGCGCCGGTAACACCGTAGACGTCATCGACACTTCTACAAATTCCGTAATAGCAACTGTGTTTTTGCCTGCGGGTTCAGGCCCTATCAATATTGCCATGTCCTCATTCCTCCAACCACCTTCATGCATCAGCGGGTTTCAAAAGAAAGACCGGTTTTTGACTCAAACCGACCTGTATAACACCATTACATGGTGCGCAAGCCCCTCATTTTTCGTGACGTCATATAACATCTATCGCAATGGGACCCCTATTGGATCAGTGCCAGCAACGCAGCTTACATTTGAAGATCACAATCGGAGGAAGGGGGAGAAATACCTCTACACCGTTGCAGCGGTAAGTAGTGGGGGAGGGATAAGCCTGCCCGCAACCATTACACTGCCTTAGTCCAGGTCGGTAGCATTGACTATGGGATGCATGGAGGGGCTTTTCTGTTCATCGTCGGAAGGGGAGGGGCTGCTGGCGGGGGCGGCTGGGAGGAGCATCCAGTCGGAGAGTTTTTTGATCAGGTCGGTTGGGGCGTGCCGTTTTTCTATGTAGTTTTTTGTCTCTTCTTGATAGTTGACTGGCAGGGCAGTGAACCAGTTTTTTAAGGCGGCTTCTTCTTGGGGTGAGTAGACGAGGAAGCCTTGCAAGAATTTGGCATAGGCGCAATTAAGGGGGTAATTAGGGTTATGATGCGCAGTAGCAAGTCCCCCTTGGAGTTTAACTTCCGCAGAACCGTTTTGGATCATGTAGACGCTAATTTTCCAAGATAGGGCAGTGTAGTTGTTTGATTCTTTTAAGTGAGCAAAGTCAAGATCGGAGATGAGGCAGGCTTTTTGCTCCCCTTGATTATTTGTTGCGAGCACGAGGTATCCCATGGGGGCGCCAGTAGATGGCATCTCTTTGTCGAAGAGTTGCTTGAAATCGTGTGAAAGTTGGAGCATTCTATGGCGATGATCTTTTAGAGTGTATAATTTGTCCTGCACAAAACTTTCCGTGTTAAAGCTATTGTAGCCCCGTTTTTCCCGCTTGTCTCTTTTTGCACCGTCGAGCACATTGATTTTGTCTCGTGTTGCCTCTTCTTCTTGGATCTCATGCTGCTCTTGGATCTGGGTTTCTGCGCCGCTTTCAGATGTGGCATATTGCATCCTTGCTTTAAGGTATTTCATGTGCTCTCTACCTCCACCTTCAGGATCAAGTGTTTCCATTTTATCTGTAATTTCATTTAAAGCAGTTTGTAGAGCTTCCTGAATTCTTGGAGGGGCATTTTGGCTCAGTTTTTCTCCGTTTACGAGTGCGGTATAGTAAATCTCTCTAAGGCGTTCTAAAATCGGGACGAGTTTAGAGGGCATGTAATCATTTAAGGCGGTCATCCGCTTAGAATGGATGAAGAGATCCTCCACTGCTTTGAAATTGGCAGCGTCTTCGCCAATACTAGAATTTACTTCAACAAGGGGCGCGGTGAGTTGATAACGGAGGATAGCGGTTGGGGTAAAGGCCACTGCTTTAAAGTTGTTCATACTCTCTTCAACGATTGTTTGGTCGCGCCCGTCAGCAAGGAGATGTTTCACCTGTATATCGGCCCTGCCGACTGTATTTCTTATCCGCAAAGCATGTTCCTCCTGGATAAAGTATTTTATTCCGTGCCCGTTTCCTAGAGCGCGCAAGCGCCACTCAGCCTGTTCTTTCTGCGGGAGGGTAGTTGTGGGTCCTATAAAGACAGCTCCGTAGCATCCGAGAGGGATTGCAAAGTGAACGCCTCTAGTGTCGGCCGGGCCAAAGTAGAAAAGGCAGTTTTTCTTATCAATGACATCTTTGGCTTTATTAAGGGGGACAGGTATGCTCGCATTCACGCGCCAGATATACTGGATCTTTTCTTGAGGATGAACAAAAATGTATTCCCGTTTGTGTTGTTTACGTAGGTATGCGATAACGTCGACAGTGTCTTTTCCGGGGATCGAAAATGCTTGGTTGACGATCGCCTTGCAATGAGGATCAGCCGCAACTGTTGTCATTTGCTCAAGAACATTTGTAAAGCTTGTTACAGGGTCTTCGAGGTTGAGCTTTAAAATGGTCTCTCCGGTGATTTTTCTTGGAACGGGACGGGGCATTCCAAATAGATTAAGGAGTGCATAATGGTTTACTGTCCCCGAAGCCCCACGTATATTTATTCCAAACGCCACGTCTTGTACGTGACAGACTATCTGCTTTTCATACATCATGATAAAGTTCTTTTCTCTCATGAGGTAGCGCAAGAATAAAATTCTCAATTCTCTATTTTCAGGTTTGCAAAGCACTTCATATCTTTTGTTTTCATCGGGGCCCAATTTATCTAACCAATTTCTCCAAGTAGCGGAGCGGAAGGCTTCCGCTTCGATGGAGCCGATCACCCTTTTGAATCCCTCAATACTTGGGCCTGCTTCGATATACCATAGAAAATGGTAGGCTACATGCTCAGCCTCCTGCCCAAATTTTGTGTTTGGAAGTTCCCGTTCTTTATTTACAGGGACAACTGTTAGCCCATCAGGGCCAAGACGATAGTCAATTCCACGTCTTTTTGCTTTAGAGATGGTAAACATGGTTTTTGTGAGCCAGTGCTTAAATCTGTCGAGCTTCTCTGCAATAGCTCCTTCAGCTTTTTGGGGGAGGCCAGAAGGAAGTTGCCCACTTTGGCCAGTGATATACTGGGCAAAGTGGTTTTTATCCACATTTGCACGATCTATTCCACCCCCAATCCAGACCCAAAATTTCTCGTTATCGTATAAGGACTCGGCAACGCTTTGCATACTAGCTGTGAGCTGTGGGTCTTTAAGGGTCGACAAACTGTCTTTATGAAGATGTGCAACTAAAGCAGGGTCTTCCAAAATTGTCTTAAAAACAAGGTCTCCTGCCTCAAAGACGTTAACATCGATCGGAGTTTGATCCCCATCGGCATAGTTCTTTTCAGAGTTGATGCTCAAAATCTGGTCGATCTCGTCAGCCAAATAAATTGTCTTTTCGTTATGTAGGAATGTGAAGACCTTTTTCATCCAGTGAAGCTGCCCGGCCAGATCATCGTCCTTATGGGCTATTAATTTTCTATGAGTTTCAATGATCTTGTTTCTCAAGTCAGCCAGGCACTCAATTGTTGTAATGGCATATCTTCCCTTCTGTTTAACCTTAAGCAGGGTCAAATATTCCTCTTGCAAAATCTGGGTTGAAATAGGGGCGTTACGATCAAAATTGAAGATGTAGGCCCGCTTATCCATCCAATCTTTACTTTGGAGCAAAAGCTCTTCAGTAAAGAGGACAACTGGGAAATGTTTACGCTCTCTTGCTATAAGCTTTGCAGCCAGCGGGAAGATCACCGAAGATTTCCCCTTGCCCATGCGGAGCTCTTCGAGGGCACCATTTTTAATCACCCGGATCTGATCTTGTGTGAGGATGATCTTCTCTTTAAATTCATGAACGAGGAAAGCTCTATTAAAAGGATTATCTTCAAATGTTCCGTTATTAGTATATCTGGCCGCATCTTTCCCTTTTTGGATTTGTGCGTAGAGTTTATAGCTCAAATCTCTGTAGTCATCAGTTCCATAAGGCGTTTCCCATAATTCAGGGATAAGATTAAGTGCTATTTCAAGCTGCTGTTTGGCTGTAGCGATATAAAGGAAGGTGGTGAGTTTTTCTACAATAGCTTGGTTTGTTAAAGAGCCCTCTTCATAAAGGTCTAGCAGCCTACTAAAAATTGCCTCGTCAAACTCTTCATTTGTAGCCGCAAAAAGTTCCACTTTAAGAGCTTTTGCCTCTTTTCTAGCCAGTTTGATAATTTCAGCCCTTAAGGCTTCTGCTTTGAGTGTTTTGATTGTTTGTTCAAGCTCTTCATATAAAGGGATTAAGTGGGTCACCCTAATGTTACGCATATTTTTTACATTGTCTCTCATTTCCTGAGCGGCAAGTCTAATTCCAGCTGTAATTTTGGCGTTTTCATTTAAAGTCATTTCTTCTGTTTCCGGAGCGCCAACAGATGTTTCAAAGAAGACAACTGCAGCCGCCTCTTTCTCATCGATCGAGCGGATAAGGGCTCCTTCATTTACAGGTTCAAAATGATTAAATTCTGGCAATGGAGGGGCGGCAGGGTTGAATGGTTCGGGCCTGAGGAAAGGGCAGGGGAGGTACTCTTTTTTCTCAAGTTCGTCGATCGCAGCTGAGGCGACTACTTGATGTCGCTTAGCATTGAGCTCCCTTGGAAATTTTTTGCTTCCGACAGCCCGCAGCTCTTCTATTGTAAGGCCAGGGGTCAGGGCTACTTGTGCGCGACTAAGATCGAAGGAGGGGTCTGCCTCTTCTTCTCTAGCTCCCCATCCAAAATTGCCTCGGGAGGCAATTAACCCCTGAATTAGAATCTCGCCGCAAGCAGAAAGATCACCTCTTTCCGGCGGAGCGCGTTTGCTTTCAGCTTGCATAAATAAAAGTCTGCAAGCATTTGCAATAATCTCTTTTAGTTTGGAGTCAGTGAAGTCGTCTGGCATGGGGGCAATAAGGATGGCGAGGTTGGCAACTGTAACGCTCCGATTTTGAACCGCTGTCCAAATTGTCCAAAAGTGTTTCAGGATATCATCCGACATAGTGAGCTTTAATTCTCGGAGCGTCTCCATTGTTGCCTTTTGAACTGGTGGGCCTGCGAGGACCGTTAAATGGGCCATAAATTCTGGATGGAGATCTTTCTTGCTATTGATCGGTTTGAAGACAGAGGTAACAGGCTTATTTGAAGTGGGAGGCCTGGAGATCTTATTTAGCTGATAATGGAAAGACTCGAGGTGTAAATATCTATATTCAGCTACTTCATCATCGGTTAAAGCAAGTTCGGGGGGAACCTGTCCAACCTGTTGTTGATACTCTTTGTATAAAGAAAGAACGTGGACAAGATGTCGATGGTAAGTATCGTTCTCATCTTCAAAATAATCTGATTCATGAAACTGCTCTCTCTGAATAGTGCGGAGAACTAATTCAAGTTTCAGTTGGAAGGCAAGGGACTTTGTTGTTTTGCAGGGGTGTTCTAAAAACCAACGAGAGATTCTTTTGAAAATTTCCACCTCTTTTGCGCTAAATTCCCCTTTATTTTGGCAAGCCTCGAGATAGAGGAACGCTTTTGGAATATCCCCTTTTGCAAAATACACATAAGCTAAATAAAGGAGCGATGCGTGCGTTGCAGACATTTGATTTTTTTTGTCGATGTTGATTTTTAATGGGAATGTTTCTGATTGAAAATGGGGGACTTTTTCAAAGCTCAAATCACTTTTAATCTTGTTTGGGAAAATGACAAATTCTTTCCCTTTCTCTTCGTGGACAAAGGGAAGCATAAATTCACCATAAAAGGGGAGATCAGCAAGTAGGGGGCCTGTTCCCTCTGTCCATAATTTCCAGCCTCCCTCTTCCCTTTGAGGGATCCAATTCCCATTGCTATCTTTATCAAGATGGATAGGGGCGTGTAAGAAATGTACGGTGCTTACTGACAGCCCCTTTTTTAAAAGGAGGAGGTCGGCCTCGTGCACACAACCCAAGTAGGGGAGGAGTTTTCTCCCTTCATCAAAAAAGAGTGTTTGTCTATTTAGTGTTTGTGCGTGAGTTAATTTTTTTCCGGTAGGATCAAGAGTTAAAACAAGAATATTTTCTTTCTTAAACTTAGAAATTAAGGCTGGAATAAGAAAAGCACAGGTCGGCTTATCCACTTGTTGCCACATTCCATAATGCTCTAATGTTTTTCCCAAATGCCTTTCTGTTTGAGCCGCAACTTCTGTGTGAAGATGTTTTTTCCCGTTAATGGTCATATAAAATTCAACTTTATTCGTTTGGGCAGAATAAAGAGCATCGATCCTATATCCTCCTTTGACTTTCCAGGTATAGCAGAACTTGTTTTCTTCATTGGAAAAAGTTTTTTCCGCTAAAAAGGGTTCCTCTCCAAAAAGTCTCCGGTAGGTTTTGTTATCGACAATTTCTTCGGGAAGAAGGGCGGCTTTATTTCCACCTGTAATTTTCTCTTTATCTCTAATCTGATCTTCTAACAGGGGGAGAGCATCTGCTTCAATTTGGGGGATAAGTGTTTCTTGCAGGAAGGGGATAGCCACTGTAGGACCGGCAAACACCACCTGATCGTAGGCATTTAGAAAAAGCCCAGGATCTGCGCGTGGACTGTCTTGGAAGGCGTCCAAATAATAGAGGCATAGGGAAGAATACTGGGGGTGGGTTTTACACCGTTGAAGGGCACGGGTCATTTCGATTTTGTAATCTGCTTCAGGTTGTATTCCAAATCTATGTTGATTGAATTTATTTAACAGGAACATTAGGAACGCAGCTGTAAATATTTTCTTTTCCTCCAAAGCCTGTTTAATAAGCCTGTTTAAGTCTTCTCCCAGGCTCGCTCTCAGCTGGGGATCGACTGAACTCAAAACATCCGGCAAGAAAAGGATCTGTGCAATCCGTTTCTGAATCAGATCGTTTTCAAGAAGATGAAAATCGCCTGTGATCAATCTCTGAATTTGAACGACGCTGGCAGGAGATGTTGTCCCCTCCTCTGTCTTAATCAAAAGAGACATAAGGGCATGCTCCGTTGCGGTTTCTGTATCTAAAACGGGAAAGTCCCTCGATGCTCGATATTTATCTGCTGGAATGGCGCCGTCTCTATCCTCCCTATTATCTTCATTACTTGGACGTCCTAAAACTGAAGAAGATAGAGGAACAGGAAGAGATCCATGTGCTGGAGCATGCAGACGTCTTGTCCCCTTTCTTTCCAAAAGCTTGACAAGCTCCTGAGAAAAGGTAACAGTTGGGGTCGCGTTATCTGCTCTTGTTGGATCAACTAAGTTAATAGTAGAAAAAAAGGAGAAAACAGCAGAGACTTTAAAATCAATTCTATTAAGAGGCTCGATCTGATCTTTCACTGCTCTTGCTAATTTCTTTGTTACAATATCTGCAGCTGAATCAATATCACGGATAGCTTCAAGCAGCAAATCTGCGCCAGTCTTTATCGCTTTCCAAAACCCCATAATCGGAAAAAGATAACATTGGGGATCTATAAGAATTTGAGCTACCACATGTTGTCTGCACAGATCGATCATCGCTGAGGGGAGAAGCTCATCCCTCCGCTCGAGGAGGAAAGGGCGCTCATTTTCAAATCTTCTGTAAGCCTCGTTCTCTACTAAATTGCGGTTTAAGCTTGGAGGCGACTTCCCTTCATATCCTAATAGGGCCCAATAAAGGTCTTTTAGGTAATTTTTTTCTTCTCCATAGTTAGAGAGATCCTTCCTCCCTGCTGACTCCAGTAAAAAAAAGTTTTTTAGTTTATTAATTTTTGTTTGATTTTCAGGGGTAACCGCAAGGGGGAGAAATAGATCGTTTGATAAGACTTGGGTGAACTTTTCTACAGGAATAGTGTACCCCTGTAGTGAAAGAAGCATACATTGTTCTCGGTTAAGCCTTTTTTCTTTGGCTATCATGCCGGCCGCAAAGGACGGAGTGACACGGGACTTTTGAGCTCTGGCAAGAAGGGAAGGACCATCGATCCCGAGCATCCTGATCCTCTCGCGCATCACAGTGATCATCAGAGCTGTGCAATTCATGCTATCTAAAACTTCATTCGTCTGCATTCTTGTTTGGGCAAGCTTTAGCTTAGACTCCATTAAGTAGTGGGAGACTTTTCCTAGCTGCGTTGAAATTTCTTTAAGTTCCGCGTCAATCGCCCTATTTTTGGCCTCAGGGGAAAGACTTTTCCAGGCTTCTACTTTTTGGACGCCTACAAGGTCTTTCCAGCTTCTGATCGTTTCAATAGAGGGAAGTGCATGGAGTGTATGAGAGGCGATCTTCCAAGCATTGAGGTATTCTTTTTTGTCCAGACGGGTATTAGCCTCAGCGCAAAGAAGTTTTAAGGATCCCAAGTTAAAATGGACCCTTAAATCGTTAAATCCTGGGACCTGGTGAATTTTAACCGTGGGGGGAGAAGAGTTTTTTACAGATGCTCCTGTTTCAACAACCTTCCATTCCATAGGAACATTGCCACTTTTCACCCACTTATCAAAGGCTCCTTTTCTTGCAGCCTCTTTATCCTTAACAACCTTTCTCGTAGCTTTTACAGCTTTTCCTTCCAGTTTCTTTTTAAATAGCGCCGTGGTAGCCGCCGCGGCTTTTTTCCCATAAGCTTTTTCGATCTTCTTTTCGAGTGTTGCAAGTTTTTTCGCTAAGGCATCTAAATAAAGCTCTTTTTTCTTTCCATCCAAAATATCCTCATTGCGTAAAACGCAATTGAGCATATGATTCATCATATGCATGAGGAAAACGGGCTTATCATCGGTGTTAAAAATGGGGCAATTTAAGATAATAGAAAGGGGGTCGGAAGAAGGTTTTATAGTGGGAGTGTCAGCCCTTGCGATCGCCTCTCCTTGATTTGCAAAAATCAGCGTTTCAATGATGGCCCCGCTCAGCTTTTCTTTTTTCCCTTGTTCCTCAGGAGGGGCGCTCGCAAGATCTAAAATAGCGCCGACAATATTTTGCCCAATAGAAGTAGAAGAGCAGGCCAACTTTACTTTGTTTTTTGTAGACTCAGTTCTTTGCTGATTATCTTTACCTTTGTGTGAAAGAAAGGAGAGCCCTCTTAAAAACGTAGGAAGGGCATCAAAGCCCAAATGGTATTCTTTATGTGCAGCCTTCTTAAAATCCACATCTTGGGGAGAGACGGAATATTCCTTAACGACATACTTATCCCGGTGACGAGAGATGCCGAGCATCACGGGGATAAATTTCGATCCTTTATAGTAACCAGTGGGAAGATATTTTTCTCCGGGCGTCGCAAAATCTTCTGCAAGAGCGCTTGCGATATCTTCTCTATCACGCTCTGCTTCAAGCCCCGCTTCTCTAAGAACTTTACCCCGCTTAATTGCCTGTGTGATTTCAGGATTTTTTCCTATGATATTATTTGTTGTTTCGAGAAGATCGAAAAAGGCTTCAGGGGTCGCCACGCTCGCACCTAAAAAGTGATCTAAATAGTTTTGAGCCTCTTTCTTTTCTCCTTGGATTTCAAAATAACAATAGAACACAAGGCCTATTTGAAAAACCACAAGAAAGACATTCCACCAGCCCGCGTCTACAATTAACTCTTTATATTTTGAACCAAAAGTCAGCGGCTTAGGTGCTTTTGCAAAATGGACTCTATCAACAGCTGTGTTTGCAGCATCTGCATGATTCTTTTCAAGAACATGGGCTGTAACAGCTGAGGCATCTAAACCCTCAGGCACCTCGACACACACATTCCTATGCGTCCCGTCGTTCTGATCGGTTAAACGAAAAAAAGAAAAACCTTTAACTGGTGTTGACATAGCAACAATTATAACAATATTTCCAACTTTAGATCCATTTAAGACATTATTAGGAAAAAATCATTACTACGCCCGTTGCAATCAGGGCGCAGGCAAAAATCTTTCTAATGATTGAAGAGGGGAGTTGATGGGCTAATTTCACTCCAAAAGGGGCAGCAAAGAGAGTTGTTACAGCAATAACAAGGAACGCCGGTAAATAAATAAAACCTATCGATTCATGAAATGTTACTATGCCGATTCCAAAATAAAGATATAATAGCGCGCCCAATGTAGTAATACAGAGTGTTATCGCAGAAGAACTTCCAATCGCTTGTCTATCAGACATTTTAAAGGCCATAAGAATTGGAACAGTAATAATACCGCCCCCTATACCTAAAATATTTGCTAAAAAACTGACCCCAAAACTGATTAAATTGATTAAAAAGAAAGAGGGGAGTCGATGGTCTCCTTCGGGGAGTGTCCTGGGCCAAAAAAAATAAAAGCCTACAAGAAGAGCAAAGACACCAAAAATAATTTCTAATATTTTCCCTGAAAGGTGATCGGCAATGACAGCTCCGGCAATAGAACCCAGGACGATTCCTATAAACATTTTCTTAAGTACCGGCCAAATAACAGCTTTTCTTTTGTTATGACTGTAGGTTGCAGAAAGTGAGTTAAAAATCATCGCCGCCATAGAAGTTCCAATGGCATAATGCATGATATACCCCTGCGGCAAATCCAAATGGGTAAAAAGAAAAAACAGGGCAGGAACCGTAATGATCCCCCCCGATACCCCTAAAAGGCCGGCAAGAACCCCCGCAACGCCCCCAATCAGAACATAAGAAACAATCTCAAACATAAATCTTTTATAGCCCAGAGACAGGATTAGAGGAAAGAAGGAAAAAACATGGTTCATTCAGTAAACCGCAAACGTTCACGGAAGATCGGAAAACGCAAACGTTCACGGTGCTAGCTAGGCTAACCCATAAAAAGGTGTTGCAGGTAGATATATACCCAAGCTACAATCAAATAAAAAATTAATTACCTGCATTTCATTTTAAATCATTATATTTGATCTATTTTCCGAAAAGAGATATAATACCTATAAAAACTTATAGGAAATATTCTATGTCTTCTTCTTCTAGTCCACTTCCACCTTCTTCCCCAGCGCGAAATGCTCCTTTACCCGAGCTCCATTCTCCTTGTAAAAGGCAAATGCTCATCGTTGCTGCCGTAGCTTTAGCTCTCATAACTATAGTAGGAATCATCTGGTGTGCGACCCCCTTAAAACCCTCCTTTGTCTATTCTAACCTCACAACCTTTGGTGTAGCTACGGGCATTGCCGGTCTTTTTACTATTGTGCTTTTATACAAGTGCTTCCGTAAACATGAAGAAGCCCACTACCCAATTCCACCTCAAACGCCCCCTCCATCGCCAGTGTCTGATTCCGGATCAGAGCCGAATATAGACGATGTTGCGCCAGCGTCTCCCCGAATTGATCTCCCTAGGGTGGAAGAACCACAGTCTCAAGCAATTTCTCCACCTTTTTTACAATCCTCATGCAGTTTTCCCCTAATGGATTCCCCTGGAGTGGAAGGGTCCCAGCCTCGAGTAATTTCTCCACCCCTCTCTCCCTCGCCACCTCCTGAAGTTGCACAACCTGCCGCCTCTGCAGCAGCTCCTGTTTCCACAGAAAATTCGACATCTTTATCGATTAGACTAAGAGTTATTGAAATTTTTGACGCAGCTTTAATGGATCTACAATTAGCTGAATTTATAGTTAGAAAATTCTTCCCGGAAAATGCTTTTATAGAACTGATTAATGATAAAGATGATCAAGGGACCGATATTTACACAGTAAAGCTGAAGAGAAATTCCGGTCCAATTCTTAAAGAAACCACTGTTGACAACCAAGACCCAGACTTCGATTCAGTTCCAATTGAAGGACTTGTCGGAAAGCTGGGGGAGGTTGATAAAACCGCTAGTTGCAATCTATCTCACGCATATGTTGTTTTAGGTTCAGAGATAAAAGTTAAGATAGATGACAACAAAATTCTCTTTTTAAATAAGCGAGGAGAACAAAAAAACACTACTAATCACGGCGACGCTCACGAAATGAATTTCACGTTTTATCTGTCTGGCAAGAGCATAATTAGTGGTAACCCGCTAGCACGTGCGATTATAGGGGAAGATGATTATGCTACTTTAGCTCCAGTCTCCATAAGTTATGATCACGAACACGACCGGATAGACATGCTTAATATTACAGACTTTAGCACATACATCCCAACGGCCACAGGCTCATTCCGACGAGAAATTAACAAACCAGACGCCAACCTGCAAAGGAAGGCCACCTTCATGCGTACCTTCGAAACCCTTAAATTCGCCCCATGCATAGGGGGAAACAAACCTACTTCAGCGAATATTAACCCAAGTTGCTGTTCTTATTTCGAAAAATGAGTTTGATAAATTTCGAACGCCAAAAAACACACTTATAGATTTTTTCTTAAAATCTCCTTATCCGAAAATCGACCTTGATCTGCGAAGAGATAAAGCATGTAACGTCTGATAATTGATGTTATGTTGTTTTGAGTGAGCTTTACACTGAGGGTGTTGCGTTCCGTCTGCGCTTGGATAAGGTTTTTTTCGTCGCCTTCTTTTCTGCCTTCTTCGTAACTTTCAAGGTATACCCTAAATAGTC
>Ga0206850_10003_pt2 | contig 80430 bp, 61 predicted proteins | sample Alteio_BWOrgCont_16_FD_152885 | JGI IMG/M metagenome (GOLD analysis project Ga0206850, IMG submission 152885) | Enriched cells from forest soil in Barre Woods Harvard Forest LTER site, Petersham, Massachusetts, United States -... | ecosystem: Environmental > Terrestrial > Soil > Temperate forest >...
AGAGCATGGCTGGGCGACCCTTGGAGGCTCTCTCGATCGCCCAGCATTACGCTCAGTCGGCCAACCCGAGTGCCGGGGATCATCTCACTCGCTCGGCCAGAGTGGCTGAGTTATTGGATGAGCTGACCCGACTTCCAAACATCCGTACCACTACTGCGGGAAAGGCGATGGCGGATGCCGCAGCTGAGCGTTTTGCCGCACTCATACCGACACATCCCGAGGCCATCGTTGGGCTGGTTGGTGTCCTTGCAGCCGATGGCCGTGTTTCGGAGGGATTTGAGCGGATCGACCGACTCGGCGCATACGTCCCATCTCGCCTGCGTGCCGCGGCTGGGCTAGCAGCTGTTCGAGCGGGTGCAACCTCGGATCAGCAGGCTGCTGCCGTTCGCAGGTGGATTGAAGAATGTCTTGCCGAAGAGCCCAATTCCTCAACGCTGATGTTGAACAAGGCCGAGTTCCTCGCGCTACGGCAGGAGTTGCCTCTGGCAATCGCACAGTACGAAGAGATTCTGGCGAGCGATCCGAAAAACGTCGTCGCTTTGAATAATCTTGCGTGGCTCCTGGCTGCGGATCCGCGCACAGCCGAGCGCGCACTGGAGCTTGTTGCTCGGGCAACCCGTGAGGTAGGGCTCTCAGGCGATCTCCTCGATACACGGGCGCGTGTTCGGATTACTCTGAAGCTGTTCGGTGAGGCCGAACGCGATCTGGGCGATGCCATTCGGCTGGAACCGACACCCCTTCGCTGGTTCCATCTCGCCCTTTCTCGACTCGGTCAGACGCCTCCAAAGGCCGCTGATGCTGCCAAGGCATTCCAGGAGGCTAAACGCCGCGGGTTGGAGCCAAGGTCCATACATCCGACAGACTTGCCGACCTTCCGCATCCTTGATGCAGGCAAAACACCGGGTTGAACAGGAGAGAGGATTATGCTTGCCCACAAAGTTCTGTAACCACCAGTGTCACATCATCCGTTAGCTGTTGCGAGCCGCGGAATTCATGTTGGCATCGCAGGATGTGGCGCGTAAGCTCTTCGGCACTGCCTGTCCCGTAAGTGTCCATACATCCCACTAACCGCTCGGTCCCAAAATTCTCTCCGATCTCATTCCGTGTCTCAATGAGACCATCGGTGTAAAAACAGAGGCGGTCACCTTCAGTCAATTGAATCGTTTTTTCCCGATACACTTCACCGGGCATGATACCCAACATAAAACCCTGCGCGCTGAGTGGTTGACTCTGGCCGGTCCCGGCTATTCGGCGAATGGGATAAGGGTGGCCCGCATTCGCATAAGTAAGAATGCGAGTCCGGCGATTGAGGACCGCGTAAAACGCGGTCACGAATCGTTCATCAGCAAGCCCTTGCAGACGAGTATTCATTGCCGTCAACACTTCCCCCGGTGAGGTTGTTGATCCGACTATATCGGCGAATGCAGTACGGGAGAGGATGGCTACCATCGCCGCGGCGATGCTGTGGCCGCTGGCATCGGCGATCAAGAACCCCAGGTGTTCGGGATCGGGATGGGCGAGATCGTAATAATCGCCGCCCAAATGATCGAGAGGAGCGAAGTGAATTCCCCAACGCAATTCTGGCCAATCTGGTGGAGTATGGGGAAGGAGAAGTCTGGTCTGAAAACTCCCCGCAGAGCGGAGGTTGTATCTCAGATCAGCATCCCGGGCCATTAACTCATCATTAGCCTGTCTCAACGCACGCGTTCTTTCCTCGATCTGGAGGTTCAGGTATTCCGTCCTACGGCTCATCAACATTCGCGACGTTACGATCCCGATCACGCGGCCGTTTTCAATCACCGGCAGGTGACGCACGCGAAGTTGGTCCATCAGGGTCGTCACATCCTCCCATCCCAAATCCGGTCCGATGGTGTGGGGGTTTCGAGTCATCCACTCAGAAACGGGATATTCGCGCCAACCGGCATCGGCACCCGCCACTCGTTTGAGAAGATCCCGTTCCGTGAAGATGCCCACCAGGGAACGATCCGGAGTTGCCACGACAACCGCACCGATGCGCCTGCTGTTCATTGCACTCAAGACTTCACGAATCGTCAGACTTGGCTCGACCATTATGGGGTCGGGTTGCATAAACTGGCGAACTCGGAGAAATGGTTCGGGCATATCCACACACACAGCCGACGATGGTTCTACTCAGAAGGCACGATGATCGAGATGATACGTCTTGTGCGGGTGTCAGTCCGGTTCATTTGGGGAAGGTAAATTCAGACTCTTGATGCAGGTCGTCGATTATGGCCAACTGATACGGAGTGGTTCGCTCTGTCGGATGCGCTTCCAGTAGGTTGCTGGCCTATTGCGAGACGATCAGTAGGAAGAGCTTCGGGAGCATTCGTGACGATTGGAATAACTGCTTTCGTGAGCTTTTCGTGAAGGATCATCCCGCATTTTCTCACCGCCTCCGGGGGTCCGATGGCAAACGTGATGAACCAATCGGGAGTGATTCCCATCCACAACGGGAGGGTCTTCATGGTGACTTCCCGAAGTGGGCGGCGATGGGTTTTCCCGAAAGGACAGATTGACCCAGGACACACGCCTGGTGAAGCGGCATTGATCGAAGCCTGGGAGGAAGCTGGGCTGGTGGGAACACTCGACCCTGAGCCAGTCGGGAGTTACCTCTACGAGAAACTCGGCTGCGCACATCATGTGTTGCTGTTCCGGATGAAGGTCAGCGAGGTGCGCGATATCTGGCCGGAACGAGGATTACGCGAACGAGTGTGGATCACTGTGGATGATGCGATCAACCGCGCTGATGAGCCAAGTCTCCGCGAACTGTTGCGGCGAGTGTTCAACATCAAACACCCCGACCATATCACCCTTGCAACTGCCTGACCGAATATGAGATCGCGTTTGTGAGCAACAGGGAGCATCTATCGGCTGCATCCGATTGTTGTGACCCGTTGAAAACTAACTCTCTTCGATCGCACCTAACACCTCGCCAGGTGTCACCGGATCATTCGGGTGTTTTCGCCGATCGATCAACCTGCCTGTCGTTGGGGCAGCAACATCAAAGGTCGCACCGGGTATCACAATCTCAGCGACTCGGTCGCCCTCGAACACCCATTCACCCAGCTCCACATACCACAGGCTGAATTTCAGCCGCGCGGTACCCAGGTCAGGCAGGATGATCTCCACATGTTGCGATTCCTTCACGAGTTGGCACCATTTCATCGGCGTGGTAACTGGACCGAACGAATGGCCCTGCGACCACCTGCCGGAATCCCATCAACCGGGCCTTAACAGCAAGCAAATCGAACTCCTCTGGCGGAACGTACCGCGCAACCGGGATGCTGTGCTTGAGCGTCGGGGCGAGATATTGCCCCAAAGTAATCACATCGCACCGGATCGCTCGTAGGTCTGCCAGCACATCGAACAACTCGTCAATGGTTTCCCCGATGCCAAGCATCAATCCTGCTTTTGTGACGATGTGGGGCGCTCGCTGCTTCACCCGGTCGAGGAGTTCCAGGCTCCTGGAATACTCGGCCCGTCCACGGGCAACTCGGTAAAGGCGAGGAACTGTCTCGATGTTGTGGTTGAATACAGCCGGGTTCACCTCCGTTACCCGGTCGATTGCTGCCGTATTGCCGAGGAAATCTGGCGTGAGTACCTCAACGGCCGCATTTGGGAGTCGCTCGCGGACTGCGAGGACGCAGCGGGCGAAATGGTCTGCTCCACCATCGGATAGATCGTCGCGTGTGACCGAGGTGATGACAATGTGTTTGAGACCGAGCCTCACAGCGGCTTCGGCAACTCGAGCCGGTTCATCGTCTTCTATCGACAGCGGAATTCCTTTTGGGACCGAGCAGAAGCTACAGGGCCGCGTGCAGACATTCCCCAGGATCATAAACGTGGCTGTGCGGCGAGACCAGCATTCGGGCCGGTTCGGACAGCGGGCATTTTCACAGACAGTTTCCAGACGAAGATCTTCGAGGAGTGTTTGCGTGTACGCATTCCCATTTCCAGCCGGGAGTGGACGTTTCAGCCACGGGGGCAATCGTCCCCCGGTTCGCTCGGGAGGTTTAGTCGGTGGTGTCTCAAGAACGGGGAGCGGCAACATATCGCGTTGACCTGGGCAGTAGACTGGGGTGGTTGTGGAAGATGGACACGCGGTCGAATCCAAAGCGGGCTGCGATCAATTCGAGCAACCCCTGACGTATCCCCGACACCCGGACACGCGCTGGCGATTCTCGTTGTATTGAAGTCATGGGAACCGGATCGCCATCGCAGTTTACTTCGTGAAACAGCCCCAGATTCGGGTTCACGTTCACCACAAACCCGAAGCAGGTAACCCGTTCGCGGACGGCTACTCCGATATGGACCACTCGTCGACCATTTACACGAATTCCAGGGCGATCCTGGTCGATGGTTCCGAATAGATCGACCTTCCGAAGCAGATCGATCGCAATGTTCTGGAGTTCCTCCAGATAGCGAGCAACAGTGAGGCCAAGCAGATCAAGCGGCACGATTGGGTAGCAGGCAACCTGTCCGGGAAGATGGAGCATCGTTCCACCGCCGCGACTCACCCATTGGACCGGTGAATCCGAAGTTTCCGAATCCGTCCGTTCATGCCGTCGAAGACAAGCCGTCAACAAGTCGAAGTTGGGTCGAATGTGTCCCCGGCTTCCTTCCCGACCAATTGTCACACACGGGGGATGCTCGCAAAGGATCACAGCGCCTGTTGTGCGGTCTCCCCCAACATCGTAGACCAATCGCCGCTGGAGTGAAATAAAGGCATCGTAGTCCAATGCACCGAAGAGGTACGCGGACAAAGCCCGAGAAGGTAGGGGGAAATCGAGATTGGGTGGTATGTCCGTCACCGCTCGCCCGCGAGGGAGTGAAAATCGTGGCACATCACCATATCTTACCATCCGTGCCTCCGAATACCCAGCCGAGCCTCCATGCAAACGATGTCGCTGCGGTGCCATCATCACAGTTCGCAAAGCCATTCTCACGGCTCTGCGATCCGTGGATTCTTGCACTCATCATCGCACTGACAAACGCCATCAAACCGGTGATGATCGATGATACGGCGTATCTCAGCTTCGCCCGGCAGATCGCTGCTCATCCCTTCGATCCTTACGGATTCACATTCTTCTGGTATACCGTTCCCTCGAACGCATTCGAGATACTCTGTCCGCCTGTCGTGCCATATTGGCTGGCTTTCGGGATTCGGTTATTCGGTGAGAACCCCGCACTCCTGAAGTTGTGGATGTATCCCTTCCTGTGGATGTTTGTTTGGGCTGTTCGTGAACTCCTCCGACGATTTGCTCGGGGAAGCGAGAATAGGTTCCTTCTGCTGATTGTGTTCTCCCCTGCCCTCCTGCCGACAGTCAACCTGATGCTCGATGTGCCCGCGCTTGCACTCGGGCTCTCGGCGATTGTCTTCTTCATTCGGGCAACCGAGCGGTCTTCCTGGTGCCTGGCTGTGGTGGCGGGGTTGGTCGCCGCGGTAGCAATGCAGACGAAATACACTGCACTGCTCATTCCACCCGCAATCGGTTGGTATGGAGTGACTCGCTGGCGATGGTCACAACTAAGATGGGCTGTGCTCAGTGTCTCAATAGCTATCGCTGCCTTTGCAGCATGGGAACTGCTACTGGTTGCGAAGTATGGTCGTTCGCACTTTGTGTTCCAAGTCACCGATCAGCAACCTTCCCAGCAACCTGGTGTCAACCCGATCACCGCGTTCATTCAAGACAAATTAACTCTCCTCCCTGCTCTGACTGCTTATCTTGGATGCCTGGGAATTGGCATCGGGTTCATGGCCGCAGCCGTCCTTGGTGTTCCGCGGCGGTTTTTGCGTATTGCGGCATGCATCTGGGTTGCGGGATTTGGTTGGATCGCGTTCATGCCCGCACGATGGAGTTCGATTGCAACGAAAGGGCCACTCAGCGATACGAGTGTTGTGGATGCGTTCTGGCAGTCTTTCGGGATTCTCGTTCTCTTCGGTTTGGTGGGATGTTCTCTCTTGCTCACTGTGCGGATGCGCAAAGGTCTGCACTTCCGGGGCAATCCAGACACAATGTTTCTCGTCGGGTGGCTGCTTATCGAACTCGGCGGGTATTTTGCGCTCACACCATTCGGTGCCGCGCGCAGAGTGATTGGTTTGGTCGTGGTCGGTGGTCTTCTCGCAGCGCGGGCAGTGAACCGAGTGGGACGAATTCGTCCCACTCGTTGCCCTGGTCAATGGATCATTGTGTTCGGTATCGCAGCTGGCGTGCTGGTAGCCGCGATCGACACTCTGGATGCGTTCCCCGAAAAAGTGTGTGCCGAGCGAGCTGCGGAGCTGACCGCAAACAAGCCGGCTCATTCAACTGTATGGTTCGCGGGCCACTGGGGATTCCAGTATTACTGTGGGCGTGCGGGTATGCGGCAGATTGTTCCGGGAGAATCGGTCCTGGCCCCCGGAGATTTGCTTGTTCTCCCCATCTACCCAGATGATGTTGGTTTTTATCGACCCCATATCGGCTCAGTCTCGATCCACCCACCACTTGGGAGTGTCTCGGAAATCGAGCAAGTGATTTGGGATGATCCACTGTCTGCCCAGACAGTGCCGAACTTCTACGGTGGCGTTGAACCGGTGATTGGCCGCGATCATCCACGGTTGCGAGTGATCGTCTATCGCATGACTGTTGAGTGGAGAGTGCCGCGGAAGTAAGAGAACAATTGTGTGGCTCTCAGAGCCTTGTGCTCGGCGTGGTTTGAGCTGATGACAGTCTGCCCACGCGTGGGCGGGCATTCAGCCCACGTGTGGGCAGACTGTCATCAGCTCAAACGTGCAGAGTTGAGCGTGCCAGCTTCGTCCGCGTTGTCAATAATCCCACAGGATTGCGATGATGCGTTTTGGCCCCTTAACAAGGCATTTTCCATCCCAATCACAGATTCGTTCACCAGTCGCTGTCACAAATTGTCATGTGTCAAAGCACCTTGCCAAATATCCGATGACAATAATAATTACTTCGATCATAAACAAACTCGTGATTTATAACGACTGACCGATCCTTTAGCTCCCTACTTTGGATTCTCGGTGACATTTTCCGAATAACCAACAACACGAAACGCCATACATCCAAGCCAATGAGATGGAACAGTAGTTGACAGTCGTGATACGATCATCCAAGTTTCTTGGACTCGCTTTGTCCTGAACGTGAATAGATGCCCCACACTCTCCAACAGGAGTATGTGGTGAATTGGAATGTCAGAACTAGAGAGCGATTGGCGCAAACAGTTCGTGTCCCATCGTTCGTGTGTGTAAGTTCCTTGGTAGCACCCATTGAATCTGAACCCTTGAGTAAAGGAGAAACATCATGTGGATAAATCGTCTATGGAGCGTGGCTTGTCCGCTCGGTTTGGCTCTCGTGCTGTTGAGCGGCAATCCGGGTCAGGCTCAGGATCCGCCCCCAGTGCCCGCAGGAGTTGATGTTCAGGCACGCGGTCCCGTTCACGAAGCTTTTGCTCAACCGTCAACTCCTCAGCCAGCGCAAGGGCCAGTCGTAACAAAACAGCCACCAGCCATGATCGAAGAAGTCCCGCCCGACCAAAAGCCCGATGGGGATAATGTCCAGTGGATCCCGGGTTACTGGGCATACGATGATGAATCGAGCGATTTTATCTGGGTAAGCGGTTGCTGGCGAATACCTCCGCCCGGCCAACGATGGATGCCGGGGCACTGGCAGGAAATCGATAAGGGCTGGATATGGATCAGTGGTTTCTGGACCCCGGATGGAACGACTTCAGTTCAGTATCTCCCGGCACCACCACCCACGTTAGAGCAGGGTCCTTCGGCACCTGCTCCTGATGCGAACAGCGAGTACATTCCTGGTTGCTGGGTTTACACGGATACTCGATTTCTGTGGCGGCCGGGCCACTGGATTGCCTATCGCCCCGATTGGGTTTGGGTTCCTGCCTGTTACATCTGGACACCGAGCGGTTATCTCTTTGTCGATGGTTATTGGGACCATCCACTCGATCAGCGTGGATTCCTCTTCTCGCCCTGTCGCTTTAACCTCCGAATCTGGGGTGGCCTTGGTCGGCCGTTCATTCCCCAGTTTGTGATCCAAACCGACTTTCTGATGGGAGCGATGTTCGTTCGCGTGGCTAATCGTCATTTCTACTTCGGCGACTACTTTGAGCCGTTTTACGAGAAGCGGGGGTTCATTGCGTGGCCTGATTTCCACCCGATGCCGCGAGTGTTTGACCCATGCTTTGCCTACTATCGGCACCTTCATGTGGGCGATCCTCGCTGGGAGCCAGCGTTGCGGGAACTATATGGGGCACGACGTAGCGGCGAAGTTCCCCGTCCACCACGGACGCTCGCCAAACAGCTTGAGATGGTAAGAGGCATTGGGGTAAGCAAGTCAGAAGCCGTGGCGATCAACAAGAATATCAACTTGACTCATCTTCAGAACGCAACTGTCCTCACGCCGATCAGCAAGATCCAGACGGTTCGGGTAACGAACCTGGGATCGCTGGGGGGAGGGAAGGTTGTTCCCGGCAGAGAAGTGAAGGTTCTTCAGGTTAGCAAGGAAGAGCATGAGCGCGAGCTGAAAGTAACGACCCAGTTGCGCGAAATCGGCCAACAACGCCAGGGCAACGAACTCAAGATGTTGCACCAGGGAGGAATCCCCGTGTTGCATACGGACCCACCCAAGGCCGTGAAGCTGGAGTTACCCAAACAAGTTGCGCCCGTGGTGGTCCGTCCCGTTGAGAAAGTTGTTCCTGCTCGAGTGGAACCACCAAAACACGAAGAGCGCGTCATCCCGAAATATGAGCCTCCCCGTCCTCCCGAGCCCAAAAAAGGAAAGTAATTTGCAGTGACGACAATCGTCCCGACACCGGAGGGGTCACAGTCATTAGCCGGGGGTTGAGCGCAGCGACACCCCCGGCTTGCATTCCATCACCCCGACCCTGGAGGGGTCGCAGACCTGTGCTGCGACCCCTCCAGGGTCGATTTGTATTCACTGCATCGTAAACCCGGGGGTGTCGCTGCGCTCAACCCCCGGCTAATAGCTGAGACCCCTCCGGGGTCTGTAGCTCTCCTTGATGCGCAATCACTTCCCCGGATATCTGTGCCCGGCGACTTCCATTTGACAGGTGTACAAAGACGTTCGCGCCGTCACGAAAAGGGTTTTCATGTCCTTCCCACCAAACGTCGCGTTCGATGGTTGTTCAGGAAATACGATCGTACCCAGTAGCTTGCCATCCTTGTCGAATACCTGGAGTCCCGTAATGGCTGCGATGTAAACATTGCCCTTTTCATCGATCGTGCCACCATCGCCACCGCTGTTGCCATCCGCTTTGGCCTGTTCCAGTTCGCAGAACATCTTGCCCTTGCCAATCTTCCCAGGACCTTCGATGGGATAGCTCATCTGCTGCTTTTGCCCGGTGGGGAACACATAGAGTGTTTTCTCATCCGGCGATAAACGCACACCATTCGGGTTTGGCAGATCTTCGATTAGTCGGGTAACTTTACTCCCGGCATCGACGTAATAAACGCATGTTTTACCTTGAGGCAAAGGTGTAGGTGCACGGAATTGGGGGTCGGTGAAGTAAACGCCGCCAGCTTTGTCCAGCACGAGGTCATTCGGGGCGTTGTATCGCTTCCCATCGTACTTATCCGTAATCACGCGGCGATCTTTTCCATCCGGACTGAGAGCGACAATCGCTCCATTCATTTCGCACGCCACAACTTCGCCCTTGGCATTCACCATCAGTCCGTTGGCGAAGTTCGATTTCTCGCGAAACGTGGTCAGTTTTCCGGCAAGGTCTGTCTTGAGGATCTTCTCGTTCGGGATGTCTGAGAAGTACACGTTACCCTCGGCGTCCTGTGCCGGACCTTCCGTGAACTTGAAGTCGGTGTGGAGCTTCTTGATCTCTCCCTTGGGTCCAATTCCGGGGATTGCCTTGGGTTGCTTGGCGGCGGTCACAGAGACGCCACCAACCACGATTGCGAACAGCGTGAGAGCTTTCAAAAGTTGGAAACGGAACATGGAAACACCTTCCGAAGAGGAAACGAAACGACGCCACCCGGTTCGCCATGATACAGGACGGAACCGGGTGGTGCGATGAACTTGGTGAAGTGGTTGTTTCCTCCGAGCTGTTGTCAGCAGCCCAAATCACTTCTCGGCCTTGAACTGAATGAACAACTTGTCGCCGCTTCGGAGTTGGTAATTCGTTGAGTTATTTCCCTTCAGGAATATCGCAGTGAGATCGATTGGCAGAACCTTCTTATCCCGCACCAGCCACATAGTAACAGTGTCGGGTTTGATTGTTATCTCCTTGTCCGCATTAGCAATTCCGCTCAGAACGGTTGAATACTCTTCTGGTCTGATCTTTAGTATCTTTTCTCCGACGAGTTGGGGACGGATGTGGATGGTGATCCAGGCATCGTCCTTGCCCTCTGCGACGGGTTGTGGTTTGGGTGGATTGGCCGCCTTTTCAGCGGCTTCGAGTTGAGCGCGCGTCAACTCCAGGTTCCGCTTGGCAACTTCGACTTTCGCCTGTGCATGTGCTTCATTCGCTTTGGCCGCAGCCAACTGAGCGCGTGCGTGTTCCTCAGCAGCTAGCGCTTCTTGGACCTCCTTCTGTGCTCGTAGCAACCTGCTTCTGACCAATGCTGTCCTAACTGGATCTTCGATGAGATCGTCATTGGGAATGCGATCAACTCCGATCCGTGTGAGTCGGAACTCAAGCACCCCATCAGTGCCCTCGAACTTGGTGGGTCGAGGGCCAGTCATGGCAATGGTCAGGTGAAGTTGGGTCGCGACTTTGATACCAGGGCTACACAGGCCGAGTACGTTTGGGAGAGGTGGAATGAGCTGATCAAGGGGATCGCTGTGACATTTGGCACAGGTTGTGCCGGGTGCAGTGAACTCGTAGATTCCCATCCCGACAGGTTTTCCCGTCTGGATGAGGTTGATCGTCCGAGGAGATTTGTTGGCATCAGCGGCTATCCTGTACTCATTACGCTTCAACGCTCCACCGCTTTCCCGATAAGGCATGAAGAGCGTGTTGCCTGCGATCTCAACCACCAGGTCAACTTTTGGATCAGCAGTCTGAACGGACTTACCATCTGCAATGCTCTTGATCTTCCATCGCCCTTCAAGCTGTTTCAGTGCGGGATCGATCTTTACGGGTGGCTTGGCGGTACGGGGATTCAATTCCTGTTGAGTTTCGGCCATGAGTCGTCGCAATTCGGCAAGCTTATCCTCAATCTGCTGGACTTTTTGTTTAGCATTCTCGGGCGGCTTGGCACCTGCTTTTTTCCCTTCCTCAGGTTGCAGTACAAGATCGCCAGGGCCGATGGAGTCGCGGACTGGCTCAGTTTCGGCGGTAATGCGACATCGGAACTGCTTCGCTCCGAGAACTTCGATCACCTCGATCGTGCCCTTATCGACAAACCGCTCAACTTGTTTGTACTCACCTTGATCATTTGCTATTCGGAACATACGCATTCGCGATTTAAGGCCCTTCTCGGGGAAATCGCTGGGCAATATCGCGAATGTCTGACCGGGTTTGACAGGCAAATTCGTTCCGAGGTTTATTTCCACAATTCCATCCGATAACCTTCGGACAATCTTTCCTTGCGAAAGTTGCGAAGTGAGCTTCTTTTTCTCATCCTCAAGTGCCTGAATGGTATCGCGAGCAGCCGCTTCTAAGAGCTTCAAATCAGCTTGTAGCTTCGCCAAGTCGGGACTTTGTGGTTTGGGCTGAGCAAGTGGAGCAACGGCTTTGCCAGTGGTCTGCTTGATTCCCGGTTCATCACCGGCACCAACTTTCCACGCGCCAAAACCAACAGTACAGGCAACCAGAATCGCCGCGATTGCGGCCTTGAGTTTGAAAGCGAACATACCTTGCATTACCCCTTGAGTGAGTGCAGCAACAGGAGCGGGAATTCCGGAAGTTGAGGAAGCGAGGTCGATGACGGTATCCAGCAATCCAGCCCGGACAGTCGGATTCGTCCCGAGAACTGTCGCAAGCCCCGCCACGGGGCATGCGAATCCTGCCTTGCGGAGTCGTTCAGCGAGTATTTTTCTCGCTCGGGCAAGGCGACCAGACAGCGTGCCCTCAGTCCAGCCAAGCCGTCTGGCGGCATCCTTTCGGGAGAGTCCCTCCAGGTCGCAGGCAACGACCGCGGCTCGGTATACCTCGGGTAGCTTCCGCACGGCTCGATCGACGACCTCGGTGGTATCGGGTTCGGATGTTGGTTCACATGGTTGAACAACTTCTTCAATCGCCTCTTCGCGTGACCACCGGCGCGTGCGCAGAGTCCGAGCTTTCAGAGCGACTCGAGATGCAACTCCGTAGAGCCACGATCCCACGGCATCTTGCGGCCAAACATCCGCAGCGCGGTGAGCCAGGACGATAAACACAGCCTGAAATGCATCCTCGGCATCCTGCTGATGGCGGAGTATGCGATTACATACCCCAAACACAAGCGGAGCATGTCGATCAACGAGTTCCCGGAAGGCAGCCTGATTACCAGCGAGAAACGACGAGAGGAGTCGGCCATCGGGTTCGCGGGACAAATTCCCGACAAGACGTGTGAGACGGGTCAGGGTCGGATTCATCGTACCTCCACCGCTACTGCTTCCTTCTACCTCTATATTGCCCACGATCGGGGGTGCGCGTACATCTGTTGAAGACGTTTTCGTTGCAGCAATGGGCTTAACTCGGCATAATACCGCAAAGCCCCGCCCGACAAGGACGCTTAATGCAGCAGTGCAGAAGGCGGGTTAACCTCGGCCCGGATATACCGAAGCCGACCGCCAAGGAAGGCGGACCGTACCGATAATCTCAAACTGAACGCGGATCGCCCGTCGCACCTCGGACCCACCATGCAGGTGGGATTGATACTTAATATGCTCGTGTGGAAACTCATGACCGGGCTTGTCCCGGCTCTGTTCGGGGTTCATTGGGATGTTGCCAGAGGGCTGGCGATTTTGCCGCCCTCAGCACCTCATCCTAACCAATCCCGATATGAGGCGGTTACAAATAGGGCGAGACTCGCTCCGTACCTGCCGATATCCACCGAACGACCAAGGACGAAATCCGTTATGGATTTCGTTCCTACATTGTCCCCGAGTTTCGACGGGCCTCCGCGCAGCTAAATGGTTGAGGTTGAATGCTTTTCAATCTCAACCATTTACGTAAGGAGTAGCCCTCACATGGACCCCATGCTGCAGACGGCTGGGATCGCCGTCGCTGCCGCTCTGCTTGGAATAGGCGGAACGTATCTGCTCGTTCATCGGTTCAATGCCAAGTCTCCTCCACCCGTTCACGTCCTGAACCCGGATGACCTCCGGCTTGCCGAGAACCGCGGAAACGAGCTGGTCGAACAATCTCGTCGCAGCGCCGAACAAATCGTCCGGGATGCCGAGCTGAAAGCGCGCGATGAATCGACTCGACGTCGGGAAGAATTGACGCGCGAACTCGATATCGCGCGAGCCGAACTCCGCGAGCAGGAGCGTCGAGCGGAAAAGCGCGAAGGTGCTGCGGAGCAGAAACTGAAGGAACTCAATCGAAAGGAAAAGCACGTTGAGGCTCTCAAGGAGAAAATAGCCGACCGTAAGGAGGCTCTGGAAAAGAAATCCAAACACCTCGACGAGTTGCTTGAGCAGGAGACAAAACGACTTTACGAGATCACCGGCCTCTCGCGCGAGGTTGCCGAGAAGATGCTTCTCGATCGACTCGAACACGAACTCTCGACCGAATTTGCGACCAAGATCCGACAGCACGAGGACAGGCTCAAGCAACACGGCGAAGCCAAGGCCCGCGAGATTCTTGCAACTGCAATCCAACGATGGGCTTCGGAACACACTGCCACAGCAACCGTCAGCACAGTGGATATTCCTTCTGACGATATGAAGGGGCGGATCATTGGTCGCGAAGGTCGGAATATCCGCACATTCGAGAAGTGTACTGGGGTGGATGTCATCGTGGATGATACCCCTGGAGTTGTGATCGTCTCGGCGTTCGACAATGTCCGGCGGGAAACCGCCCGGCTGGCTCTGACCAAGCTGATTCAGGATGGCCGCATTCATCCGACCCGGATTGAGGAAGTGGTCACGGAAACGCAGGCCGAAATGGAAAAACATATCTCGGAACTCGGCAAACAGGCAGTGCTGGATGCCGATGTGCAGATGCCGCACGAAAAACTGGTCTACCTACTTGGACGCCTTCGGTTCCGCACGAGTTACAGTCAAAACGTCCTCTCGCACTCGGTTGAGGTCGCACACCTGTGCGGGCTGATGGCTTCCGAACTTGGGCTGAATCCGGGATTGGCTCGCCGCTGTGGTTTACTCCATGATGTCGGTAAAGCTGCCGACCACGAGATGGAAGGTGGACATCCCAAGGTTGGCGCGGAATTGGCTAAGCGGTATGGCGAGACGAGTAAAGAGGTGCTTCATGCGATCGTCGGGCACCACGACGATGTGACAATCGATAACATCTACACCGTATTGGTTTCCGCCGCCGATGCGATCAGCGCCAGCCGCCCGGGTGCTCGCCGCGAGACATTGGAAAAATACGTCAAACGGTTGGAGGATCTGGAAGCGGTGGCGTGTGGGTTCCCCGAGGTGGAACAAGCCTATGCGATCCAGGCGGGGCGGGAGTTGCGCGTGATTGCGAACGCTCACAAGACATCGGATGCCGATGCGATTCGCGTCTGTCGGGATATCGCGCGGGCAATCGAGCAGCAACTCGATTACCCGGGCGAAATCAAGGTAACGGTCATTCGCGAAACCCGATCGGTGGATACGGCAAAGTAGAAACGCTTGCACTCGATATCCACCAGACGAACAGTTTAGCCACATGAAACGCTATGCAGCGAAGTTGCTCTTTCAGTTCCAGGTCACCGTTGACGGAGACGCTGGTAGGCGACGTCTTTGCGAGGAAAGAATCATCGTCCTCAAGGCCAAGTCCGCAGGGAAGGCACTTACACGAGCAAAACAAAAAGGCCGACTTGGCCAATACCGTTACACCAACAGCGACGGAAATCCGGTTGCGTTTCAGTTTCTCGGCGTCATGGAGTTACTTTGTCTGGACTCTGGCTGCGAGGAAGATGAGGTTTGGTACGAGATCACGCAACGCATTCTGCCCAAGGAACGGGCACATAGGTTCATACCACCTGAAAGTGCCCTGGAAGCCATCCGTAATGATGAGTGACCAGTTCGCTTATAGACGTATCAGTTGAAAGCCCACACATGCGTCTCCTCTTCCTCGGCGACATCGTTGGTTCCCCGGGTCTCTCGCTCGTGCGGCGAGCGGTGCCGCTGGTCCGCGCTAGCGAAAAACTCGATCTGGTCATCGTCAACGCCGAAAACACGGCGAACGGGGCTGGGATCACTCCTGGCCAATATCGCCAGTTGAGGAGTTCCGGCGTCGATGCCATCACACTCGGCGACCACATTTACAAGAAGTTCGATATCGCGGATATCCTCGCTGCTCCTCTCGAACCCATTGTCAAACCGGCTAACTTCCCATTTGTTGCTCCGGGAAAGGATCACTGCATCGTTTCCGCGCAAAACCAGAGCCGGGTAGCAGTGATCTCTCTCCTGGGCCGCACTTTTATGAAGCCTGTCGATTGCCCATTTTCGGCAGCCGATCGCGTTCTCGCATCGCTACCGCCCGATGCGAAAATCATCGTTGTGGACATCCATGCCGAAGCCACCGCCGACAAGTACCTGATGGCTCACTATCTCAATGGTCGCGTTACTGCTGTCCTCGGTACGCATACGCACGTTCCCACAGCCGATGAACAGCTTCTCAGCGGCGGTACTGCGTTCCACTGCGATGTGGGGATGTGCGGGGCATACGATGGTATCCTTGGCAGACGAACCGATCGCGTTCTTCCAACAGTAATCAGCTTCACGCCGCATCCATTCGATGTTGCTACAGGTGATGTGCGACTTGCCGGCGCGATTGTGGATGTGGATGAAACAACTGGGAAAGCCAAGGCAATACGGCGTGTGATGTGGCGAGAAGCCGAATTTCCAACGGAAGAAGGCAGATGAAGTCTTTGTGTCCAGGGGTGGAGTGAGCTACAGGCAAGCGAAACCCCTCGAAACAAACACGGCCTATTTCCTGTCTAGCTCTCCTTCTCGAACAATTCCTGCACAAAGGCATCGGCATCAAAAGGCTCCATGTCGTCAATCTGCTCTCCAAGGCCAACGAACTTCACCGGTAATCCTAGTTTCTGTTTGATCGCGAACACGGCACCGCCCTTTGCCGTGCCATCGAGTTTCGACAGGATGATGCCGGTACACTTCACGGATTTCGAGAACTGCTCGGCCTGCGTCAGTGCGTTCTGGCCCGTGGTGGCATCCATAACGAGCAGTACTTCGTGTGGTGCCCCGGATATTTGCTTTGCAACAACGCGGTGGATTTTTTCCAGTTCTTTCATTAGATGCGTTTGCGTGTGCAAGCGGCCAGCAGTATCGACGATGAGTACATCAAACTCGCGGGCTTTGGCTTTCTCGCAGGCATCGTGCGCGACTGCGGAAGGGTCAGCGCCCTGTCCTTGCTTCACTATCTCGCACCCAATCCGTCCAGCCCAAACAGTGAGTTGCTCGACAGCCGCAGCGCGGAACGTATCGCATGCCGCAACCAGAACTTTCTTCCCATCGTTCTGAAGCCGTTTTGCGAGCTTGGCGATCGAGGTTGTCTTACCGGATCCGTTCACTCCCGCGATCATCACGACGGTTGGGCCACTCGCGGCATACTGGAGCCCGGGTGTCTCGGTGTTGAGGAGTTCGCGCAACTGCTGTCGGACAAACACCTCGACCTCTCCACTGATCTCCTTGTCGCGGAACGCTTGCCGCACCTTCTCCACAATCACGCTTGTGGCCTGAGTGCCAACATCTGCAAGGTAGAGCCGTTTTTCAAGCTCATCGAGAAAAGCCTGATCGACTTTCCCCTTGCCGCGAAGCAGGTCGAACACGCCCGTAAATACGTTCTTGGTCTTTGCAAGCCCTGCCTTGATCTTGCTGAACAGCCGCCCAAGCATGCCTATTCCTCTGGAGTGGCTATCAATCCCTACATTGTACGGACAGCACACCAACTCCGCGTCGCCGCAATTCAAGCGATTATCTTCAGCCGAGTTTTAGGTCCGTTGACCATAACCTCACAGCCTTCTATCATCAACCTAATCGGCCGCTTGTAACGGCTTTGCCGGTTTTGAGTGCAGCCCCAAATCGAGATTTCCTCGAAGTTGGTGAGTGGGGGTGGGTTGGTTCTCGGAGTGCCTAGAGCGGGGCGATTCAATTCCAGATGTTTCAAGTGCCGAGTTGAACCACCGAAACGAGTGGAACCAATGAGTACGGAACAAAAAGACGCCGACCAGAATGCCCTGGCAGCCCGGTTGAGTGGCTTTTGGGATAATTTCAAACAGGGCAAGGTCATCAGTTACAAGTTGATGGCCGTCCTGCTGATTCTGGTGGCGACGATCGGTTCCACCTGGTACATCCTTACAGAACGTCGAAAGGCCAACTCGCAACGTTGGATGAGCCTTGAGGAAGCCAACTCAATCACGTCCCTTGAAGAGATTTCCAAGAATAATCCGAACACGATCCAGGATCGGCTCGCCCGACTACAAATCGCCCGGAACCAACTGGGTGTCGGGGGTATCGATCAATTGGGATCGTTCAATCCCGAGCAACGAAAAAAAGCTGTCGAGAACATCGAAAAGGCCCGGGACTCCCTGGGGAAGTTGCTGGAGGAATTCAAGGATGACCCGGTGCTCAAGGCCGAATGTCTCCTAGGGCTTGCGAAGGCCGAAGCAGCTCTGGTTCCGGTTCCAGCCAAGGAAGGACAGTTAACCGAGTTCAAAGGTAGCATCCCCAAGGTAGTCGAGTTGCTCGATCAACTCTCGGCAGTTGCCGCACCGGGAACCCCGTGGGCCACCGATTCCAAGAAGTTCGCGGACGCCCTGCGTGATCCGAATTCCGCTAGCACGCATGAGTTCTTCAGTGTGGAACAAGTTCTATTCAAGCCCCCATTTGGCGACTTGGGATCAGGAACAGGCACCGACCCATTTATGCCAGGATTCCCAACTCCCTCCGGTGGCCTGGGGAAATTCCCCAAAGGCTCCGAACCGTTCATTCCAGGCGTTCCAAACGATCCGCTTTCCCCTGCGGGCCTCCCGAAGGGCTCCGATCCTAAGACACCCGGGACTCCCACAGGAACTCCCACAGGACCAATCTCACCGGTTGGACCCCCCAAGGGCACAGACACACCAATGTCAGCGGGGCCAATAGCACCACCGCTACCGCCTGGAACACCTTCCAAGGGAATGGATCCCACGACACCAAAAGAACCAGTTGGTCCGATCGCGCCGCCACTAAAAGCTACCGATCCCAAGGCTCCAAATACTCCTCCGGTGCCTACACCTAAAGCTTCTGACCCCAAGGCTCCAAATACTCCACCCGCGCCTACGCCGCAAGCTCCGGACCCCAAGGCACCGATGGCTCCAACGCCTCCTGAAAAGAAGTAATGCATCCAATATGTCCGACGAATTGGATGATGACCTCGCTCCAGATCCTGCCGCGCTGACCCCGAGCGTTCGGTTTCGCGAACCACTCGACCTACTTGTAATGGTGAAGGCCGAGGGGATGCGGCTGGATCAATACGTTCACATGCACGTTGCAGACTTCAGCCGCTCGGAACTCCAAAAATCAATCGAGGCCGGTGGAATCACCGTCAACGGAAAGCCCAGCAAGCCGAGCTACAAGGTCCGCAAGAACGATCGGCTCCATGTCGAAATGCCCGAGCCGACCCACGATATCCCAATTCCAGAAAACATCCCGCTCGACATTCTTTACCAGGACGGCTGGCTTGCGGTCATCAATAAGCCGCACGATATGGTCGTTCACCCCGCGAAAGGCAATTGGTCTGGCACGCTCGTCAACGCACTTCAGTGGCATTTCCGCGAGCAATTGAGTAACGATAACGGACAACTTCGCGCTGGGATTGTTCACCGCCTCGACAAGGACACCAGCGGCGTTATTCTCGTTGCCAAGGACAATGCAACCCACCGCGAACTGGCCATGCAGTTTGAAACGCGCAAAGTGTTCAAGGAGTATATCGCGATTGTTGTCGGAGAACTGGATCGCGACTCGGACTACATCGAAGGTGCAATGAAGATGCACCCCCACGACCGCCTGCGAATGATTGTCTCTACCGATCCCGATGCGAAACATGCCCTGAGTTACTACGAGGTTTTGGAGCGTTTCCGGGGATTCACGCTCGTGAAAATACAACCCCGAACGGGGCGGACACACCAGATTCGCGTTCACTTGTTGCACGCTGGGTGCCCGGTGCTAGCCGATAAACTTTATGGCGGTCGCGATTCCATGAAGGCATACGAACTCGATTCAACTCTTCCCCGCGACCTGGATGATGTTCTTATCGGTCGGCAAGCGCTCCACGCTTTTCGTCTTCGCTTCCGTCATCCGCGAACGGATCAGTGGATCGAAGCCGAAGCTCCCTTCCCACCCGACATGCGGCGAGTCCTCGAATCGCTCCGCAAACATCGACCCGCACGTTGAGCCGACGAGCCGGAAGCATGAGCGACGTGCTTTACGAGCCGGAAGCGTGAGCGATGTGCTTTACGAGCCGGTGAGCGACGGTCATTCAAAAACCGTCGCTCACGCTTCCGGCTCGTTAGAGAATATCCCCTTGAACTTTTTGCTGAAGTTTGTGTCTTTCCCCCTAGCCACCGAGTGGTAAAGCGAGATCAAACCCAGTGCCATCCGAGCCGATCATGCCAACCTCGAACGAAATCCGACAGCAGTTCCTCGACTTCTTCTGCAAAAAGCATGGGCACACCAATATTCCCTCATCGCCCGTCGTGCCACTCAACGATCCCACATTGCTGTTCGCCAACGCCGGGATGAACCAGTTCAAACCCTACTTCCTCGGTACCGTGAAACCGCCAGTAACGCGAGTTGCTAATTCGCAGAAGTGCATCCGAGCTGGCGGCAAGCATAACGACCTCGACGATGTCGGCAAGGACACTTATCACCACACGTTTTTCGAGATGCTTGGCAACTGGAGTTTTGGCGATTACTTCAAGAAAGAAGCAATTGAATGGGCCTGGGAGTTACTCACCGGAGTGTGGGGCCTCGACAAAACTCGCCTGCACGTAACCGTCTTTGAAGGCGATCCCGAGGCCGGAATCCCGCGCGATGAGGAAGCTGCCGGGTTCTGGAAGGCCGTCGGAGTTCCCGAAAACCAAATCCATCTCGGAAATAAGAAGGATAACTTCTGGGAGATGGGTAACACCGGCCCCTGTGGTCCTTGCACCGAAGTTCACATCGACCGCACCCCCGACAAATCCGGCGGGAAGTTGGTGAATGCCGGGACGGACAAGGTTATCGAGATCTGGAATCTCGTTTTCATCCAGTTCAACCGCAACGAGGACCAAAGCCTGACGCCGCTGCCGGCCAAGCATGTCGATACTGGCATGGGCTTCGAGCGCATCTGCTCTGTTCTTCAGGGCAAGTCAAGCAATTACGATACGGATGTTTTCACACCCATCTTTGAGGCGATTCAGAAGGTCACGATTGCCGATCCCTACACCGGGATTCTCGATAACCTCAAAGACACAGCATACCGCGTAATTGGCGACCATATCAGGACGCTTACATTCGCTCTCACGGATGGAGCCGTCATTGGCAATATTGGCCGCGACTATGTCCTGAAGCGAATCCTTCGACGTGCGGAACGATATGGCGTTCAGGTTCTCTGTACAACGGAACCGTTCCTTCACAAACTTGTCCCCACAGTAGTCGAACTCTTCGGTTCTGCATTCCCCGAATTGAAGAAGAACCCGGAAAAGGTTCGCGAACAGATTCGCGACGAAGAGGAGAGTTTCTTCCGAACTCTGAAGCGGGGCATCACGTTGTTCAATCGGATTGCTACTGAGATGGAGAAGACCGGTCGAAAGGTGGTGAGTGGTGATGAGGCGTTCAAACTGCACGATACGCACGGAGTGCTTATCGACATCACGCAACAGATGGCCGCTGAACATGGACTGACTGTGGATATGGTCGGGTTCGAGGAAGTGATGAAGGGGGCGCAAGACAAGGCCAAGCAAGGCGGGAAGAAGTTCGCAATTGCAGCAGTGCAAGGCACTTTACCACCCACTGATGATGATCCCAAGTATCGGCCCGAACCGATCTCTGCCAAAGTGGTCGGGTGGGTGAAAGACAACACGGTCATCACAAGTGGCAAGCTCACAGCGGGCGAATCTGTTGCCTTATTGCTCGATCGCACTTGCTTCTACGGTGAGCAAGGGGGGCAAGTCGGAGATACAGGAACGATTCGCTCGGCGACTGGCGCGGACTTCGAGGTCGAAGACGCCCAGCGACTCGGAGAGAGCGTCTTACATGTGGGGACGCTCCACGAAGGTGAGTTGACCGTCGGCGATGCAGTCGAAGTAACGCAAACTATCACTACGCGGTTCGCAATCATGCGGAACCACACAGCAACGCACCTCCTGAATCTGGCTCTCAAACAGGTTCTTGGTTCTCATGTCGAGCAAAAGGGTTCACTTGTCGATCAGGAGAAAACTCGCTTCGATTTCAGCCACGATAAACCCGTGACGGCGGAGGAACTCCGCACCATCGAACAGCGCGTGAACCGGCAGATTGTCCAGAGTTTACCTGTCGCCGCTGTCACGATGCCTCTTTCCAAAGCAAAGGAAATACCCGGTGTGCGAGCAGTCTTTGGCGAGAAGTATCCGGACCCCGTTCGTGTGGTGATGATTGGGGCAGAAACACCCGACAAGGTGAATCTCGACAACTCGGTCGAATTCTGCGGCGGAACCCATGTTCCTCAGACGGGATTGATCGGCTACTTCAAGATTCTGTCCCACGAAGGAGTTGCCAAGGGTATCCGACGAATCACCGCCGTCACGGGAAAACCAGCCTACGATGAGATTCAAAATCGTAGTGCAATCGTGGATGAACTCACTGGCAGATTTCAGTGTCGAGTCGAGGAACTACCCGTCCGGGTGGAGGCACTTCAGGAGCAGGTGAAGAAACTCCAGGATCAATTCCAGAAGGGTGCGGCAGCGAACCTCGCCAGTGAACTCGACAAACTGATCGAGTCGGCCCCAGAGGTGAAAGGCGCGAAACTGCTCGTTGCGCAGTTGCCGAATGGAACAACAACCGAGGCTGTTCGCGGACAGATTGACCGCGTTCGTCAGAAATGCGGCTCGGCGTTCATCGTTTTCGGATGGATGGAGGAAGAAGGCAAAGTTCCACTGATTGCGGCAATAACGCCTGACTTGGTCAAGCGGGGACTCAAGGCCGGAGATGTGGTGAAACAGGTTGCAGCGGTCGTGGGCGGCAGCGGTGGGGGTAAGCCCGACCTGGCCCAGGCCGGCGGAAAAGATGCGACAAAACTCCCTCTCGCAATGAAGAAGGCCGAGGAACTCGGCCGGGCAATGCTCAGTTGAAAGAGGTTCGGTCAGAAACCTGAACCGCATCGGCCGAACCGATGCGGTTTCAGGATGCGTGACATTAGCCCTGGATGTTTGAGCCGACGAAGCTGAATACCTGGTTGGCATTCGAGCCAAGCGTGGTGATGGCGGCAATGCAGACCACGATGATCAGCGACAGCATGACGGCGTACTCAACTGCCGTCGGGCCATCTTCGTTCTTCAAAAAAGACACCACGCTCTTGGTAAGACTGCGCATCGGACTCTCCAAAATGATGAGTTTGTGACCCGGGCGAGAGTTTTGAGATGGGCGAAAGGCCCAGCAAGCTCGACGTTGCGGGTACCACGATGGTTCATAGGACAAACCAGATTGCAACAGGAAGAGTTGTGAGGATTATTCCGACATTGTTGGGCTGACTCGTCGGAAATTCTGACTGTCAGAAGTGAGGCATCTTTACCTGATAGGTCAGCCCTGATTCCCTGCCTCTCAAATAGTACAGGAATAATTTGCTTATAGGCTGAAAAACGTCACCCATCAGTAGTTTTGGTATGCCATCACGCGAGATGTCTTCCACAATTCACTACCCACGCCCCAAACCTCAACCTGCCTGTGTTTTGGCACGCTTGGCAACACGAACAGACTTCCGCGGAGCCTTCGCAGCATGATCGCTAAACTCAATCAGTTGGAGGCGTTTGCGGATGCCATCCGCGTACTGGTCCGACAATTCCACACCGAGGAACCTCCGCTCGAGTTTCTTGGCCACAGCCAGTGTCGTTCCGCTTCCCGCAAAGGGATCGATCACGAGATCTTTCGGATTTGATGCGACACGGACGATCCGCTCCAGGACTCCTTCAGGCATCTGGCAGGGATGATCGGTTCGTTCCCGAAACGTGCCACAGACCCGCGACACAAACCACGTATCCTGATCGGCCCGGAAATGATCGGTACTCTCTTGGGGGCGGAGTACCCAGGTATCATCGGGAAGTTTGCCAACTGGGTTCGCTCGGCGGTCGGCGTAGGTCGTCATGCGGGCGGAAGGCACACGCACCTCGTCCGGATTGAATGTGTACTGTTTTGGATCGCGAACATAGTAAAAGATGTGAGCATGCGATCTGTTGAACTTTTTGGTGCAATTGACCCCGAAAGTATAGTGCCAGACAATCCAGTTCCGCAGGGTCAGACCCATCGCATCGAGACGGACCTTATGTTCGGCCGCGAACTCATCTCCAATCGCCAGAAAGAAAGCTCCCGTTGGACTCAACACACGCATTGTTTGAGCGAGCCACCGATCGGTCCAGGCGAGATACTCCTCCTTCGCGCGGCGATCATCATAAACATCGTACTCGTAGCCGATGTTGAATGGTGGATCGGCGAAGACCAAGTTCGCGCACCCCGCGGGAAGTCCTGCCAAAACCTCCAGGCAGTCACCGGTGATAACTTCATCGTGAACCATATTTCCGCTCGGCTCCATGCAATCGCGTTTCCTTCGCGCTGCGGCAATATGGCATATCCATCAAAAAAGCGCAATAGGACTTTTCCAAAGAATTCAAAAAGAGAAATAACAAGAAAAAGCAGGTCCATCAGACCTGCTCCTGAGGCTAGATGGCCTAGCTCCACGGAATTGCATTTACCGCCTCGTGGGTACTGATCAGGAGCAGGAACCGACTTCCATTCGATTGCCTTATAGCTGGTCTATTTATGCTTGCTTATTTTAGATTCAATAAGAACTGTACTTGTCTAAATATTAGACTATTTTGTCAAGATTACGCTTTTGTGCCTACCTACCGACGTGTGATGCGTGTTGCTCGAAGTGTTGAAGAGTTGGAACGACAGGTGTTCGACAGCGATGTTGTGTAACCCTTTACGAACGAATACGCCGCGAGCAGTGAGAAGCACTTTTCGCGGCGTATTCGTTTCAAATGGGTTGCAGAGGAGCTGAAACCTCAAGACTCATCGCTTGATTTTCTGTTCATCGACGACAAGTTCGTAGCCTCCGCCCCGTTGTGTCACCCGAAATATCGTTTCTTCGATATCTTCTGCACGGCGGTTGCGATAATTCGTCTCTTTGCTGGAAAGCTCTTCTTCGATTTTCTTGGGGAAGAAGGCCCAGAATGACTTCGGAGAGATGTCGAGGTGAAGGGTCCGCGCCACGGATCGAACGGCTTCCGGTCGCGAGTCGCTGAATTTGATCTTATCGGCCAGTCTCTTCATATCATCGTCGGAAGCAGTTTTCTGGACATCTGGTTTGCTGATATCAGCGATGAGAATACACTTGTCGGAATCGGGGAGTGGAACGAGGATCTCTGCCCCCAATGACTTGAGTTGGTCCAGGTAATCCTGGCCATCCCTTACCTTGAAACGCAGCACCCACCGCATATTCCGGCCAAACGTCGAATCCGCGCCTGTTCCACCCGGCCCCTTTCCTTTTGAGCCATCGAAACCGCTGCCCTTTTCCGCACCCGCACCCTGACGGGCACCCAGGAGTTTCTTCCGTACACTCTCCTCGAGGCCGGCATAAGCCGCCGCGTTCGCATCGGAGATCGGCAAATTACCAGTCGGATCGAGATACTTGATCGTTTGTTTCACCTCATTGACATCGGGAAGCTTCGTTGGGTCCAAAAGCGATTCCTGAAGAAACTTTGTCGCATCCCCATCAGCCTTGATAAAAGGATCTTCCTCGCCCCCTGATCCCGCTGACCCCTCACCAGCCTCATCCAGTCCCGTGAGATTGACGAGTTTCACGGGCACGCCCGACTTATCTTCTCCGATGCCGATAAGGTAAAACACGCCAAATATGATCACTACACCCACGAAAACGTGAATGAGAACCGCCGAAACAAGCGAAATCGGAAACTCCAACCGCTTGTTGTACATCTCATCGAAGCTTTCTTCCGACGGTCCTTCCACGACCGTTGAAGACTTGTCCAAGTCTTCGTTCGTTTTGGTGTTCGAGCTTGGCTTCGGAGCGATGGGAGCTGGCATTGGAGCAGCCTCACAGACAGGATGAAGTTCTAATAGTATAACCTATCTCGCGCGCGTTCGTTTGGGAAGCACAATCAGGAGTTCGCGTTGAGCGACCGCGTTCACGGGGCGCAGGCCGAACAACCTGTATGAAAAACTCCATGATGATTCGCGGGAATTGAGCCTGCCCTTGGCCTCTGCCTTGGGGTTCATAAGTTATTCGGAGTTTGCGCTGGACCTGTTCCGCCCGCGCTGCCTGACACTGGTGGATGACACCCCACAATGCCGAAGCGAACCGATCTCAAAAAAATCCTCTTGATTGGCTCCGGCCCGATCATCATCGGGCAGGCTTGCGAGTTTGACTACTCTGGTACGCAAGCTTGCAAAGCGCTGCGCGAAGAGGGATACACAGTCGTACTGGTCAATTCAAATCCAGCGACAATCATGACGGACCCGGAGACCGCCGACCGCACTTACATCGAGCCAATCACCTGGCAGGTCGTCGAGAAAATCATTGCCAAGGAGCGCCCCGATGCCCTTCTGCCGACACTCGGAGGACAGACGGGACTGAATACCGCAATGGATTTGTGGAAGCACGGTGTTTTGAAACGATATGGGGTCGAAATGATCGGTGCCAAAGCCGATGTGATCGACAAGGCTGAAGACCGTCAAAAATTCAAAGATGCAATGATCAAAATCGGGATCGATGTCCCCAAGTCGGTGGTTGTCCGCTCGCTCGCGCAGGCGCTGGAGTCGGTCGAGGAAGTGGGTTTGCCTTGCGTTCTGCGGCCCAGTTTCACAATGGGTGGAAGCGGTGGTGGAATCGCTTACAACCGCGAGGAATTTGCCCAGCTTATCACCAACGGGCTCCAACTCAGCCCGGTTGGGGAGGTGCTGGTCGAGGAGTCGGTTATTGGTTGGAAAGAGTTTGAACTGGAAGTGATGCGCGACCACGCCGACAACGTTGTTATCATCTGTTCGATCGAGAATCTGGACCCGATGGGCGTCCACACGGGCGACAGCATCACCGTTGCACCAGCTCAGACGCTCTCCGACAGGGAATACCAGCGGATGCGCGATGCAGCCAAGAAGATCATTCGCGAGATCGGGGTCGAGACGGGCGGCTCTAATATTCAGTTTGCCATTAACCCACTCGATGGGCGAATGATTGCCATCGAGATGAACCCGCGCGTCAGTCGATCCTCTGCACTCGCATCGAAGGCCACGGGATTTCCGATTGCCAAGATCGCCGCGAAGCTGGCGGTTGGATATACGCTCGATGAACTCCGAAACGACATCACACGCGAAACCCCAGCGAGTTTTGAACCTACAATCGATTACGTCGTGACAAAGGTGCCTCGATTTGCCTTCGAGAAATTCCCAGAAGCAAACACGACTCTGACGACCCAGATGAAGTCGGTGGGCGAGACAATGGCGATCGGGCGGAGCTTCAAGGAGTCGCTCCAGAAGGCGTTACGGGGTCTGGAAGTGAACCGCTTCGGGATTGGGTCGGATCGGAAAGATCGGTGGGGGACACCTCTGCAACCACTCTACGAGGAAATCACGCACAAACTGGCGAGTCCCAACGCGGAGCGAATCTGGTATCTCCGTTACGCGCTAAAGTCCGGCATGGGGATTGAGGATATCCAGGCGCGAACCAAAATTGATCGGTGGTTCTTGGAGGCGATCAAAGAACTCGTCGATATCGAGAATGAACTCAAGGAATGTGGATCGCTGGAGAAAGCCAAACCGGAGCTGATTCTCAAAGCCAAACAAAACGGGTTTTCGGACCGACAACTCGCGACCTTGTGGAACTGTTTGACGATGGATGTTCGCAGCGTGCGGATGAGCTACGGGATCGCTGCGGTGTTCAAGTCGGTCGATACGTGTGCCGCGGAGTTCGAGGCTTATACCCCTTATTATTACTCGACCTACGAAGTCGGAACTCAAGGCGAGGGGCAAGACGCACATCAGGATGGGGATGCAGCCACTCCTTTTATTCTTTCCCCTGGGGAAGATGAAATCCGCGCTGCCACGGACAAACCACGCATCATGATTCTCGGAGGTGGTCCCAATCGAATTGGCCAGGGAATCGAGTTTGACTACTGCTGCGTGCAGGCCGCGTTTGCTCTGCGTGCCAACGGATACGAAGTCATCATGGTCAACTCCAACCCGGAGACCGTGAGTACCGACTACGACACTTCGGATCACCTCTTCTTCGAGCCACTCACCGTCGAAGATGTTCTCAACATCCACGACAAGATGAAACCGCAGGGTGCCATCGTGCAGTTTGGCGGTCAAACCCCTCTCAATCTCGCGAAGCCACTGGAGGCAGCGGGGGTTCATATTATTGGCACCAGTGTCGATTCCATTGACATTGCGGAGAACCGGGAGCGGTTCGCCAAGCTCATCACGGAACTTGAACTACGACAACCAGCAAACGGCACGGCGGTTGATGCCGCGCAAGCCATCCGCATTGCCAGGAGAATTGGCTTTCCCGTCCTTGTTCGACCAAGCTTTGTTCTTGGCGGGCGGGACATGAAGATCGTCTACAACGAGCCGGATCTGATGGCGTACATGACGCGGGTTGAACCCGATCTGTCCGCCTCCAGCCCGGTGTTGATCGACAAATTTCTCGAGAACGCGACCGAGGTGGATGTCGATTGCCTGAGCGATGGCAACCGGACTGTGATTGGTGGGGTCATGCAGCACATCGAGGAGGCCGGTATCCATTCGGGAGACTCCGCATGCGTAATTCCGCCTTATTCACTTTCACCACAGGTATTGGATGAGATCAAGGTGCAGGCTCGGAAACTAGCCGCGGCTCTGAACGTGAAGGGGTTGATGAACATCCAGTTCGCTGTTCCCGCACCCCTTCCGGATGGGTCGTCCGAGGTATACATTCTGGAAGCCAATCCGCGTGCCAGCCGGACGATTCCGTTTGTGTCCAAAGCCACGGGAATCCAACTGGCTCGCCTCGCGGCACTGGTCATGGTGGGAAAGACGCTCGATGAGCTTGGAGTCGCGGATGAAGTGATCCCCACACACTACTCAATCAAGGAGAGCGTCTTCCCGTTCAACAAATTCCCGGGTGTGGACATCATCCTTGGCCCCGAGATGAAATCCACCGGCGAGGTGATGGGGATCGATGACAGTCTGGCAATGGCGTTCGCAAAGTCTCAAATGGCGGCGAGTTCGCCTCTTCCCGCCAGTGGAACGATTTTTGTCTCGGTCTCCGATCACGACAAGGAGGCTTTGATCCCGATTGCCCGGAGCTTCGCAGAGATGGGGTTCCGGCTGATTGCCACGCGTGGAACTGCCCGACATCTGATGAGTCGCGGCATCAAGGTGGATGATGTGCCTAAAATCGCGGAGGGTCGGCCTAACTTGATCGATTTAATGAAGAATGGTCAGATTGCCATGATTATCAACACACCAAGCGGTCGAGGGAGTTCGCCCGACGAAGGGAAAATTCGGGCAGGAGCTGTCGCGAATCGCGTAACGTGCATCACGACACTTTCAGCCGCACATGCAGCGGTCGAAGCATGTCGTGCGCTCAAGGAACGGGAGATGACCGTCATTCCGCTCCAGGAGCGATTCCCCAAGAAAACCTAATCTTTGCAAGAGACAGGAAGCAGAAAACCTCCCATTTTACAACCAGCCAACACTTGGGGAACATCGCATTTCACGCGGCAACTGGCACCCGGCAAACCGGCATACTAACTGTCTCAATCCCGTGTAGCAGCCCTCGCATATGCTTGCAACGATATGCGTTTTGGGATTCTCCGCGATAGACCGAGTCTGGGCAGCAGCAATGCCAGCGCAAGTTCCCTTCTTCGGTTCTCTCCAGGGCGATTTGGTACTCCTCCCGTCCCCCAATGACTGCCCAGGTGGCTACGCAGCCTGTTTCGGCAGGGTCCGGGCTTCGGTAAGTGATGCGGAAGTGGTATGGACTGGGAGTTTGCTTCCGATCCGGGCCTGGGAGGATAAGGGTCAGGAGGGTGTTTGAGGGTTTTGTGTGTTGTGTGAGCATGGTTGTGAGGGGGTTGGTGTTGGTATGTGCATTTTACCACTCCCCAGGCTCCTGCTGGATGTCGGTAGGTTGCTCGGATGGTACATTTCCCCTATCGCTAGCGTGCGGTCAGCCTGACCCAGGCACTCATTATTACTGGTTTCCCAAACGAGTTCTCAACATGTCTGATCTGCCTCTACCGACCGATCCACAATCCCGGAAGGCTGCGATTCGGGAGCAAGCAAGGAAAAACCGGATCGCACAGAAAAACAAGGATGAAGTTAGCCGGCTGATCTGCGCCAAGTTCACCTCGCTTCCTGCTTACATCGCCGCGAAAACTGTGATGTGGTATGTCGATGCGGGAAGCGAAGTTCGCACCCGCCACACGCTCCCCGCAGCTCTGGGCGACGGGAAGAAAGTCATCGTACCCTGGTGTGTGGTTGAAACAAATCAGCTCGAACTGTTCCTGCTGGAAGACATGAGTGAACTCGTCGAGGGCGCATACAAGATTATGGAACCAAAGGCTGAACTCCGCGATCTGCCATCGAAGAAAGTGAAGTCCGAAGAACTCGATCTGGTGATGGTTCCAGGGACGGCGTTCGACCCGCGCGGCGGACGGATGGGACAAGGAAAGGGTTACTACGATCGTCTCCTGTCGAATACGCGCAATGATGCCCCACTGGTTGGCATGGCCTTCGATTGCCAACTCTTCGATGAGATCCCTGTTGCATCGCACGATGTATTCATGGATATCGTTCTCACGGAATCGCGAGAATTCATCGGCCGCGGTCGTAAGGGATAAAGTGCGATCGGAGTGTCTGGTGAGAACTTCTCCTGTCGCTGACGGCTTTCGTACTTAAACTTCCAAACAGCACCGATTCGCTCGTAACTCAACACGAGTCCTTGCGTTCTATCGCTTCGTTGCGTAGAGTGGCGATACCCGCCATCCCTCATCCCACCCGAGGGTCATTTGATGTCCCTACCTTCGTCCTGTCCCGGTCCTCGCATCTCCCGACGCGAGATGATTCAGGCAGGAGCTGTTTCGTATTTCGGGCTCAACCTGCCGCGATTGCTCAAGGCCGATGAATCCCGCAAGTCAACCGCTTCCGCAGCCCACGCCGATGCTTGCATCCTGATTTATCTCAATGGCGGCCCAAGCCACCTCGATATGTGGGATCTGAAGCCGGATGCACCCCCGGAAATTCGGGGGGAGTTCAAACCGATCCCGACCAGTGTACCCGGCGTGTTCTTTGGCGAACACCTTCCAAAGTTCGCCCGCCAGATGCATCGCTGCACGCTCATCCGCTCCGCGCACCATAGCGTGAATAACGCGCACGCGGCCGCTGTGTACTGCGCTCTCACCGGGCACGACCGCGGCGAAATCGGCGGTGGTGCCCGCCCCGATGATTACCCCGCAATCGGATCGGTTGTTGGGATGCACCGCCCACCGCAAAACGCAGTCGTGCCGCATGTGATGCTGCCTTACGTCACCAAGGAAGGAGCGGGAGGACCACCACAACCCGGGTTCTATGGCGGCTGGCTCGGCAAACCGCGAGACCCGCTCATTATCTTGCGCGATCCGAACGCAGCGGATTTCGCGTTGCCGGAACTGGCTCTTGGGCCAGACATCGATCCCACCCGATTCGATGCACGAAAACTATTGGCTGCGAAACTCGGCTCGCCGGCCACCGACCGCACGTTGCAAGATGCCGATGGAATCCGCGTCAAAGCATACGATCTGCTTACCTCGCAGGCAATGCGGGAAGCCGTGCGAATCGACCGTGAGCCAGCGAAGGTACGCGATTCCTATGGACGCAACATTTATGGCCAGAGCGTGCTGCTTGCTCGCCGGATGATCGAAGCTGGGACTCGAGTTGCCTGCATCTCGTGGGCACCCGATGCCAACGCGACGTGGGATACGCACGGCAACAATTTTACGAAACTCAAGGGGGAGCTTCTGCCGCAACTCGATTCAGCGGTCTCGACACTTCTCGATGACCTTTCCGATCGCGGAATGCTGGAGCGAACTCTCGTGGTCGTCATGGGGGATTTCGGTCGCACGCCGAAGATCAACACAAGCGGTGGTGGGCGCGACCACTGGAACTTCTGTTACTCGCTCGTGATGGCAGGCGGTGGTATGAAGGCCGGATACGTCCATGGGGCAAGCGACAAAATTGGCGCGAAGCCAAGCCGCAACCCCGTGACCCCAGCTGATGTGGTGGCCACTGTCTACAACTGCCTCGGCGTGCCGCACGATCTGGAACTGCGAGATAGGCTCCAACGACCGTTCACGCTGGTTCCGTGGGGCAGTCCAATCAGCGAGATTATTGCGTGACGACAAAGTCGCTTGCGTTCTCAGCGGCAGGCCGCACCGAGGCGAGGGGTTCCGCGTGGAAGAATAGTTTGTGGAGGTGACATGTGAACGATCAATACTTGACGATGACCGAGATCGAAGCCAAGTTCCCCAATCAGTGGGTACTCATCGACAAGCCGAAGACCACCAAGTATCAGGAGGTACTTGGTGGATACGTCATCTATCACGGATCGGACAAACTCGCGCTCAACGACGTCGTGAAGCAACTGCCGACTCCATTCGAGATCGCCGTTGAGTACACGGGACCGCTGGTCGAAGACGACGAGGTTCTCCTGTTGAACGTGGATTGGTTTGAATGACACTCACCTTCGACCCGAACGGGCGGGTGGTAGCTGTCCGGGTCTATCTTGCTGGCCCGCGTGGGGGCGAATACTTCAGATTCGCAGTTGATACAGCCGCAACGCGGTCTGCTGTGAGTGCTTTGGTTCTTGAACAGTTGGGTTACTCGGCATCTCATCGTCGTGGACAATATCAGGTCCGCACCGGAAGTGGAGGAACTCGAACGGGATTGGTTACCATCCAACGGTTTGCCGCGTTTGGTCGTATTCGCGACGATTTCCCAGTCCTGTGGCTCCCACTTCCACCAGCCTTCGCGGATCGATGGCCTCATTGGGCTCGACTTCTTCCGTGATCTGGTCCTTACCATCGACTTTCTTCGTGGCCGCATCTCGCTCAACCAGCACCAAAGCTGGTGGCAATTCTGGCGGTGAGGCGGGCACAGGACTCATCGCGATTTATCATTTCTCACTCTGGAATTGGGTTCGCCGGTAGAGGGCGACCCGGCTTCATGTCGAAGGTATCGATCTGGCTTGCCCCGCTGTTCATCCAAAGAAGAATACACACATTTTGTTTTTGCCAAATAGCCCGTCAGTGTTCTGTGTGGATCAGTTCTAAACTGTCAGTCTCAACGCCTGTAAATATTCATGATGTTGTGAACACCATTTCCTTTTGCCGCATCGAGGATGGCTGTCTCAATTCCCCAGGGCACATCCTTATCGATGTCGAGAACCATCTCCCTGCGTCCGGTTGAGTTGATGATCTGCTTCATTTTCCCAGCGATCTGATCCACAGGGGTTTCCTCTTTCTCGATCCGAACCACAACCTTTTCGCCATCCATTTTGGCAGAGACAACGAAAACCTTGTCTTTGATGTCCTTAAATTGCACGGTGGTCGGCCCCTTCTGGTCGGGGTTATCTTCTGGAATGTCGATGGCGCGTTCGAGAGAAGCATACGTGATTGTGAGGATGAAGAAAATCAAGAGGACAAGGCAGACATCGATCAGGGGGTTCATATCGAGGGTGGTTTCGTCCGCCGCTTCTGGCTTCGGCTCTTCTATGTCCGCTGCGACTTCCGCGAAGGTGGGGTGAGTTTCTATCGATTGCCAGGTTGTGTCCGTCGGTCCTTTGACTTCATCGGTCGGATGCCAGTTTCCATCGCGCAGGCCTATGAGTACTTCGGCTGCTGACGGGACACTGATCGCAGTCGGGGAACCTTCCTGACGGACAAGCCACGCAGACATGTGAACCTCGGCGGAGTGGTAATCGGGGCTTGCATGACATCAGAAACCCGACGAGCCATCATCGAACTTCTATTTTTGTTGGGGAGCTTCAATTACGGTCGCGGTGAATGAATTGATCTGATTCTTCTTCATCTTACCCTCAAGCTCCCGCCGGAGTTCGTATACCCGTTCTCGGGGCAAGTCCTTTCGGCATGCGATCCGGACTTCGGGAGGGCGTGGAGCGTTGGCGAGCAGTTCTTCGAGCGCCTTGATGGCATCTTCAGGTTTGGTCAGCATGTTGTGACTGGGCAAAGGAGCTGCCTGACCCTGCCGCACAGCGTAGAAGACCGTGAATTCGTCTTTCTTGTCGATGTCGATGGTGATGGCTTCGGGGTCGTTGCTGAGTTGCCCAGCGTAGCGCATTTCCGGCACATCCACCGGAGCAAGGGCACCAGCGGCCCGCATGAGAATGAAAAAAACCAGGAGGACCATGCTAACGTCGATGAGCGGGATCATATCTACGTCATCGTCTTCCTCGCTAGCCGGACGGCGGAAGGAAACCTCCTCGGCCTCAGGTAATTCCACTGAAGTTGGAGCCGCGGCGGCGGCAGTCCCGACTGACTCGGTCATCGGTGAGACGTCAGCGGGAACAACAACCTGCGGTGACTGATGAGGAACATAATCAGCGAGCAGTTCGTAAGCACCAACGGCAACCCAGGGAACATTAGTCCCTGCTGGTCGCACCATATCTGCGACTGCAAGGCGACCCTCCTGAGCCCAGTCTGCCACGACACTGTATGGCACGGCCTTATAGACCGTGTTGGCCGCGACAAACCAGACATCGAATGCTTTGGGTGCCTTGCTCACATCTATCCCTATTTCAGAATGTCATTACAATTGCAGGCGATCGAGTTGACACTGAAGCACATATCAGCCCCGTCTGGCACTTTTGCCTTTGGGCTTCTTGTCGTCCTGCCCTTCCTCCTCATCCAAATCCATTGGCTCATCGAGTAACTTGGGATCCTTTTTGTAATTCGTGACGAGTGTGATGAGCTTGTGGGAGGCAACCTTGATCTTCACCTCAAAACGGCTGATCCATTCTTTGAAGAGTACGTGGCTGAACACAAGGGGAATGGCGGTGAATAGACCCATTGCCGTGGCAAAAAGGGCAAGACCGATCTTGGAAGAGTGTCCCGCGACGCCCTTTACATTTCCCTTAGTTGTTTCCTCTCCAATGGCATTGAACGTGTTAATCATCGATATGACGGTGAATAACAGTCCGACCATTGTTGCAATCTTGGCGATGGCGAGAATCGGCGCAAGTAGGAAATGAAGCCGAGGCAACACTTCGAGTTCGGCTTCCATGCCGATGCTTCGGCGCATTGCTGAGGCACCCTGTTCGGAAGCCTCCAACCCAGCTATGAACAGACGGCTGGGAATGAGACCTTTCTCGTCTTTGCACAATGCAACTGCTCCTTTGATCCCGTTCTTGCGGAGTGTTTGCTGAAACACCGGAAGGAATTCATCCATGTCCGTCTTCGCGGTCAGATTCAACAGGAATCGCCAGATGACAAGCGATCCGGCAATCAGCGACATGATGACCAGTGGGGTTGCGAAATACCACTCATCGATAAAGAATCCCTTGACCGCGTTCATTCGAAACTCTCAGAGGCTTGCGGGCGTGTTCGGGGTAAGGGTGAGCAGCAAGCGAGCGGTGTTGACAATCGCATCGTTCCGACAGCGATGCCGACAACCGTTTGGGCGTTGACTCAACGGTCAACCGTATTGCTACTTCGCCCGACGACATACCTCTAGCATTATCGATCCTGAAGCCGAGAGCAAGAAAACCATGGCAAGTTCATCGGCAATCGCAGTTCACCTCCCGCGGAATCGATATCCTTTCTTCGATTGATGCAGAACTGCCTGGGCAGCGTAGTAACCGCACATGCCGTGGACACCTCCGCCAGGAGGTGTGGAGGACGAGCAGAGGAAAAGCCCGGGGCACGGAGTTGTGTAAGGGTTCAATCGCATAACTGGGCGTGTGAAAAGCTGCCACCAGTCGGCAACGCCACCGGTGATATCGCCGCCAATGTAATTCGCGTTGTGGCGTTGCATGGCATCGGGCCCCATCGCATGTCGGGCCAGGATCAGATCGCGGAAACCAGGAGCAAACCGCTCAACCTGTTGCTCGATTTTAACGGTCATGTCGATTTTTGAGCCGTTGGGGACGTGGCAGTATGCCCAGGCTGTGTGTTTCCCAACCGGTGCGCGTGTCGGATCGAAGATGCTGGGTTGTGCGAGAAGGACGAAAGGTCGTTCGATGTGTTCTCCGCGCCATGCTGCACGCTCTGACGCGGCAACTTCCTCCAGAGTGCCGCCAATGTGGATGGTTCCAGCTCGGCGACAGCCTTCCGCACGCCAGGGGATGGGACTGGAAAGAGCCCAGTCGAGCTTGAACACTCCAGGGCCATAGCGGTAATCGGCAAGCTCGCGTCGATAACGGCCAGGCAGACGATGTCCGGCAATTGCGATGATCTGGCGCGGGGTGAGATCGAGTAGTACAGCGCGAGCAGGGGGGAGATGGTCCACCGAATCCACGCGGCAACCTGTCTCGATCGTGCCGCCAAGACTTCGGAAGTATGAAGCCAAGGCATTTGCAATCTGCTGCGAGCCCCCCCGTGGGAAAGGCCAACCCACGGCATGCCCTGCCAATCCGAGCATAACCGTAATCGCGGCTGCGGGCGATTGTTCCAAAGGGAGTACGGAGTGGGCTCCAAGCCCGGCAATCAAGGCACGTGCAGGCTCAGAACTGAAGTAGTGGTTGGCGAGACCTTGGCAGGAACGGATGGCTCGAAAACCAAATCGAAGGGCGGCGATCGGTCGTCGGGGCAGTCGGAAGGGACCGAGCAAATCCTCGAACAATCCGCCGGCGCTTGGTAGGAGTGAACCAAAGAGTCTGTAATAACCTTGAGCATCCTGTCCGAGTCCCTCGGCAGTTCGTTCGAGCGACTGTTCGAGAACGGCAGCGGTTCCATCATTCAAGGGGTGAGCCAGGGGAGAATCAGGCTGAACCCACCGCAAGCCGTGATCGGTGAGTGGAAGGGTCTTGAAAAATGGTGACGCGAGGGCCATCGGGTGTACGGCCGAGCAAACATCGTGGATGAATCCTGGAAGTGTAAGTTCCATTGACCGCGTCCCGCCGCCAATGGTTTCGGCTGCTTCAAGAACGAGTACCGTAAGGTTTGCCTTGGCCAGCGCAACTGCTGCCGCCAGACCGTTGGGACCAGAACCAACAACGATTGCATCGAGGCGAGGATTGTTCATCTGAGGAAAGCTGGGGAGAGTGGCATCACAAGTAATTCAGGACGTTATAGCTCCGATCCGCGGTTCCGGATGGAAGTGGGAAACTGCGACGGTCAGAGAAGCTGCTCTATGCGGAAATCGCTAACAGTTGGTAGCACCCTCCGGATATAGCCTTAAAACACAAGCAATGAGAACAGCAATTTGGAAATGTGAGTCTTTTTCCCTTGCATCGATGTTCACTAGCAACAAAAATCATTTCGTGCCTCCAAAACCCTCAATGCGTGCCCAAAATTTCCGAGGTGTCCCGATGTCGCGGCTGTGTTTGCTCGCCCTCCTTGGCGCGATGTTCGTTCTTGCTGGCGGTCTCGTTGGACAGGAAGCCAAGAAGGATGATCCGAAGAAGGACGATCCACCTGCTAAAGTGAAGGGAAAACTGCCCCAATACTGGGGCAAGATAGGACTTAGCGATGCGCAAAAACAAACGATTTACACAATCCAGGGGAAGTACGGAACCGAAATCGATAAGCTGAAAGCCAAGATCGAAGAACTGGAGACAACCCGCGACAAAGAGATGAAAGCCGTACTGACCGACGACCAGAAGAAGGCGCTTCAGGCTGCACTTCTGGGCAAGGATAAATGACTCCAACTTCCCGGAGGTCCACCCATAAATGGGTGGATCTTTTTGCTTTTCGACTACCACTTCTCACTAACACAATTGATATGGGTCTCGACCGCACAATCCGATTTTCAACAGTTGAGACTCCGAACTGGGAAGCAATCCAGACAGAACTCGCACGGGTTGGTGAGTCTCCACTGTTGCGAATGATCGATGGCCTTCCTGCCTTCCCAGACGAGATCCCAGAGGCCGGTTGGAAGGAACTACGACTGGGGATGTCGGCGGGGATGGTTACCATTCGCCGCGGTTTAGGTTTGCTGACTTGCGTGATCTGGGGTAGCGGCGACGATGCACTTCAATTGGCCTGGTCCAAAGTTATCTGGGCCTGTGCAACTGCTGGTTCCGGACTAATCGATACACCATCTGGCCCTGTATCTCCTACCGAATTCGCGAGTTCGAGTGGGTTTTCCCCCTAAGCCTTCGGCATGGAGTGTGTACTGACGAGTCGTCATGATTTTGAACTCGGTTTTCGGTCCAGTTTACGGTATTCCTTGGCAAATTCGGTTACCTCGATGGCTTGGTTCGCAGCAATGTCGTGGAAAATCTGCTTCGTTCGGCTCGTCGGCCAGTCGATTTCCAGAATGGCGATCCGGTTCGCTTGACCCAGACCGATGGTCTGTTCCAGCGGGTTGCCCCCGAAGCTGCTTCCCGAGGAAACATGTCGGTGGACAGTCAATGGGTCGGAACCCGCGGTGACCACCTTGATCCGGGCACCGATGGCAGACCGATTGGTTTTCTTGCCTACGAGTTTTACTGTCAGCCAGTTGTTAGCATGGCCAGGATTCTGGAAGAGGATGTTGTGGTACTTGTCCCCGTTCGCGACACCACCCATCTGAATGAATACGTCGATGTTGCCGGTTTGGCGCAGGTCGCCACAGGCCACTCCGTGTCCCTTCTGGAGGTGCCCCGTCCCACTGGAGCCGGTGACCTCAGCGAAGCGCTTGCCGGCGACGTTCTTGAACATGCGGTTGGGAACCAGCATGGCCAGATCCGGGTCGCCCGTGCCGAGGTAGAAGTCCAGAAAACCATCGTTGTCGAAGTCGCCGTAGTTGCTTCCCATTGATGCGAAGACCATGTCAAGGCCTACCTCAGCCGTCACATCTCGGAATCCCTTGCCCCCCATGTTGCGATAGAGTTTGTTGGTATCAGGCCGGTTGTGCGGACGGCCCTGGAGACCCTTGATCACATCCTCCAGGGTGCGGTCGTAGGAGGTTGCGAAGATGTCGAGCCAGCCATCGTTGTCGTAATCCCAGGCCCAGCAGGAAAACCCAACTGTCGGGCCGTGTATGCCCATTGCGCGGGATACCTCAGTAAAGGTGCCATCGCCGTTGTTGTGGAATAGTTGTGACGGTGCGCCCCCCGAGTTGCAAATGAACAGATCCGGCCAGCCATCGTTGTCGTAGTCGATCCAGGTGGCACCCTTGGCGCAGCGTCCATCCCAGCGCAATCCAGCCGCCGCAGCCACCTCTTTGAACTTGCCATTGCCCTGGTTGTGGTACAGACGGTTCGGCTGGCGTTCACAGCAGATAAATAGATCGAGGAAGCCATCGTTGTCGTAATCGGCCCAGACAGCGCAAGGTGAATTTACCGGGTCGAGCAACCCGGCCTCTTCGGTGACATCAGTGAAGATACCTTGGCCATTGTTCTTCAACAGGCTCGGACGGATCGGCGAGTTCAGCCAGGCACCACGAACGACGAAAATATCCAGGTTGCCATCGTTGTCGTAGTCCGCCTGCACGCAGTTGAAACCGCCGAGTTGGCCGCCCAGTCCGGCCTTCTCCGTCCGGTCTTCAAACGTGCCGTCTCCCTTGTTGTGGTAGTAGGACATGGGTTCGGTGAGATCCCGGGTGGTGACAACGAGGTCGAGCAGACCGTCGTTATCGAAGTCGTCCATGATCGCTCCGCCTGACATACTGAAACGATCGACCCCGGCCTCAGCACTGACATCGCGGAACTTGCCGATATCGAACTCACTGGTTTCGTATCGGTCGAGAGAGAGAAAGAACTTCCGATCGACTTTTGCGGGATATTCCCCCAATGTCATGTGAGCCACATTCAACAGCCACTGAATTTCAAGGTCATTCGGGAACTGCTTGAGGTATTCCGTGAAGTGTTCGATCGCTCGACGGGAGCCAATGGGGTTCGTGTGAACTGCGGCGGCCACAATCGGCAGGATGCAGGAGGATGCCCCGCGGCAATGGACGCAGTTCTCATTCTCACCGAGACGCAAAGAACTTACGCCCTGGTAATAGATGAGCGAGTACAGCCACTCTTCCGATAATTCATCGCTCGATCGAATTGCGGCGAGCATCTCTTCCAGTGTCCGGTCGGCCTGTTGCGGCTCTCCCTCGTAGTTGAAGAACATTGCCTTCAGGAGCATGAGCTTGATCGAATCCTCACCGATTGATTGATCCGCTGCCAGGATCCGTTCCAGTTCTTCAATGTTACGGTAACCTACTCGCTGCCAGGAGTTGCCGATCTCCTTGAGAGTAGCCGTTGGCTTCCACGGAGGTATCACGGTTGTGATCGCTACATACCCGCTTGTGTCGCTTATCTTCTGCTGTCGATAACTGAGTTGCTTTAGGTCGCTACTGGGCTTGAGAGTCGGCTCGTTCGAGGACCGTCCCTTCCACCAGGAGAGCGTTGCGATTCCCGCGGCCGATGCAGCCAGACCCCCGAGCAAAAGCCGACGCGAGATGATCTTTGGTGGGGGTGACATGGATATGCCCTTGAAGATGGCTCTCCGAGGGTTGCTGAACTGGTTGTAGCAAATCCAGATTTGGGGTTCCCTTGGGCGGAGGCAGGAATGCTCACCGCCCAAGGGTATTAAGACAGTCGGGCCGGCGGGATTTGAACCCACGACCTCTTGCACCCCAAGCAAGCGCGCTAGCCAAGCTGCGCTACGGCCCGAATTGTCGACACAAGTGTTTTAAGCGATCCAACCCAAACTGGCAACGGTTAGGAGAACTCACGGAGGATTGCCAAGTCCATTCTGCATCTTGCAACTCCTTCAAATCATGGGAAAGACAAGCAAGACTCAACAGGTTCCAGCGATAAGGGCATACCTTGAAAGTCCCCCACAAAGACATTCCGGATGTAGTCGGCAAGCAAGTCAATCGGGGAACATGGCCTTCTCTTGAACTGTCACCTTGCGGGCGTTAGCCTCAAGTAATAGCCCAAATATCACTTATTGCCTCGCCAACGCTTCTCGCTCAGCATCCGTTAAACTCTTGAGACATCTACAGTAACCTGCCGAGGAATACGATGACTTTTGCTCGCTTCTCCATTTGGACCCTTCACATCCTCTGCGTGTTCGCCCTTTTCTCGGGCACGGCAACAGCTCAGGATACTCTTCCTCAGAGAAACCGCGAAGCCGTCGATGAGGTAAATGCACGCCTCAGCAAAGAGGCTCGGGGTATCCCCGCTGACGAGCTAACCAAAATCAAGCCTCTGTTCCTAGCATTTGCAAAATACTATGCCGATGTTGTTGCAAATCCAATGGTCTATAAAGCTGCAATCGATCCGAAAACTGGTCCTGGGGCACCACGAATTCCTAGTATCGACAGAAACAACCAAACCGGCATTCTCCTGGAACTCGATCGATACATCCTGGAGCCAAACCTAACCACCAAAGTGAGCAACGAGAAAGCCGACTACATTCGCGAGTTGGGAATCGCTTTCGATGCCGTTCTCAAGCCGATTATCGAGACACACGCGGAACCTATCGTTCGGATCAATGCGGCCCGGATTCTTGCGGAGGTCTGTCGGAGCGGCGCAACTGCTCACTGGCCGACAGTTACTGCGCTACTCACGAATGACAACACCCTCACCGCAGTCAAATACTATGCCCTCCATGCGGCCGGAAACCTGCTCGCTGCGTATGATCTGAACGAGTATAAATCTCGTAAGCACAGCAACGTTCCAAAGGAGGTTGGGGCACTCGTCCAGGCAATTACGAATTGCATCCTGAACGCAAGCGCCATTCTCCCTGGGGTGAAGGTCGCCGAAGCCACACCCGACCAATTAGCGGTCATTGGATTCGTTCGCCGATCGGCGGTACGGGCTCTGGCTCAACTCCGGTTTGTCACGATTCCAGGGCCAGATGGGAAGCAGCCGTTATACCCGGCTTACACGCTCGCGCGGGTCTGTGTATCGGACCCCATATTGGTTCCAGTTCCATCCCCAGGAGAGTGTGCTGAAGCCGCAATTGGTCTCTGTAACATGGCTCCATCGGTGGATGGAAACCCTGTGAAAGGGTACAATGCCGCCACAGCGGTCGAGGCAGTCGCTGCGGGTCTGAAAACATTCGCTGGCCCCCGATCCGATCCGACCGATCGCTCACTACCCTGGCGGCAGTACAGTATCCGCATCTCTGATGCCTTGAAAAACTGGCGACCTCTCTTCGACCCCACTTTTGAACCGACTCAGCCGAATAACTTCGATGCCAATGCAATCCCTGCCGTGGTCAGCGATGCAATCGAGCGGTTCAAGACGCTGATTCTCGCGCCAATCGAGAAGGTAGATTTCAACAACAAGCCAGATCCCAATGCGCGGGTGGATATCCCCGAAATGGAGCGGTTTCTCAATCAACTGCGGAGCAATCCTCAGCGAAAACCTCTCCTCTTCTCCAATAATCCCGATACCGTCCTTTATGTGCCCACGGTGAAGTGATTTTCCATTGCTCTTGGGTTGATCGCCGCAAATGGTCGCGATACGGTCCACCATCTGAACCCGAACCAATCGGGTTCACGGTCATCAGCTGCGAGAATTGGAAGTCGTGCCATTGGTATCGCCAATTCAAGCTGGGAATTCCAGTTGCGATACCAGCGATTTCAGCAGACAATCGATTAACTCATTAATCCAGAGGTGCGTCGATGAGATGGTTTTTATCGCTGGCTACCACCGCAATACTCGTGTTTGCGGTTGCTACACCCGTTAACGCGGGCTACATCATTATCCGCATTATTCTGGAAGGGAGTTCCGGGGGTGGTGCTGATGCCAGTCACGCCGGCCCGGGGATGATTTCCGGTGGGGGCACACCAAATCTTGGATTGGGACAGCGTCCAATTGGTGGTCCAGGTGGCTCGGGTGGGTCGGCGGGTGGTCCCCCCGGAAAACTTGGTGGACCTGGAGGAATGCCGGGCACGGCACCACCAACCACACACATTGCCACAGATCCCGCTCGCTCTGTCGTCGTTGTGGTTCCCATTGAAGAAGACCTCTCATTCTCCGCTCCCTTCTACCCCAAAAGACCCCTGAACCTGGAGACAAACCCAACGTGGCGACCGAAGCTCCACACCACTTACCGCGGGGAAAAGTATCTGACTAACCTGTTCACCGATGGGTCGAGCATCCAGCTCTATACAGATCGCATTCAATACCCAACTCCCAAGAAGACCCGGTTAACCGAGGTCAAGGAACTGCATGCGAAGTGGACCAAAGCCAAGACCGATCCATCGAAAACTGATCCGACTCTAATCTTGTTGACCGCCTTGAAATCGGCCTTGGCCGTTGGGATGATCGAGGACGCGGTTGCCTATTCCGATGAACTACTTGCTTTTGCCGGGGAGAAACCAGATGGTTTGCCGGTTGATGTTGCCGCATTCGTTGCGGCCTATGGCAAAATGCAGAAAGGAATCAAAGGAGCAGCCACTAAACCGAGCAAAGCAGAGAATTGGCAATTGAAGTTGGGTGCCAACAACCTTCTCACGCAGCATCACTTCGCTCTGATTTCCTGGGATGCAACAGCAGCCGAGTTGAAGCGAAGAAGCGATATACTCGAAGAGAATTTCAAGGCCTTCTTTCTCTGGCACGCTACGCGGGGTATTGCTCTCACAGTGCCCGATGTCCCACTTCTCGTTGTTCTTCCCAAGAATGGAAATGATGTCCTCGCTCTGGCCAAGGCTCTCGATGCCCCGGCACGTCTGGTGGCCGATGGGTTTTACTCACCCGAAAACGAGTTACTCGTTCTCTCACCGAATCGTCTGGATGATGTTGGAATGACTTTCGTGCGGCAGACTCAACAGATGTACCAAGCGGGCATTTCTCGCGATAAACTCCTTGCCGGCGACGGACCCAAACTGAGCGTAAACAAACCAAACGATGGCAAGAAGCCCGAGGAGGTCGCTCTTATGCAGACGACCGCCCTCGTTGAACTCCTGGTCGAGGATGCCGCGACGGCTTGTGCTGTGAGCCGAGAAGGTTCGCGCCAACTCTTCTACGAGACTCGGCTACTCCCGAAATACGTTATTCTCCCCGAGTGGCTCAACTACGGGGCGGGGAGTTTCTTCGCTCGGCCGAAGGAACCAGCCTTCATCACGTCTGGGGCAGGCAAATCGCTGATGCACATTGCCACAGAGACAGGGTATGGCGTTCCAAACTATGCTCTTCAGCGCTACTTCAAAGATCTTCTCGACAAGAAAGACCTGAATCCAGACCGAACCGTGCTGCTGAAGAACATCCTCACCGATGCATATTTCCACGGTCTGAGGGATTTAAAGGATGTCCATGATCCTGACCCGGTCAAGATCGATCATTCTGGAATCGCCATTGGTTCCACCGGCACCCCGACAGCGCCAGCAACACCTGGCCCCGGCCTGGGTTCGGGTGGCTTATATGGATCCCGCCCCCCAACAGGAGGGCCGGGATCGCCTCCGATGGGTTCCGGCAGCATGATGGGAGGCTTCAATCCTCCAGGCATGGGCGGGGCGAATAACCCCAGCAAGCAGGAAGAAGACGCTAACGTCATCAAGCGTAAGAAACGAGACCGGCTGGCAATCAAAGCGCAAGCCACATCGTGGGCACTTTATTATTACCTGGCTAAAGCGCGCCCTGTGGAATTGCAGAATTACTTGAACGAACTCGCTGCGATGCCTCGCGATCTCTCGCTCGAAGGAGCGACCCTCCCCGCGTTCTATCGTGCGTTCAATCTGGATGGAAGTAAGGAATCGCTCGACAAGTTTGCCCAATCATGGCTTGAGTTTCTGCACAATGACGCACCTGAAGGCATCGATATCACCCTTACCGAGCCCAAAACCGCAGCTCCGACAGGCTCAACGCCAATGGGACCGGGGTATGGACCTGGAGCGGGTATCAAACCGTGACCTAGACTTGCCCTCTTTAAGGGAGGGCTGAGCCATAGCTTGACGAACAAAACGCAGCCCCTATCATACGAACCGTTCGGGTTGCGCCGAGGTGGCGGAATTGGCAGACGCACCAGATTCAGGTTCTGGCGCTCGCAAGAGCGTGGAGGTTCAAGTCCTCTCCTCGGCACTCCAACTCAACTTTTCGTTTTCAGTTTTTGCTGTGGACAGTTGTAAGCCGGTTTTGGATTTGCAATGACGAGATGACGGGGAAAGCTCCGCAAATCGCGATCGCAAATCCAAACCGGCCTTCAATCTGAAACTATCCATCCTGGTCTGTCTCAAATCCCTTCATTCGGTCTATCCATTCAGCAAGTCACGACGCAGCGAACAACCGCGCAACTGGTAGCTTGTTTATCTCGGCCGACCTTGCAGCCTCCCCAAAGCGATGAAGTTGTAACAACCTGGATGACTACCGCGTGACCCAAGCTCATCGTGGGGGTATGATCCTGTCAGGTGTTGCGTCATATCTTTTCCCGCCCCAGTATGTGGTCTCTCCACCAAGTCGAAAGTCTGGCAAGGGATCGGGGCTACATCTTTGGAGGCTTTGCGATGGCAACGAAGAAATGGCTGTTAGTAGCACCAGTAGTGGGAGCCGTGGGTTTGGGTGTAACAGTCGGTGTGGGAGCAGACACGCTGCTGGGCGCAGCCGATGCCGTGGCCAAGCAAGACTTGAAGCCAGCAGTGACGCTGCCAATCACCCGCGTGGTGCTGTTCAACAGTGGGGTTGGCTACTTCAGCCGTTCGGGTGAAGTGGTGGATGATGCTCGCGTCGACCTGACGTTCCCGGAGCAGGACATCAACGATCTGCTCAAGAGCATGGTTCTCGAAGACTTCAATAATGGACGGATCGCCGCAGTTTCCTACGACAGCCGCGAGCCCATTTCCCGCACACTTTCTTCGTTCGCCATCAACCTGAATAACAATCCGACATTTGCGGGAATCGTCTCCCAGATGCGCGGCGAACGAGTCGATGTGGTGCTGACTCCAGGGGCAACCAATCAGCCCGGAAAGCTTTCAGGTGTGATCGTTGGTGTGGAACATCAGAAGGAAGCGAAAGGGAACACGACGGTCGATATCGAAGTGCTGAACATGTGGTGCGCGGAGGGCCTGCGAAGTGTGAAGTTGCCCGAGATTCAGCAGTTAAAGTTTGCCAACCCAGTCATTGAATCCGAATTTCGCCGCGCTTTGGATGTGTTGGCCCTCTCGCACGACAGCTTGAAGAAAGCCGTTCAGTTGCACTTCGCTGGAGAAGGGAAACGAAAGGTTCAGGTGGGTTATGTGATTGAGGCGCCGATCTGGAAGACAAGTTATCGACTCGTTCTTGCCGACAAGGAGAAGCCGTATTTGCAAGGTTGGGCGATGGTCGAGAATCCAACCGATGAGGACTGGGCTGGCGTAAAGATGGCGCTGATCAGCGGTCGCCCGATCAGTTTCAAGATGGACCTTTACAACCCACTCTACATCAATCGACCCACGGTCGAGCCAGAACTCTTCGCCTCGCTCCGGCCGGTCACCTATCGCGGAGGATTCAAGAGCGATGAAAAACAAAATGCTGTGGCCACAAGCCCGGCGTTTTATGGTCCTGGCGGTTCCATGCCGGGCCGGCCTGGTGCTGCCGGTGGTTTCGGTGGTCGTGGCGCGGGAGCTGGGGGGATTCCAGCCCCGGCGATGCCCGAGGCAGCGATGAAACTTGCGGATACGATGGATCGGGATCAGGAGCAAGCCCGGAGGCAACACGCCGCGGATGTGGGAAGGGAACTTGGTAACCGACTTACGACAGGAAGCGTGGGCAACGCGGCAACAGCGAGCGCCCTCGGTGACTTCTTCCAGTACACCATCGACCACCCGGTTTCACTCGCTCGCCAGAAGAGCGCCATGCTCCCGATCGTGGGCAAAGAAATCGAAGGGCAGAAAGTCTCGATCTACAACCAGAACGTGCAGAAGACGCATCCGTTGCTGGGACTGAAGTTCAAGAACACAAGCGGAGCCCACCTGAACCAGGGACCAGTCACCGTCTTCGAGGGAAGCGTTTACGCAGGTGATACTCGCGTTCTCGACGTTCAACCCAATGAAGAACGATTGGTGTCCTATGCCATCGACCTGGGTACAGAAGTCGATCCTCAGAACGGTCCTGGTACTCAGAAGATCACCAGCGTGAAAGCGGTTCGTGGCATCATCACCACGAACACGAAGCTGTCCGAAGAAAAGAAGTACCGGATCATCAACCGCAGCCAGACCGATCGCACGCTGTTGATCGAGCATCCGAACCGGACCAATCAACAGTTCAAGCTGGTGGACACGGAAAAGCCAGTCGAGGATACACCCGACCTCTTCCGCTTCCAGACATCCGTGAAGGCGGGCGAGACCAAGACTTTCACCGTGAAGGAAGAGAGAGACAGCGCCAGTAGCGTGACGTTGACCAACAGCCAGGAAGGTCAGATTCGCTACTTCATCAGCCTTGCGGAAGCCAGCGCCGAACTCAAGCAGAAACTGACCGCAGCGTTGACATTAAAGGGAACGTGGGATGTAACCCAGCGCGAGCTGAGTCAGGTGGTGGCTGATCTGAACCGTCTGAACGCGGATCAGGATCGGATTCGGAAGAACCTTCGTGAGACGCCGAAGGAAGCCGAGGTTTACCAGACCTATCTTAAGAAGCTCTCCGACCAGGAGAAGGAAATCGACAAACTCACGACCAAGCAGAAGAAGCTCATGGAAGATGAGTTTTCTGCACGCAAGAAGTACGAAGATTACCTTGCCAACATCTCCGACTAATTGGGATCGTGCGGAATAGGAATCAGCAGGTCGAACTATGTCCAACAGTCGGACACAGTTCGACCTGCTGTCGTATTTATCGGCGGTTCGTCTTCTCTTTTTGTTTGCCACTTCGATTGAGGAGACGATACTAAACACTCTCCCCCACGGTTTACCCGTGGATAGTCTCCTTCGCCGACCGGTGTTCCCATGCTCTCGCCCACCATTGCTGCGATTCCAGAACCGGTTCTGGTGTTTTTGCGCGAGTGGGTGGGGTGGACTCTCTTGAATGGGTTTTGCATTCCCATTGCCCTGCCTGGGGTTCTCATCTTCCTGGTGTTATTGCTCTTTTTCAGGTTCGGGATTGGGCTGGGTCTGCCTCGACTGTTTTGGCAAGAAGAGGGTGGCCGACAATTCATGGTGGGCATCGGTATCGGAGCCGTTCTCTGGCAATTGTTCCTCGCGGGATATGTGTTTGAAGAATTCGCAACGAACTTCACCATCGATCGGCCCCCATTCTGTGAAATCCGTCCTCCGTATCTTTTGGATAAAGGACTCCCAGATGGGGAGTTTCCAGGCCGATTTCGCTACGAACCCGCGAGCGTCTGGTCGATCTGGCGATATGCCGGTGTTGTGGCTGGGGCTGCACTCGCAGTGACCGTAGTGGTTGCCGTGGTGGTGTGGATTCTCCAGTGGATTGGGCAACTCGTCCGCTCACAGCTCTTCGGTTGGCGACCATTCATCCGACAGACTCAACAGCCTCATATCAATTACAGAATATGGCTGCCTCTCGGCACCGTTCTCGGTTGGTTATCGATAACGTGCCTTACTGCGTTTTTCTTGATGCTTCCCGCGAAGTATGCAGCTGATCCGATTGGAGTGAAGTTGATCGATTTGGGTGGTTGGGGGAATGCTGCCCAGCGGCGAGCGCATATCGAGTCTCACATCGCAGCGCGTAAGAATGCTGAGGACAAACAACAGTCCGAGCAAATCGTTAAAGAGATTCCTGGCTCATCCGCAAGCCCGCGCGACAACGCCCGGGAATGGTTCCATCCCTACACTCCGGTTTATGCCGCGTTCACACTCAACTTTGCCGTTATCGCAATCGTGTCGATTCTCATCGTCGTGCTTCCTGCCAGGTTCCGGTTCTTCTCTCCTGCGGTTGGCATCGTCTTATTGCTGAACATCGCAGTGTTTGGAACGATCCTTTTATCGGTGTTTCCGCCACTTCAGGTGCCGGCCAATTTCATATTGCTCGCGCTCGTTGTTGTGGTAGTGCTTGCGGGACGATCGTATAAATTCCGATTCCCAAATATGCCCACGGAGTCTGTTCCACTCTTGCTGGAAAAACGCTATCGCGAGTTGATTGAGGCAGAGGCCAAGGTGACGGATGATGCGTCCGCGGAACGAGCAGTGCCCGAAATGTACGCTGTTCCTGGAGGTGGTCCCACGATCGAGCCCGTCTTCAGCCACCTGGTCCGTTACCCATACCCCGCTTGCGGGACCGGAACAAAACCACCCCTCGCTATTGTTTCGCTGAGTGGAGGCGGTTCCCGGGCAGCTTCCTGGGCCATGCAGGTGTTGATTGCTCTTGAGGAACGGTTCCTGAAACCCGGTAAGGGGCGTCCTCCAATGGCGCTCCCTTATCACACCCGACTGATTGTAGGAGCATCCGGCGGGATGCTCGCCGGGGCGTATTACGCAGCAAGCCTGGCCGCACCAACCAGCAGCGGTAGTGTGAATCGCAACTTGACTCCAAGAGCTGTGGGCAATCCGAGTCCACTCACATCCTTTGATTTACTCGATGGCGTTCGAGAGGATTTGTTGACGCCGATCACTCATACTCTCGTGAATCACGACCTTCCCGCGCTCTTCTCGGCGCTCCGATTTGGATACGATCGTGGCCAGGCGTTCGAGGATGCTCTCCGAATAGCGATGCGGGGGCAGTTACACATTCCGCTCGCTTCGCTACGCGATGGAGAAGCTGCTGGGTGGCGACCCTCCTTGATCTTCTCCCCCATGCTGGTGGAAGATGGCAGGCAGTTGTTCATCAGCAACCTGGATCTTCGACGAGTGACCCAGAACAGGGCATTCATCCTGGGTGAAGACGATCGTCGCAGCCCAACCGATCCCGAGGGGTACGGGTTGTTGTCCCGCGAAGGAATTGAGTTCTTCAAGCTCTTTCCGGGCGCAACTGAGTTTACAGTCGCGACAGCCGCACGGATGAGTGCTTCATTCCCATACGTCTTGCCGGGCGTGACGCTCCGTACCAACCCGCCTCGTCGCGTCGTCGATGCAGGGTATTACGACAACTTTGGGATCGGGATAGCCGCATCGTGGTTGTTCAACCACATGGACTGGATTCGGGAGAACACTTCCGGTGTGGTGGTCATCCAGATCCGGGATGGGATGAGTGAAGCGGGACGCAAACGAGAGGAAGTATTCGATTCATTCCCCCCGTTAGTCGATCGCGGCCTTCAGTGGCTGACCACCCCACCCGATGGGCTCTGGAATTCCCGGACTGCATCGAACACCTTCCGGAACGATAATTTGCTTCACCTGTTGAATGAGTTCTTTACCGCTCAAGGTTTGCCTCGCGGGTTTTTCTCTACAGTGGCATTTGAATTCAGTGGTGGAGAGGATGTGGCGTTAAATTTCACTCTTGCCCCGGAGGAAATCCAGGCAATCGAGGCGGCGATCGAAAAGGATTCCTTCAAGGATCGCGCCGATTCGCTGCTCAACTGGTGGTATAGCCGCCTTGCTGCACCCGAAGTCCCACTTACCCTTGCTGAACTCGATCGGTAGTGTGCGGATGCAGCAGTTCTAGTAATTTTGCAACACAGGCCGCAGCGAATGCCGGGTCATTGATGTGCAGATCGAGTTCGGTCACATCGACCGCAGGAGCAATCCAGTTTCGGATGCTTTGGAAGAGAGCTTGATCGGCCTCTGGCCACCAGAACGATTTCCCCTCCGCATCAATCGCTGAAACGCCGCGGAGCGGGAGCATGATCGCCGTTGGGCCACCCGCTGCGCTTGCCTTCTGAGCAATCTCTTTCCCAAGTTCATCCATTTCATCCGGGGTTGTCCGCATCAAGGTAACGGTTGGGTTATGCTGGTAAAAGCGTCGGGTGTGGTATTTCTCCGGAACTGTTTCTGGGGGACCGAAGTTCACCATGTCGAGAGCCCCAACCGAGATGACTTGTGGGATTCTCGCGATCGCTGCGGCAGTGAGGCGATCCGGCCCGGCTGAGAGAACCCCACCAACAAGCTCATCAGCGAGTTCGGTCGTGGTGATGTCGAGTACACCGGCAACGAGCCCATCGCGGATCAAACCTTCCATCGTCCGCCCGCCAGTTCCGGTGGCGTGGAAGACCAATACCTCGTAGCCAGCATTTTCAAGAAACTTCCTTGACGCTTCGACACAGGGAGTTGTTACTCCGAACATTGTGGCTGCAATGATGGGTTTGTCTTCGAGCGGCGAATTGGGAACTTGAAGCCTGGCGTTTATCATCCCCGCCATTGCAGCCGCGGCGTTATCCAATACCTTCCGGCTGATGCGATTGAGCCCGGAGATGTCCACAACCGAGTACATCATCATGACGTCGCGCGTGCCAACATAAGGCTGCACCTGCCCGCTTGCGAGGGTACTCACCATGAGCTTGGGAACTCCGATTGGCACAGCGCGCATGGCGGCAGTACCAATCGTTGTTCCCGCAGATCCGCCAAGGCTCAACACTCCCGTCAGTTTTCCCTGTCGATGTAGCTCAAATGCGAGCTTTGCAGCCCCTTCCGAAGCCAATGCGATGGCTTTGCCACGGTCGCCGCCTGCTTTCAATAGCTCGTATTTTGCGCCCGCAAGAGAAAACAACACCTCGCGTGAAATATCGGGCTCAAACATCGGCGGTCCAAGCACTCCGGCATCCGCCACCGTAACGGACGCGCCCAGGGCGACAAGCCGATTGCGAACATAAGCAAACTCAGTACCCTTAGTGTCCAGGGTGCCAATCAGTAGCACAGACATGGAACGCTCCGCGAGGAACCACATCATAACTGTTGTGGAGAATTGCGTGTTATGTTACACGCAACTGCTCAGGCGGCGCCTGAGATCATCGGCCATCGGATGAAGAGGAGAACGAGATGCGCCCGGTACTGCGGCGAATCGCGATCCACGGCGGAATGACCGCCATTGTGCTTGGGATCATTGGTATGATGCTCGCCGAACTCGCCACCATGTGGATTTCGGCCACATTCGCACAACGATCTCAGGTCAAAGGGACAGGTCCGGATACAACGGCAATGCGATGGAAGCTCCCACTATTTATGGCTGGCTTTGGCTTTGCCATTGTTGCAGTCGGAGAGGTGGGGCTGCATTTTTGGCGGAAGAGTCGAGTGCCTGCATCCGTTCCCATTCCACTGTCATCCGATACGACCTCGAAACTCCTTGAGGAACTGCTGGCTCAAGCAGAATCCAAGACCTCCAATCCGCAAGGATCGGTGGCCCCGACCGTACCAGCATCCGAGAATACGCCTGCACCCACACCTCCCAGCCATCCGCCTGGTGGCGGATCATGAGCAGTCGGATTGTGGGCGCATACCAGATTTGTGCAACTTGCTCTCACAATCAACAACTCCACACGGGCTCGAAGTATGTTTCCCCGAAAAGAAATCCTTTCCCGCCTCCGGGCTCAAATTGCAGCCGGTAAACCGATCATCGGAGGAGGAGCAGGCACAGGCATTTCGGCCAAGTGCGCGGAGATGGGCGGGATCGACCTCATCATCATTTACAACTCCGGTCGGTTCCGGATGGCAGGGCGAGGATCACTCGCTGGCCTGCTTCCTTACGGTGATGCCAACCAGATTGTGATGGAGATGGCCCGTGAGGTGCTGCCAATCGTCGAGCGAACGCCCGTCCTTGCCGGCGTATGTGGGACAGATCCGTTTCGGGTGATGAAGCGGTTCCTACTCGATATTCGCGACACCGGTTTCAGTGGAGTGCAGAACTTTCCAACTGTCGGGCTGTTCGATGGGAACCTGCGAGTCGGACTGGAGGAAACAGGGATGGGCTTCCGCAAGGAAGTGGAAATGATCGCTGTGGCTCGGGAACTCGATCTGCTCACATGTCCCTATGTGTTTACTCCAGAGGAAGCCGAGCAAATGGCTACAGCTGGGGCGGACATCTTGATCCCACATATGGGGCTTACCACGAAAGGGAGCATTGGAGCCAAGAGCGCGATGACTTTATCGGAAGCCGCGAAGCAGGTGCAAGTGCTGGCCGATGCTGCCAGGAAGGTGAACCCCGACATCCTGGTGTTGTGCCACGGTGGACCGATCTCAGAACCAGCGGATGTGCGATATGTTTTGGATCACACCAAAGGGATCGTTGGATTCTTCGGTGCATCGAGCATCGAACGCTTGCCAACCGAGAGCGCCATCACGGGATGCGTGAAGCAGTTCAAGGGACTTGGGCTGAAGTAATGGATGAGGCTACAGCCGACCAATCGGCTTTCCAACGGCATCAATACCGGAAGATGAAGTCGAGGGTGAAGCGATAATCGAACAAGTCTTTGGGGCCAGCTACGGGAATCTCAAACGCTGCACCTAACTGGTAGTTCTCGTTAATTTTATATCGACCACCAATCGCCCAGGTGAGCAAACCCTGCCCTCTTGCCTGTCCGCCGAAGTTGATGAGGTCTTGTCCTTCAACACCAATTGGAAGTGATTTCCCATTGGTGGTGTACGTGAACCAGTTCATTTCCATCAGTGGGTAAAAATGGTGCAGATTCAGTACGTCCATATCGACGTGAGCCGACAGGTAGAAATAGTCGCTCCGCTCGTTGTTTACACTGAATGAATACCCCGCCGATGCCATCCCGTTGAAGCCACCAACGGACAGATCCCTCAGAAAACTCTGGGCATATGACACATATGGCACGAGAGAAAGCGAGCCTGTGTCCTGATAGTTCCCTTTCCCACCCACGGGAATCTGAAACTGGAGTCCGCCAGCTAACAGGGTTCCGGTGTTTTCATTGCGAATGAACGTATACTTGGGACCAAGCCACAATTCCGCGAATCCGGTATCGCCCGAGAACTCAGAGCCAGAGCCTGGGTTGAGTGACTCGAAACCGAGTTTGTTAATGGTGAACGACAATCGCTCGGTCAATGCGATGCGCAACTGCGTCCCAAAAAAGATCGTATTCCCACCTCGGAAATCAGGCTCAGCGGATGGGATCTTATCGAAGATGAAGATGGGTCGAACCTCGGTGAGCGACCGCGGATCCTCGAAAAGGAACGGGTTCGTTACCGGAGAGATGAACCCATCGAAAGCATGGTCGCTTTTGAACCATTCGTTCCGTTTCCCAAGCAAGTCATGGAGCTTCTCTTCAAACCCATCAGCAAACTTGTCCGATGACCGCTCGGTAAGTGGTCCAGAAGGGGAAGATGGTGGTGGTCCGGAGGAGGAAGGTTGATCGCGCTGGGGCGAGAGCATTCGGAATAAATCGTTTGGATCAACGGGCTGAGAATTAACAGCTGGCTCTGCAACCGGTGAGACAAGGGATGATCCCCCGGTTGGCATTCCCAGAACGGCACCCCGACTTCCGCTTGGAGTGGTCCCATAGTTCTGAACGGGTGTAGCAGCAAGGTTCGGTTCGGCAGTCCCCAGGAGATCGCTCCTGTCGCCACTCACGGGCTGGATTGTGCCAGGAGTTTGTGGAACGCGATCGGACGGACGAACCGGAGATCCGAGTACAGGCGGAAGATTGCCTACTGGAGTCGTGCCGAGGGATGGTTCCGGCGGGAGGTTTCTACTGGGAACAGGTTCGGGAATAGGCTCGGGCGGGAGAGTTGTACTCGGAGGTGGTGACCCACCAACTGGAGAAATGGGCATGGGTTGAGCGGATACCGGCGTGAAGATACCGGAAACCGCAAACAAGACGGCCAATCCCCACGCCGCACGCGGCATTGACGACCCTCCCTGACTCGTCTTCATAGTCCAGCTTCCTGCCAGACGACCCAGACCCCGCAGATTGTCTCGCGAGGAAATCGGATCATCCCCTCCATCGACTTTAACGGGAACTCTGGTTGAGTACGTTCCCAGGAAATTCACACACGATAACGAAAAGAGGGAATATAAACGTCTGAGGTATCCTGGGGGGAAGAAAATATGAAGAAACGCTTTCTCTTTTTGAGTTGCGGAGTGGCCGCAGCCGGGCTTGTTGTGGCAAGTTTGGCAGTGGGGTGGTGGTCTGGTGGTCACGAGACCGTGGCTGAGGCTGCCGCTGCTCGATTGCCGGATGATGTCCCCGCCTTCTTTCGCAAGGGCGGCAAGGAACTCGCTCACTTTGCTTGCGATCCTGATCGCTGGAAGAACCGAGAGATGACTTTCCTCCGCCGAGCCGAGGAAGGGAATCACTACATCGACTCTGAGGATCTCGATGGCAAGTCACTTCCCGGCACGAATCGCTTCGATGCGATGAAGATGATCTACACCGATTTGAAGAAAGACCCGAGCAAGGTAGGGCTTCTCCCCTATGCGATTATGGAGGAGTACGAGAAGCTCGTGGTTGGCTTCTACGATTATCGAAAGGCTCCGACCAATCCCGCCATCCCGATGAAGTGCCTCGTTTATGGCGGCACCCTTGCGCACTACACCGGCGACGCCGCGATGCCTTTGCACACAACGCGCGATTACGATGGTCGAAAGCAGCCAGATGGAAGCGTTAAACAACGGGGAATTCACTCCAAGATCGATGGATTCCCCGAAAAAAACGGTATCAAGCCGGAAGAAGTCAGTCGGGGATTGGAAGCGAAGAAGATCGATGATGTCTGGAAGCACGTCCTCAAGTTCATTGATGAATCTTCCACGCACATTCCGAAATGCTACGAACTCGATGCCGCTGGAGCGTTCGATAAGCCGACCGACGAAAGCCGGGCATTTATCCTCGCCAGGGTTCGCGCTGGGGCACAGTTCACACTCGATCTGTGGTACGCAGCCTGGCTGCGTAGCGAGAAACTGCCCGCCCACTGGTGAGATCTACCGAACTTAAGTAGCAGGTCCACTCCGTTTGCCCTTGCAAGGGCACACGGTGTGGACCCGCTGCTGTATCTGCTGAGTCATTGCGATATCGTTTGCACAATCCGCGGCTATGGCGGAGAATCACACTTTAGACCAGAAGATGCAATGCCCGCTGGTTTTTACGGAAATGCTCAGGCAGTTGGTGCCTCTCAGGATCCAAACATGGAACATCCCGCGATTCCACCGACCAACGACGATTTATCCAGACGTTCGTTCGTTCAGACCGGGGCAGCGACCTTGCTCACGGCCGCAAGCTGGCAACGAGTGCTGGGTGCCAACGAACGCATTGGTGTCGGCTTCATTGGATACGGATTGATCGGTAAGCGTCACGTCCTTGATTTCCAGGAACAAAAAGATGCCGATCTGCTGGCTGTCGCCGAGGTGCATCGGGGCCGCCGCGATGAGGCTCTTGCTCAGATTGGCGGTTCGGCCAAAGGGTATGGTGATTTTCGCCGACTCCTCGACAGCAAGAACATCCAGGCGGTCGTCATCTCCTCGCCGGACCACTGGCACGCCTTGCAAACCATGTTGGCCTGTGCTGCCGGGAAGGACGTATATGTTGAGAAGCCCCTGACGCTGTTCGTCCGGGAAGGTCGTTGGATGATCGATGTCGCCCGACAGCACAAAAGCATAGTCCAAGTGGGTACGCAACAGCGTTCCGGGCCGCACTATCAGCGCGCACGCGAACTGATACAGCAAGGCCAACTCGGCAAGATCGCATCGGTACGCATGGGATCGTTTCGCAATATCATGCCCGGATTCGGCAAGACGGCCGATGCGGAGCCGCCTGCCGATCTCGATTGGGATGCGTGGCTCGGTCCCGCACCACAACACCGATATAATCCGGGCCGAGCCATTTACCATTTCCGCTGGTTCTGGGATTACTCCGGCGGTCAGATGACCAACCTGGCCGCCCATGCTCTGGACATTGTCCACTGGTTCCTCAATGTATCCGGACCCACCGCTGTCACGAGCATCGGGGGTCGGTTCTGCCTTCAAGACAACGGCGAAACCCCAGACACACAGGATACCCTGCTTGAGTATCCCGGTTTCACGGCCCTCTGGTCGCACCGTGAAGCTAGTGCTGGGCAGGTGAAGAGTAACGGCGGGCAGGAGTTTTTTGGGACTAAGGGGAGTTTGATTATTACCCGTAATGGTTTTAGCATGGTCGGCGATCGCAAGGTGCCTCCGGAGAACGCAGTGCCTCAGTTCACGGGAGCGCATCCGGTGGGAGGTCCGAAAACGGCTGAACGAAAAGGTCCAGAAGAGTTCTGGACGCAAAACATCGAAGATAAGACAGGTGAGGCAGGAGTACAGCTTAAACTGCATGTTCGTAACTTCCTGGATTGCATCCGCTCGCGCAAGGAGCCGATCTCCGACCTAGAGAGTAGCCATCGTGTAGCCACGGTCTGTCATCTGGCTAACATCTCGCTGCGGTTGGGAAGACAGCTACGCTGGGATGCGATGCGGGAAGAGATCATCGAGGATGCTGAAGCATCGCGGATGTTGGTACGGGCATATCGGGCACCGTGGGATCGAGAACTCAAGGCACTCGGAGTGGGATGACACAATGAGCTGGACACGTCGCGAAATGCTGGCTGCCAGTGCTGGACCTTTGGCGGCCATGCTCGTGCAGACAGATTCGTTTGCCGAAACCCCGCGACCGCGGATGGGAGTGGTCATTCACTCCTACGGGATATGTAAGGCGAACGATAAGGAACGCAGCTTCGATGACCCGCTCACTTTTCTCGATTACTGCCGTTCATTGGGTGCTGGCGGCGTGCAGACAAGCCTTGGAGTGCGAGATGATGCCTACGCCGCGAAAATCCAGGACCGGCTGAAAACGCACAAGCTCTATGTGGAAGGCTCCATCGCCCTGCCGCGCGACAAGGCCGATGTGGAGCGCTTTACCGCCGAGGTCCGCACAGCAAAGCAGTGCGGGGCCAAATTGTTTCGCACGGTCCTGATGAATGGCAGACGTTATGAGGTCTTTGACTGTGCCGAGGCATATCGCAAGTTCTTCGAGCAGGCCAAGCAGTCGCTGAAACTTGCTCTACCTGTTGCGGAGAAACACGAGATTCGTATGGCCATCGAGAACCACAAAGACTTGCAAGCACCCGATCTGCTCGATCTCATCAAGAAGCTCGATAGTCCCTTGGTTGGTGTGTGCATCGACACCGGCAACAACATCGCCTTGCTGGAAACGCCGCAGGAAACTGTGGATGTGCTGGCACCACTTGCCTTCACCATGCACATCAAGGATATGGGCGTGGAAGAGTATAAAGATGGCTTTTTGCTGGCTGAGGTGCCACTGGGAACTGGTTTCCTCGACCTCTCGAAGATCGTGGCGACCGTGCGCAAGGTCTTGCCCGAGATCACGCTGAACCTGGAGATGATGACCCGCGATCCGCTAAAAGTACCCTGTCTGACTCCGAAATACTGGGCGACACTGGAACACATTCCAGGAAGGCGTCTGGCGGAAATGTTCGCCCTGGTACGGGCGAAAGCAGCCAAGAAACCTCTGCCCCGCATCAGCCAACTGAACAAGGACGAACAGCTAAAGCGTGAGGATGAAAACGTGCGCGAGTGTCTACGATACGCCCTCGAAAAGCTGGATTGAAGAGAGCGCGGTCGGCTCTGCCCACGCGTGGGCAGGCAGTTACCTGTCAGACCCGTTGATTGAGGGTACCTGAAGCGTCTGCCAAAGCTGTTGGGGTTGTCAGTAATCTCACAAGATTACGACGATGTGTTTTGGCTTCTTTACAAGGCGTTTTCCATCCCAATCACAGATTCAAACACCAGTCGCTGTCACAAATTGTCATGTGTCACAAGCCTTGGCAAATGCCCAATGCTCCTATAATTATCAGTTTAATCATAAATAAACTCGTGATTTGTTGGGGATGACGGATCTCTCACCTCTCCATGCTCTGCCCCTCGGTGACGTCAAGTTCGATCGGTCCTTTCACGCCTTGGCGTGTTACACTCGTTGTTTGATGGGGCTTACCGATATTCCAGGGGATCGACCGATGAGATATCGAATCCGTGTCATTACCCTTTCGGTGGCATTGTCAGCAATCTTTGGCTTCGCCGCGGCAGCCCCGGTACCGCTTTACCTGTTGAACAACCCTGCTGAGGATCGGGCAGTTGCGACGGTGGAGCAACTCGGTGGATCGGTCAAACGAGACGAGAAAAGGCTCGGCAAGCCAGTTGTGGAGGTTGACCTCTTCAACACCAAGATAACGGACGCAGGACTTAAGGAACTCGCGCAACTCAAGAATCTCACCACATTGATCCTCACTACCACCGAGGTTACGGATGAGGGGCTGAAGGAACTCGCTTCGCTCGAAGCACTCACCACTCTGAATCTATGCCAGACCAAGGTAACGGACGCAGGATTTAAGGAACTCGCACAGATCAAGAATCTCACAAAACTGCATTTGGGGCCAAGGCTCACGGACAATAGCTTGAAAGAACTTGCACAACTCAAAGGGCTTACTGATTTGAACCTCCACGGAGCCGAGATTACGGATACGGGTTGGAAGGAACTTGCGAAAATCAAAGGGCTCACCAATCTAAACCTCTCCTTGACCCAGATTACAGATGCAGGACTGAGAGACCTTGCGCCACTCGAAAGACTGACAAACCTAAGACTAATGGGTACGCGGATAACAGGGGTGGGCTTGAAAGAACTCGCACAACACAAAGCTCTCACCCATCTGGACCTCTCGAGCACAAATGTATCGGATGCGGGTCTAAAGGAGATAGCACAACACAAAGCCCTCACCTACCTTGACCTCTCAAGTGTCCGCAGTGTGACAGATGTGGGGCTGAAGGAACTTGCAAAGCTTAAGGGGCTCACCTTCCTGAATCTAAATGGCGTCCGCGGTGTGACAGATGTGGGGCTGAAGGAACTTGGACAACTCAAGGAACTCAACATACTGTCTCTCGACAATGATCAAGTGACAGACGGCGTACTTAAGGAATTCACAGAACTCCAGAATCTAACGAGCTTGGGTCTTATCTCGAATAACGTAACGGACGCAGGACTCAAGGAACTCGCGCAGCTCAAGAATCTAGCGCTCTTGGGTCTTGGCTCGAACAACGTAACGGACGCAGGACTCAAGGAACTCTCTCTACTAAAATCGCTCACCGATCTGCGACTCATGCGCGCCAAGGTAACTGGCGTGGGGCTGAAAGAACTCGCAACTCTCAAAGCACTAACCAAACTGAGACTGTTTTACTGCAATGTAACCGATGAGGGACTGAAAGGGATCGCACAACTCAAAGCGCTGACTGAACTTGATCTCGAAGACGCCAAGGTCACGGACCTTGGTATAAAGGAACTCGCACAACTGAATAATCTCACCACACTGAACCTCAGTGGTACACAAGTGACTGGTACGGGTATGAAGGAACTTGCACAGCTTAAAGGGCTCACGATCCTGACCTTCCGCAATGCCCCAGTGACGGATGCCGGGCTAAAGGAAATTGCACAACTCAACGGGCTTACCGGGCTGTATCTCAGCGGAACCCACGTAACAGATGCAGGACTGAAGGAACTCGCATCACTCAAAGCGCTCACCTACCTGCGCCTCTCCTACACCGAAGTGACGGACGTGGGGATGAAAGAACTCGCACACCTTAAAGAGCTTATATTCTTGGAACTCTCCAGCACTAAGGTGACGGATGCTGGTTTGAAGGAACTCACACCGCTCAAGGCCCTCACGACTCTCGGCCTAAATAACAACCAGGTGACTGACATTGGTGTGGCGGAGCTAAAGAAGGAACTGCCCAAGTGCAGAATCTCCGGGCAGTGGAGACCGCGACCGAAAAATTAAGTAGCACCCTGTTTCGACTCTCAATGTTCCAAACTACTGTTGATCTGACCGTGCTGGTGCCCTAATTTGTCGTCGGCTCCTTGCAGTTCGGGTGCCCTCCATCCTCTCCCGTTTGCGGAAGTGGTTCGGCTCCGGGTGGTGGTGTGCCCTTCCCGGATTTCACATAATCTGCCCGTCGTGCCGCGTATTCCTCGGCTGTCACTTCATCGATCGATGCACATTCCTGGGTCTCCCGACCGGCATCTATCTGTCCTGCTCCTTGTCGGAAGATCTGCTTGAGGAAGGGGATACACCACCCGCACCCTGTCCCCGCACCCCCACATTCCGATAACTGGCTCGGCACCTTGGGACAGTTGAGCCGAACCCAGTTCACCAACTTCCGCCGGGGGACGTGGAAACAATAACAAACCTTGTCATCCAAGTTCATGGTGCGAGGTCCGAATAACATGGTGACAGCCATCGCCGCGGATACCATTATCCACCTCAACCCAATCCCTCCACAATCCGAAAGGGGTGCCGGGTGGAACGACCGATTGTTCTCTGTGGGCTCGGGCGTGTCGGTTGGCGTGTCTTGGACTCGTTCAAATCGGCAGGATTGTCTGTGGTGGTCGTGGATATCCACGCATCGCCAGACGATCCACGCTTGCAAGGGGTCAAGGTAGTCAAGGGAGACTGCCGGCACCTTGAAGCCCTGGAGCAAGCAGGCATCAGGGATGCCGGTGGTGTGGTGATCGTCACCAGCGACGATCTTGTGAACATCTCCAGCGCACTACTGATCCGTCGATTAAATCCAACTGCGCGCATCGTTGTTCGGATGTTCAACCAGAACTTGCTGACACGGCTGGGAGGCGCGGTCAAGAATACCGTCGCACTGAGCGTTTCAGCTCTGACTGCTCCACTCCTCGCGCTCGCTGCCGTCAGCGGCGATGCTCTCGGCACATTCAAGTTGGAGGATGGTCCCCGTCAGGTCTCGGAATTGGTCGTCGCTGATGGATCGAATCTAGCCGGGAAACGAATCGCCGAGATTGCACGAGTATACAACCTCATCCCGGTCGCATACACACCTCTGAACGGAACCCCCCAGTTGCTTTTGGATGTAGTCGGAGACGCCATCTTGTCGCCGGGCGACCGGATCGTTGTTTGTGGAATCCCCGGTGATATCCTCCGCCTTCTGGCTCGCGAACGCGGCGATCTGTTCCCTGGCGTTCGTTGGGCGGGAACGGTTCGTCGCTGGTTCCGAACAGCCCGCCGAACACTTCTGGAAGTCGATCTCGCTGTGAAGATCGCTACCCCGACGTTGTTTCTGACCATTCTTGGCAGCACGTTGGTTTTCCGATATGGACTCGGAGCCGGTTGGAGCGATGGGCTTTACAGCACTGTCAGTTTGGTGGCGACTGGAGCGGAATTGCACGGCGAGAAGCATCCCGAGTGGGCAAAGGTGTTTCTGAGTATCCTCAGAATAGCAGGGGCCGCACTCGTCGCTGCGTTCACTGCCATATTGACTCAGTATCTCATCCGGGCCAGATTAGGTGGAGTATTGGAGGTGCGACGCGTGCCGGACGGTGGACATGTCGTCGTGTGCGGACTTGGGAATATTGGCTATCGACTGGTAAACGAACTCACAGAAATGGGTGAGCGTGTAGTTGCCATCGACAAGGCGAACGATAACCCCTTCATCGCAACCGTGCGGCGAAAAGGAGTGCCGACATTTGTCGGGGATGCAACTGTTGCCGAGGTGCTGAAGCATGCACGTGCCGAAAGTGCGAAAGCAGTCATCGCCGCAACGTCCAGCGAACTGGCCAACCTGGAGATTGCATTGCTGGTACGGGAAATGAACCCCAAGCAACGGGTTGTTCTCCGACTCAACGATCAGCAATTTGCCGAGGACGTGCGGGCTGCCGCCGAGATTCAATATGCGATGTCAATTCCCGCGTTGGCGGCTCCGGCTTTTGTGGCAGCACTGTTTGGGGATCGCGTGCAGACCCTCTTTACAACTGCTGGTCGCACGCTGGTTGTGATCGATGTCATTGTCGATCCCAATGAGACGTTTCTGGAAGGAAAATCGCTCCGAGCACTCGTTCTCGATTACCACCTTCTCCCCGTGGCTGTGGGCGGTCGTTCTGCCAGCGAACTCAAAGCCTATCGGTTGAAGGTGGGCGATCGGATAACGGTGGTCGCGGAACTCTCCGATCTTGAGCGGTTTATCCAGCGCGAACCAGTTGCCGCCACTGATTCCGTGGTGGTACACTCCTACCCCATTCCAGCGCGAGAATACCTCCTGACACTTGTGCGGACCACGAAACACTGCACTCAGGAAGAAGCGGAGACGGTTCTCGCGACGTCGCCGTTCACGTTAGCAACAGGGTTGACGCCCGGCGAATCGCAGGAATTGGTCGAACAACTCACGCGGGAATCAGTGATTGCTCATGCCATCTCTCCCGAACGGTTCAAAGTCGTGACACATCGAAAGGATGCTTTCACAAGCCCAGGATGATGGCGAGCAAGCCTACCAGAACCAACGCCGCACAACAGCTCCGAGAAGTAATTTGATCTTCTCTCGCTTTGTCACTTCCGGCCGGTGCGACCAGACATCGTAATCCGCTCGTTCAATCGCAGAGAGGATCGCCCGACCGCCGCGGATGAAGAGATCGACATCCACCCGAACCTCTACGGGCAAAAGTGAGAGGAGAGCTTCACCGCGGTCGAAGAACCCACTCGCTCGCTCGACTTCAAATCGCAGTAACGCCCGGAATGCCGGTGTGCAGCGTTTCGCTGCCAGGTCTTCCTCCGAGTAGCCAAAGCGGCGGCGATCTTCCGTAGGCAGATAGATACGTCCGATATCGAAGTCCCGTGATACGTCTTGCCAAAAGTTTGCGAGTTGAAGCCCTGTACACACCTCATCGGCAAGCGCTGCGCGTTGGACATCGAAGCACCCGAACAGATGAAGGAGAAGGTGCCCGACCGGGTTGGCCGAATTGACGCAATACCCCCGCAGTTGCTCGAATGTTGGGTATGTTTTGATCTCTTGATCCTGAGTGAACGCCACGAGCAGATTCAGGAATGGCTCGGGTGGAATTGCAAAGCGATGAATGGTGTCTTGCAAGGCAATCAACACCGGATGCCGTGGCTGACCGCCATAGCAAGCGAGTAGTTCCTGCCGCCAGGAGTCAATGAGTTGAAGTGTCTCCGCACCTCCACTGGTTTCATCGGCAAGATCGTCGGACCATCGACAATAGGCGTAAACGGCATGAAAATGAGGGATGAGACGCCTTGGGAGCAGGAACGAGACAACGGCGAAGTTTTCGTAGTGGGACCGCGCGACACGGGCACAATAGGCACGAGCTTGCGCCAGCTTGGGGGGCTTTGAGGCAACCCCTCGTGAGGGGTTCCACAGTGAAAGTTCCCTGGAAAAGTTCCACGCACTCACTTCGACGGTTCCAAAATGCGTAGCGGAGTTGAGAGATTGTATTTCAATCCCTCCAACTCGAACTCCAGATCGATGAGTGCAGCTTCGTATCCGTTCTTGGGAAGATCAAGTTTGCAGCCTGTGTTGTTCCCAAGAATGTCCAGTGGTTTCTGCTCCCACCACGATTTGCGGAAGTCTCTGGTTGGGGAAGATGCAGAGAGCATCCAGGCTCCGAGCGGTTTGGTATTACTCAACAAGCTCACATCCATGCCTTTGACCATTGGCGGGGAGAGAATCGCGAAGTCCAGTTTCGGCATTGCCTTGTCGTATGTGTGGGACCGACAGAACGCTGCAAGTGTGTTCATCGCGCGCTTGGGTAAGGCCTCGGTCTTGCCGTCTTTGTTTCGTTCGCTCAGATCATGACCGGCGTTTGGAACGTAAAGCAGCCACTTATCGCCTTTCAACCCATCCCAGTAGCTGTTCAGAGCATCGAGCGGCCAATAAGGGTCATTGGTTCCATTCACGATCATCTTTGGAATGGTGATCTTATCCCGATAAGTCCACGGGTCGATGATGATCCAGAGCCGTTGGGCTGCCTCGGTCTGCGGTATTGGAATCAGCTTTCGCTCCACATAATCCTTGATCATCTCGCTCGGCTTGCCGAAGGCCTGGATCTGGTTCTTCATTTGCACGGGGATGTTGAGTGTATCGATCACAAGTGGTGCGATCGCCTTGACTCGTTTGTCACCGGTGGCACCCGTGAGCCACGTTGTCCATCCACGTTTTGAAGCCCCGGCGATTATGAAATTGTTAAGCTCATGTTTCCATTCTTCCTTGGCGAATGCCTGGAGTGCATCCATTCCGCGGACGATGCTTTTCACCATGGGAAACAGAAGCGGCCACGTGCCATCTTTCGTTTCCAGGTATCGAACGAACGTCTCGGCAATCAAGGCATCCTCAGTCTTCCCACCAAAGAGCGGTTGTTTCGGGACACCAAAAAGGAACGCCACAGGTGCGTTCACTTTCGCTGCGAATTCGAGTCCGAGAAGACCCGAGGTGAGACCCGCCCTGGTTCCACAACACCATCGTGGCCTGAGGCTTCACTTCCTTTGGCACATACACCTGGAGTTTGTGATCCCATTTGATGTCGTGCCAGGTTTGCGACACGAGATCGAGCGTATAAACAGTGCCGAGATCGGTTACTGTTCGATCGGCGACTTTCCACGAGAAGGAACTATCCGGTTTGGTGACATAATCGACTAGCTCAGTTGGCTCTGCGGCAAACGTCGGAGCAGTAGCGAGGCAGAGAGCTATCAAACAAAGTGCCTGGCGCAAGGGAATCTCCAGTGTGGAGGTTCAGACTCGGATCAGCCGACTGAAGAACAGGCCCACTTTCGCGGCAATCTCATCCTTGTATGCCGTCAGTCTGTGATCGCCTGCCTTAAATAAGCATAGCTCAATACCTGGGTATGCTGCTTGGCGAAAGAACCCCAGGCTATCGCTGTCGGGAACCACCTCATCCGCGGCCCCGTGAATCAGTAAAGCAGGGGTCTTCCAAGTATTTGCAAGATCGACGGATCGAAACTGATCCCGCTCCTCAATAAACCCGTACCCAAGTTCCGTTTCAACCCAGTCATTCTTCACTCGCAACCGATCGGTTCGTCGCCATTCTTCGCGCTCGGCATCTGTGAGGCGTTCCCAACGTCTCTCCAGGAAGCCAAACGACGGTGCTATCAAAACGCTTCCGACCACTGCATCCGGGTTTCGCGCTGCGAACCAGGCGGCAGCAAAGCCTCCCATGCTCGATCCAACCAATCCAAGTTGCGTGTGTCCATGGACAGTTTTGAGCCAGTCGCGGATCACAGTGAGATCTTCGATCAACCCACTCGCCCGCAATTCGTGCATTGTCCCCGAGGAAGCACCGTGACCGCGAAAGTCGAACGCGGCAAAGCTCCAACCACGTCTGGCACATTCATCTCGAACCGCTTCGGATTTCTCGCCACCACGATGACTGCCAAATCCATGAATCCATAATACAGCGAAGCTCGGATTGGCAGTACCCGATAGGTAGTCACCCACAAGTGTGCCATCCGGGGCAAGCGGAAGCGAAATCGACGTCATGAGGATGCTTTCACGCGCTAGCGGTCTGTAAATCTTACACGGGAACACTCGCAGTGTGTTCACTTCCAGTCCGGGAGTTTTCCCCGGAGTTGATAGATCTTGATGAGTGCTTTGTCGGTTAATTGCTCGCCCGCCCCGATTTCTGCAACTGCCATTGGAGGAACAGTGCCGTACCCACCTTCCGCTGCTGCCTGGATTGTCGGGAAGTACTGGTGATAGTCGTTGCAATACCCCATCACAACAACATGCTGTAACCTTGCCCGGCGGCGAAGCGTGAGAGCATGTTCGCAAAAGAGTTCCCCGGACACACCCACGAAGCCAATGGCATTGTCCAGAATCGCAACGGTTACGGTCGGTCGAACGCCATCCTTATATTCCTTCTCGAAGAACGCAATCAGCTCAGGGAAAAACACTTTACCGAGGGCAAACTTGATTTGGGGATTCGCAATATCCACCACGCTTGCAAATCTGAGTTCTTCGCGATTGGCGAGGAGGCTTGAGTCCTTCGCTTTCGCGATTTTGATTGTGCCAGCGAGCTTCAGCACATCTTCTCCGAGCCGCTTTCCGAATGCTTCCGGTCCCTTGATGCCCTCTGGGGACTTGGTTGAGAGGTCGCCTGCCGCTCCCTGAAGGAACAAGCAGGGGACACCAGTTTGTGCTTCGACGACTTTAGCCATTGCTCCTGGATAGTCGGCGGAGAATTTCATGAGTTCGGCGGGGTGCATCGTGGGGTGTGCAGCGAAATTAACCGCGTGCGCGATGGGCTTGCCCAACATGTCATCGAATTGCAGCAGGAGTATCTCGTTGTCGACAGGGCAATCCGCGCGCTTGGATTGCCGATTGCGGTTAAGGGTTGTCTCCCCTGAAACCACACCATACCGGGCAGGTATGCGCGCAGCATCCGCTTTCTTGATGAGAACGATGAGCTTTTCTTCAAGTTCTCGCGTGTAGGGTTTCTCAGGGGTTGGCCAGGTATCCAGTTCCAGCGCCGGGCCGTGGTGGGTATGAGAACCAACCAGGAAGAGTTCGGTAAATCCTTCCTTCTTTAACGCATCTCGAATTCGCGTCGTGGAGTTTCTGGTTGGCGGTCGGCCAAGATCCAAACTCACGAGGGCGATCTTTGTTTCTCCTGCCTTCAAGACAATCGCCCGGGCGAAGAGTGGATCGAGTACCCCCTCACTTGGCTTGTCCTTGCGGGAGGCATACCCCCACATCGGAAAGCCGACAGGTGGTGTGATGTCGCCCTTTGCCGCCCCTGCTTCAAGCCCAGAGGCCTGAACCGAACCGATGCACGAAAGCACGAATACGATCGCCAGAACGATTCCCAGGGGCTCACGCCCCTGGCTATTGACGGTAACCCCCTTGGGGTCAAAAAAAGCGATGCCAACTGGACTCATTTCTCCACCCCAAGGGGGTTACCGTCAATAGCCAGGGGCATGAGCCCCTGGGAGAGAGCCATCTATCATAACTGCCAAAAAGTCTGCCTGCATTCTCCGTCGCTCCGAATGTTGCTCGCAATTTGAGCCTGTTTGGCATAAGGCATCCGGCAATTCGATCCCCTTCAAAGCGGTATATTCCCTGCACCTGTTCGAGTCAGTACAGATCAACCTCCCCTTGCCTGTGTGCCTAGAATGTGTCGCGGGGACGGTAGAACCGGACCAACCGGACTCACCGGCCCTCCTGCCAAGGAAGGCACGTCAAGGCGAAGAGTTCACACCGAAGTTACACATCCAGCCGGAACGATCATTGGGACTGACAGCGCGGACGCCCCAGAGCCGGTGGTCGGCCCAGGGTGCGGAACTGCCCCAGAACCCACAAACCCCGTCGAGGCTCACGACCTTCACTAACTTCCCGCTTTCGCCGATCTTGCAAAAGTTAGGCGGTTAGTCTGGTCGAATACAGGTAACGTCGAAGCCATCTAGCGGATTCGGGTGAACCCGCCCGGTTTTCCGGCCCAGCTTTTAAAGCTGACCAGCCCTCCGCAAACGGCTTCGAGCCTGTCCCCCACGACTCAATATGTCGTGGCTGCATGGAAGCAGACAGAGTGCTTCACGATGGGAAAGGTGTTTAATTGCCGGGTTCCCCCACGGTGATCTCATCGTGGTCGATGTGTGGCCGACTGGCGATGGGTAGCAGTCGGCCCTGCAATGGGGTTTCCACGGTCTCCCAACCGTGGCCGCATTGAAGCAAACGGAGTGCTTCGCGATGAAAAAGGTGTTCACCACCGGACAGGTGGCCAAAATTTGTAAGGTCGCCCCTCGTACGGTGTCGAAGTGGTTCGATTCTGGCCGTCTCAAGGGGTATCGTATCCCCGGCAGCCAGGATCGTCGGATTCCCCGAGAGCAACTCATCCGTTTCCTCAAGGAACACGGGATGCCGCTTGGGGAACTCGAAGAAGAGGAATGGCACAAAGTGCTGCTCATTGGCACTGAAAAGCTATTCAACGACCGGATCAAAGAATTGTTGCCGGAGGACGACGATTACAAGTTCGAAATGGCCAACAGCGGATTTGAAGCGGGGATTCTTGCCGGAAGTTTCCATCCCGACACGATCATTATCGATCTGAGTCTCGGCCGCGCGGAATCGATCCAGATCACAGCGAACCTGCGCAAGGACGAAGCCTACGCTACCACCTTGATCGTGGGTTTGGCCAGCGAAGATGAGGCCGCTCCGGAGCAGCTTGCACAGTACGGGTTCAACGACATCTTCAAGAAGCCGTTCGATCTCGCACTCCTTTGTGAGAAGATCAAGAGCATTGCCGATGCCAAGCGCGAAGATTGAGCGATGTGTCCCCCAATCCCGAAGCTCTCACACGATCGGCTGCCCGAGAGAGAATGAACCCGTTCATTCTCTCTCGGGCAGCTGATCCGGTTCGCGAACTGCCACTCTTCTCATGACGTTGAGCTTCATTCCGGTTACACTTCAGGGGCTCGCTGTCTCGCCCACATCCGGAGCGAACATATGCACCGTCGGGCATTTCTCTCGCTGAGTGCAATTTCCCCACTCACGCACTTGTTACCGGGGTTTGCTCGGGAATCCACGGTCCGACAGAGTTCTGCGCGGGAATTGAAAACCGATCTCGTCGTCATTGGCGGCGGCGTTGGCGGGATAGCAACTGCGCTCGCGGGAGCCAGGAACGGGCTCAAAGTGATTCTGACCGAAGAGTTCCCCTGGATCGGTGGGCAACTCACTTCTCAAGGCGTTCCTCCAGACGAACACCCTTGGATTGAGGAACAGGGCAGCACGAAAACCTATCGCACGTTTCGCCAAAAGGTGCGTGAGTTCTATTTGCGGAACTACGCCTTCACGGATGAAGCGAAGAAGAAACGACAGCTCAATCCCGGTAATGGCAATGTCTCCCGGCTATGCCATGAGCCACGGGTTGCCGTTGCTGTTTTGTTGGAAATGCTCGCTGCGGATCTCACCGCCGGGCGTATCTTACTTCTCCAGCCTTATCGGCTTATTTCAGCTGAGATGGATGGAGATCGCATCGCCGCCGTGGAAGTGTCGAGAGGAGCAGAAGGAAGACGGATAACGCTTGAGGCTCCCTTCTTCGTAGATGCGACCGAGATGGGGGAACTGATCTTCCATACCCATACCGAACACGTAACGGGAGCAGAATCGCGCGACGATACGAAGGAACCTCACGCTCCGTTGGATGCCGACCCCGACAATCACCAGGCATTCACATATTGCTTCGCCATGGATCATCAGGATGGCAAGGACAACCGGATTGACGAACCCCCCGGTTACAAGGCCTGGCGGGAATACGTCCCCAAATTGGAACCGCGGTGGCCCGGGAACCTCCTCTCAATGGAGATGAGCGACCCCATCACCCTCAAAACCAGACAGGTGGGTTTCAACCCGATGGGTTCAGTCCTCATGGGGTTGATGAACCTGTGGACGTATCGGCGCATTTTGGACAAATCACTTCTCGCGGAAGGCTCGGTCGAAAGCGATATCTGCCTGGTGAATTGGCCGCAGAACGACTACTGGCTTGGCAACCTGTACAACGATGCGGCATGGGCCAAGCATGACCTGGCGGCCAGAGAATTGAGCCTCTGTCTCTTTTATTGGCTGCAAACCGAAGCCCTACGACCTGATGGGCGACGTGGTTGGAAAGGTCTTCGGTTGCGCGAAGATGTGATGGGCACCGAGGATGGATTCGCGCAGGCTCCCTATATCCGTGAAAGCCGCCGGATCAAAGCCATTTTCACCGTGACGGAAAACCATGTCGGGGTGGATGCCCGAGCCAAATTGCTCGGCAAAAGGCCCGGTGAATTCACAGCCGAGAAGTTTACGGATTCAGTGGGCACAGGTAGTTATCGTATCGACCTGCACCCCTCATCTGGCGGGGACAATTACATCGATGTGAGTTCTCTTCCGTTTCAAATTCCACTCGGGGCACTCATACCCACACGGGTCGAGAATCTTCTGCCGGCTTGCAAAAACATTGGAACTACCCACATCACAAATGGGTGTTATCGACTGCATCCGGTTGAATGGAGTATTGGCGAAGCAGTGGGTGAACTAGTCGCGTTTTGTCGATCCAAAAAGCGTATGCCTCGACAAGTTCGGAAGGATGCCCAACTCCTGACAGATTACCAAACGCAACTCGCGAAAGCCGGGGTCGATCTGGACTGGCCCGCCGAGATTGCCAGGACAGTCCGTTGACATCTTCAGGGGTTTGTCTTTCTGAGCCCGATTTCCTGGAAAATGTTTCATTTCTTGACGGATGCGATTGCTCTGGCTTCGGTGTTGTGAACTTCAAACAACTTGGCTCCTCCCATCATCTCAAACCCTTCCTTGGCGTTCTCGGTGAGACAGCACACGATGATGCGCCCTCCCAGCGCCCGCATATCCTGAAGAGTCTGGAGCAGCAGCCGGTAGAAGGCTGAGGGAAATAAATCGATAAGCCCGAAGTTCAGAATCACTGCTCCTCCTTGTGGAAGTCCAGCGATGGCCCCCGCATGCAATTGTTTGTAAAGCGTTGTCTTGGCAATTTCATCGTGGTCGTCGAGGGCGTCACGGACATCCGGACGAATGAATCGGGCAACCCGGATTGTCTCCGTGGGGGATTCACAAAGGATGTTAATACTCATGGAACACTCTCGTTGTGAGCGAGGATCAGCTGGTTCGCTCAATCCCCAGGATCGTGAAGTCATCCTCAAACTCGGCACCCTGCATGTGAGCGGTGACGCGAGTGATCAGCCCGTTCACAACATCGGGTAAAGGGTTATCGATCGAGCCCGAGAAATGCGCTGTCAGGCGCTGACGGCCAAACGGATCGCCTGCCTTGCTGCGAGATTCCCAAAGGCCATCGGTAAAGAGCAGGAGCCGGTCACCAATCTCCAAGTTCCAGGCAATCGTTGTGTAGACTTCCGGCTCGATTCCAAGCACCGACCCCACGGGGGTCAGATCGATGGGCGATAACCAGCCATGACGGTTCACCCACAAGGGCGGATGATGCCCGGCCGCGGCCCAGGTGACCTTGCCGCCAGGAGCGAGCACAAGATAAACCCCCGTCATGAAAAGGTCGGACGGGATCAACCGATGAAACATCGCGCCAACCCGGTTGAGAGTAACGCCGGGTTCGTGATGGACATCGTGTGTATGTAGGATTGTCCGCACGATCGCCATCAACATGCTTGCCGCTGGCCCATGCCCGCTCCCATCCCCTAGAAATGCCGCGGTATTCCCATCGGGCCGGCGAAAGAAATCGTGATAATCGCCGGTGACGATGAACGCCGGGCGGTAGGCAAAGAACAGCTGATATCCGGAAACCTCTGGTGCAACCTGCGGCAAAATTCGACGCTGGAGGTTACACAGTTTGCCCCACCCCGCCTTATCCTCAGCGCTCCCCGAAACATAAGGAGATGGCCAGCGCCCGGAACCCGGGTTGGGTGGAGGGTCATGGCCGGTCGGTTGCACAGTGCGAGTCCTGGAAGGAGTGAGGTTGAGGGCATGCAACCTTAACCGCAGAGTATCACATCGAAACCCAAGCCGCAACGACCCATCCGCTGTAAGAACGACAACACCCAAACCTCATTAGTGTGTTCGCCTCGCGAATCTGCTGTGAAGTAATTTGAGCGGTATGGTAGACTCTTTTCTATCCCTTCAATGAGGTTGCGGGAATGCCGTTAGAGAGAACTGCGATGCTCAGAGTTACCGGTGAAAGCGGATCGGATTGTTCGGGTCTCACCCGGCGAAGTTTCCTTCAAGCCGGGGCTCTTGGTGGTGCGATTGGGCTTGGAGATCTGTTCCGTGCTCAAGCCACTGCGAAATCAAAACCGACAGTGTCCGATCCATCCGTCATTCTCTTCTGGATGAGCGGCGGACCGGGGCACATGGAAACGTGGGATCCCAAGCCGAACGCTGTCACAGAGTTCCGCGGACCATTTGGCGCAACCCAGACTTCCATCCCTGGTATCCAGTTTGGCGAACTCTTGCCGGAACAGGCGAAAGTCGCTGATAAAGTTGCGATTCTACGAGCAGTCTGTCACGGCTCCGGCGATCACACCAAGGCCAATCACTGGATGCTCACGGGCTTTGAAGGCCCCGCGTTCAACGCTCCGGACTTCATGACCCAGCGACGACCGAGCATGGGTTCGGCGGTTGCCAAGCTGCATGGGGCGAACCGCCCTGGTTTACCGCCTTACGCGGCTGTCCCACATCTCCGCGGAGGCACCGACAACTTCTTCCACTATGCCGCGTACCTTGGTCGTGGGGCCAATCCGTTCATAACGGAGTCGGACCCGAACACGCCCGAGTTCCGCGTCCGCAATCTGGCGCTCCCGAAAGAGGTACCAATCGGGCGATTGGAAGACCGTCGAAGCCTACTCGAATCTCTTGATGCTCATCAGCGCATGACTGATCGCTCGGTGGCGGATCTCGACCCGCACATGCAGCGGGCATTCTCCCTGCTAACCGGTAAACAGGCAGTCGCGGCGTTCGATATCGCTGCCGAACCCGACAAACTCCGCGATCGATATGGCCGCCATACTTTTGGTCAAAGTGCATTACTTGCCCGACGACTGATTGAGGCAGGCGTGACGTTCGTAACAGTGAACTGTGTACCCTGGGACCACCACGGCACCGCAGGGCGACACAGGACGGATGTGGGCGGAAAACTCCTGATCCCTCCATTCGACCAAGCGCTTGCTGCGCTTGTTCGAGATCTCATCGACCGCGGGTTGTACGAGCGAACTCTGATTGTCGCGATGGGCGAGTTTGGTAGAACGCCGCGTATGAATCCGGAGGGCGGTCGGGATCACTGGGGAAACGTGTTCAGCGTCCTGATCGGCTGCGGATCGATGAAGATGGGACAGACCATTGGCCGAAGCAATAAACGCGGCGAATACCCCACGGATCGGCCAACTTCCCCTGAGGATGTCACCGCGACAGTGTTTCATCACCTCGGAATTGATGCCCGGAGTGTTCGCTTCACGGATGACCTCATGCGGCCAACCGCACTCGTTGAGACAGGCCAACCAATCCGTGAACTCGTTGGCTGAACAATCAGACTAAGCCCGTAAGCTCGCTGGCTGGTTGACCCAAACCAGCATCATTCTCAACTCATGGCGGAGCCCATCTCGACCGATCCCATCCCTTGGTGTACAACTTCGGGTAACGGGAGGGTCAAATGCGACATTTTATTGGCTACACGATCGTGGCCTTGATCGCTGCAATTGCGCTGGGGTGTGGGTCTGGCAAGGAGCTACCGGATGTGGTTCCTCACACAAAAGAGGCGGGAGTAACTTCTCCCGATCCAGTTGAGAAAGCACCCGAAGCTTCGGACCCGGCGGCAAAGGCCATCGCCGATCGCGCAATCAAAGCGATCACCCAAAATCAACCCGATCTCTTGGTGAAGGCCAGGAATTGCAAGCTGACCGCACACGGCCTATTCCAACTCCCCCCAAAAAATCAGACAATGACCGAAGCCAAATGCATCATTAATAGCATGTGGCCTGACCGTGGGCAGATAACATACGACTTCGGCGGATCTCACAAGTTGGTATTTGGCAAGCGTGGCGTGTTCGGCTGGTGGGTCAATTCGCCATTGCCATATGTTGCGCCATCGGAACTCGCCCAGGTCATCCAAACCGATTTGATGGCCCAGCAATGGTTTCTGGTGGGTTTGGGTTTGGCAGAGTCCGGCGCGGTGTTTTTCGATCCAAAGAATGAAAAGACTGCGAAGAGCAGCACAACAACCATCAAAGTCGGTTTGAAAGATCTCCTGGTGTATCGAGTTGCTTTCGATGACCAGTCCGGGTTGCCTGTGCGCATCGAATATGCACCGTTGGAGATTGGTCAACGGGTCCGAGTGAAGAAGGTAATTAGTGCCTCAGACCCAATGCTGGCTAGCGGATTGATGCTTCCAACAACCATTTCGTTAACGCAGAATGAACAACTTGCCTATCGGTGGACAGTCGATCACTGGGACTTCCCAGAGAAAATGGATGACTCCGTATTCGACCCGCCGAAATGAGCTGGGACCAAGGTTAGAGTGAATACACATGACGCGGGCAACTCTGACACAGGCCCGAAGCGCCTGTTTTGAAGTTGCGCTTATGGTTCAAGCCCAAAGATCCGCAGTGGAAAACCGTGGTGCGGAAGCACCATCTTTACAAGCCCGAAGCGCTAGCGAGGGATAGCTTTTCCCTCGCTAGCGCTTCGGGCTTGTATCGGGTTTTTCGCATTACAACCATAAAAAGCCAACTTCAAAACTGGCGCTCTGGCGTTTCGGGCTTGTGACAAAACAAACCGCAGGGAGTATAGCTTGCCCGTGAGGGGCTATCGGGGCGGATAGCCTTGCACGGACTGTGGCTCGGTCGGCGGCAGCAGCCAGCTTGGGGTGGTGGATCGTTCGGCCGGAGGCCAGTCCGGACGATAGGTCGGCAGACTTGCGCCCGGAGCATCTTTGAGACCCGAACTCGGCCGAACGGCACCGCCCACCCCGATGAGTTCGGGTCGGCGAGCAATCTTATCCGCAAATACTTCCAGATCGCGAGTGATCTTCTCTGCTCGTGAAAGCACACGAGCAAGGGAACCTGCCGCAAGATCGAGATTCTGGTAGACCACTGGATCTGTGAGTAGTTTCTGGATCGATCCGTTACTGTGACCGAATGTCTGGAGAAGAGAGCGGACCTCCACCAACGTCTTGCTCAGTTGTTCCGCGGATTCGGTCACGGATGCGACGATGGATTCGGACTTGACTGCCAGCGGCTTGGTTACGGCTCGAACATCTGCCACAACAGCCCCCGCCGCCGTCACCTGTGTGTCGATGTTCTTGATTGCTTTTTCAGCAGTATCGAGCAAGCTTGTGAGGGCCGTCGAGATCTTGACGACATAAACGGCCACGCCATTGATGTTTTTCAGGAGTTCGGTGAACTGCTTTCGGTTCTCGGGAGTCAGAACGTCATTGATCCCATCGAATGTTTGGTGGGCAGATTTGATTGTTCCTGTCAACTCGGGTTCCAATCGCCGGACCATTCCCCGCACATCATCCACGGCTGGTCGGAGGGTACGCATGAGTTCCTGGATATCTCGAATCAGACCTTTGAGGTTGGTTTGATCCGGTGGTTGTTGAGCAGCGATCAGATCGGCAGGTAAATTGGGAGCATCTACTCCAAGCAGATTCTGGAATCGATCGTTTGTCTTCTTCAACTCGGGGATAAAGGCCCGCACATCCCGGGCGAGTCCCGTGAACTCATCGAGCGTGGACTCCATCTTTGGTCCAAGTCGCTCCAATCGTTCCAGTTTCTCGAACGCTTTCACGATCCGATCGAGTGACTGTTGAGCATTTGCAAGGACACCCGAAGCCGGAGTCAGGAGACTACGCGGAGTGATTGGCGGAACCCCAACAATTTCCGATCCGGGCGGGTAGATCTCTCCGGGATGGGCCGGTGTACCTTCTTCGGGAAGCCGGGGTAGGAAATCGATCGCGGCGTCACCGCTGAGGAGGCCCTTGGTTATGGTGGCTTCCTCGGACGTTCTGGGAAGGAATTTGCGATCGACGCGAATCTGGACGCGAACCTGACCGGTCTGAGGTTCGAGTTCCAGGCTGGAGACCTCTCCGATCCGGACTCCTGATTTGCGAATGGGTGTCCCGGGGCCAATGCCAGGAGCCTCGGGAAAGAGGACGGTGTAGGAGGCTTTGTTCGAGAACAGGTCTGGGGCACGACCAAAGAACACGACAAGGCCAGCGAGGATCAGAAGAGTCCCCGCGAAGAACGCCCCCAATTTGAGTCGCAACCCCCGTTCGGCCATCGCCCGTCCCTCGGGCCGTTTTCAGCGGCCGTTCCGTATTCGACTGAGAATCAACTGCTCCAGAGCGTAGTCCCGCCCCACCTTAAACCAAGTCTGACTTGCCTCAGTCGAGAGATCCTGGTTTACAACGTCAAACGGTCGGGCCACAGTCGGGTTTTCCTGAAACACCGCGCTCCCGATCCGAGCCTGGCAGGGGCGGGCGAGATCCTCAAGCTCCCGGTCCACGACAACCGTCACCAGAAATCCCCCTCGCTCACCAGGTGTAATGGTGAGCGATGCAGTCTGGCGTATGGTTTGTAACGTCGCCAGCAACCGTCCCCGTGGGTCTGGATTCCCGGGCTTCCAGAACTGCTCGTAGCCCGGTGCTATGCGCGGCTTGGTTACAATTGTCCCGGCGACGGGATTTGGGCGATCCATGTCGAAGTAGTCCCCGACGATATCGACCGCCTTCTCAAAAACCTCCTGATATGCTTCCTGGGTGGGAACGCCAGGAGACACCAATACCGGGTTCTCAATCCCACTCGTTCGAGGCCCTGCAAGCAGGGGGTTGTCGATCGGCGGAGCCGTGGCGCACCCTCCCCCAAGGAGGCAGACCACCCACACAACGCGGATTCCCCTCCCCATCGGGCATTCCCTCAAGCCCATTCTCCACGATCATTACTAAGGCGGTGTATGCCACTCGTTGTCCCAAACGTCAAGCCGATACGAACTGTTCGGATGCCTTAAGCGACCGGAATAACCTTTCCTGAAGTAGGTGCCTGTGCGTAAAGTGATTGTATCTGGAAGGTAGTGGTGATCTGGAGAACCCGTATGCGCTCGTTCTGGTCCCCATCCAGTTTGGCCGGGATTGTCCTGGCAGCGTTGCTCGCTTCGTTGGCAATGGCTCTGGATGATCCCCCGTTGCCTGCCAAGCGGCAGCCTGTTCGTCCAATCGGGGGCAAAACCACTCCCCTGGCCGATACCACGGTTTCGGACGAGGAGGCACTGAAAGCAGCCGGGCTGACTGCGGAAGATGGACCCAAACTCGTCGAATACCTGATCCAGCGCACACTCTCGGATGCCGATCAGGGGAAAATTGCCGGAATCATCAAGAGGTTTGGAGCAGATGATTTCGACGACCGTGTGAAAGCGACTGAGGAGATTGAAATCTTCGGCCCAGCGGCCGTTGGCCCGCTAAAAACGGCAGAGCGGGACAACGATCCGGAGATAGCCTATCGCGCGAGAATTGTTCTCAAGAAAATGGCAAAAGTGCCTCATTCTGCTGTCGCTACGAGCCATTGTGAAACTCAAACCGGAAGGTGCTTCTGCTGCGTTGATTGGGTTCCTTCCACTGGCGGATGATGAAACGATTGCGGATTCGATCCGGGATGCACTGACTGGGCTGGCTGTCAAGGATGGAAAGGCCGATCCCTCACTGATTCGTGCATTGAGCGATAACTCCGCGATGCGTCGGAGTGCAGCTTACATGGCGCTGACCCTCGGTGGACCACCAGGAGAGCGAATCCGGATCAAAGACGCCTATCCCAAAGTGCGCGAAGCGATACTCAAGGAAAACGATCCCGAGGCGAAGTTCATCGGTCTCTGGGTTTTGCTTTTGACCACCCGCGAAAAGGAGTTCTTACCCGAACTCATAAGTCTGATTCCCCAGATTGGTCGTGGGCGAATCTGGCAACTGGAAGATCTCCTGCTTCAGGTAGCGGGATCGCACCCAAAAGATGGTCGGTTCCTCAAATCTCAAGAGTCGTTGACCAAAACCCGAGACGCCTGGTTTGGCTGGTGGAAGGAGAAGGGCGACAAGGTGGACTTCGTGAAATTTGAATTCAATCCTCGCGTCCTCGGGGTCACGGATGTGATCGAGATTGATAACCGCTATGGTCAGGGGCGAATCGTTTCGCTGGGGCCAGATATGAAAGAGAAGTGGCACATCAACGGACTGAACCCACCCACCGATCTTCTGGTACTGTCAAATGATCGCGTTATTATCGTTGAATCGAACATGAGTCGGATCATTGAACGCTCTCCGAATGGGAACGCCCAAATCAACCGGTTCATCCAACAACAACCCCTCAATATCCAGAAGACACCAGAAGGAGGAATGCTGGTTACGTGTCGAAACCGAATCATCGAATTGGACAAGGATTGGAAGGAAATACTCTCTTACACACGTCAACCATTTGATATTGTGGCGGGTCTCAGACTCCCGAAGGGCGATGTCTTGTTCGTCACCAATGCCTTCCAGGGTGCAAACTGTATCCGACTCGACAATAAACTCAAAGAGACTGCCAAGACTTATACGTTTGGACGCATCCAATCCCCCAACCAAATAATGGATGCTATTGACGATGATAAGATATTGGTCTGCGAGTTCGACCGAGTCGCCGAGTACGACTTGAAAACAGGTAAACAAACCTGGAAGCACGAATGTAACAATCCATGTTCGTGCCAGCGACTCATCAACGGTAACACTCTGATCACTCTGGTGAATACGAATCAAGTGATTGAAGTGGACCTTTCGGGGGAAATCGTGTGGGACTATCAGGCCAAGGAGGGTCTTAGGGTCAATCGCGCTCGCCGCCGGTGAGAGGCGATAGTGTGCAGTTGGTTTTCACAAGCAGACTATTAGGTAGATAGGTACGATTGTTGAGGATGGGTTCAACAAATGGATATGACGGGTAACAGATCGGTTTAGCCGCGTTGAGTTGTGTCGCCTCCGGTTATTGACGCCGCTGATGCTTCCGGCTCGCCTAAGACCTTTCCCAATGAGCGTTTTAAGCGAGTCGGAGCGTCAACGACCGGAGACTGCAAACTCCTCAATTGCTATGGTGCTGAGATTACGGTTTTGCTGTGGCCGCAGTCTGCTGAGGATACGTCGGCGCTGGGCTCATGGAGAGCTTGGCGGTCGGCTTCATCTGGGCAATAACCGCCTCCCGCAACCGCATCTGGTAGAGCAGTCGGACATCTTCCTTCACCTCTTCAAACCTCTTGGGAGTGCCCTGTTTTCGGGCAGTAACCAGGATCAGGTGTAGTCCAAATTCGGTGGTAACCACTTCGGTCATCTCAAACGGCTTCACGCTGTAGGCCGCCTTGGCGAATGGTTCAACCATCGCCCCAGAGCGCGGGAAGTAATTCAGATCGCCACCTTCCTTCTTGGAGGGGCAGACCGAATATTCCTTGGCACAAGTCGAGAACGCTTTTTCTATCTCGGCGATACGTGTTTGCTCGCGAACCAGTGGATCGGCAGCCTGTTGTGGGGAAAGAGCAGCGACCGCCTTCGCAGCCTCTTGTTCGACAAGTTGCTTGATCCCGCGGAGTTTCCCTTCGGCCTCTTTCACCTTCGCAGGGTCAGAACCAGGCGTCAGAAGAATGTGGCGAGCACGAACAAGTGTACCATCAAAGACATCTGGGCTGCCGTCGAAGGTCTTTTTCAACTCCACGTCGGTTGCCTGCTGCTTGACGAACTTCTCCCACTTCATCTGGGCCACGACTGCTTCCCGAAACTCCGCTTCAGTGATCATCATTGCTGCAAGTTCTTTCACATAATCCTTGGGCGGTTTCGCTGTGGCCAACTCGGCCTTCATTTCAGCAATTGCCCCATCGACATCTTTGGGATCGGCCGCGACTTTGATTGCAGTCAGATACTGGTCGATCAACAAGTTTTCAATCAGGTGGGCCAGGATCTCCTTGCGAGCCATCTCCCAGGTGTGTGGTGGGAATTGCTTGAGCTGACGGTAGACTTCAACCTCCTGGATCGGTTGTCCGTTCACAGTTGCAGCAACACCTGTCGGGCGCACCTCAGGTGCCTGTGGCGTAACTGCTGGAACAAGAGGTGCATTAGCTGCCGGAGGTGGAGGTGGTGTAACTGGTGGAGCAACTGGAGCTTGACCTACTGCTGACGCAGTAAAAGCTGTGCCAAGAACCAGGGCCGCCGCTCCGCGGGTGAACCTTCGCATCGCGTACTCCTCACGTGCATCCCGGGTAACCCCTGCCCTTCCCCCTCGGCAGAGTAATTCCCGGGCTCAAAGGCGGGAACAATATCATCTGTGGGAACTGCGTCAAGAGGAGTTTTGAAGGGTTGAAAGGCGAAAGGTTCCGTCTGTTCGCTTACGCAGGGTAACATTGAGGAAATGGTTCCGATGTGCAGATGCAGTCAGACAAGAGATAAGCAGACAGGGGTTCTGGGACACTGAACGTCGAAAAGCTCTTGAGGAAGCTCACTGAAATGGGTCAGACTGTCGCTCACGCTTCCGGCTCGTAAAACCGGCCCATTTCTCACGGTTTTTACGAGCCGGAAGCGTGAGCGAAGGAGCTTGACGAACCAGAACCGTCTGGGAGTAACTCCAGCCAGCTTCCTCTTGGGGTCGTCGCGGCCAAAGTCGAAGGGCTCGTTACGATGCCTTGTATCGTAACGAGCCCTTGGTTGATTGCGAGGTTGCCGTCTGCGGGCTTCTCAATCAACGCTTCTTTTTCTTGTTCTTCTTTTTTCGTTCTTCCGCGCGTTCCTTGGCACTCTTGCGGTGACCGGTGTCGCCCTTGGTCTTGAACTGT
>Ga0206850_10011_pt1 | contig 79713 bp, 53 predicted proteins | sample Alteio_BWOrgCont_16_FD_152885 | JGI IMG/M metagenome (GOLD analysis project Ga0206850, IMG submission 152885) | Enriched cells from forest soil in Barre Woods Harvard Forest LTER site, Petersham, Massachusetts, United States -... | ecosystem: Environmental > Terrestrial > Soil > Temperate forest >...
GTGGTGGTGACCAATCCGCTGAAGGCGGTATTGCTGAAGACGGCCTGATATTCATAGCCGTTTTCGTTGGCCGTTGTGTTGATGGTCAAAGTGTTACTGGTGGCACCGCTGATGTTCGTAAAGCCGTTGCCATTGTTCGCGTTGACTTGCCACTGCACGCTGTCCGTACTCAGTAGGTTTGAGCTGGCAGCCGTGAAGGTTGCGGTTTGGCCGGCATTGAGCGTCACGTTGATCGGGTTCGCGGTCACATAATCCACGCTCAGTATCGCCGGGCTGGTCGTGAGCGATCCACTGTAGGTGGTATTGCTGAAGACGGCCTGATATTCATAGCCATTTTCGTTGGCCGTTGCGTTGCTGATGGTCAAGGTGTTACTGGTGGCACCGCTGATGTTGGTGAAGCCGTTGCCATCGTTCGTGTTGATCTGCCACTGCACGCTGTCCGTGTTCAGTGGGTTCGAGGTGCCCGCGGTGAAAGTTGCCGTCTGGCCGACAATGAGCGTCACGTTGCTCGGGTTCGCGGTCACATGGTCGACGGTCAAAGTAGCAGGGCTGGTTGTGAGCGATCCGCTGTAGGTGGTGTTGTTGAAGACGGCTCGATACTCATAGCCGTTTTCCGTGGGTGTTGTGTTGCTGATGGTTAAGGTGTTACTGGTTGCACCGTTGATGTTGGTGAAGCTGTTGCCATTGTTCGCGCTGACCTGCCACTGCACGCTGTCCGTGTTCAGCGGGTTGGAACTGGTCGTCGTGAAGGTTGCGGTCTGGCCAGCATTGAGAGTCACGTTGCTCGGGTTTGCGGTCACATGGTCAACGGTCAGAGTCGCCGGGCTGGTCGTGAGCAATCCACTGAAGGCGGTGTTGCTGAAGGCGGCTCGATACTCATAGCCGTTTTGTGTGGCCGTTGTGTTGCTGATGGTCAAGGTCGTATTGGTGGCACCGCTGATGTTGGTGAAGCCGCTGCCATCGTTCGTGTTGACCTGCCACTGCACGCTATCCGTGCCCAATAGGTTTGAGCTGGCAGCCGTGAAGGTTGCGGTTTGGCCGGCATTGAGCGTCACGTTGCTCGGGTTCGTACTCACATAATCCACGGTGAGGGTAGCCGCCGATGTCGTGGCCATCTGCCCCACGGGGTTGGTGAAGACCGCCTCGTACTCGTTGCCGTTCATCAATGCAGTAGCACCAGCGATCGTCAAGGTATCGGAGGTAACGCTGTTGCCGTAGACGCCCCCGGCGGTAATTGGTGTGAAGGTCCGCCCGCCATTTGTGCTGATCAGCCACTGGACGGTAATCGCCACGTTCGAGCCATCCGTGAAGATGTCGGATGCACCTGAAGAGAACGAGGTGTTTGCAGTTGCAGTTACGATCTTACTGGTTGGTTCGGTGGTAATACTTGGTGAAGCGGAGAGCTGAAAGGCACCAACATCTCCTGGCTGATTGATGGGCCGGGCAACTCCGCGTTGGTCGTAGCTGAGTGTTTGAGAAGTGAGCCCCTTGCCAAGAGCTAAACTTCCGGGGAGCAGAGCACAGGTTTCCGTGAGACCTCCATTGCTACTCGGAGGTGCGAGGGCCGCCTGTGCGACGGTAATGCCGACCTGGTTGCCACTCACTCCATTACCAAGACTGTCTGTAAGATCGACCCCTACCAAGTTGTCGCTAGAGGAGGTAGAAACCGCACTACCATCGATGTCGGAGCCCTGGTCGCCGACGAGGATGTCGCCATTCAAGAGTGCTGAACCCTGGGTGTAGAGGCCTCCACCAAAGTCAGCACTGTTCTCGAAGAAGGTGTTGTTGCTGGCCATCAATGAACCAGAATTGAAAATGCCGCCGCCGTTGACCGAGGCAGTGTTTTCAAAGAAGGTGCTGTTGCTGGTTGTCAATGTGCCATTTTCGGCGATGTAAATGGCACCGCCGTTGGTGGCGCTGTTGCCGTCGAAAGTACTGGTGTTGATAATGCAACTGCCGTCGATGCCGCCGCCGTTGGGGGCCGTGTTGCTGCTGATGGTACAGTTGGTCAGCGTAAGCGAGCCCAGGTAGTTGGCCACTCCACCGCCGCCGTTGAGTGCCGTGTTGCTGCTGACGGTGCAATTTGTCAACGTAAGTGAGCCCAAGTAGTTGGCCAGTCCGCCTCCGCCATTGAGTGCCGTGTTTCCGCTGATGGTGCAATTGGTCAGCGTAACCGTGCCGTAGTACTGGGATACACCGCCGCCATTGAGTGCCGTGTTTCCGCTGACGGTGCAGTTGGTCAGCGTAAGCGAATTGCCGTAGCCCGAGGAGTACACGCCGCCACCACTACCGCTCGCGGTGTTTCCGCTGACGGTGCAATCGTTCAGAGTGAGCGAACCCAAGTAGTTAGCCAGGCCGCCGCCGTTCGTGTCGTTACCACCTGTGATTGTCAAGCCGTTGAGGGTGGCCACCACGCCGCTATCCACCTGGAACACCCGGCTCAGTCCACCGCCGCTGATCGTCACGCCAGCCGCCGAACCCGTGATCGTCTCCGTTCCACCCTTGTCGCTCAGCACGAGCTGGGTGCCGGACAGGGTGATTGTCTGCGGCGTTGCGAAGATCGTGGCGTCAAAGGTGATCGGTTCCGAGGTGCCTTTAACCGTATCAGTGTTCGCGATGGCCACGGCGTCGCGCAAGGTCAGTGTGCCAAAACTGTCGCTGTCGGTCGTGCTGTTGACGACCAGTGGTCCAGATTGAAAGGCACCGATGTCGCTCGGGCCAATGGGTCGGTTTAGACCGCGCTGGTCGGTCGTGCCCGGCTGCGTCTGGCCGGCACCAATAGCTGGGCTGCCGGGCAGCAGGGCCACAGTCTCGGTTGGGCCGCCGTAGAATCCCAGTGGTGTCAGTAGGGGATTGAGCGGCTTGGTGCTGGTGCCGGTCAGATCGGAGCTAACCCAACCGAAGCTGTTATTTCTTTTGCCGATAAGGTTGTTCCCCAGGGAGTCAAAGGTTCCTTGGGCATCGGGTCCGCCGCTTGTGGCTGTGTTATTGGCGACAATGGTGTTAGTGAGGGTCATCGTGCCATTCGTCGTGGAGTTGTATACCCCGCCGCCTTTGCCCACGGTGGAGTTACCGCTGACAGTACAATCGATCAAAGTGGCCGTGCCGTTGGAGCCGTTGTACACACCGCCACCATTGAGGCCGTACTTGCCATTGGTGGAGTTTCCGTAGACGGTGCAGTTGGTGAGCATAGAAGCGGCCGAGTTGAAGTTGCTCACACCACCGCCAGCGTTTGTGGAGATGTTTCCGCTGACGGAGCAGTTGGTCATCGCAAGCGCGCTGCCGGATCCGAACGTGTACACACCACCCCCATTCCAGGCGGCGTAGTTGCCGCTGATGGTGCAGTCGGTCATCGAAAGTGGATTACCGGATCCTGACGTGTATAAGCCACCACCAGCCCAGTAGGAGTAGTTGCCGCTGATGGTGCAATAGTTCAGCGTGGCGGAACTGCCAACAACGATATCTAGTCCACCACCGACTGCCCTTGCGCTATTGCCGCTGATCGTACACTTGGTCATCGCAAGCACGCTGCCGTAGCCCGAAGAGAACACGCCGCCACCGCCACCGCTACCGGGAGCGCTACCGCTGCCACTGCCGAAGGAAATACGGTTGTCACTGACTGTACAGTTGGCCATCGAAAGATAGCCCGAGTAACTGGCCACGCCGCCGCCGCTGTTGGCACCATTGCCGCTGATGGTGCAATCAGTCAGGGTAGCAGTGCCGGATCTTTCGTATACACCACCACCCTTACCTCCGTAGTAGTTGACGTAGTTTCCGCTGATGGGACAGCCGGTCATCGAAAGCACGTTGCCGGAGCCCGAAGAGAACACGCCACCGCCGCCGCCGCCACCGCCGCCATAGGCGTAGTTGCCGCTGACGGTGGTGTTGGTCAGCGTTAGCGAGCCCGAGTAGTTGGCCAGGCCCCCGCCATTGAGGAAGGAGAAGTTGCCGCTGATTGTGCAATTGGTCAGGGTGGCCGTGCCGTATTTCTGGTATACACCACCGCCGCCGCCATAGGTGTAGTTGCCGCTGACGGTGGAATTGGTCAACGTAAGAGTGCTGTAGCCAGACGTGTACAAGCCGCCACCGTTGCGGGTAGCTCTGTTGCCGCTGACGGTGCAATTGGTCAGCGTAAGCGGGCCCGAGTAGTTGGCCACGCCAGCGCCGGTGTAGGCGTAGTTGCCGTTGATATTGCAATTGGTCAGTGTAAGAGTGCCGTATTTCTGGTATACCCCGCCGCCTTCGTTGGATGCGTTGTTTCCGCTGATGGTGCAGTTGTTCAGCGTAAGCGAGCTGCCGTAGCCGTAAGAGTACACGCCGCCGCCACTGCCGCTTGCGGTGTTGCCACTGACGGTGCAGTCGGTCAGCGTAAGCGAGCCGTAGTAGTTGTACACGCCGCCGCCGTTCGAGGCGCTGCCTCCGGTGATCGTCAGCCCGTTGAGGGTGGCCACCACGCCGCTATCCACCTGGAACACCCGGCTCAGGCCGCCGGCGCTGATCGTCACGCCCGCCGCCGGACCCATGATCGTCTCCGTCCCGGTCGTATCGCTCAGTTCGAGCTGGCTACCGGACAGGGTGATCGTCCGCGCTGTGCTAAAGACGGTGCTGTCAAAGACGATCGTCTCGTCTCCCCCGGTCGTATTCGCTTGGACGATCGCCTGTCGCAGATCAGTCTCGCCCACAATGGGCGTATCGGTAGGGTTGGTCACAATAATCGTCGATGGAAGCCAGCGGGTCTCCATCTCTTCCAGAGCGAGGCGGGTCCGGCGTGGCAACTTGCGAATCGGGCGAGTGACACGGCGGGTAAACAACTGACGAATCCAGGAACGCATCAACATGGGCAACTCCGAGAAAAGATTGAAAAAAACGATAGAAAACTGATCACCCCATGGGGATAGAGTCAATGGTCTCATGCAGGTCCCGCAGCGCGAACCGTTGCCGCAACTTCACCGAGACACTCGGTGGGGACCACAAAGGAACTCTCCAGTAACTTCTCGTCGTCGTTGATCAGCTCGGGGAAACGCCGCGGTAGCAGCGCCACGGCAAAGATTTCCTGGACGCCGCTCTCGAACTTGAGCAGGGCAACCGTCTCGCCACGTCGTAGATCCACGACGCAAACGCCGCACGTCCGCTCCTCGGGAGCGAGCCTCTCCGTGATCGGGATACCGCTGAAGACGGCCGACTCGCGGACCTGCGACAGTCCGACGAAGGCAAGATCCCCAGCGAAGTCAAGCCCGCGCGTGAACCCGGGCACAGCGGCGACCGCCTCATACCGACCGGTGTTCGGGTCCACGTAGCCGAGCGTCCCCGAGCCGGACTCGCAGACCCACAACCGACCGCCATACCAACGCGGCGAGTGGGGCATCGATAGGCCCTGGCAGAGGATTTCGCTGGACTCCACATCCATCAGGAGACCACCCCGCGCCTTATTCGCCCGCCAGCCGCCCATCTCGTTTGTTTTCCCCAACGCGGTGACATACTTCGGCTTACCATCCACCATTGCCAAACCGTTGAGGTGGCAGCGGTCCGACGGTTCCAATTCGGTCACGAACGGCGGCCGCCAGCGGGGTACGAAGCTCGAGTCGGGGTCTAACGTGGCGAGGCAGGAGAAGCGGGTGTTGACGAACCAGAGCTGGCCGCCAACGCCGTAGGCCATTTCGTGGATCAGGACGTTACCAGTGACGTGGCTGGATCGCGGCAGGTAGCAGGCATCGAATGTGCCGGCAGGCTCCAGGCGGCGGGCGACATTGGGTACGTCGCGGAACTCCCAGACCTGGATGGTGGTACCGATGGCGAGCTTGGCACCGCCATCGGCAAGGGCAAGGCCCATCGGAGCCTTGAACGTGCGGAAGTGGGTGTTGAGGTGGTCACCCTCGTCGCGGACCATCACGAGCTTGCCGGCCTGGTAGGTGGTAACCAGCAACGATGCGCTGAGCCTCCGCAACAGCGAAGGGAAATTCGGCGTGTGGGCAGCCCGCAGCGGTGTTGGCTCTTCCGTCCTGGGGCGGCCTGGATCTGGCGTCGAACTGGCGGGAGTACTTTGTGTCGCCATGCGTTTCACCACTTGTCACCAATAAGGGCCAGAACAGGGCCGGCCTGCTTCGCCGATCAATAGCAGTTTGCGATCAGGAGTGTAGCCAAGAAACGAACGCGATAACCGGCGAGTTCACCAGGCAGCGGGGCAACTTTCAGCGAGTCCTTCGCCCGCTCGGCTCGCCATTACTTCATGTCATCGGGTTTGTTCGTCGCCGTGCCGAGACCGATCAGGCGCTCAATCGTTTCTTGGATACGAGTGCTGCCTTGCGCTGGGATCATCTTCTCACTGCTTCATCCACTCATTACCGGCCAGCACAGCGGGTCGGCGTACCTCTTCCGGCCGAGAAGCGCAGTCCGAACATCGACTTCGTGTTGAAGGTCTGTCAGGTTAAAGGCGAACAACCGGTCGGAATCGAATGCGCTCACTGACAGGCAATTCGGATCGAGATTGGCCCATGCGCATTGATGGCTACTGCGTTTGTCCGTTTGCTTGGCCAGGACTTGATCGACCAGGATGCGCTGCACCGCTTCGACCGAGTCAGCAAAGTAATGGTCGGGACTATCGAAGTCCTGGTCCCCGACCAGTCGAAAGTCCACCTTGTGGATTAGCACGGTTGCGTTAAAAGTGTGGCCAGGGATTTCAGAGGCGATCTTCTCGGCGGCAAGATTCCGCAACTCGTCGTATACGAGAGAAAGCAAGTCCACGGCGGCTTGACAGTCGCGGGCAACAACTGCGTCGAGAAGGCGAGTCAGTTCGGGCATCTTTACGAGTGTAACCGGAGGATTACTGTCGGCAAATCAAAAACATCTAAACTATTAAATCACAAGGCATTATTTTGATGTATAGCCTCAACTCCTCAGCGCTTGGCACTGCTATAGCAGTGAGTCTCTGAAGCATCCATCAGAGTGGATGCAACCACCAGACCCCGCACGGCCGGGGTCTCATGTAAGAGGGTGTTTTGTGGTAGATCGGGTACGGAGAATAAAGTGAGGCGGAAGTAAGGTACTCAGGCGGGGGGGCCCTTCCTGCTGAAGCCCAGCTATGGCTTCGGCTTGGTCCCGAAGTTAGGCTCGGTCTTCAAAGGGATCGCCAATTTCTTCGACATTATCTTCGCGGCTGCTTTTGTGCTTCGAGGTGGCAATGGGGCAGCGTTCGTCTGGGGCTTCTTTTCCTTCTTCTCTCGCACGAATCGGGGCTTCTTGATCTTGACGATTTTGGGCTCGACAACTGGCGCGATAACCGGCTCCGGAGGGGCAATAGGCGTTGCCACCTTCTTTTCGGGTACTTTCACGATCGCTTTTTTCGCTGTTGGGCGCGGACTCTCCTCTTCCTTTTCCTTGTGCTTCTTTGCTTCACGAGACAGGGGTTTCTTTGCCATCGAAAGCCTCATGGGGACTGAATGAACGTCTCCTGTTTTTTAGTGGATTCCACCTTAACGGAAAGACAGCAATCTTCATCCCCGCAGCGATTGCTCATGAAGTGCGAGAACTCATCCCAGAAGGAGATCATCCAGGGTCAATTGTATTCATTTGGAGCGGAATTCCCGCACCAACTGACGGAAACGAGGATCCTTGCGGATCGATTCGAGGTCGCGATCTTCTTCCATGAACTGAAAGTCTCGGTAGCCAAGCTCGACCGCCCTGCGAAGCGCTCGCAGTGCCATGTCTGCTTGCTTGAGCAGAGCATATCGGCAGGCAAGATTGTAGTGGGCTGTTGGATCGGCAGGTCGCGTGGCAACCAACTGTTTATCCACCGCCAGCCCATCCTGAAGCCGGCCCTTGGTGGTCAGGTTGCTGGCCTGAACCCACAAAACTTCCGCATAGGCTGGAAGGATGGCGAGCAGCTTTCCGAAGAACTCGATCTCAAAATCGAGTTGGCTGCGATCGGCGAGAAATCCAAGAACGGACCCTGGTGGGAATGCGTTCTCGGGTGATGGCGGGACAGGCCGCTTGCCAGGGTGGGGCACTTGGCGATCCCCCTGCGAGGTGTGTGTGGCTGGCGAGAGGCATTTCCAACCACCCTGAGCGCGATTATACCTCTGAGTTTGTGTGGGTCAAATGTTCGCCGGGCAGAGCGTTCTGGGTGGCCGTCGGGTTGTAGGGGCAGTAGGGAGGGTTGCGGTTACCGTATTGTGCACGGGATTTCCGCTTGAAGATTCTCGATTTGAAGTCAAAAAACGATCGGCCGGGAACATGTGAGGCCGTTCAAATTTGTCGATGAAAAAAACTGCAATCCCATCTTCATCTCTGTTGCTTGCCCCACCCGAAAAGCGACCACTTTCGCCCGCCCGCTTCAGCCTCGCGGAACAGCACCGACTCCCGGTGAAACTGCCGCACGGCTGCCCAGAGCGCTACACTGATGCACAGCGACAACGAAGCGAACACCGCGGGAATGTGCTGCCACGGGAAGGCATCGGCCCGTACCCCCAACAAGCGTTGCTGCAAGAGAAGTGCATTCGTTACAGGAATCCAGCTCGTCGCCGCATCGAGTTCGATTCCAGGACTCATACTCACATACGACAGGGGGAGCGCCACGAAAAACATCGGCACCATGTAGTAATTGCCTTCCTTCGTACTCCGGGCGAATACCCCGAGAGCAAGCCCGCACGCGGCAATCATCATCGCCAGCGGAAGGGCCGCGAGAATGCAGGCTCCGAGGCCAGGTAGCGATATCAGCGTCTGACCTGCAATCGTTGGCGCAAGCAAGGGAGCGATTGTCACCGCAATCAACATCAGTACGACGTTCCAGAGGGCTGTCCCAAATCCCATGGTCACAACCGCCGTGAACTTCCCCAGCACAATTTCGGAGCGTTCCGCGGGGCTGATGAGCAACGTCTCCATTGTCCCGCGTTCTTTTTCCCCGGCAGTCATGTCGATGGCCGGGTAAATTGCACCGGTGAGCATCCACATCATCAGCAGGAACGGAATCACCTTCACCAGTCCATCCCGCAGTTCATCGAACACCTTCTTGGCGAGCGGCTTGTCCGAGAGCGGATCCTTGATCTCGATTGGGGAATCGAAGTCGGGAGACAGCCCGGCCCTGGCAAGCCGGGCCGTTTTCACTCCATCCGCCCACCTCCGAAGTACAACAATGAGCCTCCGAACCGCCAATTTCGAGTTCTCTTCCCCCTCGCGCTCGGACACGCGCACGGTCGGACGTTCGCCGCGCTCCAGTTTCACCAGGAAATCCGGTTCGATGACGAGCAGAGCATCTACCTGGCGGTTGGCAAGTACATCCTCATTCGATGTATCGAGCGGCTTCACGAGCAGAGTGACCCCATCCGGGTCATCGACGAGGTATCGCTCCGGGAACTGGCCATTCACGATCAGTGGAGGAAATGTCCGGCTCTCGAGGTAGATGTAACCGGTGGGAACGCCGGCAACGGCAGCGGCACTGGGGGAGATGTCAGGTTTTGGCTGCGGGAGGAACTCGGCTCCCACCACGCCGACAATCAACTTCTTCTCCTTGATCGCAGCGACAAACAGAATCCCAACGCCAACGAAAAGCGGGTACATGAGGACCGGCAGACCGAGGATCAGAAACAGCGTCCGGCGATCCCGAAGCTGGTCCCGAATCTCTCTCGCGGCGATTAAACGGACAACCGGCCAGCGCATAACGAGGCCCGAAAAGGAACGCGGTAGTTGGGTGTGTTGTTATATGTCGTGGGTAGCCCAATGGGTTGGAATGCTGTCAAACATCGCGATCGGCCAATTGGATTTGGGGGTTCGTTTTGCCAAATCGTGCCTTTTCCCAGTCGCATACCCGGTGAAGATGCCGTTGCCGGGGGATGGTGTTGGTTGGATGCAACGTAACTGTTTGCGCTTACGACACAAAATGAGGAAAGATAGGTGGTTGTAACAGGTATAGGGAGCAGTGACTCGGATTTAGTCTTGCGTGAACATCGCTGTAGACCCGAACATTGCCTGCCAACGTGTTCGCGTGAGTTTGCTGAATTCCCGAAACAATGACCGCACCATCCCCGTTATCCAGGTCTGCCAACGGAGAAGGTATGTTGTGCGTTACACAAGATTGGGGAAGAGCTTATTGGCGGAGTCAACACTCGCATCAGACCCTCGCTGCACTCCTTCTTTCAATGTTCTTCGCTGCTCCCGTGTTTGGATGCCCCACTTGGTTTTTGGCCTTCCAAGGTTTGGCACGGTAGAATGTTCCAGTTTTACCAGGAATCGCAATATGCAGCGCCAAAACCAGGAGTGGAATTTCTCGTGTGTTGCTACGCAGATGGAGACCCTCGTCTGATCGGTAATCGATAAAAAAGGAAGCCGCAACCGTCGACGAGGAAATCGAGTTTGTGGTGCCGCTGTGTCATCGGGCGGTTCGAGGGGAAGGAGGAACCCGGGAAGCAATAGAACGTTATCGGGTGCCCGCGTGTGGGTGAAAATCGGTAAGGGCAAGCCGAGAAGAAACTTTGCTAACAACTGCGGGATACATTCCGTTGCAAATGTGCTAACGGGATGTGTATTTTGTGTGTTGGATAATAATTGGGGAAGAGATAACCGAGGATTCATCATGTACATTCGACTGCTGACCGCGATCCTTCTCTCCGCTCTCCTCACTGCTACCGCATCCAGTCAGTCCAAGGATTCTTCAAAAGACACGTCTGAGCCGAAAGGGCCAGAAAAGATCGAAGGAAAGAATCTTCATGAGTGGTTGAAAACAGCTACCACCGATCCGGACTCATTTGTCCGGGAACAGGCACTCATGACAATCTCGAACTTCTCGCACTCAGAAGTCCGGAAAGTCTGTGGCAAGATGTTGGTTTCTCGAGCGGGAGGCAATGAACACGATAACGGTGTGCGGATTGTCTTGATTAACTTTATCGGTGACCTTGGCGTGGAGGATGCCGATACCACGGAGGCGGTACGCATTCTCGCATCGAGCGCTAGTAGTGGCCCCCCTGTTCTTCGACTGTACGCCCTTCAGGCACTCGGGAAATTCAAGTCAAAGGCATATAGCCGCATTAGTGATCTCAATGTGATTCTGACTGATCCCTCCTACGTCATTCGGCAAACCCTTGCGAAAACGCTCGGTCAAATTGGATCGAGTGAAACGACTGGCCCGAATACCAAGGCTCTCCAGTTGCTGGGAAATCTGGCCAAAGATCCATGCGCTGTTGTCCGGTTGTCGGCTCTCCAGTCGCTTTGCTCGATCGGGCCACCCTGGGCCGCGAACGCCAAACCGGGTGTCCAAGCAGAGGTCAATGAGAAAGAGGCTCAGGAGACGATTGACCTCTTGAAGAGCCGGATCGGAAAGAAGGCCGCCACTGCCTCGGAGGCTGACAAGCAGATTGAGTTGTGGTGTCGTCTCGTTATCGTCCGGTTCAATCCGAAGGTGGAATTGGATGACCAATTGAACGGGATCGCCGCTCACTTGTCCGATCCCGAACCCTCGGTGAAAGTCCAAGCTCTTGCCATACTTGGCTTCTTGGGAGAGAACGCAGCACCGAAACTCCGGGATGTGGTCAAGTTGCTCGATGGGGGAGGGCTCGCCGAGACTGCTGCTGCCAACCGCTCCAGGCAAGGCATTCGCATTGCTGCCCTACGCACCCTGGGGGCGATCGGAGGGAAAGCCATCGATCCAATCTTGAAGATAATCGACAACCCCAAGGAGTATACTGAGATTCGAATCGCAGCCCTTGATGCCCTGGCGATGTTGGGCGAGAAAGGCGAGGCTGGGCGTGAAATCCTCAAGACAATCATCACAAATGACGCGAATCTCAAGGGTGAAGGTGTCGATCTTCTCATTCACGCACTCATCGCACTGAGATCCATGGGAAAGAAAGCCGAGGGATCTATCCCTGAACTCACGGATTTGATGGGAAGATTGGACAAAGCCAGGGATAAGCGGCTGGCGAGCCCAGAGCATCAGGCGATGCTAAACAGCCCGGAGTTGAAGCTGCTGATGGATAAATTGTCTCCGGAGGAGCAACAGAAACTCAAAGAGAAACTCAAAGAGAACCCAGAGGATGAGTTCAAGAAGGGTGTTGAGGAGGCAATCCGTTACATTAAGGAATCCACGCCCGGCCACCCTGGCGGCGAACACAAGAAGCCATGATAATTGTTGTTGGTTGTTGTAAGTTGTTGGTTGTTGGTGGTTGGTTGGAAGACCTGGAATCGCGAACTGCTCGCTGCTCCTTCTTCCAACAACCAACCACCAACAAATCACAATACTCTGCTGATGATGCACTTCAGATAGCCGGATTGCGGGCAGGTTGCCGCGACAGGATGATCCGGGGATGGTCCGCGGCGATCCAAAATCTGCAAATCTCTTCGCCGCTCAATCGCTGTCTGGGCGATTAAGTCTTCCACTTCCTGAAGGGCAATGAGCCCGGTGCAACAGCACGATACCAGTATTCCATCACGGGCAAGTAACTTGAGCGCGAGCTGGAACAACCGCCTGTAGCCCTTGAGGGCTTCGGGCACGGCTGCACGGTTGCGAGCAAACTTGGGTGGATCAAGCACCACCACATCGAACTGCCTGCCGGCTGCGGCAAGGTCTGCCAGATGTCGGAACACATCGGCACACTCGAATGCCACGTTGGCAAGTTCATTCGCTGTGGCGTTACGACGGGCCAGATCGAGAGCCATCTCGGAAGCATCGACTCCAAGCACTTCCGCTGCCCCGGCCTTCGCAGCGTGCAACCCAAACCCTCCCGAGTAACAGAACGCATCGAGAACCCGCTTGCCGACACAGAGTTTCGCGACCGCAAGCCGGTTGTCGCGCTGGTCAAGGTAATACCCGGTCTTCTGCCCCTCCGCGAGATTGACCAGTACCCGCAAACCGTTCTCGGCGATGGTCAGATCGGTCGGTGGCGGCTCGCCCCAGAGCGGTCCATCGTGCAGTTCAACCCCTTCCAGTTTCCCAATACCCTTTTCGGTGCGAAGGTAGATCCCCCGGGGATTGAGCAGTTCGCGAAGTGACTCCACGATTGATTCCCGGCAACGCGCCAGCCCGAGCGCCGTGAACTGGACGGCAAGCCAGTCGCCGTATCGGTCCACCACGAGCCCGGAGAGAAAATCGGCTTCACTGAACGCGACCCGGTAACCCGCTTCTGGCCCATTGAGCTTCAGAATGTTGTGTCGGAGGTGAATGGCGCGGTCGAGCCGGTCGCGGAAGAACGCCCGATCGAGTGCGATGCCCGGTTCCCAACAATAGAGTCGAACCTGAATTTTGCTCTGGCTGTTGAACAGCCCCCGCGCAACGAAGTTATCCGCGCTGGAGACGAGATCGACCTCATCCCCATCATTTAGCTGGCCATCGATCCGTTCGATGGCACCTGCGTAGACCCACGGATGCCGTCCAAAAAACGGCTGGGCACGCTTGGATTTCAAGATGACTTTGGGAATAGACATGAGTCAGTGTTCAGTGTTTTGATTCTTTGTTCCGAGTTCCGCGCTCCGCGTTTGCTTACAGTCCTTGCTGCACGCGGCCAATATAGGCAATCGCTCGATCCAGATCGTTCGATTGCGCGCGGCTTTCGAGCAGCGCCTTGACGCGAAGCAGCAATTCGGTTTTGTTGATGGGTTTGGTGATGAAGTCATCGGTTCCGGCTTCAACCGCCGTTTCCACATCGGTGACCTGGTCGAGCGCGGTGACCATCAACACGGCGATATCGCGGGTTGTTGGATCAGCACGGAGTCGGCGGCAGACCTCGAACCCGCTCAACTTCGGCATCATGACATCGAGAAGGATGATCGCCGGCTTCCACGACCGCGCGGCAGCGAGCGTGTCTTCGCCGTTGAACACCACTTTTGTTTCGCACCCGGTTCCATCCAGGTGAGCTTCAAACAGATCGGCATTGGGGGCATTGTCGTCGGCGATCAATATGCGTGGCATGGCTTCCTCAATCTTTTGGTCATCGATATTGTACGAGGCAATTCGATTCGCGACGCTTTGCTGCGCTATCGCTACACTCAATATCATGCGTGTGATCCTAAACCCCAAGCACGAGTCGCACGCCCCGCCAGGAGAAGTTGAGAACGGGGCGGTCATACCGTGCTACGAATCCCCCGGACGATTGACCGCGATCCGTACCGCTCTGGAAGCAGCGGGAGGTTACACATTTGAAGAGCCGCCTGTTGCCGCGGATGAAACCATTGCCGCGATCCACGACCCGGCTTACATCGCCTATCTGCGCGAAACCAGTGCGGAACTCCGGCGGGCGCGAGGCAGCACACCGAAGGTGCAGTGGCCAAGCGTATTTCCCTATGGTCCCAACCCACGAGCTGCCGGTAATCGGGCACTTCGTGGGCAGTTTTGCTTCGACACCTACACCCCGATTCTCGGTGGAACTTTTGCCGCTGCTCTGGGCGGCGCTTCGGCCGCGGTGCAAGCGGCCGAACTGGTCGTCTCCGCAACGGAGCAACGCGTTTACGTCATGACTCGTCCGCCTGGCCATCACGCCGAACGAGATCGCTGCGGCGGGTATTGCTACTTCAACAACTGTGCTCTCGCTGCGGAACGATTCGCCAAAGCCAGCAAGGTCGCCGTGTTGGATCTGGATGTCCACCATGCAAACGGTACGCAGCACATCTTCTATGACCGGGCCGATGTGCTGACCGTCTCGGTTCACGGCGACCCGGCCGGGCTCTACCCATTTTTCTCCGGCTATGCGGACGAAACCGGCACCGGGCCAGGACTCGGTTGTAACGCAAACATCCTGCTTCCACCCGGAACGGGACCGAAGGAATATCGGCCAGCGTTATCGATGGCAGTTGAAACAGTCGCACGATTTCAGCCGGCGTTTCTCGTGCTGGCGTTTGGAGCCGACACCCACGAGGCGGACCCGATTGGTGGATTCAAACTGCCAACCGGATTTTACCGGGAGATGGGACTGGCCGTCCGGGAACTCGGGCTTCCCACGGCGATTGTTCAGGAGGGCGGTTATTCCCTGGAAGCCATCGGTGGATGCGTGGCGGAGTTTCTCGCCGGTCTGCGATAGTATGTGCCCGCGTGGTCGTTCGCCTTGGTCGTGCCCCAATTCTTACTTCGCTGGTTCGTAACGGAATGCGAAGAATTTTTCGTTGACCTTCCCGATCAGGCAGTCGTGTTCCACATCGTAACACAACTGCATCCAGCCGAACCAATTGTTGTGTGGAGGAATAGGGTTGGCGGGTTTCACCTCGGTCCAGGCATCCTTCTTGGGGTCGTAGGCAAACATGCCGGATGGTTGCACGCCTTCGTCTGGGCTTTGCTCGCCTTTGGTCTGCTTTTTGTTGAACACAGCCACCGCGAAGAACAGTTCTCGCTTGCGGTCAAATGCCAAATGCGATGAGTAAAGGGCGGTTGGGGCGTCGGCGAGTTTCTGCACCGCCTCGGTCTTGGGATCGTAGGCATAGAGTTCGCGAAATTCGGGAGCTTTTCCCTTCATCCACGCATCCAGAGCCCCACCACCTGCGATCAGCATTCGCTTGTGGGTTGGGTCGTACCAGATGGTTTGCCCCATCGCCGGTCGGGCGGGTGGGCTTTTCTTGGCCTTCCGCCACTGACCCTTCTCGAGATCGAGAATCCACAACTGCCTGTTGCTGCCCGCGTAAATGATCTCCTTCGTATCGGGGCAGTAGGCCATCGAATCATCGAGATAGTTGGGCGGTCGTTGGTCCGATTTGATCTGGGTCCACTTGTTTGTCTTCAGGTCGATCCGCCAGGCACCATCGCACAGGTCGTGGCCGACCAGTTTGCCTTCATTGTTTAAGGCAGTCTGGTTAGCGCCGTTGCAGATGAAGACCGCTTTCAAGTCGGGGACGTATTCAAACGCATGATAAACGTGTCGTGGGCAGGGCGTCGGATCATCGTCGTTCTCGGGAAGTGCCTGTGTGCGATACCCGCCGCCCTTGGGTTCCAGTTTCGTCCAGTTATCGACCTTGATGGGGGTAAGTTTGCCAGCCCCCGTGTCGAGTCCGAAGAGACAATTGCCATAAATGGTCCAGCCACCGTGCTTCTTATCCACCCAGCGATCGTAAAAGAGGACACGCTTCCCATCGGGATCGTAGACGATCTTGTTCCATCCCTGCCGTGCGAACTGGCCCTTATCCTTGGGGTCAATTTGGTCGGTTGTATACTTGAATTCAACCCAGGTGTTCGCGGGGAGGTCTTTGAGATCCGCGGCCTGACACAAGGAAACCGTTCCGAGGAGCAGAAGGAAGCTCATAGAGCGCATTGCGGCACCAATTGGAGGGAGTTCGGGTAGACGGACCATTTACCGCAGCCTTCACGATCACTTACTCCAACCGGGAGCTGCGGTGAACGCCACGATGGGGTTGCCTGTCTGCGAGTCCCAGATCCGAACACCACCATCAAATCCACCCGTCGCGACTCGCCCAGTGCTAGGGTGAACCGCGACTGCGTACACCCAGTCGGTGTGCTTCGCGTACTCGCGGACAAGCTTGCCGGTAGCGATGTCGTGTTGTCGTAAGATCCCATCACCGCCGGACGAATAGGCTTGCCCACCGCCAAGTGCCAGTGCGAACACCGGTTTGCCCATCGGATACTCCAGATACCGCGTGTGCCCGGCCTTCTTGAACCGCTCCTCCATGTCGGCCGCGCTGCCGTTCTCCTCCTGGGTCTTTATGGGATTCCAGGCACGGATTGCGGCTCCGCCGCCAACTGAGAGCGCAGTGCCTGTCGAATCGAAACCGACAGCATACACCTCGAATTGTCCCTCGTGTGGCGCGTATTGCCGCCGGTGGCCGTTGAACGTGGTGAACAGCTTCCCTGTGCTGGCCTCCAGTACCTTTACCGTGCGGTCCTTGCTGGCGGTCGCCACCCACTTGCCGTCCGGACTAAACGCAACGCCGGTCACCCAGTCCGAGTGCAGCGATACTCGCCACGACTCCGCACCATCGGCCAACCGATAGCCGCGCACTGTGCGATCGGCGCTGCCCGTTGCGACTGTCTTCCCATCGGCGGAGAACGCGGCAGCGAGAACGATGTCATCAAACGTCCCGAATACGCGGATACACTCTCCTGTTTTCGTTTCCACGAGTGCAACCTCGCCATACTCGCCTGGAGTTCCGCCGCCGACAAGGAGGTACTTGCCGTCCGCGGAGTACGCGATTGCGTGGATGCGTGCTGGTAGTCGCGGCAGGCGGCGAAGCAAACTCCCACTTGCGGAATCCCAGACGCTGATCTCGTGTACGCCGCCCGTGGCGAGTTCCTTGCCATCCGGAGAGAATGCGAGCGCGAACACCGGGGCAGGGGCAGGGTACTTCTCGGGTGCTGTGGGATGTTTGCGCGCGGGAAGGATACTTTTGAGCGACACCGCGCGATTGACACCATCAAATTTCCCACCGGCCGCGATCCATTTCTTCACGGCAGCAATGTCGTCTGGGGCGAGTGCATCATCGCCCGGCGGCATCCGTTCGTTCGGGTCAGTCGATGCCAAACGGCGATACAGTTCGGACTCGTCCGGCTTGCCCGGCACGATCACCTTTGCGCCTGATGCACCGGATTGAAGGAGGTTCTCGAACGTGTCCAGCTTGTAGTCGCCGCGTGCCTTCGCACCACCGTGGCAACTCGCGCAGCGCGCCACAAGTGCTGGTGCCACGTCTGCCGTGAACACCGGCTCGGCAGCGGGGCAGGGGGATGATGCAAGCGTGGGCACCACAATCAGTGCGAGAAATAATCGAAAACGATTCATAATCGTCCGGTCAGTGTTGGAGCAGGAATTCTCGTGTGTTGAGGACAGCCCAAACCAGATCACATATCGCATCCGGGCGGTTTGTGGCCTTCTTTAAGTGTTCGATGGCCTTGGTTTTCTCTGCGGTGGAGGGCTGACGAGCGAACGCCGCGAGCCAGAGCCGTTCGATCAGTTCGTTGTCGGTCAGCTTCTCGAACGCGGATGACGAAGCATTCACGCGACCGGCCACAAGTGGTCCATTCAGCAATTGCAGCGATTGATCGACAGTCGGTTCATCCACGCGCTCGCAGGCGCACGGGCTTTCCCGCTTCGGCTGGCCAAACGCCCGGAGAAACGCCGACTGCTCTGGCGTGAGCCGTTGCGTCGCATACGCAGTGCGATCCTTCAGCCGACGGACGGCGGCTTGCTTGCTCTTGTCGGTGGGTGCTGTGGCCAGTACTTTCTCAGCGCTTGCAAGCTGCGATTCAATGTCAACCGCAGGTGTCAGGCTACCGGTCGTGTAGCCAATGGCATCCTGGAGTTGCTCGGCTGTCAGTCGGCGGATGGGGTAATGCGAGAACAGCACATCGTCCGATTCATTGAAGCGATTCGTCGCGGTGGAGCGCTGGTAGGTGCGACTGTTGCAGATCAGGCGGATCATGTGTTTGCGATCGAAGCTCGATCGCTCGAACTCCGTTGCCAGGGCATCCAGCAATTCGGGGATCGCGGGCGGGTTCGATGAACGGAAATCGTCAACAGGGTGAACGATCCCACGACCGAACAACTGGAACCACATCCGGTTCACTTCGACCCGCGCGAAGAATGGGTTGCCCGGCTTCGTCAGCCAGGATGCGAACGCAATCCGCCGATCGGCTTTGAGATCGGCCACAGCGACACCAAAGGGAGCGAGCGTCTTGCCGGTTGTCGGGTGTTTCATTTCGCCGCTGTCAGCCGCCGAGACCACCTTGCCTGTCTTCTTCACTCGTGCGAACACAGCCGCGATGCGGTAATAGTCCTCCTGCGTCCAGTTCTCGAATGGGTGGTTGTGACACTTCGCACAGTTCACGCGCGATCCCATGAACAGTTGCGAGGTCGTCTCAGCAAGATCTTCGAGGTTTGGGATGGCAAGGAAGTAGTTCGCGGTCGGCACCTTCCCGGCGTCACCGGTCGCGGTGAGGAGTTCGGTCACCATCCTGTCGAACGGAATGTTCTTTCGGTAGCCATCGATGAGCCAGTCGGCGAGCAATTCGGCCCGCCCTTCCGGCAGCGTCTTCGGGTTCACTCGCATGAGGTCGGCTGTACGGAGTGCCCAGTACCGCGCGAACTCTTCGGACGCGAGCAATTCATCGATGACCTTCGCTCGCTTGTCGGCAGCAGTATCAGCGAGGAACGTGCGTGCCTTCTCAGCAGGCGGCAGAAGCCCCGTGAGGTCGAGAAAGACCCTGCGGAGGAAGGTTGCATCGTTGCAAGTGTCCGATGGCAGAACACGGAGTTGGTTGAGCTTTGCATGAACATGCTTGTCGATGAAGTTGGCCTCGGATGGGTTGTTCCAGCGGAAGCCTTCGACTTCTTCGGTGACCGTGAAGTGAACCGATTCGAGATGGCTGAGATAGCGCACCGATACCGCACCCTGCCCGCGCTTTAATCCGGTAATCAACCCTGTGTCCGAGACCGACAGCACCTCCTTGTGCGACACATCAAAAGTTGCAAGCGCAGTGACATCGCGTGCGGTTCCATCAGTGAACTTTGCGATAACACTGAGTTGCTGCGAGAGGTGCGGGGCGCTGAGTACACGACCCGATCCGGGATAGACAGTGAGTTGCACACAGGCCGGTAGCTTGTCATCGTCGGTCTTTGCTCCGGCAGCGATCCATTCCAGCAGCACGCGGTAGCCAGGGTCGGCCTTGTTCAGCCGCTTTCCGCCGACGTGCGGAACACGCATGAGCGGCTTCTTCAGCATGAGGCTGTCGGTTGGGGTGAACGCATCCACACGCCGATTCAGACCCCCGCGGACAATGCTTTCGGCATCGATGAGTGGGTCATAGCCAAACAACGAGAGACTGAACCCACCCTTGCCCTGCGGCGATCCGTGGCACGACCCGCTGTTGCAACCGTGCTTGGTCAGCACCGCGAGTGTTTCCGTCCGGAACCGCACTGGATCGGGCTCCGATTGCCCACTTACCTCGACTGGTACCTTGACCGTCAGCCCGCCCACAGCGACCGCAAGCTCTCCCTTCCCATCGTGCTTCGGCATCGCTACCCCATTGCGCACCTCGACCACTGCCACGGACGCGGTGAATGTTGCGTCGCGCGTCAGGTCGCGAGCTTCATTGTTTGCGAAGTGGCCGGTTACGACGAGTTGACACACAGCGCGTTTCGAGTTGAGCGTCACCTTTGAAGGGTAAACCTCGACCCGTACCAGCCCATCCCCGCCCATTGCATTCACCGACGGCAGGAACAAGCCAATCAACAGCAAAACCAATCGCATTGAATCTATCCTTGTGCGTGGGCGTGTGTATTGATTAGCGTGTAACCGGCAGGCTGCTCAAAAATACAAGGCGGGGAAAATCAAAAAGACCACTCAGCCGGTTGACCGGCTGAGTGGTACTTGTTATTGTTTCTTCTCTACGCTGTGAAATCCATCATTTTGCGAAGAATCGGGCATCGTCCTGGCGATGCAAACGCTCATACGCGCTCTTCGCGTTGCCGTCGGGTCATCAGGTCTTGTACGGCTGCCAAGGGAGCCTTCCCTTCGTGCAGCACCTGATAAACACCAGTCATGATAGGAGCCTCAAGCCCCATTCGCGCGATCCGTTCAAATGCGCTCCGACTGGTGTAGACTCCCTCGGCCACCTGCGGGCCAGCCAGAACGGCAGAGAGCGGTTCTCCCTTCCCCAGACGATAACCCACGCGGCGATTTCGGCCGTGCGGGCTGAAGCAGGTGGTAATCAAATCTCCAATTCCAGCCAACCCGGCGAACGTGGCGACCTCAGCACCATGAGCCACTCCGAACCGAGTCATTTCCACCATCCCGCGGGTGAGGAGTGCTGCCTTGGCGTTATCGCCGAAGCCGAGTCCATCGCATACCCCCGCAGCGATCCCGATAATGTTCTTCAACGCGCCCGCGAGTTCGACACCAATCGCATCCGCGTTGGTGTAGACCCGGAATCGCTCGGTGCCGAGTTTCTCTTGCGTCCATACTGCGAGCCCCAGGTCGATCGCCGCAATGACTACCGATGTCGGCATGCCGCGGGCAACCTCCTCGGCATGGCTTGGGCCACTCAAGACCGCCAGGCGATCAGTCTGAAGAGTTTCACCGATGATTTCCGATGGTCGATGGAAGGTTCCCACTTCCAGACCCTTCGTCAAACTGATGACCGGCACATCGCGGGTTCGCACTTGAACAAAACGAGCAATGGTTTCCCGAAGAAAGACTGTCGGTATCGCGGTACACCAGCAATCCGCTCCTTCGACTGCTTCCCCGGGATCGTTGGTAATCCGGATTCTCTCCGGGATCGACACTCCCGGCAATAACCGCACATTCTCCCTGGTTTCCAGCAATGTGCATGCGGAAGCAGCATGCGCACACCACAGGCGAACCTGATGGTTGGGATTTTGGGCAAGCAGGACGGCAATGGCAGTACCCCACCCACCACTACCGAGGACAGCAAACGTCGTTGGCATACGGGGACACTCGAACGGCAGCGATTCCTGCCCATGCGGCACGGCTTCACAGCGCGCAACATTTTATCCATCTCAACACAGAAAGCGCGTGGGAACCTGGATGCGTGTGAAGCCGGGTTATCCAGCAGGTCGATGACCGTGACACGAGAGGAACTGAGCAGTCTTTCCCACGTTGAACGGAATGGGTTGGGGAACGCATTCCGTTGGGGCAGCGCGGCAACTGCTTGGAACTCGGACCACGGAGGTTCACACATGGCTGTGCGACTCAAGTTGTATTCTCCGCCCGAGAGTGAGCGACCCGAAATGCCGGAGCCCGAAATCCGGGTGCGGCTTGGAGATCTTCTCCCGCTGGTTGCAGTGGCCCAGCGGATGAATTTCATCTGGCTCAAGGATTTTCTGGATGATGAGGTTGCCGTGAGCAACGACCTTTACGAAGTGATGCAAACCTTTCACGCTGGGAAACCGACATCCGCCTGAGACAATGTGACCGGCTCTCTCTCCGTGAGAACTGGGGGAATGGCGAATCATCACCAGTTTCCCAACTCTCACGGAGAGGAATTCCTTACGGATCGCTGTTTCCCATGCCCAAATCCGTATAGAGGCGTGAATTTGGGTTAATCCGACTCACCTTGACGTTCAGGGCTTCCGACAACAAGACCACTAACCGCTCCCAGCCGTTTGTGGTCACCTCAATCCCAGTCTGTTTGTGTTTGGCAGTGATCAGTTCCCACAATTTCCCCGCTGTCAGCCCGAGACGCGCCTCCACTGCCCAGCCCTCGAAGTCCGCGGCAGAGAGCATCACCCTGAATTCCCGCTCCACCCGATGCACAATATCCAGCCAATCGATCGTCCACAGTTCAGGTACAGAACGCCACTTCCGACGAAATTCGATAAAACACCAAATGCCGCCAATGAACTGCATGACCGCCAGCAAAACTGCCAGCGATACGCAGACCGATCCACAGACGTAGCCCGACCATTCGCCCATCAGAATCTCCGCGGATTCTTCTCCAGTAATGTTGCGGAAGTTATTGGAGTTGTACAACCTCCGGTCGCTGACAGCCAGCACGAATCATGAGTTTGTTTATAATCGAAGTGATTATTGTGGATCATTGGGCATGTGTCAAAGGGCTGTGACACATGACAATTTGTGACAAAGACTGATGTGTGAATCTGTGATTGGGATGGAAAACGCCTTCATAAAGTGCCGAAACACATCATTGGACTTCTATCCGAATACTGACACTCCCGACGACGCTGACAGTCTGCCCACGCGTGGGCAGAGCCGTCCATAACCACTCCCAACAATCCGCTTCGCACTGACCCGGATCGTTTTCACCCAATCGGTTGCCACTTGCGACCGTCGGCATCGAGCATCTTGTCCGCACAGGCAGGCCCTTGCGAGCCGACCGCGTATTCCTCCGGCTGGGGCGCATCCGGTAGAGTGGTCGCCGCGATGATTGGGTCGATGATCTCCCAGGCCCGCTCGATTTCATCGGCTCGCATGAACAGCGAGGCATCCCCATGGATCGCATCGAGCAGTAGCCGTTCGTAAGCCTCCGGTAAGGCACGGTCGGCATAAGCGTGCTTGTAGTCGAATGCCAGGTCGCGGGGTTGGAGGCGCACGCCATCGACATCGGGCACCTTGGTCTCGAAATTCAGGCGAATCCCCTCGTTTGGTTGAACGACCAGGGTGATCCGATTGCACTGCAACATCTCGCCGGGCGGGAGCGGGAACATCAGGTGCGCGGGACACCGGAACTGAATCATCACTTCGCTATAGCGGTTCTTCAGCCCCTTCCCACTCCGGAGATAGAACGGCACACCGTGCCAACGCCGATTTTCCACCTGAAGCCGCACGGCGGCATAGGTTGGAGTTTTCGAGGTTGATGGCACCCCCGGTTCGGAGCGATAGCCAGCGTATTGCCCGAGAACGACCGCTTTGCAAGCCTTGGTTACTTCGGGAACGGGGATTGCCGTCAGCACCTTCATTTTCTCGTTGCGGAGATTCTCGGCCGTGAACCGCGTAGGATCCTCCATCGTTACCATCGTGAGTATCTGCAAGAGGTGGTTCTGAAGCATGTCGCGAAGAACGCCGCTGCCGTCGTAGTAGGCTCCGCGCCGGCCGACTGTCACCGTTTCCGCAACCGTAATCTGGACGTGGTCGATGTACTGGTAATTCCACAGTGGCTCGAACAGTGTATTGGCGAACCGGAAAACCAGGATGTTCTGAACGGTGTCCTTGCCGAGGTAGTGATCGATGCGGTAGAGCTGATCTTCCCGCCAGTGTTTGTGCAGTGCCTCGTTGAGTGCCACGGCCGTTTTCAGATCGTGCCCAAACGGTTTCTCGATGATGAGCCTGCGGAAGCCGCCAACTTCCTTGTTCAACCCGGCTTCCCCGAGATGGCCGCTGAGTTGAGGGTAGAGTTCGGGCGATACCGACAGGTAGTACAACCGTTGGCCTCCGCCCGACCCCTCGCGCGATTTCAACCACTCCGTCAGCGCAGTTGTACCCGCGGGCTGAGTCACATCCGCGGAGATATAGTGAACATTCTTTGCAAATCCGGCCCATTTCGCTGCATCGAAAGGCTCACCCGCTCCGGTCAGAGCTTCCTTGCCTTTCCCGGCAAGGTGATCGCGGAAGGCATCGTCCGAGAATGGTGACCGGGAGACGCCGAGAACCTTGACCCCGTCCGGGAGTCGGCCCTTCTGGGCCAGGTTGAACAGTGCGGGGACGAGCTTTCGGGATGTGAGATCCCCCGATGCGCCAAAGATAACCACCGTCAGCGGCGTAGCCATTCGTGCAACCCCCGAATGAGGAATGAGCAACCATTCAGAATCATGCTATGAAGGACGTGAGTCAGGAATCCAGGAATCCAGGAGACAGGAAAACCCTCCGATGGATTCCGGTCCCCCTATCTTAAAAGAGCGCCCCCAGCAGTCATGACAGGATTGCCCCATGCTGATCCACGAATCTGCCGACCAGTTACTCGCTGAGTCCGAAGCCCGGCGATATCTCCACATCATCATCTTGAACGCACTGCGTGATCTGGCAACCCGAATGGAAATTCGGTTTGCGGAGTATGGTGCGTTGCTTTATTACCGGGTGGATGACCGGGACTGGGAACTTGCTCCACCCCCGGACGAGTTATACCCGTTGCTCAAGCCAACAATCCGTGAAGTGTCCCGGCTCGTGTGCCCGGAGCGGCCGGAGGTCTCTGTGCTGGTTGGGATTCCGGGCGCGCGTTATGAACCTCTGGAGGCGGGTTGGTTGACTTACCAGCTCGATGGGCGATCAATCGATTTATTTGTCCGGATCGATCCCCGCGAACCATTTGGATTTATTCGTTTCGATATCGATTCGGCGAGCGAATTTGCAGAGTCTGCCGGGGAAGCCCTGGCGGCCTACACCACTCGCCTTTCGGCGGAAGAGGAGTAATTTGCTGGATGCACTTTCTTTTTTTCTCGGGAACCAGGAGGCAGGAAAACACTGAGATGGATTCCTGATCCCTGGCTCCTCTCTTACGACTGTTTCCATTTTTATCCGGGAGGTCATCATGTTTGATCGTTGTTGGTTGGGGATACTCGCTTTGGCGGGTCTGTTGAGCATGTTGGCAGGTTGTGGAAGTGGAAAGTCGGGCGGCGATCGAGCGGCAATCGGCGATCCGAAGGTGCTTTACAACACGCACTGTAGCAAGTGCCACGCTCAGGCTGGGGAATCCGGTGGCCCAAAGCTCGGCAGTTCCAAGGCACCAGACTTAACTCATATCGGGTCGAAACCGGGTCGTGATGTGGAGTGGTTCGTCAAAGTCATTCGCGATCCCAATAATGTGCTACCCAACGCGAAATTAATGCCCAAATTCGAGGGTACCTTGAAGGATGAAGAAATTCACACACTCGCGGAGTATCTTGCGGGACTCAAGTAGCCACTTCACTTCCAGGGGTTGCGCTCGCCTTCGGCTCGCTCCACCCCTGGCTACCATTGGTCGCCCTTCCAGGGCTTGATACCGGTCGCGTTGCGACCGTGACCAGCCGCGGAGCGGCGTTTCATGGTAGCCAGGGGTGAAGCGGCAGCGAAACCCCTGGAAGCGTTTCCCTTCGCGTTGTGATTTCTTGAAGGATCGGCTACAACCGGGTTCATGTTAGCTGCCAGTGGCTTTCTCCAGCGTTCTCTGGTTACTCCGCTTGCGGATGCCACCGCAGCGTTGGGTGAGTGGTCGTTGTTTGCCGCAAGAACACTCTCGGGCGTCTTGCGGTGCAGTTATCGCTGGCGGGAGTTGCTCTGGGTCTCGGTGGAAGTTGGAGTTGCCAGCGTTGGTGTGATCGCCATCACGGGGATGTTTATCGGGATGGTGTTGGCGGTCCAGGCGTATGGGCAGTTCCACACGATCGGAATGGACACGTCGCTTGGGGCCATCATTCACATGTCTTTGGTTCGGGAACTTGGTCCGGTGCTGGCGGCAGTCATGCTTGCCGGGCGGGTTGGGTCCGCGATGGCGGCTCAAATGGCAACCATGCGGGTAACCGAACAGCTCGATGCACTGGCCTGCCTTGGCGTCGATCCCGTGAAGTATCTCGCTGCTCCTCGTGTGTTGGCGTGCCTTATTCTTCTACCACTCCTGACTGTCCTGGCGGACCTGATGGGGCTCGTGGGCAGTACGCTCATCTGCTTGAAGGTTTACAACATCGATAGCTATCACTACTGGCGGCATACCCAGGACTTTGTCAAAGACTGGGATCTGCTAACCGGGTTGGCGAAGGGGGTGGTGTTTGGCGGGGTATTGTCCTTGATTGCCTGTCATCGCGGTTTCAACAGCCGACCGGGAGCAGAAGGCGTCGGCCGGGCGGCCACGGAGGCATTCGTTCTCTCCTTCGTGGCGATCCTGGTGCTCGACTTCTTCCTCGCACTGTTCATCAACACCTTGCACTCGCTTCTCTGGCCGCCGTTCAATCCGCATATGGCGTAAACAGTGTTCAGTGTTCAGGAAGACACTGAAATCACGTTTACGTTGTCTGAGTTCTTTAACTGAAAACTGAACACTGGCGAAGGCTGAAGGCCAAAATGTCAGAGACCCCTCTTATCGAATTCCGCGGCGCGGGAGTGCGGTTCGATCGTCAGCAGGTGCTGATGGGGATCGATCTGGCTATCCACGCCAATGAAACCCTTTGCGTGATCGGTGAAAGTGGCTGTGGAAAAACCGTACTCCTCAAACTGATTGTTGGTTTGCTCCAGCCCACGGAGGGTGAGGTGCTGTTCGAGGGGACATCGCTGAAGACACTCACCGAACAAACACTCACGAGGATGCGGTTGCGGGTCGGATTCCTCTTTCAACAGGCCGCTCTGTTCGACAGCTTGAACGTGTTCGATAACGTGGCATTTGGGCCCCGAGCGAAGGGTGGCGTGAGCGAATCCGAGATTGCGAACCGCGTTCGCGACCGGCTTCGAGATGTGGGATTGCCGCCGACTGCCGAGTCGAAAATGCCCGCGGAGCTATCGGGTGGAATGCGCAAGCGCGTGGGACTTGCCCGGGCGCTGGCTCTCGATCCGGATGTGATGCTCTACGATGAACCGACCACGGGTCTCGACCCGATCATGACCGATGTCATCAACGAGTTGATTCTACAAACGCGACAGAAACGCCCGGTCACCAGTGTGGTTGTGACCCACGAAATGCGGACGGTTCACAAGTGCGCTGATCGCGTGGTGATGCTTTACCCCCGATCCCGCCTTGACCCCGGAGAGCAGCAGATTCTTTACGATGGGCCACAGGCAGGCCTCGCCACCGCGGCAGATTCCCGGGTACGGCAGTTCGTTGAGGGCGAAGCACGCGAACGATTGATCGAGATGAAAGAAGAATAATCGAGCCGGTGGTTGAGCGAAGCGATACCACCGGCCATTTGCTACGATTCTCCAGGTCGGCGGTCACTTCGCGGGCTTTTCGAGTTCGGTCTTGATGGCCTTGATTAACTCTTCCGAGTCCGGTGCAACCGCGGACTTGAACCGGCCAACCACCTTGCCATCGCGACCAATCAGAAACTTCTCGAAGTTCCAGCCAACCTCGGTCACTTTGCCGGCTTTGTCCGGGGTTGCGGTTGTCAGGATCTTGTACAGTTCGGTCTTGTCCGCCCCCTTGACGACAACCTTTGAGGTCATCGGGAAAGTGACCTTGTAGTTGGTTGTGCAGAATTCCTTGATTTCTTGATCGGTTCCCGGTTCCTGTTCTCTGAAATCATTGGCCGGAACGCCGAGGATCACGAAGCCGTCCTTCTCGTGCTTGCTGAACAGTTCCTGGAGGCCCTTGTATTGCGGGGTGTAACCGCACTTGCTGGCGACGTTCACGATGAGAACGACCTTGCCCTTGAGTTTGGCGAGGTCCATTTCCTTCCCATCAATTCCCTTCATCTTGAGATCGAGCGGGCTGGACACGTTCTTCTCCTCTCCGGTTGCGACAATGGCACACCCGGCCAGAAACACAGCCGTTGCGGCAACATGCAGCGATTTCATTCGAGTCCCCTGTGTGGTGGTACGAGAAACGAGGCGAAACCGGGCTTAGGCGAGCGGCAGGACTTGGTTTCGCAGTAGGACGGCCTGGGAAGGCCGTCCTACTGGTATGCTTTTTCCTGCCGCTCGCCTTACGGTGGGTCCAAGTCTTTCGATCCCATGTGGAATCGCTGGCGGAGAACATCCGCGAAAAACCGGTCGCGCTCTCAGTAAGGAGTCTTAGGCGACACGGGGGTAGACGGACAACCCGGATCCAGTATTTTCCCAACCTTGGGGTTTTGGCTGAAACAGGATTCATCGCAGAGAATCCACAATGTGGGCTTTCACCCTCCGGTTGGCTATAAATGATAGCCACCGGCAATCCCACTCGCTGCCGGTCCTATTCCTCGCGGAGATGTGCAATCATGCGCTCCCGTATTCTTGTTCTGGCGTTTGTCGCCACTGTGTTGGGCCTCGTCATGACTTCCGACCCTCTCTTCGGCGACGAAGGTATGTGGTTGTTCAACAACCCACCTGTCGCCCAACTCAAGAAGTACAACTTCGACCCCACACAAAAGTGGCTCGACCACGTTCGACTGTCCAGTGTGCGGTTCAATTCCGGTGGTTCTGGCAGCTTTGTCTCTCCGCACGGACTCGTCATGACCAACCACCATGTGGGTGCTGGCGACCTGGAAAAGGTATCCGATCCCAAGAAAAACATAAACTACCTCCGCGATGGGTTCCGGGCCAAAAATCCCTCGGAGGAGATCAAGTGTAAAGGACTGGAACTCAACGTACTCACTGGCATCAAGGATGTGACGGCCGAGGTCGAGAAAGCCGTACCGATGGGCACCCCCGCAGCCGCAGCGTTCAAGCTCCGGCAGTCCAAGATCGCGGAACTGGAAAAAGGCTCTGCCGACGACGAAAAAAACATCCGGGCCGACGTGGTTACCCTCTATGCTGGCGGCATGTATAACCTTTACACATACAAGAAGTACACCGATATCCGGATCGTTTTTGCTCCCGAAAAGCCGATTGCGTTCTTTGGCGGCGACCCAGACAATTTCGAGTATCCCCGCTTCGATCTCGATATTTGCTTCTTCCGGGTTTACGAAAACGACAAGCCGATCAACTCCGAAAACTACCTGCGCTGGAGCCCACATGGAAGCAGTGTCGATGAACTGGTTTTCGTCTCCGGGCACCCTGGCCGAACGAATCGGGCAAACACTATCGATGAATTGAAGTATCTCCGCAATCTTGGCTATCCCTACTTGCTCAACCGCCTGAACCGTTTGGAGGTTTTACTCGGCGCCTGGGGCGGCCGAAGCGAGCAAAACATGGAGCGAGCCGAGGAGGAGTTGTTCAGCATTCAGAACAGCCGGAAGGCCCGGGTGGGTGGACTTGCTGGGCTCATGGACCCGGCCTTGATGAATCGGAAGGTGAAAGAGGAGGAGCGGCTCAAAGCGTTCATTGCCAGCAAGCAGCAGAGTGCCGAGGCAGCCAGCGCCTACGATGTGATTGCCAAGGCCGAGAAAATACGGGCGGAAATCATCAAGGAAATGACGGTGCTGGAAAGCGGCGGCGGGTTCAACTGCGAATCGTTTAGCATTGCCCGAACACTGGCTCGGGCCGCTGAAGAACTCCCCAAGCCCAATGGCGAACGACTTCGCGAATTCGGCGATGCACGTCTTGATTCGCTCAAGAAGCAGCTCTTCTCGGACGCGCCAATCTACGAGGATTTCGAGACGTTGAAACTGGCCGATGGGCTCCAGTTCCTGGCAATCACACTGGGACCGGATAGCGATCTCGTGCAAAAGGTACTGGCGGGCAAATCGCCCCGGGAACGGGCATACGACCTGATCAGTGGAACCAAGGTCCGGGATGTCGAATTCCGCAAGAAAATGTTCGAGGGGGGCAAGGCGGCGGTCGATGCCGCAAAAGACCCCATGATTGAACTGACCCGGCTTGTCGATCCAGCAGCCCGAACTGTGCGGAAGCGGTTCGAGAACGAAGTCGAGGAACCCAAGCGGCAAGCACACTCCGCACTTGCCAAGGCGAAGTTCGCAATGGATGGGGATAAGGTCTACCCCGATGCCACCTTCACTCTTCGGCTCGCCTTTGGTACCGTCAAGGGCTACAAGGAGGACGGCAAGGATGTGCCTCCTTTCACAACAATGGAAGGGCTGTACACACGGTCTGCCGAGCAGGGAAACAAGGGGCCATTCGAGTTGCCGAAACGGTGGATCGAGAAGAAGGACAAGCTCGACCTGAACACCCCCTTCAACTTCGTTTGCACTGCCGACATCATCGGCGGTAACTCGGGCAGTCCCGTAATCAACCGAAATGCCGAACTGGTTGGGATCATCTTCGATGGCAACATCCAGTCGCTGGTACTCGACTTTATCTTCGACCAGGAAACCGCGCGAGCCGTTTCCGTGGATAGCCGGGCGATCATTGAGGCACTTCGCAAGGTCTACGATGCCAACGATCTTGTCGATGAACTGACCGGCAAGGCGAAATGAGACAATGGCGATGGAGAATCCCCAAAGGATCCTCGCGCTACGGTGAGCCGTGGGTATTCCTGCGGCTCGCTTCGTTTCACACACGGCATCCTCTTGTGGGTGAGATTCAATCGGATTCGTGGGGCTCGTAACCCTTATTTCGATCTGTCTGACTACCCCGAACGGCGACCCATTTCGGGAGTTGGATTCGTATAATTCTTTCAGGCAAGCGTTGGTGCGAACCGATTGTTTGCATTTACGGAGAATGTCATGCCCGATGCACGCGAAACGCAATTACTGGTAATTGGTGGTGGTCCCGGAGGATACCCGGCGGCTCTGCACGCTGCGGACCACGAGATAAAAGTGACTCTGGTCGATGAGGATCCAAAACTCGGTGGAGTTTGCCTTAACCGTGGGTGCATCCCATCCAAGGCGCTGCTCCACACCGCCAAGATCATCCACGAAGCGCATCAGATGGCCGAGTACGGCGTTTCATTTGGCGATCCGAAAATCGATCTCGAAAAACTCCGGGCATTCGTTCAGCAAAAAGTTGTTGGCAAGCTGACTGGCGGCGTTGCTCAACTTACCAAGGGGCGAGGGGTCGAAGTGGTGAAAGGCCACGCCACCTTCACCGGCCCGCAAACCGTTCAGGTGACCGGTGACCAGCCTTGTACGATCTCATTCAAGAACTGCATCATTGCCACCGGTTCCGTTCCCATCATCCCCAAGCCGTGGCAACTCAACGACCCCCGCGTGATGGATAGTACCGCTGCCTTACTTCTCCCAGACATCCCCAAGAAACTACTGGTGATTGGTGGCGGCTACATTGGGCTGGAGATTGGTAGCGTCTACGCCGCGTTGGGAAGCAAGGTTACGGTGGTTGAAGCACTCGACAGCATTCTGGCAATGGCCGATCGCGATCTGGTATCGCCGCTGGAGAAGAAGCTGCGGGCCGAGTTCGAGGCGATCTACACCAGTACCAAGGTGGCAGCCCTTGAAGCGAAGCCCGAAGGAATCCGGGTGACGTTTGAAGGCAAGGATGTGCCTGGCGAATTGATGTTCGATCGCGTTCTGATCTCGGTTGGCCGCAGACCGAACTTTGCCAATCTGGCATTGGAGAAGGCCGGGGTCAAGCAGGATCAGAAGGGGTTCATACCTGTCGATAAACAGCGGCGAACGAACGTCTCACATATCCAGGCAATCGGGGACATTGCGGGTGAGCCGGGGCTGGCTCACAAGGCCACTGCGGAGGCTCGCGTGGCTGTGGATGTTCTGCTGGGGGAGCCAGCGGAGTGGAGTCCACGGGCGATCCCGGCTGTCATTTTCACGGACCCGGAAATCGCCTGGGCAGGTCTGACACAGAAGGATGCCGAGGCCCAGAACGTGCCGCATGAGGTGTTGAAATTCCCGTGGGCCGCGAGTGGTCGCGCTGTCTCGATTGCCCGCACGGAAGGGTTGACCAAGATGCTGATCGACCCGGAGAGCAAGCGGGTACTCGGTGTTGGGATTGTGGGTGCTGGGGCAGGCGAGATGATAGCTGAGGGCGTATTGGCGGTTGAAATGGGAGCGGTTGCCCGGGATGTGATGGAATCGATCCATCCTCACCCGACATTATCGGAAACGGTTATGGAGAGCGCAGAACTTGCTTACGGTGGAGCCACTCACGTTGGCAAACCGCGGAAGGTGGCAAAGTGAGTAGGGGCAAGTAATCAGGGGCAAGGGGCAAGAGAAGAATAGAAAGAGGAAGAGACGGCAGGTCTTGGCTTTCCTCTTTCTATTCTTCTCTTGCCCCTTGCCCCTGATTACTTGCCCCTACTCGATGCTCCTATCTCTGCATCGCCGTCAGGATTTCCAGCATGAGGCGGCACTGATCCTCTTCAGTGAGATAGATTTTCTCTTTCTCCACATACTCCCGCACATAGGCTGTGACAACTTTTCGGAGTTCGATGAGTTCGACGCGCTGGAGGTCGTACACACCGAGGTTCGCCAGTTTCGTAATCAGTCGCTCGATGATCCGGTTCCGGTGTGGGGCAAGGAGATCCGGACTATTCATACTCGTTGAGCCGGAAGAACCACTGCGCGGAGGGGGTGTGTTGATGATACCGCTGCCCGGTCGTGGCGATGCCCTGATCGTTCCGGGAGCGGGTCGAGAGGTTGCGGCCGAAGCCGATGTTGTCGGGCTCGGTGGATAGCGACCGGAAAGGGGTGCCGGTACGGATTCCGTGGGTTCCGTTGTTGCTGAAATGGCTTCAGTGCGAAAAAATGCGGCGGTTGCCGGTTGCCCGAGAGCAGGAGGGGGAATGATTGCCACCGCCCGGAAACCGTTGGGCAATTGCAGATCGAATAGATTAATTGTGGTAAGTGTCCCACCTACCGGGTCCGCGTGCGTCGCGAGTTTGTCCAACGACCATCGGACGTGGTCTTCATCCCGATATTTGACGCTCGTTGGGAGCCACTGGCCCTGCTCCCGGCGCACGATCACCGCGTGCGGTCCCGTGACCATGATTTCTCGAACTGAGTGATCTTTGAACAGGACATCCAGCGGCCCATATCCCAGCAATTCCGCCAGCACTTCTTCAATCAGTCGATCGCGATCGACTCTGTTCAGCCCCCGTGCTTCCTGCTCGGCTACCTGCTCGGCGTGCGTGCGGGTACTCTGCCGCAAGAGTGATGCAGGCATTCGTTTGGATGCGCTCAGGTCCAGCCGGTCTTCCAGCTTCGCCAGAACCCGGGCTTTGAGACCCTCGAAGGACTGGATCTGGGAGAACGGAATCGAACCAGATTTCCGGGCGGGGTTCGCTGTGTTATACGAGCCGGTCGGTCGCGGCGGCACCATACGACGACTTCCTGCGACAGTGACGGAATCGCGGCACACGTAACTTAGAACGAAAAATGGGGAGATGTCGGCAGTCCCTGAAATACAATTGACGCATTGATATTAGAGCTAATGGGAAAGCTTTCCCGGATAATGAATTGATTGGCCGGGATTCGCCGCGTATCGTCGGGGAGCCCAACCTTGCTTCTGTGAACTATTCCCCCCGCAGGAACCTCTCATGCGCTCCACAATGTACTGCCTGGCGTTGCTCTATTTCGGTTCAGCGCTCGCTGCTCCGCCAGCGGTTTCCAACCCGGAAAAGCTCGATGCAATACCTGCACGAATGCAGAAGTTTGTCGATGCGGGCGATCTGGCCGGGGCCGTGTGCGTGGTTGGCCGCAAGGACGGGATTGTTCACGAATCCGCGGTCGGGTTCCGCGATCTGGCGACTAAAGACCACACCAAAAACGATACACTTTTCCGCATCGCATCCATGACGAAGCCCATCACCGCCATCGGCATCATGATTTTGGCCGATGAAGGGAAGTTAAATCCCGAGGATAATGTCGCCAAATATCTACCAGAATTCACCAATCAGATGTTGGTTGCCGAACGTGGGAAGGACACGCTCAGCCTGAAAAAGCCCTCGCGACCCATTCAATTGCGCGATCTCCTCACCCATACGTCTGGTCTGGCGGCATACCCAACGGGTGTCAGCGATGTCTATGTGAAGCGCAATCGCACTCTGAGCGAAACTGCTCTCTCGGTCGCACTTCAACCGCTGGAGTTTGAACCGGGCACGAAATGGAGCTACTCGAACTCGGGCATCGACACGCTTGGACGCATTATCGAAGTCGTATCGGGTGACACATACGAGAGCTTTTTGAAGAAGCGAATCTTCGATCCGCTGGCGATGAACGACACAGTCTTCTACCCGACCCGAGAGCAGATCGCGCGGCTTGCGGTAACCTACGGTAAGGACAAAGACGGCAAACTGACCCCTGCTCCGAACCTTCTCGGCGACCTGCCTCCGCATCCCAAGCACCCTATTCCGGCTGGTGGGCTTGTATCCTGCGGCGAAGACTTGGCGAAACTCTATCGGATGATGTTGAACAAGGGCGAGTTGAACGGGAAGCGAATCCTGAGCGAAAAGGCAGTGGCCGAGATGACGCGGGTGCAGACAGGCGAGATCAACACCGGGTTCGTGGATGGGATGAGTTATGGGTATGGCTGGGCCGTGGTGCGTGAACCGAAGGGTGTAACAGGGATGTTGTCGGCGGGCACATTCGGCCACGGGGGTGCGTTCGGCACGCAGGGCTGGATCGATCCGAACAACGATGTGTTCGTGGTGCTGCTCATCCAACGGACTGGGCTCGCGAACGGGGACGCCTCACCAATGCGTCAAGCGTTGCAAGAACTGGCGCTAGCGGCCGTGAAGAAGCCTTAAAGCTCAATCAAAATAGGGGTGAGGGTGAGGATACTCAAACTTAAAGGTTAAAACCCGCTTACTGCGTGCGCGGCTCTATTTTGATAGTCGAAAACCACGCCCGAAAACGGAAACATCGCACCCAATAGAGCCGCGCACGCTGTAAGCGGGTCTTAACTTTTTCTCAGAACCGAACGATGGCCAGCTTGCGTGCCAACTGCAAGACGAGCGCATCGGGGTCTACCAATACGCGGTCGGGCTTGAACGAACAGCGAATACTAACTTTCTTGGTCTCACCCTCGCCCAGTTCCACGGATACGCGGGCCTCTCGATAGTCATCGGATTGCCGCCCATCCGCGCCAAAGCGTTCGCCAGCGGCCGCGGCCACCTCGACCGTCATTCGTCCCGTGCCCGCGTTCGCGATCTGCACCGTGACATCCCAGTTCCCCGGCAAATCGGCTACGGCCTCGCAGGTGGCCTGGCTCAACCGGTATTCCGGTATCACCACCTCGAAGAACCACTGCTTGGTGAAGGCGTTAAAGGCATCCGGGTTGGGCGCGGATTGGCGCATGACGTCAAGAAGGTTCTGTATCGCCGGGAAGTCGGGACCGTCGTGATATTTCTCGATGAACTCATGAAGCCCTTTCAATGCTCGCTCCCGACCCATATGGCGGAGAAGCATCCAGAACACCCATCCGCCCTTGTCGTAGGTGACGGTTGTGTCGCCGTCCTGACTGCCATCAGTCTTCACCAGTGAACGCTCGGAATCCTTGCGGCGTTTCTTCTCGTACTGACTTTCGATTTGTTTCAAAAACTCGATGCGGCCGCGTGGGCCCTTCACTTGCTCGAAAAGCAGGGCGGTCGAAAAATGGGCCATACCTTCAGACAGGATGTTTCCGTTCGGACCTTTGCCCGGGGTTAAAATATTCCCCCACCACTGGTGAGCCGCTTCGTGGGCAGTGACCATGAAGGCGGTGTCTGACTGGGAATCACTCCGTGTGAGAAAGCCGATGCCCTCCGAGAACGTGATGTTGGTGGCAAACCCCTGCGCGTAGGTGGCATAGTTGGGGAACTCACTCAGCTTGAGTAACTTCCACGGGTAGGGGTAGAACCACTCGGAATAATACTTGCGGCTGGCATCCAGAGCTTCGGATATCTCATCGATGTTGTACTTGTGTCCGGGGTGGTAATAGACCGCCGTTCCATTGCCGCGGCGTTCGGCCCAGCGCCCCGCCACCACGTTGAAAAATCGCACCGGATGGTCGCTACGCCATTCGACGGTTCGCCGGCCGTCGGCTACCTCATCTCGCTCCAGCGTGCCAACCGAGTTGATCGTGAACTCCTGCGGTGCCGAGATGCGTAAGCGGGTCGTGAAGGCACGCGAACTGCCGAAAGAGGGGTCTTTCCGCTGGAGGTAGAAATCGTCGGGATACTCCTTCTCCTCGTGCTTGTTCTCCTTGTCGATGCCAGCTTCTTCGATGTAGCCCAGCACCGGAACGAAACTCGGTCGGAAGCTCGTCAACACGACGCCCGAAGGCAGGATGAATTCGTCGCTGCCCTTACCGTTTTTTGAAATCCCCTTTGGTATTCTGCCAGTGAACGAAAAACCGACCTGCACGGTCTTGCCAGGGGCCAGTTCCGGCTCGGGGGTGAAAACGTAAAGCAGGGAATGGTTCTCCGGCTGGTACTCCTTGCCGTTCAATTTCCAGGTGATGTTCTCCCAGTGGTCGCCCGCGGTCAAAGGGAATTGGCGGAGCGGCGTATCTCGAAGATTGATGATGTCGAACGTACCCTTGACGCGGAAAGCCGACTGAGCCGGGTCGAGGTCGAGGTCGAGGTCAACCGCGCTCAACGTCGGGAGGGGAGCATCCCTCCAGGTCGCGTGGTTTTTCCTCCAGTAGTCTTTGCGAGCCTTCTTGGCTATTTCACCTTCGGTCCCCTGATAAACCTGCACGTAAAGAGCGATGCCGGCGATGAGAGGGATCGCCGCGTAGGGCAAAAGACGTAGACCTGTGCCGAGAAGGGCGGTGGGATAAAAGCGTTGCATCAGACGGCCGGGGTCCTGCTCGCGGCGGCGGAATAATCGCACGGCCAACATGATGAAGAAGACAGTCAATCCGAGGGCTAGAACGCGGTTCAGGACGATTGCCGGGCGGTCGAGGAGGAGTGTGCCCATGTCACTCCAGTGCAACGAACTCCAGAGCATCCAGTTGCCGACCCAGTTCATCTGATCGGTGAGTTGTCGGTAAAGGGAAAACACCAGCACGGCCAGCCCGATGCCGAACGTCGTGTAACGGTTACCCGTCAGGGCGTAGGCCGCGGTGATGAACGAAGTCCAGACCAGGAATGTCGGTACCAGCAACAACCCCCACACCAACCCGAACGGCCAGAATTCGATCGCGACCTGACCCTGGACCAGGAGGACGATCAGGCAGCCCAACAAACAGCCCAACAGGACCAGCGCGCCAACGATGCTGTTTGCCAGTGCCTTGCCGAAAAGGAGGGCGGGCGTCCTTACCGAAGTGGCATACAGGATCGAAGCCAGGCCAGTCGTCCGGTCGCGTTGGAGCGACTCGACGGTGTAAAACATCAGCAGCAGGCAGACAAACATCGTCAGCGAGTTCATCGAACCAACCGCTAAAGAGCCGGAAGTGGCCAGCAGAGGCGTGTCGAAAGCACCCACTGCAAGCGCGTTGGTGCCGATCGTTTGCAACAGAATGATTGGCACGAAGAGATAGAGACCGGGCTGACTGCGCAACTCGCGTAGTTCGACTCGCGCAATCAGCCAAAGGCTGTGAAAGAAGGTGGGAGGTGCAGATCCCATTTTCAGAGCCGCAAGGGTCGCCGCACCGCGCTCGGGGGTTGGCTCGATCTGTTCGCGTCGGGCTGACCGTTGCCACAGCCTGGTCATCCACCCACTACGGTAGCTCGGCGAACCATGGAGAGTCGCAGCGAGATAGACCTGGCTGAGGCCAACACTGCCCAGACCGATCAGGAGGAAAGCCAGGCGGCTCATCAAGAATGATGTGTCGAATGGGATCGATGCGGTGTTGTAGAATTGCACCCCACGGTCGCTTTTCAACCAAGTCTCGCTCAACCACCGGAATCCGGACGGATCGAGCAACATCAGGATGCGGTTGATTCGCGGGTCCAGCCAACTCGGAGACCACTCCCAAAGGAAGAAACCACAGAACATCAACGCGGCAAGGGGCAGCACGAAGAGCAGGATCGGTCGGCGCAACCATGTGCCGATTGCAAAGCAGGTACCTGTCAGGAAAACGAGTGTGGGAACCGCGATGATGAGTGCCGGTCGCAGGTAATGGGTCAGGTCGAAGGGTCCGACGATTTCCAGTGAGCGTTCGTTAGGAACGAGATGGTTGAAGAACATCATGCAAAGCAGGTGCAATCCTAGCACCGCGAGGAAGCAGATCAGGATTGATGCGAACTTACCCCAGACGTATTCGCCCACACGTAGAGGCGTCGCGTGCAGGAGTTCGCTTACTTTGAGTTCATCGTCGCGGATGACTGGCATGCCGGCAGCGACTGCCACGAAGAAGATGTAGATCAGGAACAAGACCATCGTCATCATCTGGGCAACGGCAAACTCCGAGGTGATCCAGGCCTTGGTGCCACCGACCCGGCTGTCGCCGCTGGAGAATTGGAGGCTACCGGTCGAGAGTCCCCATGCCGATAGCGCAAGGGTCAGGATTAGGATCCAGAACAGAGGCCGACGGAGGTTGTAGAGCAAATCGACCCGAAAGATCTGCATCAAGCGTGCCACGCTCATGAACTCCGTCCCCTCAATGGAATTGAACTTCTACGGTGTTGCCAACTTCAGACTCCCACCATCGGTCGAGGCACTGTTCCACCCGGCAACTCGGCGCGCATCGTCACAAAGTAGGCGTCTTCCAGCGTTGGCGCTACGGACACGAATCCATCCGGCGGCTGGCCCTGGGTGTCGTAAACCCGAACGCGATTCTTGCCTTCGGCGAGGATGGCCTGGGTGACGGTGCGGGTCTTGCGGAGTGTTTCCAACTCTGCTGTCGACACCGAGGCTTCGAAGATCGTGCCGGTCAGGATTTTGCGGACTTCGGATGGGGAAGTCTGGGCGACCAGCCGCCCCTTGCAGATCACCGCAAACCGCGAACAAAGAACCGCCACGTCCTCGACAATGTGAGTGGAAAGCAAGACGATGCGGTTCTCGGCTAATTCAGCAAGCAAGTAGTAGAAGCGCAAACGCTCCTCGGGGTCGAGCCCGGCGGTGGGTTCATCCACGATGATGAGCCGCGGGTCGCCCGCAATCGCCTGGGCGAGGCCGAGTCGTTGGCGCATACCACCCGAATAGGTTTTCACCTTGCGGTGCGCAGCGAAGGTCAGGTTAACGCGGTCGAGTAGTTCGCGGGCTAACGCTTTGATTCCGAGGGGCGATTGCACTCCCTTGAGCCGCAGGAGGTGGGCGAGCATGCTTTCGCCGGTGAGATGCGGGTACAGGCCGAAGTCCTGCGGCAGGTAACCGAGCTTGCTCCACAGCTTGTAGGGCTGGTTGAGGACATCCTCCCCATCGAGCGTCACCTCTCCGGAAGTGGGCTGTAGCAGGCCGGCAAGAATACGCATCAGGGTGGTCTTGCCTGCGCCGTTTGGCCCCAGGAGCCCGAACATGCCGTTGGCGAGGTCGAGGTCGATCCCCTGGAGTGCAGCGACTGGGCCGGGATACACTTTGACAAGGTTGCGGATGGAAAGCACACAGTTCTCCACAGGAGCCTACCGGTCGAAAACGGTTCTTGAATTACCCTGGAACGTCGCCGATGTTTCACCTGCGGATACCGCGCTGCCTCCGCTGAGTGACTCAGGTACTTCGGTGATCGGAAGGCGAAATTGTCTGAACGCCTGGAAATAATTGAGAATTGGGCAAATCCGTGAGGGAAACAGGCTCGAGTCCGTTCGGGCCACTCGATAATGAGTTCAAACGCCACCCAAACGATCGGCCGTGGCTTCAATTTCCAGGGCGTGAACAGATCGGCCTCTGGCATCCATCCAGCCAGGGAAGAAGTCGCCGAAGGCATTCACTTCCAGCACGAAGTGACTCCGAAAGCCACGCTCGAATAGCAGATCGACTCCCGCGATGGCGGAATCGAAGCAAGCCGCTGCTTCCGCGCAGTGATCGAGAGCATCGAGCCAGTCGCGTGTCGGGATCGCCGCACGACAGCGTTCAAAGTCCCCGCGACGACCGCCAAGATGCAGGTTCGTCATGGGATGTGAACTGAGGCGGAAGATTGTTGCCGCGGGTTTGCCATACACGCACACCACCCGCACATCGAAGTTCTGACCATCAATCTGTGCCATCGGAATGCCCTGTTGAGCAAAGGCACCTTCCGAAAGGATGAAGTTCACAGCCCGCTCCAACGCGGCGCCAGTGAGATGACTGAGAAGGCGGGAGTTGAAGAACTGGCCATCAATCTCAGTCAGAGTGGTTGTCCCGTGGAACGCTCCGCCTTCCCCCTGGTGAATGGCGATGATCCCGGTTGCAGATGATCCTGTGTTGAGCTTCAAGTAAACCGTTCTCCAGCCTCGAGCATCTCCCACATCGCGCATTTCCGCGAATACATTGGATGGCCGCTGCAACCAGCCAGGCACCGGCACCCCGGCAACAAAGTGCAACTTCGCAGTCGTGGCCGTCTTGTCGAACATCTCCGCGATGGCGAGCGGACAGGCGGTCGGGTTGAGGTGTGGGCGTGCATGGAACGATTGCCGGAGGCCACGCAACACCCGGCAGAATCCGCGATAAAGCAATCCGGGGCGAACGAGCAGCCCCTTGGGAAGCTCGATTGATCGCCAGTCGCGTGGGGGTTGGTTTGGGTCATCGCGTCCACCTGCTTCGAGCAGAAGTCGCGTAACCTGATCGTCCTTCCCCGGCGACTCCATCCGCACGATTGCCGGTCGATCAAACGCGGACAGATCATCCAGGTTTCCATCCCGCGCCACCACATCGGCCCATGGGACGAGTTCGACCTCTGGCTTTGCCTTCCGTGCAGACCAATAGGCATCCAGCTCGCGACGGTATGTCTCGCACCGCTTCGTTCCTGGGTTGGCGATCAGGATGTATCGTGGCGAGGACATAGGTTATTCGTAATCGCCTTCAAATAGGTATCTCGGTCGGTCTCCGTAACTGTCCTGATCGCCGATCTCGGCATGCTGATGCTCAAGGGCAATTGGCAGCTTTGTCGCCTGAAGTACGTCCTTACCAGCTTGGGTCAAACCGTTGCGCGACAGATCGAGGAATTGCAGGTTCTTCAGATCCGGACAGCCAGCCAGAAGTCGTGCTCCCTCATCGGTGACTCCTCCGTGTCGCAGATCGAGTTCGTGGAGGCGTTTCATTATGCCAGAGTCAATGATCTCTCGAACTCCCTCATCTCCGAAGTCAGTGAGCCGGAGTCGCAGGTGTGTCAGGAAGCTGAGATGCCGTGAACGGCAGATCGCCCGCAATTGCGGCAAGCGGATGTAGGGTTCGGCATCGGCAGCGTTCAGAGCGTGTGGGTGGCACCACAGATGCGTCAACTTCGTGAGCGAGGGGTTCTTGGCGAGTTTCTCCAATGGATAGCTCCATCCGTGGTAAAGCTGGAGAATTCGGAGGTTTGGCATCGGGAGGGCCACAAGTTTGTTCGCATTTTGGAAGTGGGCAAAGACCAGTAACTCCTCCAGATTCGGCATTTGTTTCACAAAGTCGTAGATATGTTCATCTGCAAGGTGACACTGGAAATGACAGAAGTCGCCATATACCTCATCCGATTCCCAACCATATTGGAAGCGACGGACATGCTGTAGTTGCGGCCAGCGAAGAAGGATGTGATCGCCTGGAAAATCATTGTCTCGTGTCCCGCCCTCAGGAATATCGGACCCGGCATCATATTCGTCCTCGTATCGGTGGTCACCAATAAACAGTTCATGGACAAACCGAGTCTGCGGGGCTTTCACGATTGCCCTCGCGGCGTTCACGGTCAATTCCCCGAAGTGAACCGTCGTCAAGAAACCGCGTTTGAACTCGTACTTTCGACCACCAGTATGGTTGATTTGCCCGCGACCTTCCGTATTGGTCGGAGCATTGAAGTGATCTGCCCAATCGCCAACCCATTCCTTTTCGTGTTTTTTCAGCAGAGCCTTTTCGCGAGTCTGGAGTTTCTTCCGCTCGTCTTTCGAGAGAGAGTCGTTCTCCAGTGCGATTTGGACCTGCATGAATTCGCCACGGGGGTCATTCTGCTCCATCAAGTAATCGGCATAAGCCGAGATGGCCGCCACATCATGGGGATTGGCTCGAATTGCCTTCTCAAGCGATTCGGCATCCGAAGAAGCGGTTTGGGGCGTCGTTTCGACGTATCCCTTGCCGGTCTTCTCCCGGACGAGCTTGTCGGCTTCGGATTGTGCTTTCTCGGGAGTTGCAAAGGTCTTGCTCTGGCTCTGCCCGTTCGTCCCGATCTTTCCATATGTGACGGTGAACGATGTGCCCGTCACCTCGATATTCCAGAACTTGTGCGATTTCGCATCGCTGAACTGGAAAGTGCGCATATTGGCCTCCGTGTAAGGTGGGTCGAGTCTTCGAGTCCGGGGTCGAGTCTTCGAGTTCTATCAGGTCTTGATCTCAAAAAAGTAGTGGGGCTTAGTCGCAGAGCCGACCTTGACCTGCCCGCACTGGCACTGCATCGGCTCCCGTTTCTCTCCACAGCCTTGCTCTCGGCATTGTGTTATTGCTGTCGCTGGGCAGATTGTCGGTCGTATGCTGGCTTTGGCACGGAATCGGCACCGCTGAAAGGACACTCATAAGCTCACATCATGCGCGATGACAGTCTCGTTTTGGTGAATATAAACAGAATGTCGCCCACTCGTGCCGTGAGACTGTATGAATCCAAACAACGCAGCCTCCTCTCCAGCACCTCCCGTAGTACCGTCTGTTGATGGGACTCCTCCGCAACCGACGAGCCCGCCAACACCGACAACGTCAACGGTTGGGCCGCCCGCGGGCCATCGCCTGAGGCGATGGCTGATTCTCGCTGCGGTCCTGGCTGGTCTGGGGACTGGAGTTGTTTTCGCCATTCCCATTGCAACGACCGCCTTGAACACCATCTCGACCGATGATGCCTACGTGAACGGACACGTCACGTTCGTTGCTCCGCGCGTGAGTGGGCAGATCAAGCAGGTACTCGTCGATGACAACTGGCGAGTCAAGACAGGTCAGTTGCTCGTTGAACTGGATCCGGAGCCATATCAAAAAATCGTTGACATCAAGCAAGCGAATGTGGAGTCCGCCGAGGCTGATCTGGTTGCTGCCGAAGCTCAGGTTCGCGGCTTGTTTGCCCTGCTCCGAAGCCAGAGATGGAAGCTCCAGGCTACGATGGAATCCGTCGATAATCAGGTTGCTCTGCTGAGTGCCAGGTATGCCACTCTCGGGAGTAAAAGGGCAACCCTGGAACGAACGAAAGCAGACCTTGGCCGAGCCAAGGATTCTTTCGCCAAAAACGCGAGCTCGAAGGCCGACCTGGATCAGGCAAATGAAGCAGTCAAGGTCGCTGATGCCCTAGTCAATCAAGCTCTTCAAGAAGTATACGAGACCCGCGTGACACTCGGTTTACTTCCCGAGCCACCGAGTGGCATTTTGACTGACGTTCCAAAGGATTTGAACCAGACCTTTTCGACGGTTCGTCAAGCCCTTGCTGAACTGGCTCAAACGCTTGCGCAGGTTGGACTCTCTCTCCCCAGTTCCGAAGCCACTCCCAATGGAGCTATTGAGGATTTCAAAAAGCAAGATGCTGAAGGCAACGTCGATCGCATTATCAAAAAGCTAATTCCCAGTGCTCCCGGAATAAAGCAGGCCACTGCCAAGCTCCTCCAGACCCAACGGGATCTGGCACAGGCTAAATTGAACCTCAGTTACTGTAAGGTTTACGCGGAAATCGATGGAGTGGTTACCCGGCGGAACGTGAACGCCGGGAATAATGTCCAGGCTGCCCAGCAGTTGATGGCGATACGCTCGCTCACCGAGATTTGGATCGATGCCAATTTCAAGGAAACGCAAATTGCGGATTTGAAGATCGGGCAGCGGGTGGAGTTGTATGCGGATACTTACGGCCAACGCCAAAAGTACAACGGCCGCATCACCGGTTTCACCTATGGAACCGGATCGACGCTTGCTCTGCTCCCTGCCCAGAATGCAACCGGGAACTTTGTGAAGGTCGTCCAGAGGCTTCCGGTTCGCATCGAGTTGGAAGGCTACGACCCGGAGAAAGACACGCTCTACGCCGGTTTATCGATGACCCCTTATGTGTATTACAAGGAAGCACCCCAAGGGCCGAATGCCGGCCAGAAGCTCCAGGACTTGACGCGATCGCTTGCTCCTGGAGGGCCGCGACCGTGAGTACCGGACTCAACACAGTGCGGCGAGTCAACCCCTGGCTCATCGCTGCTGCCGTCGTCATACCCACGTTCATGGAGGTACTCGATACCACCATTGCGAACGTGGCGCTGCGATATATCGCTGGCGGCCTCTCGGCCGCTCAGGTCGATAGCGAGTGGGTCATCACCAGTTATCTCGCTGCGAACGCCATCGTTCTACCCATCTCCGGCTGGCTGCTGACGCGCCTGGGACGAAGGAATTATTTCCTGATGTCCATGGGCGTTTTCACTCTCAGTTCCTTCCTCTGTGGGATCGCCTCGAGCTTGAACGAGTTGATCCTGTTCCGTGTTCTCCAGGGTCTGGCGGGTGGCGGGCTGCAACCATGTACGCAGGGTGTCCTTCTGGATACCTTCCCGAAGGAGAAGCAGGGGCAGGCGATGGCCGTATTTGGCGTGGCGGCTTTGGTTGCTCCCGTCGTCGGCCCAACCCTGGGAGGATACATCACCGACAATTACAGTTGGCGATGGATTTTCTTCATCAACGTGCCGGTCGGCGGTTTTGCATTGCTGGCCTGCTACTTGCTGGTCGAAGATCCTCCCTACCTCAAGGCCGAGCGAGAGCAAATGCGGCTGAACCCCAAGCCGTTTGATTTCGTTGGTTTGCTGCTTCTATCCATTACGATGGTCTGCTGGGAAGTGGTCTTGAGCAAAGGGCAGGAATGGGACTGGTTCGGCGATCCGTTTTATCGCATACAGATTCTGTCGGCTCTGTTTGTCGGATGTCTTTTCGGCCTGATCTTCCGGGAATTGCGGACATCGGCCCCGCTCATCAATCTGCGCCCATTGACCGATCGAAACTTTGTCATCGGGTCGCTCATCATCGCCTGCGCCTATGCCGTGCTGTACGCGCAGTCGGTCTCACTGCCAGCGCTACTCCAGAGTCTGTTCGGATACGATGCCACCCACTCCGGACTTGTGTTGTCGCCCGCGGGTATCTTCGCAATTATACTCTTGCCTGTGGTGGCGGCTCTTCTCGGCAAGGGCATGGATGCGCGCTGGCTGATCATAATCGGGCTGGCGTTCATGGCACTGGGAAACTACTGGCTCAGTCAGATGAACCTCGATATTGGCCCCTGGGACGTGGTCTGGGCGCGGGTCGTGACCATCATTGGTCTCTCGATACTTTTCTCGCCATTGAGCGTTGCTGTGTATCAGAACATACCCCCTCACTTGCGAGGTGCCGCGGTTGGAATATTTAGCTTGTTGCGAAACGAGGGAGGAAGTGTGGGCACATCAAATGCCCAGACGATCCAGGAACGCCGCGAGCAGTTTCACTTGCTGCGACTGAACGAGTACCTCGACCCCTTGAATCCTGCCCTGACAAGCTACTTTGCCCAGGTGCGAGCCGGGTTGTACGGTCTGTTTGGAGACCCTGCTGGGTCAGACGCCATGGCGTACCAGGTGATCGACGATCTCCGACAACAACAGGCAGCATCGCTGGCGTATTTCGATGTTTTCTGGGTTTGTGGGGTCCTGGCTGCACTGCTGATCCCAGCAGTCCTTCTGATGCGGCGATCGGTTGCCGAAAAGGGAGCCACCCTCGCTGCGGACTGATTGGCTTACAAGATAGGTTTTGTAGGGTGGGTCGAGGCTTTGCGAGCCCCACCAACACCACATAAACGAAGATGGTGGAGCTCGCAAAGCCTCGACCCACCCTACTTCATTCACTCCGCTCCCGCTGGCAGATTCTTCGGCACCACCACAGCCACATCGCACAGACCCCAGGGCGTTGAGCCAAACAACTTGTCGAGAACCGGGTTCCCGTTCTTCCGCTTCAGCGTTACGGTTTCCACAATCTCCAGGCTCGGCGGAAGTATCTGCCGGAGCCCTTCAAGCGATTCGTAGTGCGTAAACAAGATCACTGTTTTCGGTCGGTGGTGGCAATCGACGAACATCTGATTCACGTCTCGCGTTCGGACGTTGTGCATGTCCGAGCGATCCTTGTAAAATGCCAGCGAATCGCAGTTTCGCGGGAAGCACAGAACCGTTGTGTCCGGGTTATCCACGAACCGCTCCACCAACTCTGGGCGGCCATACGGGGAACGCTCCTGGGCATACCACGGCATCGCGTAGTGGTGGAGGAACAACACCAGTGCAGCCATGACTCCAATCATCGCGCGGGTGGAAATGGCACCGTTCCACCGCGTGCGGGCAATGAACTCCCCAACGGCCAGGCAGAGGAACGGATACGCCGGGAGAATGTACGTTGGCAGCTTGCTGCCCGAGCAACTGAAGAAAAAGACGCACCAGAGCCCCGTCAGCAACCAGAAGCCTCCCGCCAGCGAACGAGTGGCAGCGACCTCCGAACCACCCCGGAGCAGTTGATAGAGATAGGCAACGAGCAGGATCGTCCCCGGGAGCAATCCGGCAATCAGGATCGGGCCATAAAACCAGATCGGTTGCAAGTGATCGAACGGCTGAAGGAACCGCATCACGTTGTGTTGCCAGAAGAAATGCCCCAGGAATTGCGGCTGTTCGCGATAAATCGCCACGTACCACGGTACGTTCACCGCAACCACGATGGCAAAGAAGAGGACATACCACAGGGGATGAACGATGAAGGAGGCCCGACGAGCTGGCATACTCGGTGTGGTCTCGGATTCCTCCTTGGTTCTTCCACCATCGTCTCGTCGCGTGAGGAACCCGAAGGCCCACAACGGAACGAACAGCAGCACCTCTGAAATCGGACCTTTCGTGAGGAACCCAAGCCCGGAAGCAACGGCGGCGGCAATCCACCACGCTGGTTTCAGCCAACCAGTTCGCACGGCCTCAAACCCACACAGAACCGACATCGTCACGCAGAGCGTCAGCAACCCATCGAGGAGAAGCAAGCGGGCAACGCACACAAACCCTGGAGCAACACTCAGCAACAGCGCTGCCCAGAACGCTGCGCGTTCACCCAGGCTCCGGCGACCGATCAGGTAGACGGCCAAAATCGTCAGGTGAACGCACACCGCGGGCACCAAACGTGCGGATTCTGGCGAGACTCCGAATGCCCGGTACGACAACGCCACGAGCCAGTACATGAGTGGTGGCTTGTCCAGATAGGGCTCACCCTGGAGTGTGGGCACCACCCACGAGTGATGGGCGAGCATCTCCTTGGGAATCTGGGCGTAGCGACCTTCATCCGGTTCGAGCAGGTGGAACCCGAGTGTGGGGTAGAGGATGGCAGCCGGCAGCAACAGAACGATCAGCAACGGCCCGCGGCGAACGCCCGTATTCACGTCCGGTTGCCCCGGAAACAGGACTCGGGAGAAGAGGAAGCGGAACCATCCGAGAAGGCTTCGGTCTGGAGTGGCGTTCATCGCTTGATTGAGCCCGGACAGAAGGACATGGTTCAAGTTGGGTCACAGTGGGTTTTGGGTTGTGCCAGAGGCTTCACTACACTCCAGACAAAACCTGTCACTCTAATGCCACCTCGATTGAACCATGCCGACAGAAGGACGGATCGCCCCGACTGGGGTACGCGACAGGGTTATCCCAAACTGTCTGATCGCGGTCAACCCACGCCCTGGAGCTGCGTTCCAGGACCATCGCCAAATAGCTCGATTTTCAGCTAATCCTGAACATGTGTTGTGGCATAACTTCAAATTCAGTAATATCTTGTACCGCGATCTAATGATTTAGCTTCGCTTGGCTATTTATCGCCGAGTTTCTTGAGCATTGTCTTGGCCTCGACTGAACCCTGTTCCGTGGCCTTGTGATACCACTTCACGGCCTCCGCCTCATCCTTACCCACACCGTCACCGTCTTGATAGCACCGACCGAGCCAGTACATCGCCAGCGGATTTCCGAGCTCGGCGGCCTTGCGGGTCCATTTCATGGCCTCGCTTATGTCCTTCCCCACGCCCTTCCCCTCGTGATAGCACCCACCCAGCAAGAACATCGCTTCAGCATTTCCAAGATCCGCGCCCTTGCGAAGCCACTCAAGGGCCTCGGCCACATCCTTCTCCACCTCCGTGCCCTTGAAGTAGCACAAACTCAGGTGGAACATCGCCTCCGCATTTCCGAGTTCGGCGGCCTTCTGATAGAGCTTTACTGCTTCGGCCGTATTCTGAATCACTCCGAAGCCTTTCGCATAGCACCCAGCCAGGCTGTTCATCGCCAGCGGATTTCCAAGTTCGGCGGCCTTGCGATACCATTTCACAGCCTCAACCGGGTCCATCACCACCCCTTTGCCTTCCAGGTAGCACGACCCCAGGCTGGTCATCGCATCCGCTTTTCCGAGTTCCGCGGCCTTCTGCAATGATTTGACCTTCTCCGCCTCATCCTTCTCCACGCCTGCCTTTTCCTGCAATCCTCTGGCGAGAACGCTCGTTGCGAGAGCGGCAAGGAGAACGAATACACATGGAATGCGATAGTTCATGGCCAGATTCTCTGCGGGGAAGCGGAACGTGTCTCAATTTCAACCACGGTGGATTGTCCGTGGGCGCGGTGAGGCTCAAGAAGAGGCTATTGCTGACCCGACCTGGAATTGCAAGATGAAGAGGAATGCGGCCAAAGGGCGTGGTGAAAAAATGATCGTGGTGGTCAATGTTTCCCTGGCTGATAGGCAAACGCTGACGAATGCTCTTAACGACGTCAGGAAGAATGGAGTTGCGTTCGTGATCGCGTTTGGTGTGGTTATTTATCGCCAAGTTGCTCAAGAACAGCCTTGGCCTCGGCTGACCCCAGTTCCGCGGCCTTGCGGAGCCACATCACGGCTTCAGCCGCATCCGTCACCCCCACACCGGTGAAGTAGCCCGCACCCAGGTAGTACATCGCCTCGGCAATACCGAGTTCCGCGGCCTTGCGCATCAACTTCACGCTCTCGACAACATTCTTTGCCACACCTTCGCCATTGAGATAACAATGACCCAGGTTGTACATCGCCTCAGCATCTCCCAGTTCCACGGCCTTGCGATACCATTTCACCCCCTCGACCGCGTCCTTTGCCACGCCATTACCGGAGAAATAGCATTCACCCAGGCAACACATTGCACGAGCAACTCCAAGTTCAGCAGCCTTGCGGAGCCACTTCACGCTCTCGATTGCATCCTTCGCCATGCCCTCGCCATTCTGGTAGCACCAACTCAGGTTGAGCATCGCCTCAGCATTTCCGAGTTCCGCACCCTTGCGGAACCACTTCACAGCCGCGGTCTTATCCTCTGCCACACCCTCACCCTTCTGAAAGCAGCATCCCAGGCTTGTCATCGCATCTGCAATTCCGAGTTCCGCACCCTTGCGGAACCACTTCGCGGCCTCGACCACATCCTTCGCCACACCCTCACCCGTGAGATAGCAGAGCCCAAGGTTGTTCATCGCTCCCGGATTTCCGAGTTCGGCAGCCTTGCGAGCCCACTTTGCGGCTTCGACAGCATCCTTCGCCACACCCTCACCCTGGTGATAGCAACCAGACAGGACGCACATCGCACCCGCATTCCCGAGTTCCGCAGCCTTGCGGAACAACTTTACTGCCTCGACCGCGTCCTTCGCCACGCCAGTGCCATCGTGATAACACACCCCCAAATTGGTCATCGCCAGCGCATTTCCAAGTTCCGCAGCCTTGCGGAACAATTTCACTGCCTCTCCCACATCCTTCGTCACACCGATACCGTTCGTATAGGACACCCCCAAATTGGTCATCGCCAGCGCATTTCCAAGTTCCGCGCCCTTGCGGAACCACTTCACTGCCTCTCCCGCGTTCTTCGCTACTCCCACACCGCTGAGATAACACAGACTCAAGTCACACATTGCATCGGTATTTCCGAGTTCGGCCGCCTTGTGATACCACTTCACAGCCTCGACTGTGTCCTTCGCTACGCCCCTGCCGTAGAAGTAGCACCCACCCAGCGTCTCCATCGCATCCGCTTTTCCAAGTTCAGCGTCCTTGCGCAATGATTTGACCTTCTCTACCTCATCCTTCTCCCCGCCTGCCTTTTCCTGCAATCCCCCGGCGAGCACGCTCGTGGCGAGAGCAGCAAGGAGTACGAATACACCTGGAACGCGATAGTTCATGGCCAGATTCTCTGCGGGGAAGCGGAACGTGGCTCAAAATCGTCCACGGGTAGACCATCCCGTGGGCGCGGTGATGCTCAAGGAGACTCGTATTGCTGACCCAACCTGGAATTGCAAGATGAAGACGACCGCGGCCAATGACGGCACAAAGTATAATTGGTAGTCGTACTCAATCTCCTCACGCAGCCTTTGCCTGTGTCGAAAGCATAGGCAACACGACCGCCGCCCGTAGTGTCCTGCGGGGACGATTCAAACGCCAAAGATCGCGTACTCGGAGGAACGCCGGGAGGAATACCAACGATGCCATCATGCAAGACATCACGCCAAGCGTCAGCACCAGCCCAAGGCTCGACATCCCCTCGTGACGAGCAGGGATCAGCGTGCCGAAGCCAATCACGGTCGTCAACCTAGCAATGAATACTCCGCGGCCTGTTGCCGACCCAAGCCGATACGCAACGCCGCGCGGTCGGGAGAGGAAGTCGTGCATCACATGCACGCCGTTATCCACCCCAACACCGACAATCAGCGGCAGGGCAATCATGTTTGCCGGGTTCAGGGGAATCCCAAAGATCCCCATTACACCAAGCGTGAACAAGCCACCGATCGCCAGTGGGAACAGGCCAAGGGCAATTTCCTGAAGTCGGCGCAGATCGAAGATCAACACAATCAGGATGGCCGCGAGTGCATACAACGCAGCCTTTTCAAACCCCAACTTCATTTGCCGAAGCCCTTCCAGAGTACGGAACGCTTTTCCGGTTGACTCCGGGTCCGTATCGGCCGCAGCAATCGTGAATCGTTGAAGGGCATCATATTCCCATAAACTATCCCGCGCAAAGGCCCGCACCAGATACTCGCCATGCGCTCCAATGTAGCGTTCGTGAAGCTCGGTCGGCACATCATCGAGCGTAATCGGCTTCGGATGGGATACGGCCTTGAGCTGATGCAGTTCTGACGAGAGATCGGCAACCAGGTGACGGTCGAATTCCCGGAGCCGCATCGCTGCGGCGGGTGAATGCTCCATCGCGACGATCAGGCCAGCAGCAGCTTGCGCGAGAGAAGAATCCTTTTCCGCCAGACGAGCGATGGCGGCAACGAGTTCTTTCACCGCGATCGGATCTGACCCAAGCGTGATGGGCAACGTGTCTGTGGGTGGAAGCCCGGCCAAACGATCGTGAATTTGCTGCACAATCGGCAGCTTTGTCGATTGATCCTCCGGAACCAGGGAGGCAACCTCAACTACCCGGCTTACTTCAGGCATTGCCTCGTACTTCGCTTTCAGGGCCAGTGCCTCTTCGCGGTTGTGGGCGATGCTCAGCGCATCCCATGTGGCCCCGACAGCACGATCGAGCAGCCTGTGTTCCCACTCCACGGAGTCGAGTCCACGAACCTGGAGGTGTAGAAGGTTTTGATCGTAGCTCAATCGCGTTGAGAATGCCGCGCAAGCAATGAGCATCACCGCTCCCACGCCGAGAGTCAGCCGCGGTCGCCTTGCCAGCCCCGGTACCCACGCCCTGGGAAAGGGAATGATGTTTGGTGGTGAATCAGCATCGTCAGAATTCGGTGAGTGGCCCTGGTTCTGTCCCCGTGCTTGTTTGCCTTCCACAATCACCAGCATTGCCGGCATGAGCAACACACAGCTCGCAGCGCAGAGCAGGATGCCGCTGCCGGCGATCCACCCGAGTTCGGCAACAGCCTTGAAATCGGCCAGCATAACCGCGAAAAATGCCAGACCGGTTGTTGCGGCAGCCGTCAGAATGCTCGGGCCCGCGTGTGCTGCTGTGTGCATCAGCGCTTCGTGAACCGATTCTCCATTCTGTCGGGCTTTATCGTATTGAGCGACCCACAAGACACCGTAATCGCCAAGACCGATGAGCATGACGGCAAACGTCGCCGAGAGGATGTTCAGGTGCCCGACGGTGATCGTTGCCCAACCCAATGCCCAGAGTGTTCCGATTACCAGTGTCGCAATGGTAAGCGGCGGATAACGGAAGCCACGGTACACGAGGAAATACAGCACCGCGACACCGAGGAGAGCCATCCACGAAGCGCGAGTCGAATCGAGGTTCGAGAGGTCCATTTCATCGGTTTCGAGGACCGGCAAGCCGGTAAGCCCCAGGGCAAGATCGGGAAAGTTCGGACCAACAGACGCGAGAATCTCACGCAGAACCGCGTTGGCTTCCTTGGCCGGTGTGAAGGAATCGGCGGTCTTTTTTGGCCGACAGGTAAACAACGCCAGCGATCCATCGGGAATAAAGAAATACTGAGGCTTGAAGAGCGCTTCGGCGGAATCCAGGCCGCCGCCTTTCTTTCCCGGCGGCGCTGCATCCATCGCGGAGGTCGCATCCGCGCTCGCCACGTTCCACGGATCGCGGTAGGCCGCGGGATCGCGGAGCGTATCGGCAGCGGATGACATCACAAATGGGAGCTGCGTGAGCAGATCCTGGTCGGCGGCCGATGGCAATCGGCCCGCGGCTTGTGCTTTCAGCACGACCTCACCGCTGGTCAGGAGCGACTGTATCGAGAGCATTCGCCACGCCATCGGCGCAACCGGCCCAAGAAGCGGCTCCATACGATCGAGTCGGTTGCGAATTGCGTTGAGTTGATCGGGCGGCAGGTGGAGGATAGCCCGGTTCCGGATGTGTTCGAGATCGACCCGATAAAACACACGGTCGAACAGATCGGGATGCTGCTTCACCTGTTCGGCCACAGCATCGATCGCGGCAATCATCTGCTCACGATTCTTCCCCTCGACCACCACTACCATCTCGTCGTCGTCGCCGAACGCATCGATGTATTTCTGCCACCGCTGCTGACACGGCTTGTCCGGGCTGAGCAGATCGTTCCGCTGCGTGTGGTAAGCGAGCTTGTTGTAGGCGACCTGAACGGCAGCCCCGGTCAGCATGATTGAGGTGACGAGAACAACCCAGGGATATCGGGCGATCCACGCAACGAGACCCATGACGGATCGTGCGAGGAAGTCAGGACGGAATTCCGCACTCATGACAGTCCTTCAACGGCGAACACTGCAACCCCCAGCCCGCTGATAGGCAAGTTGTGCTCACCGCACAAGACCAAGCTCGCGCGTTTTGAAGTTGCGTTTTTTGTTCAAGCACAAGGGTCCACAGTTGAAAACCGAGGTATGGAAGCACCATCCCCACAAGCCCGAAGCGCCAGCGAGGGACAGCTTTTCCCTCGCTGGCGCTTCGGGCTTGTATCGGGTTTTTCGCATAACAACCATAAAAAGCGCAACTTCAAAACTGGCGCGTAAGGTTCTCAGCCACAACCTCCTCACGCCCCATGAGCGACAGCGTGGACCGGATTCCGCCTTCGGCACGTCACTTGCTCCATTTAAACATGACGGCGACCGGGCAGATAACTCCGGAACAAATAATCACAACTCATACGAGGAGATACAATCATGGCCGATACCATCCGCGAGAAAATCGAAGACGCTGGCGATGCAGCGAAAGATGCTGCCAAGAAAGCGGGTGAGGCAGCGAAAGATGCTGCAAACAAGGTCGCCGATAAAGCAGCGGATGCGGCAAAATCCACTGGCCAGGCGATGAAAGATGCGGGCCAGAAACTCAAGGATAAGAGTGGTTCATAGCTCTTCACATCCCTGCATAGCCTGCCCCTCGAGGGGCAGGCTTCATTGTTTTTCGGCGCGCGAGTTGCATAATCCTCGCTCGCAAGACTCGCCCGATGAAGTGATCGCGGATTGTCAGCCGCGACCTAGCTTCTCACTCTCTGGAGGTAGCAACCATGTCGGACATCAAAAACACCCTCAAGAATGCTGGCCACAAGATTGCTGAAGGGGCCGAGCAAGCAAAAGAATGGGTGAAGGAAAAAACTGGATTGAATAACAATTGCGGACCGGCCAAGAGCGTTTCCGACATCCAACCGCATATGGAAGTAATTTCATCCTGCGGATGCAAGATGGGGAAGGTCGATCATTTGGAAGGGAACGCGATCAAGTTGACCAAGAACGACAGTCCGGATGGGCAGCATCACTTTGTGCCAGTGGGATGGGTGACCCGTGTTGATGAACACGTTCACCTGAGCAAGAACGCGGTTGATACCCAAAAGGAGTGGAAAGTAGATGCCACCTCCTGCGGATGTGCGTGACATTGCTCAGGCACAGGCACGCGAACAGCCCGTCCCAAATTTGGGACGGGCTGTTTCGTATTTGGTCAGTGACTTCCCCTCTCATCAAACTCCCGTTGTATGGCTGATGGATCGGCGTTCGTCGCTGCCACAACGGGTTGCCATCTCTCCGGCGGCTCTTTGCCGCGATCGTCGTCCCATTTCTCTGTGACGTATTCGACAAGTGGCTCGCCCCACGATTCAAAATACTCGTGGTAAGGTGGTGAGCAGGAAATGATCTAGCGATGGAAGAGGCAGTCTTCCGTAGGTGCCGCGAGCCGAGCGGCACAGGTACCCAGATCGTTTTGCCCTAGGTGTGTTCCCAAAACCAAGCGACCCGTGGAGGTTTATCCGGCTCGGCTCGCCGGACCAACGGAAGACAATGAAAAGAATCGCTTGAAGCATCAGTCTTATCGTCGCTTCCGTTTGGGAACCGAGAACGCGGTCAACCACGCGGCCATCTCATCAGCAGTGGCGGTCTGCTCGGGCTTGTCGGGTTCGGGCGGCGGAGATGGAGTTCCAGGTGAGCCATCGATCAACCAGTCAACGAATTGTTCGCAAGTATGAACTACCGCGCCGCAGCGATGCCCCGCCGTCTGGAGTCGGGTATCGTTCGACACGACCGTAATCCGAGCCGGCATCGTCTCGGCTGCAAGCAATTCTTCGATCAAGTCGTCGGCTGTCTGACGGTATGCATACAGCACACGCACTCCGCGATGGTCTGACTCGGCAGATGCTTTCGGGGCACTCCGCGCATCGAAGACTACGCGGAGCAGTGCTGTTCGATCCTTGGCGGCTGTGGCAAGCCAGTCGAGAAAACGGCTTCTTGCCCGTTCCAATCCACCGGGAGGAACTCCCTGCCGGAGTAACCCGACCGCGTACATCAGATTGTAGCCATCGATGAGAAATGTCACGGCGGTTTGCAGGGTAAGTCCGAGGGTGTTGCTTATTGTTTCAATTTGAAACAATGAACAGCCCTGGGGTGCTGTTGGAGCGAGAGAATCCTCGACTTCTCCATCAATTGTAGCTGCGATTTGATCGTGTGTGGGCGAAACGGTAGCAAACTTAACCCGTTTACCAGAAAGCGATCTCGGCTGAACCATACAGAAAACTCTGTAAATAGGCACGGCAAGTGCATTACCTATTTCAGTCAAACATTTGCCCACCCTATCGCCTCTTCACTCTTGAGAGGTCACCATGTTCAAATACTTTTTGGGTGCAACGGTTGCCTTACTGATCGCTACGGGTAGCGTCTCCGCACAGCATGGTGGAGGACACGGCGGCGGCGGCGGACACGGTGGCGGTGGCGGTCGTATCGGTGGTGGAGGATTTGGAGGCCACTATGGTGGTTACGGCGGGTATGGCCGTGGCGGCTACGGCGGGTATGGCCGCGGTTTCTATGGCGGGTATGGCGGTTGGGGTTATCCCTTTTATGGATATGGTCTAGGCGGGTACGGTCTCGGTTACGATTACCCGTCTTACGGGGGGTACTCAGATCTTGGCGGCTATGGCTATGCCACCCCTGGCGGAACCACGATTGCTCCCTATTCTTCGGGTTACACTCCATCCACTGCACCAAGCATCGACCCAACTTCGCTTTCCGTCCTTCCAGTTGGATTCTCCCCGCCACCCGCTCCCACGGCAACTTCTGCACCTGCCCCTGCAACAGTGGCAGTCCTTGTTCCGCAAGGGGGACAGATCTGGTTTAATGACACCCTCAGCCCGACACAATCCGGTTCAAAGTGGGTGTATACTTCTGATAAACTCGAGCCAGGTAAGACATACGTGCTAAACATCAAAGCGCGTTGGATGGAAGGTGAGAAGGAACGATCCTATACCATTCCTCTTCGGATGGAAGCGGGCGACAATATGACAATGGATCTCACCAAACTGCGCTGATGAAGTGATGAGTAATTGTTGGGATTGGGACAACTCATCCATCGCCCTAGCGCTCTTGATGATTCCCGATGCTATTGCATCGGGAATCATTGTTTTGCGAATCACTTTGCCTTCTTCTCCGGCTTTGCTTCCTCTTTCTTCTTCACCGGTGGAACGTATAGTTCCGGCACGCCGAGTTTCTTCGCGGCCTCGTTCAACTTGCCAATGTCATTCTTCGCGACTGTCTCGAACTGCGAGGTAAGGCCAGCAAGCTCCTTCTCCAGTTCGTCCGCGAGTTCCTGCTGGGCCTTGGTCGGTGCGCCATCGCTGTCGGTGAGGTTGCCCAGCAGCCACGCGAATTGCGAATACAACATCGCACCACCTTTCAAAGCAAAGATGTCGTAGCTGATCTTGGCTTTCGCATTGTGCAGTTTCTCCTCGATCCCCTCGAGTTTCTTATCGAGTGCCTCGGATTGTTTGAGCAGATCCTTCGCGTCCTCGTGATCCTTGAGTAAATCCTTGCGCAGATCGAGTTGCTTCTTGACGGCCCGCAATCGGGCGACCACATCGGACAGCTTCGAGATATCATCCCGCACGCGTAGCGCCAGCTTTTCCTGATCGATGAGATCGGAAGGGGAACCGGGCACCGCAAATGTCAGAGGTTCGATTTTCGCCAGCAGTCGCTTGAGTTCCTCGAATTCGGCTTGTGTTACATCCTTCTCACTCTTCCCTGCGAGCGGGGAGATTGGTTTATCCCGAGCCATTGGTATCGAGGGAGCAATCAAACGTGACCAGCGCGGATCGGCCTTCACTTCGATCGTTTGCGTCAACTTTTGTCCGCTGGCAGTCAACCGAATGGTATAAGTGCCTGGAGCAACGGGAATATGGCTTCCAGCTGCGCCCGAATCCACTCTCGCCCCGGAAATGACAGTCGCTCCATCGTGCGTCAAATCCCACACGAACCTGTTGAGACCTGGCTTCGGTTCCAGTTTTCGCTTGGGTGGCCCATCTTCATCATCATCGTCTGGTGTGTCCGCTGGGGGCGGTGCCGTGGGATCGTATTTACCACTGGCACCGGCAATCACGGTGCCTTTGTTGTCGAGTATTTCGAGCTTCACCTCGCCTTTGAATGTCGGGCCAAGCTGAAACCAGATCGCGCTCCCTTCAGACGGGTTCTGACCGGCGGTTTGTGGTAGATACTCGGATGTCGGCCCAGCCCAAGTGACACGCCAGCGGATTGCAGGTGTCAGTGGGAACAAGTGGGCTGGCTTGTTCCGAATGCCGACGGTTGTATCGCGAATGGGAGTCAGGTCATCCAGAATCCAGATACTCCGGCCGTGTGTGGCGAGGACCAGATCATCACCCTTCACGATCAGATCGTGAACCGGCACCGTGGGCAGATTGAGTTGCAGTGGCTTCCACGTTTTCCCAGTATCTGGGGAGTACATCACGCCACGCTCGGTGCCGAGGTACAGCAGTCCCTTTTTCTTCCCATCCTCGCGCACTGTGTGGCAATGCACGCCACCATCGAGCCCATCGGCGATACTCGTCCACGTCTGGCCGAAGTTGGTCGTCTTCCAGACGTAGGGGTGATAGTCATCCATCCGGTGGTTATCGACCACAAGGAATGCAGTGCCCGCAGCGTGTGGGCTGGGTTCGATACAGGTCACTGTTCCCCAGTCCGGCAATCCGGGGATGTTGGCGGTGACGTTGGTCCACGTCTTGCCATCGTCCTTGGAGATGTGAACGAGTCCATCGTCCGAACCAGCCCAGAGCAACCCTTTCTGCTTTGGAGATTCCGCAATGGCGAAGATGGTGCAGTAGACTTCTGCGCCGGTATTGTCGCCGGTGATCGGGCCACCGGACCATTGCTGTTTCTGCTTGTCGTTGCGAGTCAGATCACCGCTGATTTTTTCCCATGTCAGCCCGCCATCATGGGTACGGAACAACACCTGGGCACCGTGATAGACCGTCTTGGGATCGTGTGGAGAAATATGGATGGGCGCTGTCCACTGAAAGCGATACTTCATCTTTACCGGATCGATGCCTGAAGGATTGAACTGATTGATGGTGATGTTGCGAGCCTGCCCGGTACGATGATCGTACCGCGTCATGATCCCACCGTATTCGCCCGCGTAAACCACATCGGGATCTGAGGGATCGGGAACCGCGAACCCCGCTTCGCCGCCACCAACCTGGTACCAGTCACCCAGGCCGATTCCACCGGTCTTCAGGGAATAGCTCGGGCCACTCGCGCTGCCGATGTCCTGAAGGCAGGACATGACCCGATAGGGTGTGCGAGTGTCCGCCGAGACGTGATAACACTGAGAAATCGGCAGCGGAGGTGCAACCCAGCTCTTTCCGCCGTCGGTACTGATGGCCACTCCGCCATCGTTTGCGTCAATGAGCCGCTGTGGGTTCTTGGGGTCGATCCAGATATCGTGATTGTCGCCGTGATGCATGCCATTCACTTGCGCAAACGTCTTCCCACCATCGATGCTCTTGAGTAGAGGCACCTGGGGGGCGTACACGACATCGGGGTTTGTCGGATGAACGGTGAGCGTCGAGTAGTACCACGCTCGTTGTCTAAGGGGCCGGGTGTCGTTGATCGAAGCCCACGTTACGCCACCATCATCGGAGCGGAAGACGCCGCCTTTCTCGGCTTCGATGATGGCGTAGATGCGCTGACTGTTCGATGGCGCGATTGCCACCCCGACCTTGCCCCAGATACCATGCGGAAGACCTTTCCCCGGTTCCGGCGGCGTTTGCTCAACCCGGGCTTCGGCACCGACCTTGAGCGACATCCAGGTGTCACCGCCATCGCGCGAGACGTAAAGATCGGACCCAGGCCCGCCGCTGGTCATTTCCCAGGGTCGTCTGCGGGTCTGCCAGAACCCGGCAAAAACAATTCGAGGGTTGTTCGGATCGATCACCACATCCGAAGCGCCGGTCTCATCGTTCTTGAACAACACCTTGTCCCACGTTTTGCCGCCATTCAACGTCCGATAGACTCCCCGTTCGCTGTTTGGCCCGAATGCGTGACCCAGCACGGCCGCAAACGCCACCTCGGAGTTCTTCGGGTGAACCGCAATCGTGCCAATCTGACCAATCTGCTTCCAGACATGCTTCCAGGTCTTCCCGCCATCCGTGCTTTTGAAGATGCCCGCCCCTGGCGACACATTTCCCCGGAGATTGGCCTCCCCAGTGCCGATGTAGACGACGTTCGGATCGGTTGCCGCGACCGCGATACTCCCAACCGAACTCGTTGGCTGATCCTCGAAGATGGGCTTCCAGACATGCCCGCCATCAACCGACTTCCAAACCCCGCCGGAAGCAGTGGCTGCATAGTAGGTGAGGGGATCGCCGGGAACGCCGCAGGCTCGGCAAACGCGCCCGCCGGCAAAAGGACCGACGAGCCGATATTTCATAGCCGCAAAGTCTTTGGGCTCATCGGCCTCAGCGAACTGGGCATATGAAGCGGAAATTCCAACGAGCAAAAACATAGCAAACAGACAGCGAAATCGCATAATTTCCCCCGGCGGTAGAAACGCTACAGATCACCCATCTTAAACTGCCGAATTCTCTTGCCAATCACCTGCTTTCCAAACGAATGCGGAAATTCTGCTTTCTTCTCCGCGCAACCGGACGGGGTTGCATTCCCAAGTCGTAAAATACTGCGATTGAAACCCGTTGGTTGCGTTCCCGACTGCCGCCAGAAGTTCACTAAAGCGTCAAGGAAGGGCACGAGAATTGCCCACCGCTTTACCGATTGTCTCCAAGCGCAAGCCTTGAATTCAGGCGATTGCAGGTCAGACCCTTATCCCATGCGAAATCGCAGAGAGGAGAAGTACAGCATGGCAGACACGCCCGGTCCCGGTTCTGACGCGACAATCGAGGCAAGGCCAGCCCCTGTTGAGGCAATGCCGACCGAAGCAAAGAATGATTCGCATGTCGCAACGAGCGATCAGCCTGATCAGAAGGACAAATCCGCCGCCAAGACAACCAGTCCTCCTGGCTCAGAGCCAAAACCATCCGAACCCGGGCGGCCAACATCACGTTGGCGAAAATGGTTCCTGATTGTGGGAGTCGCGATTGGTCTGATGGTTGCCGCATACTATCTGATTCCCTGGGTAAGAACCTCCCTGGAAACAGTTTCCACCGATGATGCATATGTCAACGGCCACGTGACCCTCGTGGCCCCGCGGGTTGGGGGTCAGGTGAGTAAAGTCCTGGTGGATGACAATAACCGGGTGAAAAAAGGCGACGTGCTGGTTCGACTCGACAAGGAACCGTATCAGGTTCAAGTGAACATCAAGAAAGCCGCCGTGGTAGCGGCGGACAGGGATCTGGTGGCGGCCGAGGCCCAGGCGCGTGGCTTGGTCGCCCAAACCCGCAGCAGCCGTTTCAAACTCATGCATTCGATAGAAGACGTAAAGACCCAGATCGCCAACCTCGGGGCCAATGTAGCGACTCTCAACAGCCGAAAGGAGACCTTGAAGCTGTCGCAAGCCAACCTCAAACGGGGCGAGGAATTGGAGCCCGGGGGAGGCATTAGCAAAGAGGGTCTCGACCAGCGCCGGCAAACAGTCAAGGTCGATGAGGCGGCCGTGGAACAAGCCTTGCAAACGGTCTACGCGAACCGGGCCAGTCTCGGCCTTCCCGCCAAGCCGGAGAAGGGTCACGATCTTGCCGAGGTGCCGCCCGACCTCGATCAGAACTTCTCCACTGTCCGCGAGGCATTGGCGAATGCCCTCCAGAGCGCGGCCCAGCTCGGATACTTCCCGACCTCGTGGGACTCAACCCCGGAACAGGCCATAAAGAATTTCTACAAGCAGGACGCCGAGGGCAACTTGAACCGCATCTACGACCACCTGATTCGCGAGTCGCCGGCTGTCAAACAGGCCGAGGCCAAAGTCCTCCAGGCTAAAGACGATCTGGCTCAAGCCGAGCTGAATCTCCGTTACTGCGACATCGTCAGCGACATTGATGGGGTGGTGACCAGCCGCAACGTCAACCCCGGTAACTACGTCCAAATGGGGCAAAGCCTGATGTCCGTGCGCTCGCTCACCGAGATCTGGATCGATGCGAACTTCAAGGAAACTCAGTTGGCCGACCTGCGTATCGGTCAACGAGTGCGCTGTGAGGTGGACATGTATGGCAGTCGGCGGGAGTATGAGGGCCGCATCACCGGCTTTACGATGGGGACGGGTCAAACGCTCGCCCTGCTTCCACCGCAGAACGCTACGGGCAACTACGTGAAGATCGTCCAGCGATTACCGGTTCGGATTGAGCTGACCAACTACGACCCGGATAAGGCACCCTTGTTCGTGGGCCTCTCGGTCAATCCCTCCGTCTACTACAAGGAACCACCGAGTGGGCCGCAGGCGGGGGATGTTTTGCAACCCTTTCTGCCTCTACCACGCGGCGAGACAGACCCCAAGCCGTGACCTTTGGCCGCCGAGGAGCCCTTATCGTGAGCAGTGCGGCACAGCACCCCGCGCCCGCAGTCAACCGCCCAGCGGTGAACCCCTGGTTCGTCGCCGTTGCGGTTATTGTGCCCACGTTTATGGAGGTGCTGGACACCACGATCGCCAACGTCGCCCTGCGCTACATCGCTGGCGGCCTGTCGGCCGCGCAGACCGATGCCGAATGGGTTATCACCAGTTACCTGGCCGCCAACGCCATCGTCTTACCGATTAGTGGCTGGCTCTCGGCTCACCTCGGTCGCCGCAACTACTTCCTGCTATCGATTGCGTTTTTCACCATCGGCTCAGCGCTGTGCGGCATGGCCACCAGCCTGGGTCAGATCATCCTGTTCCGAGTGATTCAGGGTCTTGCTGGTGGCGGTCTCCAACCATCCAGCCAGGCGGTCTTGTTGGACAGTTTCCCGCCCGAGAAGCAGGGGTCAGCCATGACCATGTTCGGCATCGCGGCCCTGATCGGTCCCATCGTTGGCCCGACGCTTGGCGGCTATCTCTGCGACAATTACAACTGGCGCTGGATATTCCTCATCAATATCCCTGTCGGGTTACTGGCGATGGGCGCGGTCTATGCTCTGGTCGTTGATCCGGATTACCTCAAGAAGGAGAGAGCCGAACTGCGCGGTCGACCGCTGAACTTCGACTACATCGGGCTGGGGCTGTTGGCATTGGTCATGTCCTGTTGGGAAATAGCTCTCAGCAAGGGACAGGAATGGGATTGGCTGGGCGACCCGTTCGGGCGGGTGCAGGTGCTTGTCATTCTGTTTGTACTCGGGCTTGCCGCGCTGATCTTCCGGGAGTTGCGAACACCCAAGCCAATAGTCAATTTACGAGTGCTGAAGGAGCGTAACTTCACTGTGTCTTGCGTGATCTTGTTTATTGCTTTCGCCTTGCTGTATGCCGCGAGCATAGCGCTGCCGGCCATGCTTCAGTCCTTGTTCGGCTACGATGCTTTTCACGCCGGGCTGGTCATGTCCCCCGCGGGTTTTTCATCAATCGGCATGATGGTAGTCGTTGGCATTCTGTTGGGCCGTGGCACCGATGCTCGCTGGCTGATTGCCGCGGGTCTGGTTGTCTTGGCCGCTGCCAACTATTGGATGGCGTACCTGAACCTCCTGATCAGTCCCTGGCAGGTGGTCTGGCCACGGATGCTGCTGACGGCCGGCCTGGGATTGATCTTCGCGCCGATCAGCGTGGCCGCTTACAAGTACATCCCTCCGCAACTTCGCGGAGCGGCAGTCGGATTATCCAGCTTGCTTCGCAATGAAGGCGGCAGTGTTGGCACGTCACTGTCCCAGACCATCCAGGAACGGCGCGAGCAGTTCCACCTCTCGCGTCTGGATGATAGTCTGGGCGTGTTGAACCCACACGTTCAGGCTTTCCTCCAAAGCGCTCAAACATTCTTCATGCAGTTGACAGGTGACCCAGCCCGGTCCCGGAAGATGAGCTTACAGGTACTCGATAACCTCCGCCAACAGCAAGCATCATCGCTCTCTTACTTCGACATCTTCTGGATCTCGGCCGTCTTGTCCCTCCTGCTCGTGGGTCTGGTGTTCCTGATGAAGCGTTCGGTGGCCGAAAAGGGCTCATCCATCGGGGCAGAGTAGGCAGCCAAGGGAATGTGGATTCAAAGTGAGCAACGATTCCCGCCTGAAAGACTCAACACCAATGGCTTTATGGCAAGCCGCAAGAATGAACGGCCCGAATGCGGCACGACTTCAGGCTTTCCGACGAAGGCGGGTGGTAGTTTCTGTCGATAAATACGATTGAGCGGGTTGTTCCGGATTTCCCGCGGTGTGCCTTTCCGCCGGATGGATTCCCGATGACCAGGAAATCGCACCACGGTGACGGTATTGGACAGAGTCTTGCTTCTCACCCGCTTACTTGGCGGGCGATTGTGGGCTTGGTCGGTGTCGTTTTACTCAATAGTGGATGCAGTTCGACGGGTCCATCAGAGTGGCTGCGAAACGGGTTCAAGGTCGGACCCAACTATTCCAGCCCGGAGGCACCCGTGGCCCCGGGATGGATCGAGGCTAAAGACGCCCGAGTCAAAGGGGGTCCACCGCGCGATGGCGACTGGTGGTCTGTTTTCCAGGATCCCATGCTCAATGCCCTCATTGGTCGGGCTTACCAGCAGAACCCAAACCTTCGCGCTGTCGGAACCCGAGTCCTCCAGGCACGCTCACAGCAGGGGATTGCCGTGGGCAACCTATTCCCCCAAACCCAACAATTGGCGGGAATGTATGACGCGGGCAACGGTTTTGGAAAGCCCTTCCATATTGACACAACGACCTTCAACCTGAGCTGGGAACTCGATTTCTGGGGGAAATACCGCCGAGAAGTGGAATCGGCCCGTGCCAAGTCGGATGCCTCGGTGGACAATTACGATGACGCCCTGGTCACACTGCTGGCCGATGTGGCGACGAATTACGTGCAATACCGGGTTGCCCAGCAGCGGATCGAGATCGCACGCTACAATGTGAGTACGCAAGAAAGGCTTCTGGGTCTCGCTGAGCAGCAAAATAAAGTCGGTACTGCGACAACACTTGATGCGGAACAAATCCGAACGCTCGTGGAACAGACCCGCTCCACGATCCCAGCGCTCCAAATCGCACTCGGGCAGGCCAATGACCGGCTCTGCACTCTGTTGGGCGAACCGCCCCGCGACCTACAGATGGAACTTGGCCCGTGGCCGAAATTCGGCGGCTCGCCAATGCCAAAGCTCCCGCTTGAGGTCGCAGTGGGTATCCCAGCCGACTTACTTCTCCGTCGGCCCGATGTCCGCAGTGCCGAGCGTCAGGTGGCAGCCCAGAGCCCACAGATCGGCGTGGCCAAAGCAGACCTGTATCCCAGCATCTCCATCGGTACCGTGCTTGGCTATGGGGATCTGGGCTTTGCACCGCTCCTGGCCTCCCACGGCGCTCTGGCAGTCATCATGCCCCAATTCTCATGGAACATCCTGAACTATGGCCGCATCGTGAACAACGTCCATCTCCAGGAGAACAAGACCCAGGAAGCGATCGCGACCTACCAGAACAAGGTTTTGACAGCGGCCCAGGAAGTCCAGACCGCGCTGCGAGGCTTCCTGTTGTCCCAGGAACAGACCAACCACTTGGCCCGCGGCGCTGCGGCAGCGCTGACGGCCACACAGATCGAGGAAAAGCTCTTCACCGACATCAAGGCCGATGTGAATCGCTTGTTCACATTGGAGAACACCCTGTTGCAGGTGCAGGACCAACTTGCCGTTGCGCAGGGCAACATCGCCCTCAATCTGATCAATGTTTACCGGGCCATCGGTGGCGGCTGGGAGATCGGTCATCGGGATGGCAGTTGCTTCCCGACTCAAAACACAACCACCGCGCCGGAAGCGACCGTGCCACCCGCAACTTCCCCCTCACAACTCCCGCAGCCGAGACCCGCTCCTCAACCCCGGTAGAGACTGGAAGCAGTTCCGATGGCAATTCAACGCCAAGACGGAAAAAACTTGAACAGTTTGCCCACCGGCGCGGGACTATAGGGCGATGGGCGAGAACGCGGAGCGACTTCTACGGATGGCGACGACGCAGGATTACACCCACTTCCAATTCCGGCGCGTGAACGGCCTCAGGTCATCGTCCGGAACAAAATCGAACATCCAACCGCTTCCCGTTTGTTCCAAAACACCAACGCTGCCACTCTCGGGGTGTCCATCCCGCGTTCGCAACTCGAACCCGCTCAGGTGGTATACCTCCGTCCGCCCGAAGTCTTGTGAAGACCTCGATCCATCGCCGCTGTAGTGGCCGAAGAATGCAAATCGTGGCTGGGTCTGTTCAATCAACGCTCGAAGCAATCGACTGCCGTAGCCAACCCTCTTTGCCTCATAAGGTGCATCGTGCGAAAGCAGCACATCGAATTGCTCCCACGAAAGGCGGTCGATGGCGGCATCGTCGATGTATCCTCGTGGCGGCAAGTTCTGACGGGCATTCGCCTCATCCCCATCCACTCCCCAGATAGCTGCCACTCGAAGCGAGCTAAGACCGAGAGCTTCCGGTGATGCGATTGCCGCAGTTGTTGGCTCGGCCTCCCACCGTGTTGGTGGTTTCGGAAGTGCGACGATGTTGCCATCCTTGATAGCCCACACCCGGCAATACGCATCCACAGCGAAATCGGGTTGATCGCCACTTGCACGAGCAAGGCGTTCGAGTTCTTGGAAATCTTCGTGGTTACCGGCGGTGAACCACAGCCCCGGTGGGCAAGCTGGGTCATCATCGAATACCCCGTCTGCAATCTCGGTGCGTGTGACGACCTCGAATGTGCCGAGTTCTAGCAGATCGTCCTTGGCGTGCCGAAGTGTTGCCTTGTCGATTCGTGAGATGTCGGGGAAATACCCCAAGTCGCCAACCTGAAGCAAACCGGCTAGGGTTCGCTGGTGGCGTCGCGACCAGTAAGAGGCGAAGCGGAATGCGGGTAAAATCCTGCCGTGCAGGTCACCGAAAACGAGAAACGTGATTGGTGGAGTCTTGTCCATAACCATATGGATATGCTGATGCCCCGATGGGTTCGGTCTTGGCAGATGGTAACGTCTGATCGAGCGAGATTCCAAGCTGGTTGGGTATCGACCGGGGTTAACAAACATTTCCCTATGGGACTGCCAATGTCACTCCATCGCCCGGCTGGGTTTTTACTGATTTTTGCCGCCATCACTTTCTGGTTGGCCTGGGCATTGATGCCTGACGCTGGGACGAACGATGCTGGCCACATTCTCTCCGCAGTCTTGGCTCACCGCGATGCCGTGCAGTGGTCGGTTCTAGTGCAACTCGTATCCTCGGTTGCCTTCGTTCCAGCCATCGTTCTTTCCAAGCCCACATCGGGCCTGGGCCTTAGCGGTGCTTGTTTCGTTCTGGTCGGGGCGATGGGCATGGCAGCAGATGCGGTGTTCCATCTGGCCGCATATTACATGACGGCGGACGGAGTACAGGGCGAGTCGGTTCTGGAGGTGATGCGGCTTCTACAGACAGATGGACTCAAGTACCTCGTTCCGTTGCTTCTGCCGTTCTTCTTTGGTGGGTGGGCCTACGCTTCGGGCTTGCGGCGGGAGGGTGTTGTCTCGCGATGGCCGGGCCGAGTCTTTGCGTGTGCATTTGCGTTTGCGGTGGCCGGCGCAGGATTCGCGAGCAGCATAGGAAGTGGGCGATACGTCATCGTACTTGGATTCCTCGGGCTGATTACTCTCGGCTATTCGAGTGTCGGATATGAACTGGCATGGGAGAAAAAAACCAATCGTAGCTCGGAATAGCCCATCGCGGTTTGATCGATTGACCACTTCATCTCGCTCACCAACGAGAAAACCCCAATATAGACTCGCACAGGACTATCGGGTTCGATAATTCATTCACCCTGAACGCAATATGCATCTTCACTCACGCATTCAGACGCTTCTTGAGCCGTTCCCGACCCGCCAGGATCAGAACGCCAATCGCCATGCTCAACCAACCGGCAGGAGTGGGTACTGTTGGAGGTGGTGGCATACCCTGATCCACGGTCACCGGGTCGGGTAGGATATCAAAGCCCTCGGTGAAGTAATTCACGCCGCTACTCGAATCGAACGAGATCGTGATCGGCCCTGTCAAATCAACCCCCGGGGAGACTGTCACGACACCCAGAAGGTCATTCACACCCGTCACTGTCGTAACTGGGGTAATGGCGGAATCCGAGAATAGCACCGACACCTCGTTCGGGCCTGGCCCCGTGAATGAGCTAGTCGTGAACCCGGATGTTGTGGGGAACACATATTGGGACGCCAATGGGGCAGCAGATACGGTGATATCGGGGCTGGTTACCGCAGTGTCGAAGATGAGATCGACGTTGAAACTATTGAGGCCGTTAACTTCGGGAACAATGATCTGGAAGGTGAAGGGGGTGCCGGGGATATAGGTGGCAGGCACATCGTTGAACAACGGAATGACATCGGCTCGACTGGTTCCGGCAGTCAACGCGGCGAAAGCAACTGCAACCGCAAACGGCATCCTGAGCATTGCGGCAACTCCTGTGGCTATTCAGAACGATTCCCAAAGATGGGTAGGGTAGGTAAATAGTTTGCAGACCGCATAATCCTTTCTCAAGGAATAACCGGCAAAATTCCACCTAAAACTGAACGATATTCCTGCCGGTCCTCAATGGCTCCGGATTGATGTGGAGGGAAGGAAAGTGAGACGTTCGCCAAAATGATGTGTGCGTTGCGCTTATTCCGGAAGTGGTTTGCCCTTGGTTTCGGGTGCGAAGGCAATGAGAATCAACCCGACAACATATACGCCAGCGACGATCGCGCACGCCTTCGCGTAATCGCCGCCGAAGAGAGCGAGCAGGGGCCCCATCTGCAAGTTGCCAGCCGCAGCGATGATCCGCCCAAAGTTGAATCCGAACCCCTGTCCCGTCGCCCGCACCGATGTCCGGAACAACTCCGGCAGATAGAGCGGGAGCCAGCCATAGAACGCCGCGGACACCAGGCTCAGGAAGGCACCCGAAAGTAAGAATGCGGTTCCGTACTCTGTGTTCAGCCGATAGAAACCGACCATTGAAACGAGCGACAGCACACACAGTCCCGCGTAAACCGGTCGGCGGCCAAGGCCGCCACATAACGCGGCCGCGAGTACGCACCCCAGCGCGGCCGCGAGTGAGGAGGCAATTTGTAGGATTGCTTTAGCCTCTTGTACGTGGTTTGCTTCAATGTTCGGCAACTTGCCAACCCACTGATACATCCACATCAGACCCGCCCAGGTGCCGAGCAACGGCACGCCACTCAGCCCGGCAGCCAGCAACATCCGCAGAAGAGTCTCGCGCTTTGCCTCACGCGGTAGTCCACATCGGCTCAGATAGCCCCAAGCAGGCATGAGGTAACCGACGATCACGATGAAAAGTCCGACGATCGAACCCACGATACGAACCCACAAATCGAGTGGAATTGGCCCCCAAAGGACTATTACTCCGCAGGCTGCGGCAGCGCCGATCAGCACGCCAAGGAGATCGCGTTCCGACCAGTACGAAGCGGCTCCGGCTTCCTTTTCCCGCGTCCATTTCTCGGATTCGGGCACGAACAGCCTGATGAACAGCGTGAGCAGAGCAGGGATCGCCCCAACGAGCATCAGCAGCCGCCAGTTGTTGTAGGCTGTGAGTGAACCGGCCCATTCCGCTGGCATTCCAATGGTTATGAGCCAGTTCTGAAGTTCCCCGGAGGTGGTCTGCTTCAGTCCGTAAGCGATCAGGCCGCAAAGTGTGTAACCGAGGTTTCCGAATGCCCCGATCCATCCGGCAAGCCATCCCCGCGATTTGTTCGGCCAAATCTCCATGACGAGCGCGACGCCCAGGGTCCATTCACCGCCCATCCCGAGTGCGCCCAGGAATCGCAGCACAGCGAGTTGCTCGGGTGAAGTGGATGCGGCCGAGAACCCGCTGCACAACGAGTAGAGCAACACGCTGACGGTCATTGCCCGGACACGGCCGATCTTGTCTCCGAGCCAGCCAAACACCACGCCGCCGGTCGCAGCGCCAACGAGGAAGCAGGCAAGAGCAATCTTGAACCAGAGATCCACTTCCGATTGGGAAGCGGATGCTCCGAGGAGTTCGCGGAGAGCATCGTTCCCAACGAGGGGAAACAGGCCCATCTCCATCCCATCGAACATCCACCCGAGCAGGGCAGCGAGAAGGGCAAGATTCCGACCACGGGGAGAAACTGCGGGTGCGGTCATGGTGGGTTCCGGCGTGAAGGCTTCGAGACAGCATCCACGATGGAGGTGCGTGCGGCAAGGGTGGAACCAGAACCAAGGGTTGTTTATACTTCGCGAGTTCCAGGAATGAGCCATCACAAAGACGGCGGTTTGGTCGCACGAGGAATCCTTCACCGAGACCTGCACCTCAGACGGCTGGTCATCAGGATGATGTCACCGAGGGTCAGAACAGGGAGTAAGTAAGGGGGGATTGGTCAATTACGACAAATCACGATTTTGTTTATGATCGAAGTGATTATTGTGGATCATTTGGCCTGTGGCAAGGGGCACTGACACATGACAATTTGTGACATCGGCTGTTGTTTGAATCTGCGATTGGAAAGGAAAACGACTTGAAGTAGTGCCAAAACACATCATCGCAATCTTGTGAGATTACTGACACCGCCGACAATGCTGACATCCTCAACTCAACACGTCTGAACTGAGGACAGTCTGCCCGCGCGTGGGCGGAGCCGCGCGCCAAAGTGAGCGAGTAAGCCCAATACCAACCCGTGTCTCTTGAAGAAGCTCACTGAGAGGGGGTCAGTCCGTCGCTTACGCTTCCGGCTCGTAAAACCGCCCCATTTCTCCCGGTTTTACGAGCCGGAAGCGTGAGCGACGGAGCTTTGCGAATCAGAACCGTCTGGGAGTAACTCCAGCCAGCTTCCACTTGGGTTGTCGCAGCCAAAGCCGAGTACGGGGTTCGTTCCATAGCTATCCAGCCTGGTTTGCCTTTCCCTCCCCAATAACTTCCTCCCGCAGACAATTGCGTCTTGGTGAATCAGCCCGAATACAAGCGAACCACAGCCTTCGTCAGCGCTAACCCGGAATCTATTAGTGTGACTTTATGCAGACCGCGCCTTGTCGAGGTCGATAATTGCTTAACGCAGCCTCTCGTTATTGCGGCTCGGAATGTCGAAATCCGATTGTTCTTGGATGTTCGCGAAGTTGGTCTTGGGTAGGTTTCTCAGCGTTTTGTCGTCTTGAGAGCAAGAGGATCGACGTGCATCACTCCCGGAATATCCTCGCTCTTCTTTCTCTGGCTGTTTGCCTGGCCGGGTGCGGTCTAAGTCAGCAGTCCCGTTCTGGAGATTCGGATCGGAGTGTTATCTCGGCCCAGCAAGCGGATAAGGAAGCCACGATCCGGCAGACATCGTATGAGCAGAAGACGGTCGCCAAGCCGGAACCGCAGCCGGAAGCGAAGAAAGAGCCCGAGCCGAAGCAGCGGATCGACCTGCCAACGGCAATCGCTCTCTGCACACTCCAAAACTTCCGCCTCCAGGCGGATGCAACCCGGATTGGCCAGGCGGAAGCGAACCTGCTCAGCGCATCGCTGATCCCCAACGCCACGCTTTTCACGGACGGCCAGTTCATCCCTCTCCAACACACCGATATCAACAATCAGCTTGGCCCGCCGCAAATGGATGCGCTGGTGACCATCCCCATCGACTGGCTGGTATTCGGCAAGCGCGTTGCCGCCACCCAAGCAGAACGGCTTGGCGTGACCGTCGTTCGGGCGGGTCACGATGATCTCGTTCGTCGGACAACAGCGGAGACAGTCGATCGCTTCTACGAGGTACTCCAGGCTGAAGAGTTCCTCAAATTGGCCGAGAAATCATACGAGGAGATGAAGGAACTTCAGGAGCAGGTGGGCAAGCTGGTCGCGGCGGGTAAGGCAGGCGAAATTGAGACAAAACGCGTCCGTCTGGAAGCGTTGGAGGCCATGCTGAACGTCCATGGCCGGGAACTGGATCTAGCTTCGGCAAAGGCGAAGTTTCGGCCACTGATTGGCCGCTCGGCAACCGATCCGGATTTCGATTGTGTGGGCAAGCTCGAAGTTAAGGCCGTTGTCCCGCCTCCCAACCTGGCGGAAGCACTCACGTTGGCCGAGGCTCACCGCCCCGACCTCCACGCGGCCCGGATGGCGATCGCTCACGCCGAGGCGGCCACTTCACTGGAGCGACGACGGGCGAAACCGCAAGTTGCCGTTCAGCCAGGCTGGAGCTACCAGTTCCAGCGGCCGATCAACGGGTTCCCCAACGGGTCGATGCTGGATATTGGCCTGTCGGTTACTCTGCCAATCACCGACCGTAATCAGGGGAACATTCGCCGGGCCGAATTGCAGGCACGAGAGCGAGCCTTTACCTACGAGGCGGATCGGGCCGATATTCTTGCCGAGGTGGAAATCGTCATCGCGGCGTATGATGATGCTGTTGAGGATGTGACCGAGAACAACGACCCGGCCACACTCCGGGACGCATTGGAACTGCACGCGAAGATCGAGGCGGAGTTCCGGGCTGGTAATCGGAAACTGGTCGAAGTTCTCGATGCACACCGCGCGTATCGGGATCGCGTTGCCCGGGTTGTCGAGTTCGAGGCCACCTACTGGAGAATGCTCAACCGGCTGAACGCGGCCGTGGGCCTGAGCGCCTACGATCACGAACGCTCGATGAAGCGACCGGTGAAGTACGACGAGAAGAAGCCCTGATCGCAGGTTTTTTATCAATCATGTTCGCGATCTTACCCATTTTGCCTTTGAAGCTGTCCTTGTTTCACGCCTCCGCACCGCAATCGAAACGCTCTTGCACCCCGGCGAAGAGATGCTATATGTCTGACCCCGAACCCAAATTCCGGTGTCAGCAATGCGCTGGTTCGCACTCATATGTGTGGCGGCATGGACCGCGATCAACGGATGTGCGCACACACCTCCGCCACCACTACCATCGTACCCTCCGGGAACGGTGGTTGAGTATCATCCTCGCGAAACGCCACTGATAACGCATGTGGCATTCGATGGGGTATACACGCTGCAAGCTCTCGATCAGCCTCAATTACCCAACCCCGTGATGACTGCCCAGGCATGGCGAGGAAACCGGATCGGATTCCTGCGTCTGAGCGATCATTCGGTGGTTGCGGTTGTCGGAAGGGCTCGGTTCCCAATCCCCGAAGGGACATACGTTTGGCTTGCTCCATCCTATAATCGCGGTGTGGCAAGTCCGCCACCACCAGTGTCATCCAGTCCCGGCGTGGCAAGTCCGCCACCGCCAGTGCCATCGAGTCCGCCATCGTTATCGGGACAGCCTTCACCACCTCCACCGTCTGCACCGCCAGGGCTCACAGTACCCCAAGTGCCATCAGTACCCCAAGTGCCATCAGTGTCATCACCAGTGCCCTGAGCAAGCGTCGGGTCTTGATGCTTTCAGTGTCGGATGGTCATTTTTTGGGAATCTTGAATGTAACGACCCTTACCGTGAGATCATGTTGGGTGATGCACTGTCCGGAGGACATCGATGCCACCCGACGACTTGATCCGATATCTCAATGCCAAGTATGCGGCTCCGAACGATACGGTAAGCGACAGCGAATTGCTCCGCCGGTGTGGGACCGCACGGGATGACGCAGCCTTCGAGTTGCTGATGCGGCGACACGCGAACCTCGTCTGGAGGGTTTGCCGGTCGGTGGCCCGCAACCACCACACTGCCGAGGACGCTTTCCAGGCAACATTTCTCGCGCTTGCCCTCAAAGCAGCCACGATTGGGTCCGACACCGTTGCTGGATGGCTGTGTCGGGTCGCGTACCACGCTGTTCTCAAGGCTCGTCCGCGGCCGGTGCCCAACCTGATCGATGACCCGAGACCGCCCGACGTGACGATCGAACGGGCCGAAATCGCCCAGGTGCTGCACGAAGAACTGGATCGCCTTGCCGACCGCTACCGCGCCCCGCTCATTCTCTGCTATCTCCAGGATTTCACGCACGCTGAAGCTGCGCGGCACCTGGGATGGCCGATCGGCACTGTTGCAACCCGTGTGGCGCGCGGCCAGGATCGGCTTCGAGATCGGCTCATCCGTCGCGGGATTGTGCTGCCATCCGGTGGGCTGATTATCGCGTTTACTGCTGTCCCTGCATCCGCCCTTCCTACCGGTCTGGTCACGGACACCACACGGGCCATCGCTACCGGAACCGAGTTATCAACTTCAGTCCAACATCTGGCTCAAGGAGCTATGTCCGTCATGAAACGTACCAAGATCTGGCCCGCTGCTGCCGTCATCGTCACTCTTGCTGCTGGAGTCGTGTTGGCTGTCGCCGGATTTGATGACCCGCCGGTGCGTCCAGTTCCCGTGGCGAAGGAGAAGGTGGAGGAGAAAGAGAAGGAAAAGACGCCTGTGAAGCAATCCATCCCCATCAGCCCCGGAATCCAGGCGATAGTCGCAGCATCCACCGACATCATCATCGCGGACGTGGTGGAAACAAACCCTGGCCGCGCTATGGAGGGTGCCAGAGACACAGTGAAGCTGAAGGTTATCCGCACATTGCTCGGCCGACCCACGGCGGGTGAGACACTCGGCGTTTATTACCACCTACTGTGGTCCGATGAGAAGGGAGAGATCCTCGAATCGCCGAAGTTCAACAAGGGTAAGCGATATGTGATCTTCCTCAGCTCGCATCTCTTTCGTTCACAGGAGGGCGAACGAATGGAGTACGAACTGACCGACCGTTGGCTCTCTGTTCTGCCCGACCACGTCGATCTGGTGAAGGAAGTAGCAGTGGCGATCCGGGCTCCACATGGTGACTCCCGGAGTGAGTGGTCCTCGACGGACGGCTCGATTGCCGGGCTCCAGGGTCGATTGGTGGTCTACCGAGGAGAATCGGCGAACGGCGATACCCCGATCATCACTGTCTACCTGGAACTGCGGAACACAGCGGGTAGCAATAACACGACGGAATTCCTCCTTGATGGAGCGAAGACAGTCTGGACCGTATCCGATGCGGTCGGTAAGGCCATCGCACCAACCAGTCCTCCGGGAAATCGGTTAGGGTCAGACAGTCCCCGAAAACTTACCTTCGCAGCGAAAGAGGGCGGCCGACTGCCGCTGACGATCAGTGGAGCCGGGATCACTCCGGCCGGGGCCGGACACCTCGAACTGGGGTGGATTGAAGGCGTATGGGAGTTCGCCAAAGGCGATAAGGCAACGTACTTCCTTGCGGGGAAGATCACGATTGCCCCGACCGGACAGCCAGGCCAATGGTACGGGACGCTGAATTTGCCAAAGGTTCGTATCCCGCTTCAGGAATGAGTGTTCACCGCCGAGAATGCAGAGTTTAAAGAGGGGGATTGATGCACTTTCTTCGACTCTTCTCGCGGGGACGAGCGTTACTTGTGGGAAGAGGTCTTCGGGCAATTTCAGTGATTGCGACACTTATTGATGCACCGATCCTAATCGCTCTCCGCAGCAAACACCTTTGGAGATCGAATGGGTCCGTCCGATCTATACTTACGGTTTTCGATGCTATCGATTGCACGTAGCGCTGCGGCCTGCAACTCAAGGTTATTAAACTGGTTCCCAGCCAGGCGCAACACAGGAAGCGCATCTCTTGCCGCCGGGCCGATGCTGCCAAGCGTCTGCGCTGCCGTCGTCGCCTGCTTCCCGTTTGAACTCCGCAACAACCCAATGAGCGTTGGGACGGCAGGCCCAGCGTTTTCCTTCATGTCGCCGATGATAAAGCCTGCCAACTCCATCAAGTGCGAGTTTGGACTATTGAGTAGATCGACTAACTCTGGCAGCGCGACAGCCAGGCCCTTCGCCATTCGCCTCAGTTTCTCGAACGCTTCATCCCGCTTCTGCACATTGTCGCCTTTCAGGTCGGCGAGGATCGAGGCCAGAAGTTGCGTTTCGCCCACGCTGCCAGATCGCACCGGCAAGCGATAGAACGTGCGATAGAGTGTGGGGGCACCCATGATCGTTTGTTTCGACACATCGATCAGCGCCAACTCGTCCTGATTGACGAAGTATTCGTAGCGCTGGGTGGTCGGTGTCAAGTTGACGAAGCTCGGCGGCGGTGGGTGACCGGGCATCGGCGCGAACGGCGATGGGGTGATGATTTCCACATATCGGTCATCCAGGATGCGGAAAGTCAGGCCGCGGCCAGGCATCTGCTCAAAAATGTTCAGTTCGACCAGATTGCCGCTGGGCGCGAACAGGTAGCCGTTCGCTTTTTCGTCGCGCCACTCGCCGATGAGCCACTGGCTTGCCTGCGCACCACGCAACCACTTCGCATCGTTGCGGAGGGAGTCTTCCTGTTTTCGGTTCTCGCTCGCTTTGTCAACTTCTTGAGCATTTGTGATGATAAACCCGAGTTCGCGCTTATACCCACCGCGGAATGGTGTGAGTGAGGTGCTGAACGCGGCTCGCTGCTCGTCCTTGGCCTGCACGAACGCCACCCACACGCGCAAATCCTGCCCCTCCCATCGCCGCCATGCGGTAATTTCGCCCAACAGCGCCGGTTGGGATCCCATTGCGGACTCGAGTTCGGTCTCATCATACCCCGCTTGACGTAATGCGCTTCGCAACTCATCCGCGGACGATGAACGACTTCCACCGAGAATGTTCTCGATCTCGGCAAGGGTCATACCTGGCTTTAAACTGAAGAAGTTAGCGGAGGTCACTTTAGCCGAATCGATTGGCCTCGAGTCACCGTCCTTTCCGCTATTGCGAACGATCAACACGACGGCCGCCCCAACGATCGCGATAAGGAACACGCTGCCGATGACGATTGCGCCAATCACCAGACCAGAAGATGCGGCTGGCTTGCGCTTCGATCGCGGTCGCACCGATCTCTCTTCCTCGGCTTCTTCAACGTCTTCATCTTCATCCGGCGGAGGGAAATACCTGCCGCACTCCGGACAGCGGAGTCGTCTACCATTCTCACGCACCTTCACGCGCTCACCGCACTCTGGGCACTTCACGTTCGCCATGATGCCAATTCCGTTGAGAGGGTTGCTTCGAGACAGTAGCCTCAAGAGTGCAGCAAGAATGGCCTCAAAAAGAGGAAAAACAAAGAGGAATAGCCGCAAAAAAGCTCAAAAGACGCAAAAAATGAACGAGAGGATTTGAACGCGATCACCCGCATCGACGAGAGACAATTCCAACATCTTCAGTGGGTCAAAACTCACTCTTGTTCTTCCGGTTTTCCTTTTGTGCATTTTGTGCTTTTTTGCGGCCAATCCTCTTTCTTCTTTCTTGTGGCCATTCTTTACACACACCAGATACTCCAGGCTCGTTGCTTCACGATTATTTTGACCGGAACAGCGACGGCAAACAAGCATGAACAACAACTGCCGATATGCAAGTCTGCTACAATCCCCTTCATGGAAAAGCGGTGTAATAAACCCGAACTCCTGGCACCGGCAGGCGACTGGGAGGCGCTCCGTGCGGCTGTGGCCAATGGGGCCGATGCCGTTTATTTCGGGCTGTCGAACTTCAATGCCCGCGCGCGGGCCGCGAACTTCGAGCCCGAAGAACTGCCGACCGTCATGCAGTTCCTCCATGCCCGCAACGTCCGCGGGTTTATCGCACTCAATACGCTCATCTTCTCGGATGAACTCCCGGCCGTTGCCGAATTCGTGAAGCTCGCTGCGGAGTGTGGCGTTGATGCCGTCATTGTGCAGGATCTGGGGCTGGTACGACTGATTCGCCGCATCGCGCCCACACTACCGGTTCATGCCAGCACGCAAATGACCCTGACCGAACCGCGAGGCATCGCGTTCGTGCGACAACTCGGCGTGGAACGAGTCGTGCTGGCCCGTGAACTGTCGCTGGATGATATCCGCAAGGTCACAGCGAGCACCGAGACGCTGGTGGAAGTGTTCGTTCATGGTGCGCTCTGTGTTGCCTATAGCGGACAGTGCCTCACGAGTGAAGCACTGGGCGGCCGCAGTGCGAACCGCGGACAGTGCGCCCAGGCGTGCCGACTGCCCTACGAGATGATCGTGGATGGCACGGCCCGAGACCTTGGCGACCGCGCCTACCTGCTGAGTCCACAAGATCTAGCAGCTTACGACCACATCCAACCGCTGATCGAAGCCGGTGTGATCTCGTTCAAGATCGAGGGTCGATTGAAGGGCGGTCCTTACGTTGCCGCCACCACCCAGACCTATCGTAAAGCTATCGACACCGCCCTCGAAGAACGTGCCTTGCAGCTTTCTCGCCGGGAAGAACTCGACCTCGCCCAAACCTTCAGCCGAGGACTCACACCCGGCTTTCTCGATGGCAACAACCACCAGAAGCTCGTGCGCGGACGGTTTCCCAAGAGTCGCGGCGTGCGGCTCGGGAAGGTTGTGGGGTTCACAAAATTCGGGGCGAAGGTTCAACTCGCGGAACGGCTACCGGTCGAAGAACTCATTAGGGCGGGCGATGGCGTGGTCTTCGATCTCGGAACACCGGAAGCGAAAGAGCCGGGTGGGCGTGTGTGGAAGGTCCAAGAATCCCGGAGTGACTCATTTACGGTGGAGATTGCCTTCGAGCCAGGTTCGATTGACCTCTCGGGTGTCGCCAACGGATGCGATGTGTACAAGACCGATGACCCCGTGCTGCGAAAGCGACTGGAACAAACCTATTCCCAGGACCGTCCGGCCCATCGACTTCCACTTTCGGCACGGGTGTCGGGCGTTATCGGTGGGGCACTCACACTGGAGTTGAGCGATCCGGAGGGGACCACAGCATCAGCAACGTGGCCCGGCCCGCTCCAACTTGCCAACCAGCGACCGACCTCATCCGAGGAGATTCGGACACAACTCGGGCGGCTGGGCGATACGCCCTTTGAGCTAGGGGAACTCGCAATCGAGTTACCCGGGGGAGTGCTGGTGCCGAAGTCGGTGTTGAACGACCTTCGCCGCCATGCTGCGGGTGAACTGGCCGAACGACGAATTGCGTTGCAGAAGCACCCCATTGCGGAACCGAATGCGTTGGAAGCAATGCGACACGTATTGTGTGGGCGAACCCCGACCGTGAGGGAGGGGGTGAGAGAATCACCAAGGCTCACCGTCCTCGTTCGTAATTTGGACCAACTCGAAGCCACGCTCAACTGGCTACCGTCCGGCAATCTGCCGCGACCGGAGGCCATTTATTGTGACTTCGAGGATCTGCGGCGATACAAGGACGCAGTCGCCCGTGTTCGAGCAGCGGGAATGCCGGTTGGACTTGCCACGCTACGGATTCTCAAGCCGGGCGAGGATGGGTTCCAGTCGCTCATTGCGCGGGCCGAGCCGGATATCGTTCTCGTGCGGAATCTTGCTTCGATCTCGTTCTTTCAGGAACAACTGCCGACTTCTCAACTCGTGGGCGACTTCAGCCTGAATGTGGCAAACGAACTGACTGCCGAGTTACTGATGCGAACTGGGCTTACGCGACTGGTGCCGAGTTACGACATGAACTGGGACCAGTTCGCATCATTATTGCGGCGATCAAACCCAGACTGGTTCGAGCCGGTGATTCATCAACACATGCCCATGTTTCACACAGAATGGTGCGCCTTTGCTGCCTACCTTTCGACGGGCACAAATCACACAAATTGTGGGCGTCCATGCGAGCGTCACACGGTGGAACTCCGGGATCGGATGGGCCAAAACTTCCCGCTTCACCCGGACACCGGATGTCGGAACACGATCTACAACAGCGTGCCCCAAAGCGGGGCGGAGTACGTGGGACGGATGCGGGAACTGGGAGTGAGCCGATACCGGGTTGAACTACTTCGGGAGAAACCTGAACAAGTAGGTCCGCTTCTGGAACGTTACGCAAAGGTGATTGCAGGTCTGGACGATGGAAAAACGACCTGGCGGGAGTTGCGGGCGTTGAACCAGTTGGGTGTGACGAGGGGGACGCTCAATTTGCTTTAGGCAGACGGTATCAGTACTCATGATCGACCTGTACGCCCGATGTTTGAAGGTAAAAGGCTACAAGAGAACAGCCGCATGAACGACTACGACTCCATTGCAGCACGGTATGATTTTCTTGTTCCTGAGAACTACCGAATGGTGCGAGCGAAGGGGCTATTCGACCAAGGAAGCCAAACGGAGTTGTTCCTGACCGATTTGTACTGGCTCTCAACTGAAGCCATCGCAAATTACCAGCCATTACCGTTTCAGATCAAAGGGCTTGTCCCATTTGCATGCACTGCTCGTCGTGATTTGTTTTGTTGGTATCCTTCTTGGGCTACTGAGAGGGATGTTCCTGTCACGTTCTGCCCAAGAGACGATGAGAACGCTGCCTGTTATGCTTCCGATTTTATCGCCTTCCTTTATCGGATTCTTCTCGAAGAGTTTTCAGGGTCATGGCTGGTTGAGAGTTTAGGAGCAAAAGGCACTACCGAGAGGTTTCGCAGATATGCAACGGATGTCGGTGAGTTTCTTCCACACGATTGGGCAATCACACTCCAAGAACTCAGCAATCTCCCTTTGACTAAACTGGACGAGGGGGTCTATGGTGTAATGGACCGGAAGAAATGCAACGAGTTGATCGAGGCGGCTCTCTCATTTCCAAGACTCAACAAAGAGTTTAAGCATTATGTCAGGTAGCGAGTCGCCTAGTTTCTCAACTTAACGACAATCCCAATTAAAAGAATCGGCAAGCATTTCTTGGGGGTCATTCCTGCTCTTTGTTACCAAGTGGCTCGAATG